>Ga0105046_10001106_pt1 | contig 40596 bp, 36 predicted proteins | sample MAT03_FD_78385 | JGI IMG/M metagenome (GOLD analysis project Ga0105046, IMG submission 78385) | Freshwater microbial communities from Lake Fryxell liftoff mats and glacier meltwater in Antarctica - MAT-03 (megahit assembly) | ecosystem: Environmental > Aquatic > Freshwater > Ice > Liftoff... | reverse complement strand
CCAGTATAGCGACGAAATTTAGTCTTTGAAAGTTTTGATAGTTGTATATATTTCTCTGTATCCATGATACAAAAATAAACATCTTTTTATCCGTTTACGACTTTCGCATGAAGTCTAATAAAATTGAGTACTTTATTGATGCCGACCCAGGCCATGGTTCGGGCGTAGATATGCCTGTAACGGCAAATTTCAACGTGTCGTTGCCAAATACTGTTGCCGATGGATTTCACTTTTTGTCAATTCGGGCAAGAGATGTAAATAACCGTTGGTCTGTTGTGGGTGTGCGTCCTTTTTACAAAGAAACGTTACCTTCTACTTCTATTACGGCTTTGGAGTATTTCATTGATGCCGACCCTGGCTTTGGGGCAGGCACTGCCCTGAGTGCAGCAGCAGGTTCGCCTGTGATGTTGGACTTCACGGCCAATCTACCGAGTCTCTCGCTCGGCAACCACAAAATTTCGATAAGAGCTAAAGATGCCAACAATAAATGGAGCATTGTAGGCATCAGAGAGTTTGCGGTTTCTTCTACTTTTACAGTAGTTGGCAGCACACCTACAAGCTGGTGCAGAGCCACCGCCTTTAACCTACCTTTCACAGCGGCGGGTAGTTACAGTGCAGGCAATGTATTTACGGCACAACTGTCCAATTCGAGCGGTAGTTTCAGCAGTCCCACTACATTAGGCACACTCACAAGTGCTACCTCAGGAACGATCGTCGCCACGATTCCAAATGCCATTTCTTTGGGCAGTGGGTACAAAATCCGAGTGGTAACGTCAAATCCTTCTACGTCAGACAATCCGAGTTTGCCGATTACGGTGGTGGCCGTTTGCACATCGCCTTGCCCTACTTCCCTGACACTTGCCAGTACGGCCGATGATTATTCGGGTGGAATACTTGTAAAAGAAGCCAATGCAAGTGCAGGCATCATCTTGGCAACCAATAAAATCGCAGGCACGGCCAATGTGGTCTATCAGGCAAAAAGTATCGTCTTAGATGCGGGCTTTACGGCGGGCAATGGCACCGTCTTTAAAGCGCAGGTGGGAGGATGTAATTGAACCTGCTGGTTCGTGTTTGTAACGTAATTAAGCGGAATAGATGCCTACGGTATGACAAAATGCCCTACCAAATACGGGAAATATACGGTTAAGAAAGGGTGTTTTTCCCGTTGTGTAGTTGACAAGTTTTTTTTATTTTTGAGTTCTTTAATTCCTCTTAAATCCAGTTACTCATTTTAAATCAATTAAAATTATGAAAGAGCTCCATTGTCGTGATGTAGGCTTTGATTGTGAAGGCGTTATCAAAGCTGGTACAGAAGAAGAAGTATTATAACAAGCCGCCCAACATGCCCTAACTGTGCATGGTGTAACCATTACTCCAGAAATGGCAGAACAAGTAAAAACGTTAGTAAAAGAGGTTGAGTAATGGCAGAAGCCCAATAGACAAAATCTACTGGGCTTCTTATTATTGCTACCTATTATTTCATCCTATTGGTTTGCGTTTATAACGAGTTATTTTGTCTGATAGACTTCATAGTTTATCTAAAATTTTTTATAAAACTTTAAAAATCAGTACATTATAAACTTTAAATATCTCTTTTTTTCATTTTTAATCTTATCGACAATAGAAACGACAACTGCTTCGGGACAGAATCCTGCCAATATTCCTGCTACAAAAAAGAGCAAGATACTGATACATATTACACAAGGTCTTGAAAATCCTACTAAAGCTGCATTAGGACTCTTGATTGCCAAAACAGCACTTGAAGAAGGGCATACCGTAGCTATTTTCTTAGCGGGCGATGCCGTAAAACTGTTACAAGATACTGTACTAAATTCCTTGACAGGCATCGGTACGGGAAAGCTTCGTGACCATTATGATGCAATCGTAAAGAACAAAGGCAAATTTTATCTGTCGGGAAATTCAAGTAAAGCAAGAGATGTAACCGAAGCAGACTTAAAAGGAAAACCCGCTGAATTTGCATTGCCAACTGTATTGCTTCGATTATCCTTAGAAAGTGACCGAATGTTCACCTATTAAAAGCGTTCAATAGCATTTTTAAACCGCCCTTTTTTTCCTGTGCGGCTAAAAAAAACGAACCCTAATGATTTCTGTAGATAATGTGATTTTTCTCTAACAAAACTTGCCAAATAGTTTTTACAATTGGCAGAATTTATCATGCAAAATGGCGTAAATATCGAGAAGGATTTAGAGGAACTTTGGCGAAGGATTGTTTTTAATATTTGTGTATCAAACACCGATGGCCATCTCCGAAATCATGGTTTTTACTTACCCCAAAAGGCTGGGAATTATTCCCCGCTTATGGCATTAACCCCAATGAAAATGGGTCAGGACTGAAACTCAATATCAGTGAAACAGACAATGCTTTGGAATTAGATTTAGCCTTAGAAGTTGCCCCCTATTTTCGTCTCAAAAATGAAAAAGCCAAACAAATAGTAGAACCACCAAAAAAAGTAATTGCCACCTGAAAAACCGTAGCATCACAATACAAAATCAGTAAAAATGACCAAGAATTGATGCGTAGAGCATTTGAAAATAGCTTGTAAAATCAACCGTCTTGCTAACGCCCCTAATATTTAAGTGGTTCATTAAAGTAACCAAATATGGCAGCAAAATTTACCCACAAATTATTATTAGAAACGAGTCTAAAATAAGGTGATAAATTCACAATTGCAAGTAGTTGATTATCAAATATTTGCAAATTCATCCGCACAAGCAGCCCCGATTCATCATTTATAATTCATCATTCCCTTAACAAAAAGACGTTAGTTTTTCATCGCAAAGTAATCTTTCACAAAAGCGTGTTCTTGGTTGTCGGTCATTTTGTCGGCATCTTTTATTTCAATTTTAATGGCATCAAAATGATGGTCAGCTCGTAAAATATTGAAGAGTTCAGTTTTGGCGTTGGTGGGGCCAAAAAGTAGCACTTCGTCGTAATCGAGCATTATATTTCCCAAACTTTTGTAGTAAGCGGCTTGCTGGTGCTGCTCTTTGTTGTGCATCAGATATTCGCTTTTGTTAAGGCTCTCTACTTTTTCTTGGTGCGTAGAGGCCGATGTAACCACCTCCGCTTCGGCAGGATTAGCCTCAAATTCTATCAAATGGGCATGAGCGTTGTCCATCCAAATACCCAGTTTTTTGTCGGTTTTCATTTGTTTTTTGGTTTTTTTTAAATGTTGATTAATTGTTATTTCGAAGTTCTAAGTTTGTGTCGGTAATGCCCCTTTTTGTTCTGGTTGACTGCCCTTGATTACAAACCGTTTTTCCTCTTAAATGCCCTATATCCTGGCATCCAACCATGGATAGCTGAATGTTTTTCATCACATTTACTTATTTTAAAAGGGGTACGCATTAAATACTTCACGGGGAATTCCCTTCGATGTCTTTTAGCTGTTTTACCAGCTCTTCATATTCTTTCGAGAGTTCTTTTATCTCGTGTTCAGTTTTGTGTTCTACGTTTATCACGGCATTGTTTGCCGTTTCGTGCGAGGCCACCAACTCGTTTAGTTTGAGTTGCAACGAACCAGCAAAACGGCTAAACGACTTCTGAATAATGAACAGGCTCAAAAACCAAACGCCTTGAATGACTACCCCGATGATGTCGTTGATACTTTGCGTTTTAAAATCGCGGTTTAATATCCAAAACAGCACTACCAATAGCGCCATCATAAAAGTGATGGAATTGCTCAAAATGGCACTGGCCACAGAGCTGATTTTCTCAAAAAAATGCTCCAGGCGTTTGTACGCTTTTCTCATTTGTTTTTTAGAAAATAGGGTTTACTTCTTAGCAACCGCAACGCGCCAAATGGTGTTGCAAACATCGTCCGTAACCAATAGCGAGCCGTCGGGCAGTTCGACTACGCCTACGGGTCGTCCGTACACTTTTTTGTGGGCGTTAGCTATAAATCCAGTCAAAAAATCTTCGGGTTTTCCAGTGGGTTTGCCGTTTTCAAATGGCACAAAAATCACCCGATACCCCAACAGCAGCGACCGATTCCAAGAGCCATGTTGGGCAATAAACGCTCCGTTGTGGTATTTTTTGGGAAACGACGCTTTGGTATAAAAAGCCAGCCCCAACGAAGCCGTGTGCGCCCCCAGGGCTACATCAGGCACAATGGCTTTGGCCACCAAATCGGGTCTTTTTTCGGCCACTTGCGGGTCTTCGTGTTGTCCAAAATAAGAATAAGGCCAACCATAAAAACCACCCTCTTTCACGCTGGTTAGGTAGTCGGGCACCAAATCGTCGCCCAGGTTATCGCGTTCGTTCACGGCTGTCCAAAGGGTTTTTGTGCCAGGTGCCCAGCCCATTCCTACGGGGTTTCGTAAGCCGCTGGCATAGACGCGCTCGCCCGAACCATCGGGGTTTATTTCCAAAATATTGGCTCGTTTGGCTTCCTGCTGTATGCCGCCTTCAGCTACGTTGGTGTTGGAGCCAATCGCAACATATATTTTTGTATTATCGGCGTTGGCCAACAGGTTGCGGGTCCAGTGGCGGGGGTGGTCGCCAATAGGCAAGTCCATTATTTTCTCTCCTTTTTCGGTAATTTTTGTTTGACCTGCTTGGTAAGGAAAACGCAACACCGCGTCTATGTTGGCCACATAAAGCCACTTCCCGATCACCAACATCCCGAAAGGCTGATTGAGTTGGGTCAAAAAGACAGTTCGCAAATCAGGAATACCGTCGTGGTTGGTATCGCGCAGGAGCGCGATGCGGTTGGCACTTTTGCCCAGGTTATTTGATTTGCTTGCCCCTATGAAACGACCGCCAATTTTTTCTAATAGGGTATGCTTGCCATTGCTTTCGGCCACCAGCACATCGCCGTTTGGGGTTACGTACATCCACCTTGGGTTCTCGAACTTGTCGGCATATTTGGTAACGGCAAATCCCTCGGGGGCTTGGGGTGTTCGCCCGTTTTTCCAACCAATGGCGTTGCTAAAATTCATGACCGACTTAGTGGCGTAGGGCGGTGGCAGCGTATCGGGTTTGTTTTTTTGAGAAAACCCCGATACACTTATAATGACTGTTATTAAGACAGCTCCAAAACTTTTTTTTGAGCTATTTTTCGAGGGGTCATTGCCCAAAATAAGCGGCTTAATCAACATTTTATATTTATCTACTGGAATACCTTGCTTGTTAGCTTGTACAAAAAGCGAGCCACCCCCCAAATGGGCAATCAATGCCCCGTTTTTACCCATCATTTCTGAAAATCAAGCTAGGTAATTGACCGTCAGCAATTGCAAGTTGGTGTTGTAGCAATAAAGCCTCGGGACACCCGTTTCAATCGCTACTTCCGCAATTTCTGACACGCCAATATGTTCCAAATACATCATCAAAGCCCTTAAACTATTGCCGTGGGCTACTATCAAAACATTTTGACCCGTTTTTAATTTGGGTTCAATTTCTTGTTGATAATAGGGCACAACTCTTTCGTAAGTAGCAGCGAGGCTTTCGCCATTCGGGGGAGCCGTTTCGTAGCTTCTTCGCCACAAAAGCACCTGTGCTGTGCCGTATTTTTGCTCGGTTTCGGTTTTGTTCAACCCTTGCAAATTACCATAATTTCGCTCGTTTAAGGCCGCCGATTTAATGATTGGAATGACCTTTTTTATTTCTTCTAACACAATTAGGGTGGTATGAATGGCTCGTTTCAAGACCGATATATAAACCAAGTCAATGGCATAATCTTTCAATAAAACCCCTGCGTGTTTGGCTTCTACCTCGCCTTGCGGACTCAAATCAATGTCCACCTCACCCGTAAACCTATTTTCAAGGTTCCAGACAGACTGTCCGTGTCTTAATAAAATGAGATTTGGCATGGCTTGATGGATTTAAGCCACATTGATTTCTTTACACAAATACACGTCTTGCACACCCTGCAGCAGTTCAACTCCTTCTAAAAACGGTCGTTGAAAGGCTTTTCTGCCCAAAATCATGCCCATGACACCTGCTCGTTTGTTGATGACTGCGTTTTTAATGGCATCCACTAAATCGGATTCTCCTTTTGATTCTCCACCCGAATTTATTAAGCCAATTCTACCCATGTAACAATTGGCCACTTGATAGCGGCACAGGTCAATCGGGTGATTTGAACTTAATTTTTCATACATCAAAGGGTCAGATTTTGAAAAGGCAATTTCGGTAAAACCACCATTTACATCGGGCATTTTTTGTTTGATAATATCCGCTTGCATCGTTACGCCAATGTGATTGGCTTGCCCCGTAATATCGGCGGCGGTTTCGTAATTTACGCCATCTTTCTTAAATCCATTGTTGCGAACGTAACACCACAAAATGGTTGGCAAACCCAAACTATGGGCTTCTTCAAATGCCTCAGACACCTCAACTACTTGTCTATCAGACTATTCCGAACCAAAATAAATGGTTGCACCGATGGCAGTAGCCCCCAAATTCCAAGCCTCTCGCACCGACCCAAACATAATTTGATTGTATTTGGTAGGAAAAGTAAGCAATTCGTTGTGATTAATCTTTACAATAAAAGGGATTTTGTGCGCGTATTTGCGCGCTACCAAGGCCAAATTTCCGAAGGTAGTTGCCACCGCATTTGAACCTCCTTCAATGGCCAATCTTATGATATTATCAGGATTGAAATATGACGGATTTTTGGCAAAAGATGCTCCTGCGGTATGTTCAATAGCTTGGTCAATGGGTAAAATTGAAACGTAACCAGTTCCAGCCAAATGCCCGTGATTAAAAATCGAAGCAAGGTTTTTTAGCACCTGTGGGTTGCGATTGCTTTGCACTAAAACATCGCTCACGTACTCGGGAGAAGGCTGATACAGTAAATCTTTTGAAATAGTAGTACATTGGTGATGCAGTAAAGTAGCGGCATCTTTCCCTAATAATTCGGTGATTTTCTGATAATTCATAAGCTACAATTGAGTTTTAATTTTCATATCAACAATCTAATTTTTCTACCAAAGTTGCGTGAGCCTTCCCGATGCTTTGAGGTAATCTAACCAAAATAGCCAAGTCTGTTTTTGAACACCGATATAATCCAATGCAATGCGTTGCAGTTCCAGTTCTTCGGTGTTTAAATAAGAGGCTGTTTGTTGCCCCGCCTCCACTCTTTTTTGAATGATAGACAAAGATTCTTGAGAGAGCGATAGATTTTCTTTTGAGGTTTGCAGTTGGGATTTAAGGTTTGCCATTTTCAGCATAGCAATGGTCGATTCTTGGGCAAATTGCTCTTTTTTGTCGGCTGCTTGCAACTCAAATTGGGTTTCCTGTATTTTTAATTCTTGCGCTATTTTAGTTCTGTCTTCGCCTATCAAAACGGGGAGTTTAATGACCAAGCCAATATTGCTGTACCCAAACCATGAATTGGCTTCCACCGGGTTAAAATTATTGGTAAATTGATTTGCCCCCAAGAAGCCTTTTAAGCCAATCGTCGGCAAATATTTGGTTTTTTCGGTTTGTGTTTTAAGAGCCGTAAGTTGCTTTTGTAAAAAAATTTGTTGCAAAATTGGTACAACATCGGTATTGATATTCGATTGATTCTGAAGCGACAAATCTTGGTTGAAAAACGTGGTATCAATCTCAATGTCAGCATTGTTATTGCCCGTCAAAAACAATAAATAAACTTTGTTTTCAATGGCTTCGGCAATGGCATCTCTCATTTTTTGCTTACTGTTATTGTGGTTGATAAAGGCTTTATTGAGGTCTGATTTCAATAATTTCCCCGCATCAAACCGGTCTTTTTGAAGTTGATAACTCACCCAAGTTCGGGCAGAATCTAAGATTGTCGAGCTAATTTGCTGTTGATTAAGCCAAATATTGACATAACTTTTTGCCACGTCGTAAGCCAATTCGTATTCGATTTGGGCTTGGGTTGTACCCGTTATTTTTTCTTGCAAGCGGCTTTCTGCGATGCGTTTTTTGATGCTAAAATCTACCAAAGGTTGCGTTACGGTAAGCCCTGCCGCTTGCGACCATGTTGTGCCAAACTGTACACTTTCGGTAGCGTCTGATGGCAATGAAGGATTGAATTTGCCAATTGGCAAGATCGAACTTTGTAAAATGGGATTGTACTGATAAGTATAATCTAAGGAAAGTTGGGGATAGTATTTTTTGTAAAGTGCCTCGGTTTGAAGTTGTTGCACCACAATGTTCGTTCTGCCCGCCTGAATATTTTTTCTATTGCCCAGTGCCGCTTTTATGGCTTCGGGCATCGTGGTTTTATTTTGCCCAAATACTTGAAAAGTAAGGGCAAAACAAAATACAACTATTTGATATACAGTATTTTTCATAATATTATCTAAAAACCGACGCTGGCTCAACCCCGCTAATTCTTTTGAGTGCAAACGATGCGCCGCCCAATGAAATGAGCGTGATAATGACAAAAATACTTACCAAAATCAAAGGCGAAAAGCTAAATAGTAAGCCCGAAGATGCCACGCCAATCCGAAAACCTTCTAACAAAAAATAGGCAATGATAAAACCCACAACGGCAAAAATCATGGCCTGAGTCAATATCAACTTTCTAATAAAATTGTTGCTTGCACCAATGGCTTTGAGCGTTCCGTAGTCTTTGAGGCGGTCGAGGGCAGAGGAATACATGGTCAAACCAATGATAAAAAACCCTGCAATGAGGGCAAAGGTGATGAGCGTGCCCGTACTCAAAGCAATGCCACTACTTGACAATATTTTGAGCAGCGTTGAATAAGCCAAATCTTTTGATTTCCAGGCTCTTACGCCACTTACCGACTGGTTTATAATTGCCACCAAACTATCGGCATTTTCGTCGGGCTGGATTTTCACCAAAACGGCACTGATTCTATTGGGCGACTGGTTGGCATAAAATCGTGCTTTTTCGATGGTCGTTACGCAAAAACTATTGCCAAAACCCCGAAATCCTTTGGTTTGCAGGGCAAAAAATGCGCGCTTGCCATTGATTTCAAAAGTTGTGCCGATGTCAATGTTTTCGCCCAAGTTTTTTAGGTCATAAAGCTCGCCACTCACTGCCCCGTCGGCTTGTAAATCAAAGGATTTGCCAGCAATAATTTTGGAAGAATCCAGCACAATATCAAGGTGAGCAATGTCCACCCCAATAAGCGTTAAGTTGCCACTTGTTCCGTTTTCAAAATTGGTTGCCCCACCACTTATCAAAATCGGGAAAGCGGCTTTTATGCCTGGCAAACTCTGCACTTCTCGCAAAACCCTGATGTCTAATTTCCCCAATTGGTTTACGTCTTTGGTTTTGTTATCTACCACCCAAATATCAGCTTTTACGTTGTTTACCAAAGCCCGCATGGCATTGGTAAGAAATATAAAAACGCCCAGTTGTTGTCCAATCAAAAAAGTGCTAATCATAATGCCCACCACCACGCCAATGCTTTTTGCTTTGTCGAATCGAATAAATTTTAAGGCAGTTTTAAGTACAAACATCTTATTTGGCGTTTTTTGAAAGCAATATAACACACTCAATCCTTGTGTTGAGCAGCATTTTTTGGGGATTATCCAACCTTATTTTAATTTCTCTCACCCTGCGGTCTTCTTTTTCGCCGGCTTGGTCAGTAAACAATGATTTTTTTTTGAGGAAGGTTGAAACAAAATAAACCGTACCGCCCGAAAGCGTATCTGAATTGCCAGCATTGCGAATGATGGCACGTTGTTCTACCTTAATTTTAGGGGCAAACATTTCGTCTATTTCACAAACGGCAATGGTTTTACCACCAGCAGCCAATTGGGCAAAAGGTGTTTGGCTATTGACAACGCCACCAATCAAAACGCTCAGTTCAAGCACAATTCCATCAATTGGCGAATTAACAAATCGTTGTTTGAGGGTTTCGTTTGATACTTTTATTTGCTTTTTTATTTCCGCTAATTTTCTTCTTGACACTTCAACCAATGCTTTTTGCTGCACAATATCAGCCAAATACGTTTTTGTTGCTGATTCAGCATTGTCCACCACTTGCTGGGTTTCTGCCCCGTCTGCGCGCAATTTTTTTAATTTTCGCAGTTCGGCATTGGCATTTTCATATTTGATTTTCGCCAATTCTATATTGATTTCGTTGGCTTTTATTTGAGCCGATTGGGTCGAAATTTGGCTTTTTATTTCGGCGATATTTGCGGCTTCTATGCCGTGTTTCAATATCAAAATGGTTTGTCCTTTTTTTACAGAATCATTTTCTTGCACATTAATTTTTTCTACAATGCCACTCACCTCCGCCGATAGTTGAATGACTTCGTTTTCGGGTTCTATTTTACCAATACCCACCACCTGCGTTACATCGGCAATTTTAACTACTTTACTTGTTTTTTCTTCAGACTTTTTTTTGCCACAACTTGTTAGTAATGAGCCAAAAATGACAAAATATAGTATCGTTTTCATGTTATTTTACTTTAAATTCTTCTTCTTTAAAAGGTTTATCAGCAACCATCCCGTCGTTTACGTACACAATTTTATTGGCAAAAGGGCTCAATCGGGTATCGTGCGTAACCACCGCCACCGCCTTGCCCTGCGAAGCCAGTTTTTTCAATTCCGACATGACCACTTCCACACTTTTCACGTCCAACGATGCCGTGGGTTCATCGCAAAGTATCATTTGTGGATTTGAAACCAAAGCCCTCGCAATGGCTACCCGTTGCTGTTCGCCGCCGCTGAGTTGTTTGGGCAAACTTTTGGTTTTTTCGCCCATTCCTACTTTTTCCAGTGCTTCAATGGCCCTTTTGGCCGCATCGCTTTGCAATACTTTTTGCAACTGCATGGGCATCATCACGTTTTCGAGGGCGTTGAGCGGGGCAATGAGATTGAAAGTTTGAAAAACAAAACCAATTTTTTCTAAACGGATTGCCGATAATTCCTTTTCGCTCAAACCATTTACTTTTATACCGTCAATCAGCACTTCGCCAAAAGAAGGATAAATAACACAGCCCAAAAGCGACAAAAGGGTCGTTTTTCCCGAACCCGATGGGCCAATAATGAGGGTTAATTCGCCCGATTTTATATCCATTGACGAAGCCTGTAACGCAGTAATTTCGGTATCGCCCGTTTTATAGGTTTTACCTGCTTTTATCACTTGTGCTACAATTTTATTAAGCATTCCGTTTGGTCTTTATTTTGGCTTTTCAACACTTGAGTTTTCGGCTACTTCTTTTGCCTCACTCAATGCAATGGCAATAGCTTGTTTACGGTTTTTGACTTTTCCATTTACCCCATTTTCACCCGACATCAGTATAAAACTCATATCCTTTTTCTCCATTTTACCACTTCAAACCAAACTACTGAAACGAATCCAGTGAGAAAACTAATCAATAATTGCAAGAAACTGAGCGGACTAAAGCCAAAGAAAATCATGAATGGTTTTACGCTTAAGAGTAACGTGGTAATTCCTACCGTAACGCCAATAATAATCAAAATCAAATTGTTTTTATATTTTAAAGTAGTCAGCATATCATAGTAGAAAGAACGATTTTCTAAGGTTAAAAATACGTTTGCCGTTACGATGGTTAGAAATACCATTGTTCGGGCATGAGACTCACTAAACTCTTGATTTGCAGCATATTGATAAACTAACAATGCACCAATGGTAATAAAAATTCCTTGAATAATACTGGTAGAAAGTTCCTTCCAATTGAAAAAAGAAGTCGTTATTATCCGTGGTTTTTGGTGCATTATATTCTTTTCGATGGGTTCATTTTCAAAGATGATGGAGCAAGTTGGACCCATGATTATTTCAAAGAAAATAATGTGAATGGGCGTAAAAATATTGGGATAAATCCAGCCCAAAGCCAGCGGCACAAAAACAGTAAGTATGATGGGAATATGGATAGATATAATGTATTGAATTGCTTTTTTTAGGTTTGTATAAATTCTTCTACCCATGGCAATTGCCACAATTATTTTGGATAAATCATCTTTGAGTAAAATTAAGGAAGCAGCATCTTTGGCAATTTCAGTACCTTTTTTACCCATTGAAATCCCAATGTGAGCGGCTTTGAGGGCGGGCCCATCATTCACGCCATCGCCAGTCATGGCTACAATTTGTTTTTGGGCTTTCAAAGCGTTGATAATTCTCAGTTTTGCCTCGGGAAACATTCGATAAAACACATTGGTTTCCAACACAATTTTTGCAAATTCTGACTCTGACAATTTCATTAATTCATCGCCCGACATACTCTTTTCATACCCCCTAAACCCTATTTGTTTGGCAATAGAAATAGTAGTCAATTCGTTATCGCCCGTGATGATTTTTACTAAAATCCCCGCTTGATAAAATCGCTTTAACACTAAGTCAATATTAGCTTTTGGAGGATCATAAAAAGCCACGATTCCCTTAAAAGTAAAGGGGAGTTCTTGTTGTGTCTTGGGGAAATCATTTCCAGTAAAATTAGCTTCGGCAACGCCTAAAACCCTGTATCCTTGCAATGTGAAGGCTTTTATGGCCTCTTCTATTTGATTTCTTTCTGTGTAAGTTAGTTCTGAAACTGCCATGATTGCTTCGGGAGCACCTTTGGTGGCAATGATCCGATTCCCAGGTTTATTCTCAAAAATATGCGTCATCATGGGCGGTTTTCCGCTCAAAGGATATTCGTGAATCAGCTCAAAAAAAGGTCTTTTATCTTCTAATTTCAGATTCTCGTAAGCATTGTGTAGTGCAATTTCCATTGGGTCAAAAGGAATGGGTTCGCTTGACCACATGGCTAATGTGATGAGTTCTTCTTCAAAATCGTTCAAGGCTTCATCTGGCTTCGCAATTCTTTGGGATTTGAGGGTAAAAAGGCTGGCTAAACTCATTTTATTCTCGGTCAATGTTCCTGTTTTATCCGTGCAAATAACCGAAGCACTGCCCAAGGTTTCAACGGTTTTCATCTGTTTTACCACGATGCCTTTTTTCATCAAACGCCAAGCCCCAATTGCCATAAAAGTAGTAAATGCCATCGGAATTTCTTCGGGCAAAATACTCATGGCAAGCGTCAGGGCTTTCAACAAGCTATCTAATAAATTATAGGTCTTGAAATAATTGATTGCCCAAACCACCAGAAAAACGATAACCCCAACAAAAACTAATTTCTTAACAAAATCTGCTATTTGAAGCTCCAAAGGAGTTTTTTCCTCTTTGATGCCTTCAATGTCCTTGCCAATTTTACCCAATTTGGTTTGGTTTCCAATTTCAGTAATAGTGATTATGGCTAATCCACTGGCAACGGTTGTACCGTGAAAAACCAGCTTATCGTCGGTAATGCTGTCTTTAAAAACGGGTAAAGATTCACCCGTAAGAACGGATTCATTTACCGAAAAATCATTGGAATGAATAATAATTCCATCGGCTGCAATAGACGAACCTTCTTTAACTATTAAATTGTCTCCAACCACCAAATCTTCGCTTTTGATTAATTGCTCCTTGCCCTCCCGAATTACAGTGCATTTTGGTTTGGAGAAGTCTTTCAATTTCTCTAAGGCATTTATACTCCGTGAATCTTGATAAATACTTAATGTTGAAACTAAAATCAAGGCAGACATTAGAAAAATTGCATTGCCAGTTTCACCACTAATAAAATAAATTCCTGATGTTAATATTAGTAAAATCAACATCGGTTGTTTGACCAAACTTATGATGATTTTTAAATAGGGGTTCGTTTTTTTAAATGCTAAGCTATTTTGCCCGTGTTTTTCTCTTGAAGAAATCACTTCAATTGCTGATAGCCCTTTTATGTTGAAGTTGTTGGCAATCATTGAATTAAGGATATATTTTAAAATAGCTTCTTAAAATCTTTCTGGTTTATCGTACTCAATTTTTTGAACAAAAAAGTTGGCATAACTAAAATCTCCCTCTTTCAATCGCCAAAAAAATTCGGCATGAACCCGAATTATAATCCCACTTTTTTTCTTCGTATTTAAGGGCTTTACAAATCCAGGTTTCTTTTCTTTTTTCATCTATATATCGTTTCCATTTCTGAAATTTCGTTTTTATCATTAAAAATTACGCCATTTTACCAGAAATATTTTTTGATTCAGCAAAAAGTTGTTTGACTTCTTCGTTGAATTTACGCGCTAAATTTATTTTTCCAATAAAGAAAATTAGCCCAATTACGGCGATAAAAATCAAGAAATGGAGCATGATTTTTATCATTTTATTTTATACTAATCTGATTTTAACTTGTTTTTAAAAGTATATGACAAACCAACAGATGCATAATGGATCAGGGCAAAATTATATACCTCATCGTTGGCTGCTCCTCCTTCAAGAATGCGATATCCAACACGAGCCACGAATTGGTCTGAAAATTTGTATGTTCCTGCAAGCAGAACATCTTCCGCTCGGCCTTGTGGTGCTGCCAGTGCATCACCCTCGAAGAGCACACCAATTTTGTCGTTTATTTTCCAATTGAGCCTGAAATTAATTATGGGTACAAACCCTACATTTTTTTTTGACGCACGCAAGCTCTCACTGTTAAGCGCTATTTCGGCATCTCTTATTTTTGCAGTAAAACCTAAACCAAAATCAATTTTTGACCTTTGTACAATATCATATCGGTAGGTTATTCTGTATGAATTAAACTTATAGCTCGCATTCAGTAACGCGTTTGCAGGGAAAGTTACCGCTTCAAAATTAATTTGCTTATTTGTTGATCCATTTGATTTTACGACCAAAGGCGCGTAAAGAAGTGATATCGTATGCTTAGACTTTATTGTGTATCCAACTCTTAGGCGATTAAAAGCGTTTGGTTTGGCATTCAAGTCAGTACTCAAAGAAAATAAGGTTCCTGCATCACCCGGAATTCGCACGTTATTGTAACCTGTAAAAACCCCACCAGACTCAATATCAATAAAAGCTTGGGCACTTACGAATGATGTAACACTAAAAAAAATAATTGCAAATATCGTTGCTGATAAAAGAAATTTTTTTTTCATGAAGTTTGATTTATTATGATTAGATTTTGTATTTATTTATGAAGTAGAAACAGCATTTAAAGAATTCAAGAAATCAAGTAGATATTTGTTGAACTCATCTGGATGTTCAAGATTGGAAACATGCCCAGCATTGTCTATAATCTTCAAAATGGAACCCTCAATATGTTTGTGCATAAATTCAGATTGTGTAAGTGGTGTTACTTCGTCTTCTCTGCCGCAAATAATAAGTGTTGGCATGCGAATAGCATTTAAAGTAGAACAAGTTTCGGAACGCGCTGCCAAAGCAGTTAGGCCAGCGGTAATTATCTCCTTAGCATTTGCAAACACAATACTTCGCAAGTTTTCAACCAATTCCTTTTTGTCCGTTAATGAATTGGGGTGAAAAACACTTTTAATAAATTTTTCATTAAACTCGGCTGCACCATCTACATTAATTTGTTCGATTGCTTTATAACGATTTTCTTTTACTTCCGCTGTATCGGCAATGCACTGTGTGTCGCACAAAATCAACGCCTCGAAGCGTTCAGGAAATTTTTTTAGGGCATTTAAAGCAATGAAACCACCCATCGAGAGACCGCAAATTACTGCCTTTTCAATATTTAATTTATCCATAAATGACACTAAATCTTCCGAAAATAGATCAATACTTAGCGGTGTTTTTTCATCTATTGATTTGCCAAACCCGCGAATATCACAAGCAATGACACGATTTGATGCTTTTAAAACATCCAATTGCCTCTCCCACATCGACTTATCGAATGGAAAACCGTGAAGAAATATTACAGGAATGTCTCCTTGTCCAGCATCATTATATGCAATAGTAATGTTATTGACTTTTGTCAATAAATTTTGATAAGCGTTTTTTGATTCCATTGTTTTAATTTCGATTATTGGTAAGTTTTCAACTTTTTCTATTGGCACATTTTTAGCTTGATTCCCCTCATTTTCACCCAATAAAATTACCAGTGAATCGTAATAAGATTGTAAGGTTTTAGCGTTTACTTCCGGATTTTCTACATACGGAACAGTTATTGACGCTTCGCTCAGATGTTTCAGTAATTCAGGATTCCTTTCTCTGATTTTGTCAGTTATACCCAAAATCATTTCGTTCAACTCTAATTCTGTCTTCATAATTATTTATTTAGAGCATGTTTCTACAATAGCCAATCTTTCCACAAAATTGAACTAAACTATTCAAGAAGGCATTACACAATTGTAGCGCTTAATTACATTATTCACACTTTTCAATTGAAGCAGCACTTGCGGTTTTCCAGTGTTTCCTTATTGGCTTGATAGTTTGGGTTTTCGTCTATTTATTAGAGCATATTTCGTAATAAATTTCTCCTTTTTTATCTTTTGGCTGATTTGCATTTGCTCCCTATTATTTACACTTTTCTTTCTCTATTTTCAATTTCAATTCTTCAATATCTGCGCCCATTTTTTCTCGCTTCATGCCCACTCTAATAAACCCAAAAAGACTCATATAAACATTGGTAATCCAGACCAAAGCAAACCCCCCAATGAGATACCCCCGCCAATCGTCAAACAACAAATGGTATTGGGTAATGATTAAAAAAAACAGTGTTACATAATGGCTGAAACAGTATTCGCAGGTAAAAAGGTAAAAGAATTTGCGTTGCGCAATCGTTTTGCAAGATTTCGACTTTCGAATACAAATATCTCTCGGCTCTTTAAAAATTTCCTCGTGCGTTACTGTCCAGGAAATACAAGCTACGGGCAATGCCAGTATAAAAAGAAAGACCATTTGCTCTGACAACTTCATGGTGGTGAGCACATTGTGCATGATATGTTTTATATTTGCTAATCAATCATCTTAACAACTCGTTTGAATAATTGTATTAGTGCCACTGGAACTGCACTTGTTAGAATGATAATTAGCCAAATGTTGAAGTCCAGTTTTTGAAGGCCAATGATGTTATTTAAAGGACTTACCCAATAGAAAGCCAGCATAATTGCAATGGACAGCACGATTGCCGCCCAAATAAATTTATTATTGGTAATTTCATTATTGAAAAAGGAAATGCTGCGAGAAGATAAGTTGAAAACGTGCCATAACTGCGAAAATGCCAAGCTGAAAAAAGAAATATTGTTACAGATTTGGGGAGAGAAATTTAAGTAAGCACGACAATACCACGTAACGCCAATAATGGGCATTGCCAGCAAAATGGCATAGACAATAACATTTATCCAATCTTTTTTTACGGCAATTGGCTCTTTCGGATTTCGAGGTGGATTCCTCATTATCAGTTTGTTACCTTTTCCCATTCCCAGTGCCAATGCTGGAAAAATGTCAGTAACGAGGTTGAGAAACAAAATTTGTAAAGGCAAAATCGAAAACGGAAAATTGAGTAAACCGTACAAAAAAATAATAAAAATTTCGCTCAGATTGCAGGAAAGTAGATAGACCAAAAACCGCTTGATGTTTTGAAAAATCACTCTTCCTTGCTCAATTGCCGCCACCACTGCTTTAAAAGTGTCGTTTTTTAGCACCATTTCAGCCGTTTCTATCGCAACTTGCGTGCCCCTAATTCCCATGGCGATGCCAATATCGGCTTTTTTCAAGGCTGGGGCATCGTTGATACCGTCGCCAGTCATTGCTACAATATCACCACGTTTTTGATACATCGTTACCATATCCAACTTTTGTTGGGGCGTTACTCGGGCAAATATGGTGGCCGCGAATAAATGCTTTTTGTTTGGATTTCCTTCCAATTCTTTGCCCGTAACAACCACATTTTCAGCACTTGATAGTTTTATTTTTTGGGCAATGTTCAAAGCCGTAGCGGGGTGGTCGCCGGTAATCATAATGACCTTAATTCCAGCGGTTCTGCACGACTCCAACGCCCCGATTACATCAAGGCGAGGAGGGTCTAAAAATCCAATAAAACCAACGAAGGTTAAATCCTGCAAAAAATTATCATTTTCAAATTTTTCTCCCTCTTTAAAAGCAAAACCCAAAACACGAGTACCTTGCGACTGTATTTCGTCTGCTTTTTGTAGAAATGATTTTTTGTCGGCATCGGTCAAAGGCACTATTTTGTCTTGCTTATAATACGATTTACATTTCAAAATGATAGCCTCTACTGCCCCTTTTGCGGCCACAAAATTGATGTCCTCTTTTTTGTTCAATGTCCCCATAAGTTTTGTTTCCGAACTAAAAGCCTGTTCGGCAATGCGGGGATATTGCTGATTTATTTCATTGGTATTGAGTTTATTAGCCGTAACAAAATGCAACAATGAAATCTCAATGGGGTCGCCTAATTGTTTGTTTTTATGTTTTTCAATAACGGCATTGTTGCAAAGCGTTGAAATAATGAGCAGCTTTTCTATGTTTGATTGATTAAAATCTGTGGCAGTAAATGCGTTGTTTTCCACATTTAGCGTTCCATCAATAAATGAAAGATTACTCACTTCAATTTTGTTTTCAGTAAGTGTGCCTGTTTTATCGGTAAAAATTGTGTTTATGCCCCCAAGTGTTTCTACCGAAGCCAATTTTTTAATTAAAACGTGCTTTTTTGCCATTCGGAGCATTCCATAAGTAAGGGCAATGGTAGCTACGATTGGCAACCCTTCTGGAATGGCCGCCACAGCCAAGGCAATGGCAGTTTCGATGATTAGATAAAATTCTTTTCCTTGCAAAATCCCCGTAATGATGAAAATAGCGGCGAAAATTGCCGTAATCCACATCAATTTGGTAGTTAAAACTTGCAGATTTTTTTCGAGCGGGGTTTCGGTTTGTTTGGCATTTTCTACCAAAGAGGTAATTTTACCTAATTCGGTGTGCAAGGCTGTTCCAGTAATGAGGGCTTTGGCGTTACCTTTGATTACTGACGTGCCTTTGAAAACCATGTTGAATTGGTCGGCAAGATTGGTATCTTTTTCTAAAACTTCTATTTTTTTTGTAACCGGCAAAGATTCGCCCGTGAGTGCCGATTCGTCTATTTCAAATTGGTTGATTTCCAATAATCGCCCGTCAGCCTGCACCACATCGCCCGCCTCCAATACTAAAATATCACCAGGGACAATTTTTTCAGAGGGTACTTCGTGCAAAGAATTGTCTCGCCAAACTTTTGAAACACTCACATCCATGCTTTTGAGCGCTTTCATTGATCGTCGCGCTTGCAACTCCATAAAAAAGCCCAAAGCGGCGGTAATAAATATGACTCCGATGATAGAAAAACCTTCAATCAAATGCTGAAAAGCGAATGAAAAACCAGTAGCCACCACCAACAATAGAACAATTGGGCTTTTGAATTGCTCGAAAAGTAGTAGAAAAATACTTTTTTGCTTTTGCTCTTCATAACAGTTCAAACCATACGTTTTTATTCTTTTTGCAATGTCACTTTGGCTCAGTCCATGCTGTTGATTGGCCTGAAGCCTACCAACAATGTCGTCGATAGGCAGTGAAAGAGCATTGCTAATGGGATAGGATTTTGTTTTCATGATTTTGCTGGGTTGTTATTCGTCAAAGTTTTGGTGTGCCAAACAGGCAGTTATTTAAAACTGCCCTCAGTTGCTCCCCATTCGATTCATGGCAAAATGCAATTGCGCCTTAGCCACCAACTCATTGGTGGGGTCGCAATTGATGATAATAAGATAGCAGGCAAGCGAGGAAACTTTCCAGTCTAAAACCATATCTGTGCCGTCAAAACGGTATATTTTTTTGAAGTTTTGATTGAATGGCAATTGCAATGTACCAAACGCCCGAAAAGTTCGGTTGAGCGAAATAACGATTTCTTCGGACTCTTCAATGGCCAGCATTTCCATTACTTCGCTCACAAAAAAATTGAGTTTTGTTGCGGCATCGTTTTGCCGTTGCTGTTGTGCTTCCAGCATTTCTTCTAAATAATCATATATTTTCAGCATTGGGGGTGTTTTTAAGCAATGACAATTGGGTGAACAGTTCTATTTCTTGGGACGAAAGGTTTTTGGGCATTGTAATGTTTACGGTTGCGTAGAGGTCGCCAAATTCGTTTTCTTTGTCATACCGGGGCATTCCCATTCCTTTCATTATCAGTCGTTTGCCGTTGTCGGTTTCTTTGTTGATGGTCATCTTTACGGGGTTTCGCAGCGTGCCAACAATTGTTTGCCCACCCAGCAAAGCGGTGTATAAATCAACATCAATTTTGCAGTATAAATCGTCGCCTTTTCTTTGGTAGTGGCCATGGTCGGCCACCTGAATGGTGAGGTATAAATCGCCATTTGGGCCTTTGTTCATGCCTTTGCCGCCTTTACCTTTTATTTTTAGGCGTTGTTTGTCTTGGGTGCCTGGTTTTATTTTTAGTTTCAATTTTTCGTTTTCCAGTTCCAGTTGGCGGGTCGTGCCAGTGTATGCCTCTTCGAGCGTAATGTGTATGTTGGCTTCGTAATCTTGTCCCTTAAAAGCCTGCGTCCGTTGGTTGGCACCACCAAAAATAGTGGAGAAAAAATCGGCAAAATCGTCGTCGTCAAATTGCTGGCTGCTGTACTGACTCGCGCGCGCGCCTTGTTGGTTGCCTTGCTTAAATCCGTCAAAGCCTTGGGTGCCTCCTGCTTGTTGGTAGTTGGCCCAGTCTTGGCCCAGTTCATCGTATTTCTTTCGTTTTTCTACATCGCCCAGCACGCTATTGGCTTCATTGACCTCCTTAAATTTGTCTTCGGCAGCCTTGTTATTTTGGTTTTTATCGGGGTGATACTTCACAGCCAGCTTGCGATAAGATTTTTTTATCTCATCGGCCGAAGCCGTTTTTTGAACACCCAATATTTTGTAATAATCTTTAAAATCCATTGCTTCAAATTGCTATTTACTCAAAATTTTCAAAAAAGCGTTACCAATATTTTCGATTAAATCGGAGGCCAACAAGGAAAACTCTCCCAACGCTTTCACGGCCACGTCGCCCGCTAAACCATGCAAATACACCCCTGCTACACATGCCTGTTCGGGCCCATAACCCTGTGCCAGCAAGGCCGTTATCATGCCAGTCAGCGCATCGCCAGTGCCGCCTTTGGCCATGCCCGCATTGCCCGTTGTGTTGGCGTAGCATTTTCCATTGGGACAAGAAATACGGGTATGATGCCCTTTCAAAACGACATAAATGCCGTATGATTTAGAGAATTCAATTTGTAATTGTGTTTGCGCTTGCTCATTTTTGGTCTTACCCACCAACCGTTCAAACTCTTTGGGGTGCGGCGTAAAAATACTGTTGGCGGGCACGAATGCCAACCAAGTTTTGTTTTCAGACAGCATGTTAATGGCATCGGCATCTATCACGATTGGTTGCTTAAAATGTTGTATCAATTGCTTGACGGCATTTGCGGTTTCGGGTGCAGTGCCCAACCCACAACCCACCCCGATTGTACTGAAATTGTCGAGTGGAATGGCCGCTGAAATCAGTGTTTCGTTTTCATCGCAAATCACCATTGCTTCGGGTACGGCCGTTTGCAAAATGCCATACCCACACTTTGGAATGTGCACAGAAAGCAGGCCAACGCCCGTTCTTAAAGAAGCCTTTGCAGCCAAAACCGCCGCGCCCATCTTCCCAAAACTACCCGCCACAAGCAGCGCGTGGCCATAGCTTCCTTTGTGCGAAAACGGGTCTCTTTGCCGTATGATTTCGGCTACGTGCCTTTCAGTAATCCATTCGGGGGCTGGGTCGGGTTGTGTCATGCAGTATTTTTTGGTTTGCTTTTTTACATTTACCCGTATTTTATGGTTGGCAAAAGTAAACTTCTGCCTGATTGAAAGGCTTACATTTTTACGAAAAGTTCTTACATAAATCACGGATTAAGCAGCCAAATGCGTGATTGGAGTCTGCTACTGAAAATTGTTTGACAAATAGCTAATTATCAGTTAAATATACTAACAAACAGTACTGGCCTCTGCCCACCGTTCAACTGATAAAGTAAAATGCGGACTACAATGCGGTGAAACGTAAGTCTTTGTTTGAAAATTAAATTTATAGCTAAAAAAATGTACCATAAAATACGACATATCATTTCAGGAGAACGCAAAGTTGGGTTTGGAGCAACTATCCAAGCAGTTGCCAGTTACCTTGCAAGAAGCCAAACAGCAAACCCAATGGATAGAGAACACCAGCACTTCAAGACAGAAGAAACAAAGAGGCTGATTGTTTATATTGAAGACCACAATCTGTGGGTTGATAGATTGTTTGCACAATTTATTGCTTCCTAATTTTTTCTTTTCAGACCAGCCGACTGTTCAACCTTAGTTCATTCACTGATTAACCCAATTTGTTTTGCGTGCGCAATGGCATCGGCACTGTGATAAAAATAATAGCAAATTGTACCTGTTTCCGCTATCGTTTTTAGGGTGTTTTCAACCGCAGGTTTGTGCGTCTGAATTGACGACCTGATGTAAACGCAAAAAATGTTGCATGGATATTGCGCAACAATGGCGGCATAAATGTTGGGGTCTTGTTGAGAATCATCGCCCAGTAGCACAAATTTTTGGTCCGCAAAAGCCTGAATCAATTTCTCAATACGTCCAAATTTTGTGTTATGATTGGTTTGTCCCGTTTTAAAAAGTTGTTTAAATTGTTTAATTTTGCTTAAAAAATAAACGCCGTCTGGCAGTTTATTGTGTTTAGAAAATTCTCGAATATAGGCATACAGGTTCCATTCGCTGCTAGATACATAAAAAAAAGGATTTACAACCCATTCATTATTAGACGATTGCAGCAATTGGTAATATTCAACTACCCCCTCAAAAGGCCGACGACTGTGCGGGTTTTTGGTGAGCAACACCCACAAACGTTTGAGTAGATGAGCCGAATGAGAAACCAGAAAAGTGTCGTCAATGTCGGAAATAAACGAATACTGATTTTTGGAAAAAATGGTGAGTGAAGCCTGAGCCGAGGCGCAAATAGAACCGCTTTCTTTTTGAATCAAGTCCACCTGAACCGTATAACGCCCTGGTGGCAATGACTTGCTGGGCTGCCATTCAAAGGTGAAAAATCCGTCCGACTCAGCCTCCATGCAATACGTTTTGTCGTCCCATTGCATTTGTAAAGTGGCCGCCGCAATGGGTTTGACCATAAACAACCGCAAAAGCGAAAGGGTATCGTACAAAAAGTTGTTCCGGTGGGTTTTTCGGTCAAAAGGACTTCGCGCCAAAGCGTGTCCACTCACAAAACAGTGGGTATTATTGCCGAAGCCGGCATACAATTTTACGGCAGGATTGTTGTTTAATCGTACTAATTTGAAAAACCACTGGCTTAATTTTTTTATGTTCATTTATTGAGGTAAATATCGAGGTTTTTTTTAAAACGTAATTGACTATTAACCAGTAAAATGCCGCATAAAGATACTTCAAAAATATTGTTTGTCATCAACGCTTTTGCGGGCAACAACGCCGATACGCCCTGGCAAGAAACCATTGGGGAATATTTTGCCCAAAAAAATATTTTGGTTGATTATTATTTATTACCACACCCGCCCGATAGCACGGCGTTGAAGCAATATATTTTTAAAAATCTACCCCAAAAAGTAGTTGCCGTGGGCGGCGATGGCACCATAACCCTGCTGGCTAACTTGCTGTTGGACACTGAGATAGCCTTGGGTATTTTGCCAGGCGGCTCGGCCAACGGCATGGCACGCGAGCTGGGTATATCAGAAAATACGCAAGAGGCGTTGGCAGTAATAGAAAACGGGGTCGTACAAAACTGCGATACCATCAAAATAAACAATAAAAATACCTGCCTGCACCTGAGCGATATTGGGCTCAACGCCCGACTGATAAAATATTTTAGCGAAGGAAAAATAAGGGGGAAATTGGGCTATGCTATCCTGTTTTTGAAAACCTTGTGGAACAGAGAAAAAATGCAAGTACGGATTCAAGCCGATGGACTCGACATAAAACGGGAGGCATACATGGTGGTATTGGCAAACGCCCGAATGTACGGCACGGGGCTACTCATCAACCCAAACGGACGATTAAACGACGGGCTATTTGAAATAGTAATTTTGCGGCAACTATCGGTATTTTCTCTCTTAAAAATGCTGATTCGCCCTACTGCATTAGACCCCCAAGAAATAGAAATTTTCGCCGTTACCCAGGTTGAAATGAACACCTCAAAAAAAGTACACTTTCAGATTGACGGAGAATACATGGCGAAGACAAAGCGCGTTACTGCTCAAATGATGCCCGCCAGCCTTCGACTGATTTTGCCAAAACAAAACCGTGCGCATCTTGCTGGAAACACGCACAACGGAATAATCTTAAAAAAAGACGTTGGTTTTTTGGCGTTGAGTAATCTTTCTTGAATTCAAGGTTATCAATAAGTTGGCGTATTGCCACACAAACAAAAAACCCCGTCAAGCGACGGGGTTTTTTAGTAATTTGTATTCCAAAAATCAGATTTTTGCAGTCTTTACGGTCTTAATAATTCGGGCAGCGACCTTGTAGGGGTCGGCAGCCGAGTTTGGGCGACGGTCTTCCAACCAACCTTTCCAGCCTTTTTGTACGGCTGCAATAGGAATACGAATGGAAGCGCCACGGTCTGAGACACCGTAAGAGAACTGATCTATTGATTGTGTTTCGTGTTTGCCCGTTAAGCGCAAGTGGTTGTCGGCACCATAAACCGCAATGTGCTCTTTGACAAATGGTGCAAATGCTTGGCAAATTTGGTCGTAAGTTTCTTTATTGCCAGCCGTGCGAAGGGCCGTGTTTGAGAAGTTGGCGTGCATGCCTGAGCCGTTCCAGTCGGTGTTGCCAAGGGGCTTGCAGTGCCAGTTGATGGCCAAGCCGTATTTCTCACCCATGCGCTCCAGCAGGTAGCGTGCTATCCAAACTTGGTCGCCCGCTTCTTTGGCCCCTTTGGCAAAAATTTGGAACTCCCACTGGCCCGTGGCTACTTCGGCATTGATACCTTCTACGTTCAGACCTGCTTCTAAACAGATTTCAAGATGGTCTTCGATAATATCACGACCGAAGGCATTCGTGGCGCCTACCGAGCAATAGTAGGGGCCTTGTGGGGCAGGATAGCCACTGGCTGGAAAACCAAGGGGTTTGTTGGTCTCTGGATTCCACAAGAAATATTCTTGCTCAAAACCAAACCAAAAATCGTTGTCGTCGTCTTCGATTGTGGCGCGGCCATTCGACTCGTGCGGCGTGCCATCGGCATTTAGTACTTCGCACATCACCAAATAGCCCGTACCCAAACGAGCAGGGTCTTCGCAAATAAAAACGGGTTTTAGCAAGCAATCTGACGAGCCACCTGGGGCTTGCTCAGTAGAACTACCATCAAAAGACCACATATCACAGTCTTCCAGGTTACCACTAAAATTTGTTTCAACTTTTGTTTTGCTCCGCAAGCTCTGCGTGGGTTTGTAACCGTCCAACCAGATGTACTCTAATTTAGCCTTTGCCATTTTTGTTGATTTATTATGGGGTTGATATATGAGTTTGTATTATTTGCTGATTCAAAAGTAACGCAAAAATGAATTACCACCAAATTTTATTCTATATTTTTTAACAAATACCATTTATTATAAATGCTTATTGCCAATTATTGAATAAATATTACTTTTTTTTGTACAAATCTAAGAGGTTTGGATTTTACCCAGTCGAAGGCAATTTTTTAGTTAATGAGGTTGAATTAAGATTATTGTTAGACTACTTTTTTGAAAATAGCGGCACAAACAGCTTTTTTTGCAATAAAAACCAACATGCTTAATTTTACGCACCTGTACATTTTTAAATTTCAAGTTTGTGCGTAATTATTGGGCAATAAAAGTAAATTTACGGCAAAATTTCCCCAAATTTGTCCCCCGATAGCTTGCCCTGTTGCAGGGCTGTGGCGTTGCTTAATTTACGATGAAGTTTTTTTGTGTATGCCTAAATATAACGCTGCTAATCGGCATCTTAGCTTGCTCTGAAGATGCGCGGCAAAGCGCGCGCATTCCGCCCTTATCCAACTTAGATGCCGAAAAACAAGCTCAAGCAGGAGTTGAATTTTTGAGCAGGGCGATTCGTCGCCGTCCGAGCGTAGCCCAAAACTACGGTAAACGCGCCGATTTGTATTTGCTGCTGCAACAACACAAAGAAGCCCTCAACGACATCAATAAAGCCCTGGGTATTAGCCCAAACAGCGGCTTGTTTTTGTTTATTCGCGCCCAAGTGCTGCGCCAGCTCAAACAATACGACCAGGCCTTGGCAGATGCCCGACAAGCGGAGGTGCTCAACCAAAATACGCCCGAGTTGTACACCCTGCTGGGCGATTTGACCCAACAAAAAGGGCAGTATTTGCAATCCAAATTGTATTTGGCAAAGGCCCTACAAATAGCCCCTTACGACGGCGAAGCCTATTTTTATAACGGCGCACTGTTGGCCAGGCAGGGCGATACCACCTCGGCCATTGCGCTCATGCAGCGTTCGATTGAATTGAAGCCCCGTTTTTTGAATGCCTACGTGGCACTTACTACCATTCATACCAATCTCCGCGACTACCCGCAAGCCATGGCCTACAACGCAGCCGGATTGCGGTATTTTCCTGTCGAGTCAGGGTTGCATTATACACGGGGGGGGCTATACCATGCCAAAAAGCAGTTGGACAGTGCCTTGATGTGCTATGGCAACGCCGTTAAGTTTGACTCGGCCAATTATTTAGCCCATTTTCAAGCGGGTATTATTTATTTAAAATGGAACAATGTGCCGTTGGCCATTCAAAACTTTGAGCAAGTAGCACGGCTTGACGCTAAATTTCCCCAAATTGATTTTTTGCTGGGCACGGCCTTCGACCGAGCGGGCAATGTGGACAAGGCATTGGAGCACTATACCCTTGCCACCCAAACCAACCCCAGCGACTATAAAGCGCAGGCAGGACTTGTAAAGGCACAACGCAGGAAATATTATTTGGAAGTTTATGGCTACCTAACCCCGGCCGGGCCCGCCGCAGCAATCAACGAAACCGCACCCGTCATTTCTGAAAGACGGCTGGACACTGCTCGCGTACAAATTAAAATTTTGCAGCCTCGTTTAGAAATAAAAACCCGCACCGATACCAACCGAACTTTCCGGATAAAATAATTCCTGCGTTTTTTTGCAAACTATTTTTTTTACCAAATCTCTAACCCATCGCGGACAAAAGGCTTCAACTGTGAGTCGGTGGGTTTAAGGCTCGTTATGAGTACGTCTATCTCCGGCCAGTTGCACACCTTGTAGCTTTCTACGGTATTTATTTTTTCTTCAATGGCACAGATGGCCACGCGGCGGGCAGCCTGAACCATTTTTTGTTTAAGTACCGACTCCTCGTAGTGCCGAATGGTAATGCCTGATTCGGGGTGTATGCCGTTGAACCCCATCAAGTACAAATCTACTTTAAGGTGGTCAAGTTGGCGCATTATTTCGTTACTGAGCGTAATCTGGTAGCGTTTATGATACGTGCCCCCCAGCAAAATAGTTTCTATTTTTGGGTGCTCGTTTAATACCATCGCCAATGGCAAGCTATTGGTAACTACCGTAATAGCTAAATTTTTAGGCATTTGTTCGGCAATGTGAAAGTTGGTAATTCCGCCATCCATGAGTACGATGCGGGTGTTTTCAAACAACTTCTGGGCTTTGCGCGTAAGCTGCACTATTTCTTGATTGTCAATACCCAGCCCTCGGGTAGTTTTGAAAGATAAGTACGAGTTGGTTACCGCTCCGCCATGTACTTTTTTGAGGAGTCCTTTGTCTTCCAATTCTATCACATCGCGCCTGATGCTGTCGTACGAGACATCCAAAATTTGGCTTAGTTCTACCAAATTGATACGCTGGTCGCGGTTCAGCTTTTCGATTATCAGGCGGTGGCGTTCTTCTTTCATCAGCATAGACTTGAAAAGTGATTTGCAAAAAAATGCAAAAAAAACTTGCAATGGAACAAAAACTTTGCATATTTTTGCAAACACAAAAGTGTACCTTGCTTAACCTATGATAAAAAACACCTTTCTGGTTGGCAACAACGGCGAAAGGTGTTTTTGTTTTTTTAAGGTTTTGCGCCCCTTAGCTTATCGGTTGGAGAGTTCATAATGAGTCTATGCACCAAATCTGAGTGGGTACTTGAAAGCAAATGCCCTGCTTGGGGTAGCAAAATAAATTTTGTGTCGTGGTTGTGCGTCATTTTTCGGCGGGCATAGTCTATATTGGCAGGTTTAACAATCCCATCTTTGCCCCCGTGCACAAAAATCGTCGGTAATTGAAGCCTAGGCCAGTCATGTTCTAATTTACGAAGCTCGGCCATGTGGGCAAACTTTTCAAAGGTGGCCGCGTTGATTGACCGTGGAAGCAAGGCCCGAATGGGCCACCACTTGGCAGGTTTAGAAAACCACCAAAACTTTTCCTGCTCAGGATCAATGGCCGAAGCCAGCATAATCAGTTTTTCAAATCTACCAGGATTTAACGTGGCTATTTTGGCCGCAATGGGCGCACCATACGAACGCCCCAGTAGCACGCCTTTTTGTTTGGATTTGTTAAAAATCAAGGCCATAGTTGCCGCACGAGCGTGAATTTCGATGGAAGTAACGTACCGCTGCCGTTTGTGTTTGGAATGATTGTAGCCCAGCCTATCGACTGAAATGAGCTGATAGCGAATCGGCAAAAGTGTATCGTCAAACATACCTAAGTACCCATACCAGCCACCTGGTGCGCCATGAATGAGCAACAACGGCGGCAGGGTGTCGCTGCCGAGGGTAGCCACAAAGAGTCGCAGACTGTCGTTTTCAATGGTGTGGTAAGTGGGTTTTTGTGGCTGGTTGGCAAAATGTCGTTTCAGCTCGCGGTCGGTCATGTGCCAATTGCGAAAGCAACCCAAAAGTCCTCCGCAGAAACCCAATAAACACCCCAAAACCATCAAGCGTTTTCTCATTTTCAATACAAAATCGTTATTATTCGTTGTATTACTGCCAAAAGTATGCCAATTTTAGCATTATTTTTAGAACATAATCATTTAAACACAAAATATACTTTTAAAAATGAATTACAAACTATTGGGCAAATCGGGCTTACGGGTTTCGGAATTGTGCCTCGGCACAATGACCTTTGGCACCGAATGGGGCTGGGGTGCCGACCAGCAAGAAAGCAAAAAGATATTTGACCTTTACGCCAACGCGGGCGGAAATTTTTTGGACACCGCCAACCGCTACACCGAGGGCAGCTCAGAGCGTTTTTTGGGCGATTTCATTGCCAATGACCGCGACCACTTTGTACTTGCTACCAAATATGCCCTCAAAGACCGCAACAACGACCCTAACTTTGCGGGCAACCACCGCAAGAACATGATGCGCTCGGTAAACGAGAGCCTCAAACGCCTCAATACCGACTTTATTGACCTTTTTTGGTTGCACATGTGGGACAATACCACGCCCGTTGAAGAAATATTGCGCGGCCTCGACGACCTCATCAGCAGCGGCAAGGTGCATTACATTGGCATTTCAGATACGCCCGCTTGGGTGGTTTCACAAGCCAATACGATGGCCGAGCTACGCGGCTGGAATCGGTTTGTGGCTTTGCAAGTGGAGTATTCGCTTATTCAGCGCGGAGCCGAACGCGACCTACTGCCCATGGCCAAAGCATTTGACATGGCCGTAACGCCCTGGGGGGTCATGGGCGGCGGGGCACTATCGGGCAAGTACTTGCGGGGCGAAGCAGGACGCGTACCCGAACACAGCTTAAGGCGCAACAGCCGCAGTTTGGACATTGCCCAAGAAGTAGTCAATGTGGCGGCAGAGTTGTCGGTTACGCCCGCGCAGGTGGCCATCAATTGGACGCGGCAGCGCGTGGCCAACGTCATGCCCATCGTAGGTGCGCGGCGGGTAGAGCAGCTGCTCGATTCGTTGGCGTGCTTGACTTTTACTATTCCTGCCGAAATGATGACCCGCCTCGATGAGGTATCCAAAATTGAATTGGGCTTCCCACACGACTTTTTGGCTTCCGAGGGGGTCAGGGAAGTGGCCTTTGCGGGGACATTTGACAAAATCATCAACTACCGAAGATAATTTCCTTGTGAAATGGCCAAAATAACCCTGCTGTTCGCTGCTTTGTTGATAGCCAATTGTGGCCGAGCCCAAAATATGGTAGCTGCGCAGCGTGCCGCCACGTTGGGCTCGGGAGTAAATTTGTCGTATTTGGACAATTATTGGAATGGTACCCCTGCCCAACATTACGGCGACCACGTGAAGCCCGTCGAAGTCAATAAGCGGCAAGTCATGCTGGCCGATATTGCCCGAAATGGCTTAAAAACGGTTCGGATACCCATTTGTTTCAGCGCGTGGGCATCGCTCGATGCACCCTATCGTTGGGATTTCCCGCAAAACTTAGCCGCCGCCGACTCGCTAATCAGTTGGGCTTTACAGCAAAATTTGCGCGTAATCATTGACTTTCACCACCCCGAAATGAGCGGGGCTTTCCCGCAAGCCCTCAACCCCAACCGCATCAAGTGGATTTGGACACAAATAGCTACCCGATACCGCAACACCGACCCCAGTCGCGTTTTTTTGGAACTTTGGAACGAACCACACGGCATAAAGCCCGCCGACTATATAGCCACTGCTACGGGGTTGATGCAGAGCATTCGGCCCATTGCCCCCAACCACACGCTCATCGTAGGAGCCCAAGATTGGAACGGCATTGACGCACTAACCCAACTGCCGCTTTTTGACGACAAAAACATCATTTATACTTTTCATACCTACGACCCTTTTGTGTTTACTCACCAAGGCGCTGGTTGGGTAACCGACCTAAAAGACGTGCGCGGTGTGGCCTTCCCCGCGTCAAGCACTGCTCCCACCGTACCCGCTGCCGCACGCGGAACTTGGGTAGAAAATGCGCTAAAAAATTATCCCAAAGAAGGAAACCAAGAAACTATAACGCGGCAATTGGCAAAAGTCAAGGCATGGTCACAGGCAAACAACGTCCCCATTTTTTGTGGCGAATTTGGCTCTTACAGCGAATTTGCGGACAACCAAAGCCGCTGCAACCACCTTTTTGCCATGTACCAAGCCCTTGGTATGATGGATATTCCCGTTGCTTTTTGGGAATGGGACGGTGGATTTAATTATTTCCAAAAAGGCTCCACTACCCTTTTGAGCGACTGCGCCAAAGAAGCCTTGGGTTTTTATGCCCTCCGCAAACAAGCCCTTGGCCTAGAAAACAACAGCGAAGTAGCCATGCGCATTTGGCCCAATCCTACCCGCGATACTTTTCAGATTGAGGCCGACCAGCACATCGAACTGGTCGAAATTATAAACTTAACGGGGCAGTCTTTGATGCGCACGAAACCCATCAATAACCAAATTTCAATCGTTGAATTGCCCAATGGTTTTTATGTAATAAAAGCCTTTGGAGTAGGCGACAAACTACTGAATTACAAGAAGTTAGTGAAGTGGTAGGAATTTAGAGTAACGTTTTGGTACTGGCCAAAAAGACGGTGCCAAGAAATTGGTTTTATATTCCTAACGCGAACCAACGTAAGTTTGTTAATTTTACAAAAAATCAAAACCATGAATAAATACATCGGCTTCGTGCTGCTGCTCTGCCTGCTATCGGCCAAAATTAACGCCCAGAAAATTCAACTTTTCAACGGACGAAGCCTCAAAAACTGGCACGTGGACGTACCCGACATGGACAAAAACCCGAAGCTAACCAGTCCGTTCATTATTCGAAACGGAATGTTGGTGAGTTTGGGCGAGCCACAAGGTCATTTGATTACCAATAAGGTGTACCAAAATTATCGGATTGAAGTGCAGTATCGTTTTGCGGGTACGCCTGGCAACTGCGGCTTGATATTGCACGCCTCTACGCCCCGATTGCTGTACGGAATGTTTCCCAAATCAATTGAGGCGCAAATGATGACGCAAAATGCGGGCGATTTCTGGTGCATTGTGGAAGATATTGAAGTGCCTGAGATGGAAAAAAGACGCGGCCCCAAAGAAAAATGGGGCACTACCGAAGGCAAAGAACGCCGCATTTTGAACTTAACCGACCAGTCGGAAAAACCAGTGGGCGAGTGGAATACGATGGTTGCGGAGTGTCTGAATGACCAAATTAAGGTTTGGGTCAATGGCGATATGGTCAATCATGGGTTCCATTGTACGGCACAAAAAGGCCAGATTGCGCTCCAAGCCGAAGGCGCAGAGGTCGAATTCCGCAAGGTAGCTTTAACGCCCATTACAAAATTGACGGATTAGGTTTATACAAGATTTTGATTCAAATAACACCAAAAATTTTGGTGCAGCACCACCGTAATGTTACTGAGATGAGGGCGTGCCCACATTTAATCGCTTACTTTATAGTCTAACACAAACGATAATTGACATTCTGGCGTTAAAGGAGAACAACAAATAAATGACAACAACATGAACAAGAAGACAAACCTAACCATTGTATTGATGGCCGTTTTGGTGGGGCATGCCTTTGCCCAAACCACCGCCGATGCTATTTTTGACAATTATTTTGCGGCAACGGGCGGCAAAACGCTGTGGGACAGCGTAACGACTTACACGCTTAAACAGTCTTTTGTGTCCAACGCCCCCAGCGACTTTGACATGGAAGTGAAGGCATCTATGACCGACGTAACCATGCTGAAAACCAAAACCATTATGAAACGGGGTTTTATTTATGCCGTCAGTCCAACCGATGCGTTTTTTAGGGTGCCAATGGGCAGCCGCGACAAAGCCATTGTGTATGAAACCAAAGACCTCAACGAGAAAGAAAAAATAAACATGAGAAGGGAAGTAATGGACTGGTTCTCCCCTTTTTATAGTTACAAAACCAAAGGTTACATTGCTACTTATGTGGGTTTAGAAACCCTCGGAACGCAGCAAGTGCACCGCATAGAGCTGGCTGGGCGGGACACTAAGTACGATTTGTACTTTGACAATACCACCCATTTATTGACGAGATCGGTAGAGAAATTAGCTTCGGGCGAAGAAATCACGCGGGTATTTAACACCTACGTCCCTTCTGCTTTTGGCATTAGATATCCTTCGGCGGGAACTTATTTTAGTAGTATTGACAAACGAAATGTGAGATTAAGCACCAATATTGTGTTTAATCCTACGTTTGATGCAACTGTTTTTAAGCGCTAATTTTATAATAAACCGCACGGGTTTGGCACCCCAAGGCGCGCCTATTCGTGCGGTTTTCTGGTGATTTATGCGTAAATTTTTCAAAATAATTTTACTTATTCTTTCGGTCATAATCCTGCTGCTGGGCGGGATTTCTTTCTATTTTCAAACCCCAGCGGGGCAAGCATTTTTAACCCAAAAAGTGGTTTTTTACCTCAAAACCAAGATCAATAAGCCGTTCAACATTGACAAGATAACCTACAAAATTCCTGACTGGATTGAGCTGCAAGGCGTTTATTTTAGCGACAATCAAGGCGATACACTGTTGGCTGGCCAACGGCTTTATGTAGATATAGACATGTGGGGCCTGCTCAACAACCGCGTGCGTATCAACGAAGTAAATCTTCAACATATCAAAATAAATATCAAACGAACGCTGCCCGACACGGCGTTCAATTTTGCGTATATTTTACAAGCATTTGAAACCAAAAATCCGACGACGGACACTGCCAAAAGTGTCCCGTTTTTGTATCAGATTGGCAACATAAAACTCGAAAACGTAGCCATAAAATACCGCGACGACCTGACTGGCATAGACGCAAAAATGCGCCTCAGCAACGCTCAAACTTCTTTTACCGACTTCAACCCTGCCGTTTCAAAATACCACCTCAATAAAATAATCCTCAATGGCGGCGACCTGAATATGCGTTTGTATGCGGCTATTGCGGCCCAATCGCCGCCCGTAAATTCGGTTTCTGATACCTTGGACTTGGCTTTTGCGGAGTTTGAAGCCAAAAATATTAACTGGATAATCACCGAAGAAACGGCCAACTTGGTCAATGTCGCAAAATTGGGGCAACTGCGTGTGCGGGGCGAACAATTGGATTTGTCGGGCAAAAAAATCCATTTCAGGTCAGTCGATTTGTCCAATACCGCTGCGTCTGTCCGTTTTTTGAAGGCCAAAAATACGTCAAAATCGCCCGTTTCTGCGGCTGCGCCCAATAACTGGCAAGTGTTGGTGGACAAAGTTATTTTAGACCGCAACAACATTCAATACCAAGATTTAAACCAGCCCGTTCAAAAACAAGGAATAGATTATAACAATCTAAAAATAAGCAACTTAAAGTTAAATTCGGAGCGATTATATTATTCCGAAAACAAAATTTCGGGCTGGATTTACAGCGGTTCGTTCAAAGAAAAATCGGGTTTTGAATTACAGCAACTTCAAGCCGATTTTTCTTACACCAACCGACAAACATTTTTAAAAAAACTGCTGCTCAAAACACCCCAATCCATTTTGCGCGACGAATTTGTTTTAAACTATGCCTCGCCCGACGAACTCAAAAATAACATCGGAAGAGCGCGGCTGAAAACACGCCTCCAAAATAGCCAATTGGCCTTCAAAGATATTTTATTATTGGTGCCCAATTTGGCCGAGATACCGCCTTTCAAAGGAAACGAAAAAGAAATCCTGAAATTGAACGGCGATGTCACTGGAACGGTCAATAACCTAACGATTGCTAACTTTTCGATGCGCGGTTTTGAGCAAGCCAATCTGAAACTGCAAGGACAAATTGTAGGCTTGCCCGATATAAAAAAAACGACTTTAAATTTGACCGTCAATGAGCTGTTTATTACCAAAAACGACCTGCTGAAAATGGCACCAAAAGGGTCTATTCCGCCCAATATCGAACTGCCCCAGCGGGTATCGGTAGTGGGCAAAATAAACGGAAAAATAACTGATTTAACGCTGAACGCAACCCTGAAATCTGATTTGGGTGGTGCGTCGTTTAACGGTAAATTGATAAACATGACCGCCAACAAAAACCAACAGTACGACGGCTTGATTGCGTTTGATAATTTTGAAATGGGGCAATTTTTAAAGCAACCCGACCAAATAGGAAAAGTAACGCTTTCGGCGGCCATTAAAGGCGTGGGCATTGACCCCAAAACAATGACCGCAACCATAGACGGAACAATACAAGCCGTTGAATTTCAGAAATATAACTACCAAAATTTGGTATTGAAAGGCAGCTTGGCTAACCAAATGGTGCAGCTAACGGGCCACATCAAAGACCCCAATATTGAGCTGAATATTGATTCTAAATTGGATATTTCTACGCCTTTTCCGCGTGTAGAAGGTAACGTTAAAATTGCCCAATTAAACCTAAAACCACTTGGTTTTTATGCCGAAAATGTGGCCATAAAAGGCGATATTTTGGTGAATATGCAAGACACCAACCCCGACAATCCGAGCGGGACGATTATTGTGAATGACGGCGTATTATTGAAAGATAGACAGCCTATAAAAATCCAAAAAACTACGCTGACGGTTGGCAATGGCCCAAAAGGCAAACAAGTAACGATAGATGCGCCTTTTTTGAAAGCCAATTTAAGCGGCTATTTTGATTACTTGCGACTGTCCGATGTCCTCATTAGCAGCATCAATCGCTATTTTGTTTTGCCCGATGTGGCCTATCAACCCATTGCGCAGCCCTACGACTTAACGATAGACGCAAAGTTTGAAAAACACCCGCTCTTGCAAGCATTTTTACCGAGGCTTTCGCGCTTAGACCCGTCCCGATTTACGGCCAAGCTAAACAGCCAAGCTGATACTATTTTAAAGGCCAATTTATGGTTGCCTTACCTTGAATACGACACCATTCAAATCGTAAAAGTGGGGGTTTCGCTGGTGGGCAATGCCACCACTTTACGTTACAAAGGCAACCTCGACGGCATCAATTTGACGGATTTTAAAATCAGAAAAACCAGCCTAACGGGCGACGTGAGCAACAATACCGCCACCTTTAATGCCATCTTTAAAGACTCGGTTGAGGCCGACCGCCATGCGGTGGCGGGATTGCTACAAAGTGTTGATAATCAATACCGAGTGCGCCTAAAAAAGGGCGGCTTGTTGCTCAATTACGCACCTTGGCAAGTGGACTCAACTGGTTTTGCTCAGTATGGCAAAGCGGGGTTATTGGTCAATAATTTTAGTATTGCAAACGGCCCGCAAAAACTCGCCGTCAACAGCACTACTTCCCAGCCAAACGGCCCCATTGGCGTTACCACCAACAACTTAGAAATCCAGAATTTCGTAACCCTTTTTGGGGCCGATTCTACTTTGGCAAGTGGCAAAATAGACGGCAAAATTGTATTGAGCAACTACACGGCAGCACCGTTTTTTACGGGCGATGTGGCCGTAAAAAACCTCCAATTTCAAAAAACCGCCATCGGAGATTTAGACGTGCACGTGTTCAACGAAACGGCCACTAAAATCACTGCCCGCGCCACTTTGCTCAATCCAAACAACGACCTTCAATTGACGGGCAATTATTTTTTAAAAACCAAAAATGCCTTCGATTTAGACTTGGTTATCAATAAACTGAGTGCCCAAACCATAGAGGCGTTTAGTTTTGGGCAACTGCGCCGCGCCAGAGGCAACTTGAACGGGCAAGCCAGCATCAAAGGCTCACCGACAAGTCCGCAGTTGATAGGCAAATTGAATTTTAGCAAAGTGGCTTTTGAGGTGGCGCAGTTGGGTAGTAGGTACATGATTGACGAACAAAGCCTGCTATTTGAAGGCCAAACCATTCGGTTGAAACAATTTACGGTAACAGATACCCTCAACCAGCCCCTAAAAGTGAACGGAACGGTTGGTTTGAGTAATATTCCGTTGGTAAAATACGACCTGACGATTGACACCAAGAATTTCATAGCGCTCAATTCGAGCCGCAAAGACAATGATTTTTTTTACGGAAAAGGCATTATTGATGCCAATTTGAGCTTGCAGGGGGTTTCGTCGAAAGCAAAAATTGAAGGCGATATTAAAATACGAGAAAACAGCGCGATTTCGGTGATTGTGCCAAGCAGTTTTGACCAACAAACCGAAAGCGAAGGCGTGGTGGTGTTTGTAAATAAGAAAAAACCAGCAACCGAAACGCCTCTACCCGACAGCCTGCAAAACCCCGTTTTTGTCAATGATTTTGTGTCCGAAATATCGTTGAATATTGAAGCCGACGACAAGTCTGAATTTGCAATTGTGGTGGACGAAATAAACGGCGACAACTTAAAAGTGAAAGGCAATGCCCGCCTCAATGTGGGCCTAAATGCCGCTGGGCAGCCTTACGTGTTGGGTTCTTATGACCTCACCCAAGGCAGTTATGGCTTGACTTTTGAAGTACTAAAACGGCAATTTTCGATTCAAAAAGGAAGCAACATTACTTGGACCGGCGACCCCATGAACGCCGATTTGAACATTACGGCCATTTATACTACCAAGACAGCACCGTTGGATTTAATGCAAAATGAGGCCGTCAAAAACCAGAATATCTACCGCCAAAAAATGAATTTTGAGGTGCTTTTAACCATGTCGGGGAGGTTAGCAAGGCCCGATGTATCTTTTAAAATTCGAGTGGCCGACAAGCAAAATCTGGTGTCCAACGAGGTTGTTACCAACGTAAAAGCCCACCTCAATACCTTAGAAGCCAACGACGTAAACAAGCAAGTTTTTGCGTTGCTGGTCTTGAATCGGTTCTTTTCCGAAAAATCTACCGATTTCTTTTCCAGTAGCGGCCGGGGTGTCAATGCCGAGGCGTTTGCAAGACAAAGCGTGAGCAAAATTTTGTCTGACCAATTGGGTAGATTTGCCGCTGACTTGATAAAAGGAGTGGATTTGGACATCAATTTGGCTTCTACCCAAGACTTTTTCAATGGCGAGTCCAGCACCCGAACCGATTTGAGTTTGGGACTCTCGAAGGCATTTTTCAACGATAAAATCGAAGTGAAAGTAGGGCGAAATTTTGAATTAGAAAACACCTCAAAAATTTCCAGAAACCCTACTGAAGTGTTCGATAACATTACCGTAAACTACAAGCTGACCGACGACGGCAGGTATTTGTTTAAAGCCTTCCGCAAAAATCAATTTCAATCGGTTTTGGAAGGATTTATTGTGGAAACGGGCCTTGGTTTTTCGGTTACGATGGATTACGGCAAGTTCAAGGAGGCGTTTCAGAAGAAGCAAAAGTGATGATTCAAAAAAAACAACTTATTGCCTACCAAGCCCGCACCACGGCCGCCATTCTACTGTTTGGGTTGGCGGTTTTGAGCGGCTGTTCGGTTACGAAGCACTTGCCAGCGGGCGAGAGCCTGTACGTGGGCGCCTCTGTGCGAATCCTGCCCGATTCGGGCATTGCCAAAAAGGAAGTTAAAAACATAAAGACCGTATTGACCGATTTTGCCAAGCCCAAACCCAACGCCACCATTTTGGGGTTTGCGTACAAATTATGGTTTTATTACCTATTGGGCGAGCCAAAAAGCGAAAAAGGCATCAAATATTCTTTCCGAAAACGCTTTGGCGAGCCGCCTATTTTGGCCAGCAAAAGTGTTACAACGGCCAACACCAAACAGATGACGCTCTTGCTGAACAACGAAGGCTATTTTCGGTCGGTGGCCACGGGCGAACTGGTAGAAAAAAACCGCAAATCAACCGCCGTTTATACTGTCGCGCTTCGGCAACGGTATTATTTAGATACGGTGTTGTTTTCGCCGCCCGATACCACCCTATTGAGCACGGTTTTTAAGAATACCCAACCCAATTCTATGCTAAAAAAAGGAACGCCTTATCGTTTTCAAGTCATTGCCGACGAGCGCGTGCGGATTGATAATGTCTTAAAAAAGAGGGGTTTTTATTTTTTTCAACCCGATTTTATCATTGTCAAAGCTGATTCGGCGCTGGGCAGTCACAAAGTAAATCTGTCGGTAGAAATAAAACCAACCACCGCCCAAACAGCCCGCAAGGCGTATTACATTCGAGAGGTGCACGTGCTGGCCGATTTTGGCGAAGCCGCCGTGGCCGATAGCAGCAGTGCCGAGATAAATTTTGATGGCCTCAAAATAACCGACAAAACAGGGGCGTACAAACCCAAAATTTTTTCCCAAGCCATTGGTTTTAGGCGCGGCGGGCGATACAGCAGCAACATGCAAGACATTTCGCTGTCGCGATTGATTAACTTAAACGGCAATTTTAAGTTTGTAAAAAATAATTTTGAATTAGTACCTCGTTCAGACTCGGCGTTGTTAGACGTTTTTTATTATTTAACGCCCCTCAAAGCCAAATCGTTTGGACTTGAACTAAACGGAAAAACCAAGTCAAACAATTTTACGGGAACAGATTTGAGCATTTCTTGGGCCAACCGAAACACTTTTGGCGGAGCCGAGCTATTGAAAATCAGTGCCGCAACAGGTTTCGATTTTCAAGTCGGCGGGGCCAGCGTTACGCTTGGGGCCGTAAACAGCCGAACGTTTAAAGTAGCCACTACTTTAACGATTCCCCGATTTGTAATTCCTTTCATTAAAATAAATCCCGCCCAAAACCAATCGTTGCCCAAAACCAACGTCAGTGCCGAATACGAAGTGATTAACCGCCGTGGCTTGTACAATTTAACTTCATTGCGCACCACGATGGGCTACGCTTGGAAACAAAACAACGCGCTCGAACATTCTTTTACGCCCGTTTCGGTCAATTTGGTCAAAGCCAGCGATGTTTCTTTTGCGTTTTCGGAAGATATTTTCAGGAGCGACAACCCCATTGCGTATTTTAAGATATTAGAGAATACCGTCATCATGAGTTCCAATTATACTGTTAATTATACGCCTACTCCAACGCCCAGCAGCAAACACCAATTTACGTTTACGGGCGGAGCCGAGGTAGCTGGTAATTTGGCCAGTTTGTTGTCCAGATTTGACCCACCGCAGCCTGGTGGTGTCCAAACGCTGTTTGGGGTATCGTTGGCCCAGTATGCCCGATTTGACGGCGATTTTAGGTATATGTACGCCCTCAAAAAAAACTTAACAATAGCCAATCGGCTGGTGATGGGCTACGGGCTGCCCTACGGCAACTCTTCGACTTTGCCATTCGTAAAGCAATATTCGGCGGGCGGCAACAACAGTATTCGGGCTTTTGCGGCGCGGGCAGTGGGCCCAGGAAATTATTTTTCTAATGGTGCCATAAGCCGAAACCTCTTGGGCAGTCAGTCGGGCGACATCCGGTTGGAATTTAACACCGAGTTGCGCGTAAAATTCAATAAATACGTAAACGGTGCTTTTTTTATTGATGCGGGCAATGTTTGGATGCAAAAAGATGCCGACAGCTACGGACAAGAAGCCGTTTTTGGGTCTAATTTTTACAAACAAGTGGCCATTGGCACGGGCCTTGGTATCCGCTTAGATTTTAGTTATCTCATTTTACGTTTCGACTTGGCCACGCCCGTTCGCAAGCCCTATTTGCCAGAGTCGGAGCGTTGGGTGCTGCACGCCTTCGATTTGCGAAACAAAGAATGGCGCAGCGACAATTTGGTGCTGAATATTGCCGTAGGCTACCCTTTTTAAACACCCATCTGAATATGCGCACCAAGAAGTATCATCTTGCGCCCCACCAAAGCATTTTTTTGATTAGCAAAAACTTAATAACACTTTTTGCTGGTTGGTCACAAATACCCGGGTACTAACCGTGTAAGAGCACCTCAAACCCATTAAGTTAAGCCCCAAACGTGGCAGGATGCTTGCTCTATAGCGTTTTGCCACGTTTGGGGCTTATTTTTTGCCAACGTAAGTTTAATGTAGCGCATAAGTTTCCCTGCCGTGT
>Ga0105046_10001099_pt1 | contig 40661 bp, 38 predicted proteins | sample MAT03_FD_78385 | JGI IMG/M metagenome (GOLD analysis project Ga0105046, IMG submission 78385) | Freshwater microbial communities from Lake Fryxell liftoff mats and glacier meltwater in Antarctica - MAT-03 (megahit assembly) | ecosystem: Environmental > Aquatic > Freshwater > Ice > Liftoff... | reverse complement strand
CTCATGCTCCATTTGATCCAGCGAGTAAGGCTTGCCGCCGATGGTCAGCAGCAGATCTTTCCAAATGTTATAACCCATTAATTTTGCCGTGTGGTTGCGAATGCTGGTCGTCGGATACTCGCGAAGAATCCCTCGCACGGTCACCGCGTTGTAGGCGTTGATCCAGAATGCCAGTTTCGCGGCAGCAGTCGCCTGAGCGTCCGGGTTAGCCGATGACAAATACGTCAGGAAAGAATCAAGCGTCTGGACGTCTTCGGCAGACTGTTTCCAAGCGGTGTAGTTGACATTGCCGTTCTCGTCGACGTACTTCTTTAACAACGCATCCCAGTTGCGCGGGTCAACCTGGTCCATCGAGACTTGCTGCTGTGTAGGGACGTTCTGTCCCAGGTTCACTTTTGCACCGGCAACACATTTATTGATCGAAAAAAACGGTAAAAACGAAAGTGCGAGCGTTATGGCGACGGACGTGATACTGAGCGATTTCATTGTTGGAGACTCCGTTCGCAAAATGAGGAAAATGGGCGTAAGTTTTCAGTTCCTTTACAGATTGCGATCGAGAACCGTAAGCGTCCTGATTATTGCAGAACAAAACCGCGAAGTCTGTGAGATTCCACACGTTCGAGGAGCCATTCTATTGATCGCACTGCGATAGGCAATTCGCAAGAATTCTCGTTACGGTGAGTTAACGTACAGACAGCCAGCACTCTCTGTGCAAAACTTGATCTTAAGTGCTCATTCCCATAAAGCCAGTTGACTTCTTGCACCTTTCTATGCCACAGGGACCCCGAAACGTGAACGGCAACGACCCGAAAAGCCTCGATAACTGGACCCATTGTCCTCCGGGGACTCTGACTCAAATGAACCGTCGAATTCGATCCGCACGGCACACCAAGCAGGCTTTATTCGCTTCGGCGTCACTTGCACTCGCTTTGGTAGTCGGCATTGGCCTTTGGACGTTTGTTCTGCCGCCTAAGTCAAATCAGGTGAGTTTCACCTGTAACGACGTCCAATCCGGCCTGAGGCGATACATCCTTGGTGAGCTAACCCCGGAAATTCGAAATTTGTTTGCAATGCACATCGCAGGATGTGGCCCATGTGCGCGGAAACTTACTGCCATGCGCGAACGCATGGCCACCGAACAAGCAAGCTCGATTCCGAGTCGCCCATCAAAGTTGAGCCCTAAGTCGGTTGAGACGGCATTGCTCGTTGAACACTTTGCGATAGTCGCTTCGCGTTGATGAGCACGATCTTTCTGCGACCGACATCAATGAAGCCCTCCGCTTTTAGTTGCCCTAAAAGGATCGTTACCGTCTCGCGAGTGCTGCCCATCAAATTCGCGATTTCCTGATGAGCCAATCTGATGCGCAAGCGAATCCCATCGTCGCCCCAAGAACCGAACTGTTCGGCTAAATCAAGCAGCAAATGAATCAATCTATCTCGGCTTGAAAGAAACAGCAAGTTTTTCAGGCGGCGTTCGATACGCCGTCTCCTCAGTCCCACCATCTTAGTGAGTGCAATCGCCACACTCGCCTTCTCAGACATCAACCGTTGCACTTCGGCGGTAGGAATCATAACCACGGTCGACAATTCGATGGCTTCGACGAACTCGTCTCGCGATTCATCGCTAAATAAAGCCACTTCACCAAACATCTCGCCGGGTTCGATGAACGCGATGATTGACGATTTCCCTTCGGGAGTATGGTTGCAGACTTTGACCATACCTCGCGCTAGCAAGAACACGTTTTCGGTGTTCGACGAGGGCAAATAGACCGGTGAGCCCGCCGAAAAGGCACGCATGCGACTACGGTTCTCAAGCTGTAGAAGCTGATCTGGCTGAAGACTCGCAAAAATGTCGCAGTGCTTTAAGCACCACACTTTCTCGGCCACGCGGTTGTCCTGACGGTGTCTTGCTTGTAGGCAGTTCGGGGCGACATCAAATAAGACGCCGTCGATTCGCAATTCTTACGACAAGTTTTCGAAGTTTTTACTATTCTTTCAGGGCGGTCTTCGACTCCTTTAACTCGACGCTATTGTACTTTCCGTCGTCGATTTGGAAAGATCTTGGTGCGATGTCACGGCAGGTGAGACTCAACTGCCTGCTTGATTCGCAGGCGAGCTTCGGCCGACAATTTGATCTCCTTGTTTGAGTCGCCAGCAGTTTCGGATGCGACATGTTCGCGAACCCCGGCGCGAAGTCGACCTACATCACGTTGAAAAGATGCACAAAGCCGGCAAACGATTAGGTGAAAGGCGATCCGCAAACGAACCCACCAAGGCAATGGCCGGTCGTACGATTCGGTAACAAGTTTTGCAACGTCTTTACAAGTGAGCATCGAACCGGCGTCCGTTTAAGAATGATCCTGGTTCCACCGAGTCTTTATGCAAATAGCCAATCGCAATCTCGCTCGATGAAGTTGGGTCCACAAGTTGGACGGGCTGATCGATAGTTCCTTACAGATAACCTCCGTCGATAGATCGTCCATCTCGCGCAGCGCAAACACGTCCGCCTGTCTTGGTGGTAGACCCTCTAAACATTGGCGAAAGATTGGCCAAAACTCCTCCCGCTCCAAAGAGTCCATGGGCTGACGAATGGTCGAAGCCGATTCCTTCGTCCAACGACCATTTCGGTCAAACACTTGATCGAAAGGATTGCCCGCCTCGTCACTAGCCTGCTGACTTGTTCGCCGACGCTCACGAACGAAGTCGATAATCTTGCGCTTTAGGATCCCGAGCAACCAGCCCCGCATCGATCCTTTTCCAGAATATTGATCGAAGTGCTTCAATCCCGCCAAAAAGGTTTGTTGCACGACGTCTTCGGCCGAGTTTACGTCCCGTAGACGTGACACCGCATAGCGAAAAAGGAAATCGCCATACTCATCAACCCACATGTGCGGTTGAGAAGCCTGATCAGGATTCGGCACAATGTGATTCTCCATCTGGCTTAAAGTACCTCAGAAAGACTCGCCTCGACAATGGCACCATTTGAACTCGTTAGCGAAGCCGCGTACGTCGGATAATAACCGGGCACCGGGATATCGCTTTGTGAGGCAACTCACATGAGCATGGCTTCGCGTGCCCTATGATTGAAGGCGGAGCGTGATACGTACCCTACAACGAAAGTGACGAGGTGCGAATATGAAGATATCAACACACATTTTGATTTTGATGGCGTTTGTTTGCTTGGTGTTCTCATGGCAGAGCAAACAGAGTGTCACGCAGAATCGAGAATTAACGGTCAACCTAGTCGTTGATCGCGACGAGAGCTCAGTCGACCGGTTCATGGCACTGATTGACGACGAACGAAGCGAGCGCCGCGGGGCGATCACAGAAATTGAAAAGTACTGGGACGGCAATGACGTACCCTTGCTCTTAGAAATCTTGGTTTTTGTTCAAGATCCAGAGATCCGGTCGGAGATCGTTCGTGTGCTATCGGAGCGAACCGGGCAAGCGTTTGGCGACGACCTTAACCAATGGTATCGCTGGAGTTGGAATCGAGACTTTGACCGCGACCCGAGTTACGCAACCTTTAAGCGTCTTCTCTACGCACGCATCGATCCGCGTTTCACAGAGTATTTTGATGAAGCGCGAATAAGCTCGATTCGCTTGGACGAGATTCGCTGGGGTGGTGTCCGCCGCGATGGAATTCCACCGCTGAAGAATCCTGAAACGATTCCAGCCAATGACGCGACCTACCTTGCGGACAGTGACGTCGTTTTCGGTGTTCACTTGGGGGGTAAAGCTCGTGCCTATCCGAAACGAATTCTCGCATGGCACGAAATGGTTAAGGATGTCGTCGGCGGTGTCTCGATCAATGGCGTCTACTGCACACTTTGCGGTTCAATGATCATTTATCAACCGGACCATAACGGTAAACACTATGAGCTGGGCACCAGCGGGTTTCTTTATCGTTCGAATAAGCTGATGTATGACCATGAGACGAAATCGCTTTGGTCGACGCTCGAAGGTAAGCCTGTCGTTGGACCTCTGGTGGGAAATGGCATTGAACTAGAGTCATTGAGTGTTGTCACAACAACCTGGGGGCATTGGAAAAAGCTTCACCCGACGACCGACGTACTGTCGCTACGAACCGGTCACCGACGCGATTACGGCGAGGGCGTTGCCTATCAGAAGTATTTTGCAACCGATGATTTGATGTTCATTGTTCCCAAGACGGACCCTCGATTGAAGAATAAAGATGAGGTTCTCGTGGTCCGTGGAGACCATTCTTCAATCGCCCTCTCGGCTGCCTTTCTGAAGGCCAATCGCGTCTATCACCTTGAGTGCGATGATCAACGGCTTGTCGTCCTTACCGACGATACCTACGCGAATCGGGTTTACAAATGCGACGACGTTCAATTCGAAGCTTGGGACGGCTCAACCATCATTAAATCGCTGGACGGAGTTCAATGGTTGGTCAGCGAATCGGCGTTGACGCAGCATCTAAATGACAGCCAGGTGCTGGTACGTGCTGCGTCTCATCGAGCCTTTTGGTTTGGTTGGTATTCAGCGTTTCCAGGCACCAAACTCATCCAGTAAGCCTTTACTTGTCGCGTCGTGTCCTTACGCCGAGGCGCAGAAGGTCTTCGCATTTTAAATCACGCTAACAGTGTATGGCACCTCACAGACAGCTAGGCCACGACTGTCCAGACTCAAGCTGATTAATTGCTCAAAATGAGTTACCCCCGCTTCCCGATGTGACACTGGTGAGATGATGCGTACAAATCCCCTATGGTCTTTAATCCCGTTTCTGTTCGAGTTGTTAGTTTTGGTTGGTTTTGACGGGATTGCAAATTCAGCCGACTTGACGGATGGACAGAGTGACGTTCACGCCGCATCTAGCGGCTCCGCGATTGAAGTCGAATTCTTTAAAGCCATCGAAGATGAGTTGATCGACGTCAAGTTCATTCCCAAGAATGCCAAAGAAGCGACCATCATTGTTCGCAACGCCACTGGAAAACCGCTGCATATTCATCTTCCGGACACGTTCGCGGCGGTGCCGATCCTCGCACAAGGCTTTGGTGGAGGTGGAGGTGGATTTGGAGGCGGCGGTGCGGGTGCGGGCGGCGGCGGGGGTGTGGGCGGTGGCGGTGGTCAGGGAGTCGGCGGTGGGCTTGGCGGAGGTGGAGGCGGTGGTGCTGGCGGAGGTGGAGGCGGTGGTTTGTTTCGAGTGAATTCCGAGAGTTCGCGAAAGATCAAGGCGACGACGGTCTGCCTCGAACACGGAAAGCCTGATCCTCGTCCCAAAATGGCCTACCAGATCATTCCGTTTCAGAGCTTCGGTACAGACACCCATGTCGAAGAGGTTTGTCGGCAACTAGGGTCTGGACAAATCTCACAATCCTCAGCACAGGCCGCCGCTTGGCACTTGGCAAATTCCAAGTCTTGGGAGGACCTCGCTTCGATGACACGAATGGCTTCGAAGTACACTGGCACCCAAATGTTCTTCTCGTCATCCGATCTTCACTACGCGAAAGAGATCGCCGATCGAATCAAGCACCAGGCCAGTCAGTATGCGGGTTCTAGGTGAACCTCAAAAGATGACCGTGCGTTGACAACGATCCATCGTCACGCGGCTTGGGCTTCGTGAACAGGTGCTTAGATTCAAGCGGATCAAGCAGCGATCAAGAATCCACCAACTCACTCAATTTCTGCCCCGCTATCACTCGCATCAACCTCAACAACGCAGAATCCAATCCCGGATTTGTCAGGGAAAACTTTGCAATGACAATGAACTTCGATACCAACTTATCGATCGAGGAATCTAATTCACGGCGGAAGTATTTATCGATTTGACTTGATTTCTCTCTGACCTAAGCTTGCCGGTTGCTGCGATTTTATCTGACTTAAGAAACCGCTTGGTAGCGATGTTCCGCCTTTTCCGAAAGTAACAGGCACCCGCACTATGTTTTACCGTCTAAGCACTTATTGCCGACGCTTTCGAGGATTAATTGTTGACGAGTGCGGTACGTCAGCCGTTGAATACGCCGTGATGTTGGCGCTGATTATCTTCGTCTGTGCCACAGTGGTGTCCTCGATTGGAAGTGCGGCTTACAATTCTTTCTGGACAGCGGTCGAGGCCCTCAATTGAACTTCTCAAGCATTTTTTCATTTCGGTTGACGAAAAACTCTCATCTCATCGAGATCTTAGCGAGTATTCAAATCCTCGGTCTAGCGATCGCACTTGTCTGTGCGGGTGGCTGGATTAAATTGAAGATCGGCTTGATCGTTCGTCAACAGATCATTAGCGACAATACACTGATCGCTGAACAACTTGGCAATGTCATTCGTTTAACTCAAAGTGCTCGAGTCGAGTACGGGACTGAAGCTTGGAATGAACTCCAGTTTTTGGTCGAACGAATTGAACTTCCGAATCAAGGTTTTGTTTGCATTGCGGATCGAATTTCGGGCCAGCTTCTTTGCCATCCGGACCTTCGAAATAAACCGGCTTTACGCCAGTCGATCGTTGGCAAACATTCTATTGATGTAGACGGTTCGAGGTTGACGATTCTTGATGCGATTCGATCCGTCAAAACAAATCGCGAGAAACCGATTACGGGTCTACTCGGTAGCGGTCGAGCATTGGAAATCGTCTCGGTAGCCGATCTTGGTGCTCTCGAAGCGATCCTCCTGGTACACCAAAATGAAGCGGCCTCTCAAACGGCAGTCGGTCGCCTCTTGACACCGATGGGGTTTGTTGGGCTGGTTGTCGGAATGGCACTTATCGTATTCACTACAAAAACAACCGTTGCCGTGCTGAAACGCTATGAGAATGAACTTGCAGCGCTGAACCGAAACCTTGAAAAATTGGTACAAGTTCGTACCCGATCTCTAATGAAGACTCGGGACTCGGTGATTTTCGGTTTAGCGAAATTGTCCGAATCACGTGACACAGACACGGGCGAGCATCTCGATCGCATTCGATACTATTCAACGCAACTTGCAAGGTCTTATCAGCAGCTAGGAAACGTAATATCTCCCGAGCTAATCGACCAAATCGGCCTAGCCTCTTCACTGCATGATATCGGCAAGGTTGGTGTTCCGGACAGAGTCCTTCTGAAGCCTGGAAAATTGAATAGTGGGGAACGCGTGGTAATTGAGACTCACACCTTGGTCGGCGAACGGTGTCTCGAAGCCATTGAAGATCATTTGGGACAAGACGGGTTTTTGAGTCTGGCAAAAGAAATATGTGCTTACCACCATGAGAAGTGGGATGGGAGCGGATATCCCTATGGCCTTGAAGGCGAACAGATCCCGCTCTCGGCCCGAATCGTCGCTGTAGCTGATGTCTATGATGCCTTGCGATCCAGACGTCCTTACAAGGAACCGATGACACACGAAGCTGCATTTGACATCATTTTGGAAGGAGCGGGAAAGCACTTTGATCCATCAGTGGTTGCCGCATTGATACAGTTGTCAACCGATTTTGAGGAGAGATCCACGGGCTCTATAGACTTGAAGGAGCGGCTAAAACTCCAATTGGAAATGGCTGTATCTATTTAGTTCAAGCAGTTACCTATGTGTCGCTGACGCGTTCACGCTCCGTAACCCTATTTCATCAAGCCTCGGATGAGTTTTGATATACCTCGCTCGATAAGAGTTATCGTCTTTTTGCTTGCGTTTCTTACCTTGCCGATTGCGTTGCTCGCTCAATTTGGAAGCCTGTTTGGTCGCACGCCGGCGGCTCCGGAAGTGACTGTCGATCAACTCCGGAAGTTGCAAACGGAACAAGCGCAGGCCGACAGTGAAGCTCAATCGCAGGGGAGGCCGAACCCGGTTCCGTCCTTCGTGCTCGTGGATGTACGAGCGCCAGAGGAAGTCGCGGTTTCGATGATTCCCGGCGCGATCACACAGCAGCAGTTTGAAAAGAGCTCTCAGCGATTTCGCGATGGAACGGTCATCGTTTATTGCACGATCGGCTATCGGTCGGGACAGTACGCGAGCAAGCTGATCGAGCAAGGCTTCACGGCGAAGAATTTCAAGGGCAGTATCCTGGCATGGTGCGAAGCCAATCAGCCGCTCGTGACGCCACAGGGTGTGGCGACAAATCGCGTTCACACTTACAGTTCAAAGTACAAAGTCTCAGAAAAGTACAAAGCCGTCTGGTAACTTTTCCTTATGAACAGGCGAGAAAAGAAAGATGCTTACGATTACCGAATCTGGAGAGACGAATTAGGACACGACCGAGGTCGCCGACTCGTCCAATGAGAAATCTTTTGGTACCAACGCAAAAGGCAGTTGTGCTAGCCCGCATCGCCGCTTGCACGTGACACTCTACTCACTCGTTGCTCGGCTTCCGAAGGTGCGTTGAAAGACCATTCGATCTTGACGTAATCCAGATCACAGATGGAATCGCCTGATGCGGGTACAAGTGCAAGCTGAAAGACGGTTTGCACGCTTTCGGTAACCCGCGCAAACAGATGCACCCTCTCTTCTCTGTCGATAGGATCACGATTGATGAAACGACAACGTTCACGAGTCCTTTCCATTGAATCTCTCGAAGGTCGACGTTTGTTTGCAGCGGGTGCCTGCGATTGTGAGCGAATAGTGGCGACGGCGGATGGTTCTGTCGACCTTCGCAGTCCAGACGTTCTTGCTTTAGCCTCATCAGGTCCCATCGTTTCGGCAGGAGATGCAGGTTCGACGCGCGAGTCGGCTGCTCGAATTGGTTCAATCAATGGAACGCGACAGTTGGGCGGATCATTGGGCTGGTTTGATCGGAGCGACGTCATTCATTTTACGGTCGATCGGAAGGCCGACGTCCGCATCGAATTGTCGGGCTTGAATCGAAACGCGAATTTGCTTCTTGCGGATGACGCTGGAAATCTGATCGACCGCTCTGTGCTTGGTGGCCGAAACGTCGATACTATCAGCGCATCGCTTGATGCGGGCGACTATTTTGTCATCGTCACTGCGACTTCGTTCCTCACCACGACGTATCAGCTTTTACTTTCGGCGGAGTTGCAACAGAACACTCCGCCGATTCTTCCGCCATCAAGGACATCACCGCAGACGAAGCCGGCGACTCCCGCCAACTCCGTTCAACCCTTACAAGACGTTTCCTACTTCGGTAGCAGTCGAGAGTGGAATTTAAACGCCATCGGAGCACCCGAAGCTTGGGCGGCTGGCTACACCGGGCGAGGGATCACGGTGGCTATTATCGATACCGGCATCGACCTGGATCATCCCGATCTGGTGCAGAATCTTTTTGTGAACCTCGGTGAGATCGCTGGCAATGGAATCGACGATGATGGCAACGGGTTTGTCGACGACATTCACGGGTTTGATTTTGCAGACCGTGACGCCGACCCCAACGATGTGAATGGGCACGGAACGCATGTGGCGGGGACGGTCGCTGCGGCGAACAACGGTTTCGGCGCAACGGGTGTTGCGCCCAACGCCAAGATCCTTCCCGTAAGAGTTTTGGGAGACAACGGTTCCGGCCGCGCGAGCGACGTCGCCGCAGGCATCCGTTATGCCGCTGACCTCGGGGCGGACATCATCAACTTGAGCCTCGGTGGGGGCTACAGTCGAGCGATTGAGGCAGCCATCGAATACGCAGGTTCGCTTGGCTCATTCATTGTTGCGGCGGCTGGAAACGAATCATCGCCAGTTCCTGGTTACCCGGCGCGATTCAGTGCCAGCGACGACAATGTGATTTCGGTTGGCGCTTACAGCTCCTCCGGTGCGCTCGCTGGTTTTAGTAATGATGTTGGACGCAGCGGCGCGGTGCAAGTTGACGCTCCGGGCGTGGGAATCTTCAGCACCTATGTCGGAGGCCGTTACGCAACGTTGTCGGGGACCAGTATGGCCAGTCCTCACATTGCCGGACTGGCAGCGCTGACATTGTCCAGCAACCCAAACTTGACCAACGCAGAGTTGCGAGCGCTACTTGCCAGCGGAACGGTCGGACGAGCCGTCGGTTCTGACGCAATAGGATCAGCCAGCGCAACGACGACGGTCGCCTTTGCAGCGGCAGGCTTGACCACCGTGCCGGTGTCTTCGCAAGTCAGAACGACGAACGTGGCGACTGGTTTGCAATCCAATTCGATCCGTTCAACCGAAACGCACGACGTTGCCTTTACTCAAACGCCATTTGTAGAATCAGCCGAACCGGATTCGGCAAAGCCTTTGCCAGAAACGACGCCTAGTCTCGTTACACTGAAGCGAACGCAGGTCGCCTTCAACGATGGCACGGTGGCAACGACTCACGCGCAACCGATCGACGCCATCTTTGCTGACTATGGCGCCGATGCAGACGACGCCAACCAGGCCGAATCGGAAGGCGATTTGCTGGCCTTGCTGAGCTGAAAAATCTGCTAAGTCTTACTCGACGTAGATTGCCTTGACATTGATGCTTTCGTATCGCAACTGTCGGACGGCGGAACACGGACATGCCTGGATCGCGAAGCACAACGTGCGACACGATCGAAACCGAGTCTCGATGTCGTGGGTGAATTCCAGTCCAATCGCCATGGTAAGAAAAGCAGTGGTTGCCAGATTGTAAACTGATCGTCACTTGCTGCGAAAACTGGCTTGGGCTCTCAAATGCATGTCCAACTAGTCAGACTGCCCGAGGCGAATGGCATCATTTTCCAAACAGATCGTGGCCCAAACTTCTGCGCGATGGACACCGACCGTCGTTGGCGCTGTGATGCCGATGCGAACTCGGTTGCCGTTAACCTTCAAAACTTCAAGCGTCGCTTGCTCGCCACCAAAATTCAATACGATCTGTTGGCTCTGTTTTCGTGACAGTACAAGCATGGTTCAATCTCCCTATTGGATACAATAACTTCCAGTAGAACTGGAGTGACCGCAAACCATTGCGGTCGTGTGTCATCACTTTACGATCGTGGCGAACAACACTCTGTGTGTTTGCGAACCAATGTTGGAATTTTTTGAAACTTCGTTGTCCGCAATGTCCTTCGCTTGGCCGTTCAGCGCCTTCATGATCTCTACGTGACACCACCTAAGGGACCGTCCGCCCACACGAACAGCGACTCGAGGTTTGCGCTGCGAAACGAGTCGGTAATCTGATTATCGTCGCCGTATGCGGGTAGAGCGTCTGTGCTCGAATTCACAACCGCAATATATTTGCCATATTCACTATGCAATCGAGCGTTGGAGCGATGCGGAATTTTGTAAGGATTTGACGCTCGCCGCGTCTCCCGTGTACTCGCGGGCGACAAGTCTATTTCCAGCATGAACCTAGCGAAACCCATTGGTCCAATCATGGAAATCGATATACAAACGCTTCAGGATAGCTCTAACAAAGCGCCGGTTTCGACGAGCCTTCAGGCCAACAAGACGCCTAAGATCGGTCGTTGGACGTTGCTTGTTGTCGCGATTGTGGCGATGGCAACGGTCGCCGCGTTCTTGCCATTCGAAGATCTGATTGCCAAGTTTTTCGGCCCGCCCCGCGTCGAACTGAAAGAAGCTTACACCGACAACGTAACTGGGCCGAGTTTCGATCACTCGACCTTTGACACGCTATTGCACCGATACGTCGATGCCGATGGCTGGGTTGATTACGTCGGATTGAAAGTGAATGTTTCGGAACTGGATATGTATCTCAAATCCCTTGGGGTCGCACCTTTGGATGCAATGGGACGTGATGAAAAACTTGCACTACTCATCAATGCTTACAACGCAGGTACGCTAAAGTTGATCCTCGATCATCAGCCGATCAGCTCGATTCAGGACATTCCCGAACAAGAACGTTGGGACGCGGTTCGCTGGAACATCGGTGGGAATCTTTGGAGTTTGAACCAAATTGAACACGAGCAAATTCGACCGAAATTCGTCGAGCCACGCATTCACTTTGCACTAGTTTGCGCCGCCTTGAGCTGCCCACCGCTGCGAACCGAAGCGTTTACGGCAACTCGGCTGGAAGAGCAGCTTCAGGAACAATCACAGTACGTCCATACTCACGCAACTTGGTTCCAGTTTGACCGTGACGCCTCGCCTGCTTCACTTACCAAACTCTACCGCTGGTACGGCGACGACTTCACGCAAATCGCCGGCAGCCCCCTCGAATTTGCGTCTCGCTATTCCCCGACGCTGAAGCAAACTCTCGCCGACGGCGTCACGCCGAGGATCGAGTGGCTGCCGTATGAATGGGATCTCAACAGCATACAGAATAAACGGCCTCGATAGTTGAAAGAGATATTCCGCGGAATGACCGAAAAGACCGAAGAACCGTACTAGAAAGCTCATGACAAAAGAAAACGAAGATCCGACTGAGGCAAAGAAATCCGGGCTGGCCAAAAAAGCGGTCGTCTTCTTAGTAGTCGCTGCAATCGTGGTGATGGCATACACGCAGTTCGGCGACGTGGTGAGCCTTGATAACCTTGCCAAACAAGAGACCGAGCTTCGTACCTTCCAAGCCGAACATCCGATCATGGTCTATGGAGCCGCGTTCTTTGTTTACGTTGTCGTGACTGGGCTTTCGCTTCCCGGCGCGGCGGTACTGACGCTCGTTTACGGTTGGTACTTTGGACTTTTTCGCGGCGTCGTGCTCGTCAGCTTTGCATCGTCTGCGGGAGCAACAATGGCTTTCTTGCTGAGTCGGTTCCTGTTTCAGGATTCGATTCAAAGGCGATTCGGACAACGGCTAGAAAGTTTTAATGAGGCATTGGAAAGAGAAGGCCCCTTCTTCCTGTTTACCATGCGACTCATCCCGGCGGTTCCGTTCTTCATGATCAACGCCGTGATGGGACTCACTCCGATCCGGACATTCACGTTCTGGTGGGTCAGCCAATTGGGAATGTTGGCGGGGACAGCGGTCTACGTGTATGCCGGATCAAGCGTCCCCAACCTGCAAACACTCGCGGATGATGGCATCGGTGCCGTTTTCACTCCCAGTCAATTGACTCAAATAGTGATCGCGTTCGTGTTGCTCGGTGTCTTTCCATTGATTGTTCGATTCGCAGTGAAGTATTTTAGGCGAACCGATAAGACAACCACTGGATCGCTGGAATAGAAACAACAACGGGCAAATCGAGCCTTTCCTCTCTGCGAGCTTTGAGCATTAGCGAGAGACATTCGCGTGCCCGTTCAATCTCACGCGAAGACGTATAGGAAGGCAATCCATCATGAGTGACCTTCCCAGCTACAACCTAGAGACGAACACAACTATACGCTCGAAGCGAACGTTCAACAACCAGCAAAAGTGTACTGAACTTCTTGCGACGCTTGAACGATTGCAAGTAGATCGCCCGGCGACGAATCGAGTTTTGCTGAGCCATCCTCGTGCACTAATCTCGCTCGTTTGTGAACCACATCACAGTAAGCAAAATCGACGCTCGGTACAAATTTTAACAAATATAAGTCGTCACACGGATTGCGGTGTCGCGGACGGTCAATAGGAATATGACAGAACGTTCTATCCCCCGCCTAATTATTAGCGAAACTCTGAAAGGAAGCCATGTTTCAAAAGTACGTTTTCAACTTGTCCACCGTCGGCGTCATCACGCTCGGCTTTGTTGTCACTAATGGATGTCGCCAAACTGGGGCTGATCAGAACGGTAGCTATAATCCATCGGCGTCCTACTCCGCTCCGCCGCAAAACTACAGAGCTCCGGCACAGAATTACACAGCTCCCGGTGGATCGGGGACGCGTTAGGCCAATCTCATGAAAATCAACTTGAAGCGAAGTGTCGTAGCCTCTCGGATCTTTATCGTAATGATCGCTGCGGTCGTCGCTGGACGTCTTGCTGATCGAGAAGCGATCGCTCAAGAAACGATAGTTCAAAATGACGCGTCGCAAGATGCCGCAATATTCGACCCGTTCGCTAGTCGACACGATCACTTGTTTCCACCTGAAATGACTCATTGGAAGTTGCAGGACAAGCCAATGATCGACGGATTGAGAAAGGCAGAAGCGTTGCGAAGCAAGCTGCTTGCCAATGATTCTTCTGGCCAAACCCCTTTGGAAAGCATCCTCAAGGCGACCGCAGAACTTCAGGCGTCGGCCGCTGATTCCCTTCAGTCTCGCCGACCCATTGACCAATTTGACCTCGTCGCCAAGCGTGTCGAAATGCAATTAAGTGGCGGGGAGTCGTTATCGACGACTAGCTTCACGGCATTTGACGGTCGTTGGTTTGGACGTTGGGGCAACTCGAATGTCGATCACGATTGGCAACCGACGGAGTTCTACGCAACACCAAGAAAGACCGAGGACGATCTGCCGATCATCCACGCGCTACAGTACGCTTGGATCAGCGATGGATTCGGTTGGAATTATCTCGTTACAAATCCGAACGAAGTATCTCCAGTCGTTTCCTCAGGCACGAAGGAGAAGCAACATTATATTCTCGGAATGGTCTACTACTTTGAGGGGAAGGACTTTCTGACGATTCGCAGTGAGAAGGCTCATGTGGGTTTCTCGGACAACCCAAACCGTTTAATTTGGATCACTGAGCAGGAAGTCTTCATGGAAGAAGTCTTTCCCATGCAAGATGCGTCCCAAACAACCTATGCGATCACGGCGATGTATCACGATATGCTCACTGATAACCCTACGATATTTCGTCACGCTACGCAGGCGGTTTATACCCGTGACCCTTCCGTTCGTCCTGCTTTCTACGAGTTCACGTGGTAGCAACCAGCGATGACTCAGCGTTTTGAAAAAGATGTCAAGCCCGATGTAAGTAACTAACGACTTCGCCGTCTTTTGAGAACAAGGCGTTCGCGTCCCGCGACAGAAGTGTCTGACTAAGGAACGGAGAGGCATCGGTGATTGGCGACGATTCGCAACACAACAAAGGATCATTGGGGAATGAGAATTCAAACATTAGTTACGGAACATGGGCGTTCGGTTCGTGTTAACCACACCGCCTTTACTTTGATTGAACTGTTGGTGGTCATCGCTATCATCGGTGTGCTCGTCGGCCTGCTTCTTCCTGCGGTTCAATCGGCTCGCGAAGCCGCACGACGCATGAGTTGCCAAAACAATCTGCATAACCTAGTGCTTGCAGCTCACAATCATGAAAGTGCATTGCGGAAGCTACCCGATGGATTGCAGGTTGCCGAAGCTGGGCCAGCAAAGGACCTCTACAACGCGAGCCTTTTTCGTGGAACGAACGATCCCGGCAAGCCGGAAATCGGCCCTGGTTGGGGCGTCTTTTTGTTGCCTTACGTCGAGCAAGCGGGGTTGTTCGATTCCGTTGATATCGATAACTACATTCGCTCGGGCGGAACGGATCAGTCGTGGAGAGCTCTCGGCGAAGCGACCGTTCCCCTCTATCTCTGTCCGTCGGATGCGAACAACAGCTTCAAATTCGACTACGACGGTCGACAATGGGGCCGCTGTAACTATGCCGCAAACGCCGGCCCTGCTTGGTACACGTGGTCCGTCGACGGTAAAGCGTGGAACGGAAGTGAAAGCGACGACGGCAGCCCAGCACCCTATTGGTACCAGGGCGCGGGTTGGGCTCCGGCGCAGACAAAAGGTAACGCTTCGCCCGTTATGTCCATCAATTACGGTGCAAGCTTCCGTGACATCCGCGATGGGCTGTCCGCGACGATCATGTTTGCCGAAGTTCGCGCGGGTGTTTCCAGTCAAGACCTGAGAGGCACATGGGCGTTAGGGGTCGGAGGCGCAAGTATCGTCACCGCGAATGCGATTGGCGACAGCATTGGTCCAAACGACCGACTGGAACAGTCCGACGACATCGAGCAATGCAACAGTTTCTGGACAGCCGAACTTGGCCCGAGAGACCATATGGGTTGCTCCGAAGGTTACAACTGGCAAGCCCAAGCACGCAGTCTACATACTGCTGGAGCGCAAATCGCTCTGTCCGATGGTTCCGTAAGAACTGTCACCGACTCGATCGATTTGCAAGTGTGGTTCAACTTGAACAGCGCAGCGGACGGCGAAGTGATGGAGGAGTTCTAATGTGGCATCGAACTCACTTTCGCGTTCATGTGGCAACAGTTATGTGTTTGATGCTGATGGTTTCATTGATTGCCGGTTGCGGCGCCGAAGGCCAGGCAATCACCGGACAGATCAAGATCGACGACGCGGCGATGTCACTTCAGCCTAAGCAGGTGGTCAAAGTATCTTTGGTGCCGGCTGATTCAGATGTATTCGATCAGATGAGCCCATCTGATCGATCAGGCCTTATCACGACAGTAGGTAGGGACGGATCATTCACCTTTGAAAGTGTACCGCCTGGACGTTACTGGGCCTCGGTCGCTGACTTTCCCATGTTCCCGCACGGGGACCGTTTGGCAACGCATTTTCGTAAGGAACCGCAGTCGATCGAATTGGATTTGACCGTAGCGACAACAGTCGATTTGAGCCTGAAGCGAGAATGGTACGGCAAACGCACAAGAGATCGGTAGGCCAGGTGATCGGAGTGGAATGTGATATGTGTTGCGGATTTGGAGGAGATCGCGCAAAGGAAAGTAATCAATCCAAATCTCAATAAATAACTTTGCGCCTTTGCTTGACCCCCTATTCACCCCCGACCCGGAACAGCCCCTTGCAATTGACCCTACTTCGACAAAAAGCAGAATTGGCCGATGCGTCAATTCAGCGCGAAATTTTGGAAGGCGAATTAAAATCAACGCGACAGCCGCATTTTGATCAGAAGCTAAGTGACTGCGATCTCTCTCCCCTTCGGGCGACAGGGATCGAGGTATTGCAGATTAACGTTGGCAAGGTGTGCAACCAAACTTGTACGCACTGTCATGTCGACGCCGGACCTGATCGTCGCGAGAATATGACGCGCGAAACAGCGGGAGCCGTCATCGACGTTTTGGCTCGAACCGGTATCCCGACACTGGACATCACCGGCGGTGCGCCAGAGATGAACCCGAATTTTCGTTGGCTGGTCGAGCAAGCCCGCCGACTCGGGCGTCGAATCATTGACCGCTGCAATTTGACGATCTTAATGACCAATGGTTTTCAGGATCTCCCTGAGTTTTTAGCCGACCATCATGTCGAAATCGTCGCGTCGCTGCCTTGTTACTTGGAAGAGAACTGCGATAGCCAACGTGGCAACGGAGTCTTTCGTCGATCAATCGACGCACTCAGGCGTTTGAATTCGCTCGGCTATGGGCTCCCTGGTTCTGGTCGAATGCTCTCATTGGTTTACAACCCCATCGGCTTATCGCTTCCACCGCAACAAGACGAATTGGAAGCCGCGTATCGCCGCGAGCTCAAATCGCGATATCACATCGAGTTCACGCAGTTGCAAACGATCACGAATTTGCCCATCAGTCGATTTCTCGACGACTTGCTGAAAGCGGACAAACTAGACGAGTATTTGCAGACTCTGATCGACAACTTCAACCCGTTGACTGTTGAAGGAGTGATGTGCCGTACCATGATTTCTGTCGATTGGCAGGGGCGATTGTTCGACTGTGACTTCAACCAGATGTTGAATATTGAATTGGCGTCCGGAATGCCACGAACCATTCAGGATTTCGACGCAGACCTGCTGGCGAGCCGGCCAATCATGACAGGTCGGCACTGTTTTGGATGCACGGCAGGATGCGGATCCAGCTGCCAAGGGGCGATCGTAAAGGCAAAGACTGAGGCAACCGTATGACTGCGTTCATCAATAGAAAGGCAGGTTAAACGATCTGTACCACAACCGAGGTTTTGGCTGGCTGGATGAAGATGTGTGAGATAACTCACGATTCTTGCACTACAGAAATACTAGACTGGCTGGCGAAAAGATCAGTCGCGTGCGTTCATCGAAACTCTCGAGAGAATTCAAATGATTCAAAAACTTTCGTCGCTAGTCGTCTTCGGTGCGTTTTTTCTTGTCGCTGCAGGATGCAACTCGTCAACGACCTCCGAAAGTGTCCCCACGGCTTCTGACAATACCACGGTCCCCGTTGGTTCAGGAGCCTCCGAGGACGTCCAACAACCGGAAACCCCATCATCAGGTTCTGGTACGAAATAGGCAGCGATTATCGCAATAAACATTTCTAACATACTTCCAACGGTCAAAAAGATGAACGCCACGAAAAAAACACTTTCTCTCTTCAACGGAATCAAATTTCGAGGCATCATCATCGCGGCACTCGCAATGATGTCAGCCACAATCGCAGTACGGAACGCAACCGCGCAATCTGGAACGCGTACGGCTCCGCCGCGTACGGCTCCGCCGCGTACGGCTCCGCCAATCAATAACACAACGTTGGGGAGCGGTAGCAAAGTCAACGGTGATACGGTTGGCCTGCACGGTTATTGCCCTGTCTGCGTGATCAACATGAAAAAGTGGGTCAAGGGCAATCTAAAGTTCTCTGTTCAGCAAGACGGAAAGACTTACCTGTTTCCGAGCGAAGAGCAAAAGCAGATGTTCCTAAGTAACCCAACTCAGTACACCCCGGTGCTCCGAAGCGATTGCGTGGTTGCTTTGGTCGAAATGCACAAACGCGTTCCCGGCAATATGAATTTCGCGGCATTGCACAACAACCGTCTGTACCTGTTTGCCAATAAACAAGCGAAAACGATGTTTGAAGCGAACAAGGCGAAGTATGAGAACGCTGATCTTGCTCTGGGCGGTAAGTGCTCCGTTTGCCGCGTCGAGATGAACCAGGACGTTGCCGGTAAGTTGGAGTTCACCAGCATCCACAATGGAATGCGATACCAATTTCCCGGCATGGAACAACAGCAAATGTTCAACAAGAACCCTGCCAAGTACAATGTTGCGGAGTAAGTCAAGCTTCGTTCCACGTTGACATTTCAATCAATCCGCCACACAACACGACTGTGGATTGATACTTGACCAGTGGCCGTGCTTGTGTCAGTTCTACACCGATTCTATTGACACCTTCGAGTTCGAATGCATCGCGGCCAGGCAAACCCAATTGTGTGCATCGCGGGCGCCACGTTCGATTCTGTGCTATCATCCTCTTTCCGAAATTCCTAACGCTCGATGGATCTCCTATGTCTCAGCACGCCTTAGTACTGTTCACAGTCCTGACGATCTTCCTCAGCCATCAGTCCCGCACGCTCGCCCAATCGATTAACGCCCCTCCTGATTCTCAAGTCGACGCGGCATTGTTAATCGCTGCTCCGCGTCCCGTTCCAGAACATCTGCGAGAGATGTTTGATCGTATGGAAGCGGCCAATCGTCTGTCGCAGGATGTCTTTCGACAGTTGTCGGTAGAGCAAATGAGTTTCAAGCCTTCCAACGGAACCCACACTCCACGCTGGAACGCGGAGCATATGAGCGGACGGCAGTTGCTGTTTTTCTCACAAATCTATCACGCGCTCGACCCAAACATCCCAATATTTGACTGGAACCCCCAACAAATGCCGATGGACTACGAAGCTAGGCATCCCAGTTGGAGCGGTGCGGATGAAGCACGTTCCATGCAACGAGTCGACGATTTCAGCCGTCGTTACGCATACTTGCTCAATGACATCCAGTTAAATGAGAAACCGCCAGCCACCTCCTGGCCATCACTCAAGGCTCTGCTGCTGCAAATGGAAAAGCACTATGAGGAGCACACAGCGAATGTCAAGAAAAAGTTTGAGCTTCCTGATTGGCCCAAAGAATAATTGTCAAAACAATTCCAAGGCAACGCCTCCGACTCGAGCATTCGAGAACAGCAGAATGAATGAACCGCACCCTGTTCGTCTTTGACGTGCATCGAGAGTGGTTTTAAAACTTCCAAGCTGGTTTGGCATCCTGCAGGCCATTTGGTCAAGATTCTCGATTTGATGGAGCATGGAGCGCTCCGTTCGCCTCGTCGAGATGAATCAGGACGTTGCGTGCCAGTCGGAGTTCACCAGTATTAATAAGGGTTGGGATACCAATGCCCAGCTTGGAACAACATCAAATGTTCATCAAGAACCCTGCCAAGTACGATCGCCGAGGAGCGTGGGTTTGCAAGTCAAACCGATAAAACCTGATCGAATAAGAGCAGCCGCACCAGACATCTACCCACCCGTGCTGAACTGTTGGCTTGACCCATACATCTTCTGTAGTCCGCGCGGCGGCCGGTTAAAAGCCGATACGGTTCGCACGCGTTTGTTAGGGGAGCCTCGCTTCATTGACGAACGCGTTTCCTAAGCAGTTTGAGAACGAACGAAGCTTTGAGAATGGCCGGCTGCAAAGTTTTCGACATTGCTTTTGCAGTATCTGTGACAACATGGCATCCCGGAACGGATCAGGATGAACTGGCTTGGTCATGTGGACAGCGAAATGGTGAGACACTACTACTATCTCCATGATGAGTTGACTCGCCTGGAGACGAATCGACTGAACATGCTTGGAGTGACGGACGTTCTGTCACCGACGATGAGCAACCTTTTAACGAGGAGTGATGCTGAACCAATAGCCAAGTGGTTCAAGCCTGACACTTAAGGCACACTTTTTGTCCCAGTTTTATCCCCGTCGACTGGGATAATAAAAAACACCGCCTAAAACCAAATGTTTCTGGCGGTGTTTTTAGAATAGCGGAGGACACGGGACTCGAACCCGCAGCCCCTTACGGGGTACCTCAGTTCCAGTGAGGCCGCTCACCAACTCGCTTATCCTCCGGCAAACGCTCTCCATGGCTGCAAACCATATTGAGTCGTACTCTGTCCGCGCTACGTGAGCTTCGCACCGCTGATTAGCTTAATGAATTCCTTGTTGCTCTCAAACCGGCCTAGTTGCTTTGTTAGCTGTTCCATCGCCTCCATCGGATGCATGCTGCTCAGGGTTCGTCTGAGCATCGTGACCGACTCAAGTGTTTCGTCATCAAGCAACAGCTCTTCACGGCGCGTACCGCTTTGACTGATGTCGATCGCAGGCCAAACTCGCCGATCCGCAAGGCGACGATCCAAAACCACTTCCATATTACCAGTTCCTTTGAACTCTTGGAAAATGGCTTCATCCATTCTACTATTTGTGTCGATTAACGCTGTTCCGACAATCGTTAGCGAACCGCCCTCTTGGAACGCTCTTGCCGTCGCAAAGAGCTTCTTAGGAATATCCATCGCCTTGATGTCCAAGCCGCCTGTCATCGTTGCTCGACCGCGACCAGTTTGACCGACCCACTTATTGAAAGCTCGGGCAAGTCGAGTGATCGAATCAAGCATCAAGAATACGTCTTGTCCCATTTCCGCAAGTCGCTTGGCACGATCGATCACCAATTGGCTCAATCGAACGTGGCTATCAACGTCCATGTCAAGACTGCTTGCGATCACTTCACCGCCGGTGATGCTTCGCTTCATGTCGGTAACTTCTTCTGGCCGTTCATCGATTAGAAGGCAGATCAGTGTTACTTCCGGATGGTTCTGCGTAATACCGCTGGCAATATCCTGCAACATAATTGTTTTACCACTTCGAGGTGGGGCAACGATTAGCGCTCGTTGCCCTTTACCTAGAGGTGCCAAAAGGTCGAGGACACGATTCGTAATCGGCTTTTGACCAATTTCAAGATTCAACCATTGCTCGGGGTTGATGGGCGTGAGCGAGTCAAACGATTTGACGTCGAGATATGCCTCCGGAGCCATCCCATCCACATCAACAAGCTCACGGACCCGTGGTCCCTGCTGTCGACGGGCTTGCTGGACCATGGCACGAAGTTTTACGCCTTGGCGCAGTCCGAACCTCTCGATCATCGTCCCTGGTACAAAGGGATCCGTTCGTTCGCGGCTGTAGTTATTGTCTTCAGTTCGCAGAAAACCATATCCGTTGGGATGAAGCTCAAGGATACCGACGCCCTCTTCCAAGGGAACATCCGAGGCGATCGGCGGACCGGCTGCATCCTGCGATTCATCAAAAACTTCGCCGTTTCCACTGGCACCATTTGCGTTTGGATTGGGGCCTCGTCGACGACGACGTACGCGAGGTTTGCCATTGGCAGGGACTCCACCAGGAGTTGGACTGCCGCTTGATGTACTGTTTCGGCCACGATAGGACCGCTTCTTATTGACCATAATGAATCCATAGATGCTTAACGAGACAGTTCGCTTTGAGCTCACTCGCTAAGCCGGGATAGATGCACCGCAAGTGAGACGAGCCCGTGATCAGGGCAACCGAGCGTGTCAGCGGAAGTTGCAGCGGTGAAATGCAACCACGGGACAGAGAATTCAATTCTAATTCCAACGAACAAATCCCAGACAAAGACTGGACAGGAAACAAACAAGGTACCGGCGAAAAATCATCGGCAGACAACTTTCACACGGCATCTAACTCGGTTTATGGATTATCGGCCAATTCAATTAGGCTTGAGGCCTTCATACCACAATCCGCAACCATCTCAACGCATATTGCTCTTGAGAAATTCCATTCGCTAAGGCTTAAGCGGAAACAATTCCGGCGGCAATCTCGCCACGATCCCAAAGTAACAGAAACAACAATTTGATGCTAAAACGCAAGGAAGATCCAAGCAAGCACCGACAGGAATCATCTGCCTTAGGAGTGGAAGTAACGGGTGAAGCTCAACACACCGAGGGCAGACGCGCTACTTCAAACCGAAGCAGGCTAGTTTTTCAATTACGTAAAAATATAGGCCTTCTCGATCGCATGTCAAGTCGTTTAACTGTAATTCTCTCGATTGGCAAAAAATTTAACCCCCCCCACACCGTTCAGCCCTCCCTCTCCGCCAACGCCTCTTCCGTAATACGAAGATTCGTGCTCACGCCTTGAACGTCATCATGGTCATCTAGCATTTCCAGCAATCTCAAGACACTTCGCGCCGTTGTTGTATCAACTTCGATCTCCGTCTGAGCAATCTGAGTGACTTCCGATACCTCACATAACAATTTTGCTTCTGAGAACGCATTGGACAGCTCAGCAAAGAACTCGGGCGAACAGGTCACCTGAAGCTTACCGTCATCGTTCGCCTTAACGTCTTCTCCGCCATGCTCAAGGGCTAATTCCGTCAGCTGTTCTTCGCACGTCCCTTCCGAAAAAACGAACAGTCCTTTGCGGTCAAATAAATAGGCAACACATCCCGTTGAGCCGAGATTGCCGTTGTACTTTCCAAAAATCGTTCGAATCTCCGGCGCCGTTCGATTGCGGTTGTCGGTCATGATTTCGCATAGAATTGCGATCCCGCCTGGACCATAACCTTCGTACAAAATCTCCTCGACGTTACCACCTTCTAGCTCGCCGGTACCCTTCTTGATGGCCCGATCGATATTGATGTTGGGCATACTAACGGCCTTCGCATCGTCGATCGCTTTGCGGAGTCGTATATTTGCGCCGGGATCGCCGCCACCCATCTTGGCCGCGACGATGATGTCTTTGCTCAGTTTGCTCCAAAGTTTGCCACGCTTACTATCGACCGCAGCCTTTTTGTGAGCAATGTTCGCCCAGTGGGAATGGCCTGCCATTTGTAATTCTTGCCGAGGAAAAAGAAAACGATTCAGTTCGTCCAAACATTAATTGGTTAACGAGGTTTTTGCTTTGTCAGCTTCTTGTTGGTGCTGGCAACGCCCTTCTTTTCTGACGTTAACTTGGGACTGTCGGGCTTCTTTGGGTCCGGCTTGCTGGGCGTCTTTCCGGAAAGTGGTTTCGCTGCCACCGATTTGGCAGAAATCGGCTTTGCAGGTTCACTCTTCTTCGAAGGCGGCTTTTTCGCCGTGTCTTCTGAAGCCTTGGCTGACGCTTTTGCCGATGAATGGGAGGTTACCGATGAGTTGTCTTTCTTTGCGGGCTCCGTTTTCGCGGGAGGCTTCGCAGCAGCAGGTTTTGTTGCGAGCGGCTTTTCTCCACCGACCTTCTTTAATGCGGGTTTCACGGCAGCCGATTTTGCAGCCGCTGGGGTCGTGGGAGTCGTCTTTCCTGCAACGGGCTTTGAGTCTGTCGGACTTTTAGCGACCGGCGCCTTTACATTGAACGGCTTTGACTTCTCCCCTTTTGCCCCCGCCTTTCTCGAGCTTGACTCACTTGTGGTCTTGAGAGCGGTCTTCTTTTCGGAGGCTGGCTTTGTCTTGCTAGAATCGCCCAGCTTCGCAGCAATCTCCGGTGCAGCGATTGGTTGTTTGTAGCCGGGTTTTTTCGTCGCGGGTGCTGCCTTAGGTGGCGTTACAACTGCCGGATGAGCCGCTTTGGTTAAAGAAACTTTCTTCGATTCTTTTGCTCGAGGTAACGCTGCCGGACGATCAAAAATCGCTTTCGCGTCTTTGTTGACCGACAGCAAAACGTCCCAAACCGCTTTGTCTTTTGAGTTGTGTTGAAACGCAACGCCCGCTTGATGCAAAAGTGAGGAGAATTCAATCGATCGATTCTTTGGGATCGTCCGCTCAAGGCCGGGCACCTTACCGGATTCGGCTTCAGTGTCGCTAACGATACCGGTCAACCACATTAGTTTCATCGCGGATTTATCGATTGGGATCGCATGCCCGCCAAGCCCATGCTGAACAAGGTAGGAGAGCACGAAGGGGCTCATTCCCGGCATCGCTTCAAACTTTGCGACGGCCTTTCCCAAGTTCTCCTTCTTCAGATAATCGATATCGAAATTGTAGAAAGCTTCGAACATGCTTTGAAGATTTCGCTTCAATCGAATAGAAGCGTCGGTCGGAGAAGGAAGACGCGAAAGCACTTCGGCAAGCTCGGTGACTGTGGTTACGCGGACTTCGTTCCAATCAAAGAAATCTTGTTCGCATTTCGCAAACCCCTCATCGGCCAGGTCGGTTGGCGTGTCTTCCAAGAGCGACGCATAGAGCACATGCTCCATCAAGGGGCGGCCCGGCGATGGCGGCGCTGGTTTGAAGTGCTTTTTGAGGGCTGTGTGCAGTTTGCCGATAAGCGTAGCGCGATTCTTTGCGGTCATCTTCGATTGGTTCGTCGGTCAAAAGTTAGTAATTGGGGGGGAAGAGAGAGACTATTGGGGACCTTTCGTCGCGGGTCGCTACGAAGCGTCGAGACGATTTGGAACCGAAGTTCCGCCTTCACGCAAATCGTCTTCCTGCTGGATCTCGTCAACTTGACTCTCTGTATCTGGAGACTGTTCACGGCGAATTCGCTCCAGGATTTCGCCAACGGCAGCCACATTCTTCGTTCCTTGGTCAAGAACGAAACGCAGCTTAGGCGTGTAGCGTGTCTCAATCCGATCTGCAATTCGAGATTGCAGAAACCCGGCTGCGTTTTGCAGCCCGCGCACGGATAACTGCTGCTGCGCTTCGGTTCCCATGACGCTGACGGAAACCGTTGCTTCGCGCATGTCCGGGGAAACCTCAACGCCCAGTACCGTTACATCGCGAACACGAGGATCGCGAAGGTCCGTCAAGATCGAGGTAGCAACCACTTCGCGAATCGCTTCTGCGGCTTTGAGTAAACGTCGGCTGGACACGGTTTCTATCGTTTAAAGTGCGAGGTTAACTTACAGTAGGCTCGGGCGACGATCGACAAAGATCGAAAGTCACCAGAAATACTTTCGTGTCGTGCAACATGACACAACACCACTATTCAAACCCATCGAATCATTCAAGCTTCCGCGCCACTTGCTCGATTCGATATGCTTCGAGAACGTCGTCCTGCTTGATGTCATTGAACCCTGCCAGCTTGATACCGCATTCAAGGCCCCGCGTCACCTCTTTGACATCGTCCTTGATTCGACGAAGAGTATCGATCCCATAGTCGCCAATCGTTCGTCCGTCGCGATTGACTCGAATTCGGCAGCCTCGTTGGATGGCTCCCTGGGCAACGTAACAACCAGCGATCGTACCGACGCGGCTAATCTGGAAGACCTGCTTAACAAGGGCTCGCCCCAGTTCAACAACCCGTTCTTCGGGGCGCAAACGCCCTTCAATCAACAGTTTAATATCATCCGCAAGCTTATAGATGATGTCATATCGACGGATTTCGATATTTCGTTCGTCGGCAAGGCTTCGAGCTGCATCGTCAGGCATTGAGTTGAAAGCCATGATGACTGCGTCCGACGCGGAAGCGAGGGTGACGTCCGCGAGCGACACGCCGCCGACGCTGCGCTGAAGGACCCGGATATTGACTTCAGGATGATCAAACTTTGATATCTCTTTGTCGATGGCTTCCAACGAGCCTCTTGCATCGGCACGGATGATCAGGTTCAACTTCGCGGGACCGTCCGTGCTTCCAAGGTGCCCACCTTGGAGCATTTCCTGGAACTTTTCAAACGAAACCTTGGTCGACAAGCCGGCGAGGTTTTGATTCCGATACCCTTCGTGACGCGAAGCCGCAATTTCACGAGCCTGTATGATGTCGTCAAGTACGTGAAAGCGATCACCAGCGCCCGGAGCTTCATCAAGCCCATAAAGATCGACCGGCGTACTAGGGCCAGCTTCCTTCATCGCCTTCCCGGTTAATGTGTCTCGCATCGAACGAACGCGACCGTAAGAACTTCCACAAACGATAACGTCGCCCACTCGAAGCGTTCCGTTTTGAACGATCAACTTGGCAACGACACCTCGGTCGCCCTTTTGCTGCGATTCCAGGCAAACACCCAGCGCCGCTCGATTCGGATTGGCTCGATATTGGTTGAGTTCCGCTACGGTCAAAAGTGTTTCTAGCAATTCGTCCATGCCAATGCCCTTTGTGGCACTGGTGCGAACAACTTCTACATCGCCGCCCCATTCACTTGGGGTCAGTTGGTATTCGGTTAGTTGGGTCAAAATTCTCGTGATATCAACGCCCTCTAAGTCAATCTTATTGAGGGCGACGACGATCGGAACTTCTGCAGCCTTTGCGTGGCTAATAGCTTCCTCCGTTTGCGGCATGATGCCGTCGTCAGCGGCGATTACCAATACCGCAATATCCGTGACGTTCGCACCGCGTGCTCTCATTTCGGTGAACGCAGCGTGCCCCGGGGTGTCGACGAAAGTCACCGAGCCGCCATTTTTATCCACACGATAAGCCCGAATGTGTTGTGTGATCCCACCGGCTTCGCCGGCAGCGACGTCAATCCCGATGAGCTTATCAAGTAAGCTTGTCTTGCCGTGGTCGACGTGTCCAAGGAACGTCACGATCGGCGGTCGGTCAATCAATTGATCTTCTTCGTCGACAGCATCCTCAAGGCTGGTGATCAATTCGTCTTCCAGCGACTCGGGTGCGGAGAGCTCGATATCAAGCTCCAGCTCCGTGGCAATGATTCCCGCCGTCTCGTAGTCAAGCTCTGAATTGATGTTGACCATCATCTGCATACCCATCATGACGCGCAGGACCTGTGCAACAGGAATTCCTGCCGCTTCGGAAAAGCTTCGAATCGTACACGGGAGTTCAAGCTGCACCTTGTCTTTTCTAGGGGCAGCGGTGTTCGTTCCCTTGCGATTGATGGTTCGTCTACGTCGGGCTTCAGGGCGACCGAACGGCTGTTCAACCTCGCCGCGTTTGCCAACTCGCTTACCCTTTCCGGTGCCCCGATCGGCGCGGGCCGAAGCCATCCCTGCAAGGCCCGGTCGGCGCTTCTTGTCATCTTCCTCGGCGACTTCAACGACGGCACCCCGCTTGCCACCTTTTGCTTTGTCGCCGGTGAAACCACTAAGACCACCGCTTCCAACACGTGTAGCTCGCTTCTTTTGATCTTCGGCCTGAACGATCTGCTCCAGCGGTGCCTTTACGCCTTGCTTATGCCCCGCGATGACGTCTTTACTTAGCCGAATGTCGGGCTTCTGGGCCGGTGCCTGGGAGGTCAGCCCGCGTGCAGGCTGTGGCGTCGGGGCGTCTGGAAGAGCGGCCAAGTTAATGACCGGGTCGCGACGTCGGGGGGGTTTCGATACAACGCTCGCTCCGTCGCCATCAGGACGAGCGTCGGATGGGCGAGGACCACGGCCAAGAACACGAATCTTTCCACCGGTCGACGGACCAACTGAATCGCGACGAACTGGCGCAACCGGCTCAGAAGCGCCGCGATCTCGACCTGCAAAGGAACCTGGACGCACTGATGCACCGCCCACTCGACCCGGATGGGGATCTTGACGAGCTGACTCGGGCCGTGCGGTCTCGCGAACTGCCGGCAACGGAGGGGGCGGCGTGGAGGCTCCTGATGCGACCGCGGCATGCTTCTGTTTGGCCGGGTCAACCAACGGCGGCGTTGCCTTGGGCGGTTCGACCTCCGGAGTTGGCTTGGAATCAGCAGTAGGGCTCGGTTCGCGAGTCGACTTCACGGCAGCCAAGGGCATTCGGATGGATCGTCGTGGGGAGCCAGCCGAGATCGCTTCCCGAACGGCACCCACAATCGCGACCGGCCCTGTGACTTCCTTTGGCTTGGCAGCAACTACCGCCGCGGCTCGCGGTCCTGTAGGTGCAGTCGTTCCAGAAGATAAACCGCGAACGTAATCAGTAACTTTTTGCGCCTCTTCATCGGTCAAACTCGCCAGCGCCGACCCTTTGCCGGTGATCCCAGCTTTCTTGCACAAATCGACAAGGTCTTTGCTGTCGACTTTCAAGTCTTTTGCGAGCGTATAAATTCGAACGGCCACGTATAACTGGTCCTATCAAAGTCTGTGCGAATCTTTGGCATCTGACAAGCATCACGAAGTGTGACCATATCACGAGGCTAACGATTCAAATTTTGGTTTCACATAAAAGTCTTTTCCTGTCTGCAATTTGCAAGCGAACTTAACATTAAGGCCGCACAAATGCTTATGGATTATCGCCTGTCGATCAACACAAATGATCACTCAGGCGAATAGAGTCATGACGATTTTTGTGACGCTTCGGTCTCGGAAGCACCTGGCGTCATCGAGGAATCCGTCAAGACGGAATCCCCTGAGGAAGACCCTTCGACTAGATCTTCCCCATTGTTTGCCGAAGGTTCTTCTGTCGTCGGTAAAGCCTCCAACGAATCCACTTCGGACAATTCTTCCATCAACGCATCAGACTCAACATCGTTCGCGGTCCCATCGATCGCCAACGGTGCATTGCCGTCACCCGCTGGTTCATCGCTGCCAGATCGCTCGCGGTCGCGTCTTGCCTTTTTCTCCTCTGCCGCCGCCTCTTCTGCCTCTGCGGCACGGAGCTCGGCCTGCTCAACAATTCGATCGACCTCTTCAGCCGTTAGATTCCCCATCTCCATCAATGCATCAGGTTCGATTACGGACAAATCGTCGTAAGACAAATAGCCCTGTTCGACCAGGCTTTGTGCAATCTCGGGGGTCACGCCCTCAATTGTACAGTATCCGGCCACCGCTCGCTCGATTTGTTCTTCAAGCTCCCCACCGGTCATGATTTCAATGTCCCAGCCGCACAGCTTGCTAGCCAAGCGAACATTTTGGCCGCGCCGACCGATTGCCAGCGATAATTGGTCTTCTTGAACCAAAACGATCGCGCGACCAATCAAATCGCACAGCAGAACCTGCTCAACGGCCGCAGGCTGCAATGCGTTAGGAATCAAAACCTCGGGGTCGTCACTGTAGCGAACCACATCGATGTGCTCGCCAGCTAATTCTTCGCGTACTGCTTTGATTCGGCTGCCGCGATAACCTACGCAAACGGCGATTGGATCGACCTGAGAGTCGACACTGCTGACCGCAACCTTGCTTCGGTAACCGGGTTCGCGGCTGATCGATTCGATGGAGATGACCCCTTCCGCTAATTCAGGGATTTCCTGCTCAAACAACCGCTGAACAAACTGCGGCCGGGTCCTGCTCAGAACAACGCGGATGCGATTCCCGGCAGCGCGAACTTCATAAACGACAGCGCGAACACGTTCATTTGCATGCAGCGTTTCGCCAGGAATCTGCTCGCTGCGAGGAAGAATCGCCTCGACGTTCCCGAGCTGAACCGTGGCCACACCCCCGTCGGCGCGTCCAACGACACCGTTGACGATCTGGCCAATTTGATCGCGATACTCGATCATCAACGCGTCGCGTTCTGCTTCCTTGACCTTCTGAATGATCACCTGCTTTGCGGTTTGGGCACCGATTCGCCCGATCTGATCTTCGCCAAGCGGAACGCCCGCCAAAAATGCTCGTATTTGGCCATTTTGCCGGTCGAGCTGGACCACGAGATCGGAATCTTCGCCGTACTGGCGTTTCGCCGCAGTCTGCAAAGCTGACTCAATCGCGGAAAAAACGATCTCTTGATCAATGTTTTTTTCGCGATGCATCGAGTCGACGTATCGGAGAATATCTTGTGGATTCATGCCGGGAATGGTTCAAATATCGCAGCTGGGCGTAACCAGTTGCGGGTTCCTACAAAAACAGCCCGGACTATCGACCCGGGCGCGTCAGCGGATCAGTAACGAACCTATAAAGTTATCGCTATACGCAATTACTGTCAACCAACAACGGCTCATCTGCCTGTAAGGTATCTTTTCTGGGCCCAGAACATTCTTGCGGCAAACTTCTTACCAACTCTCATTCGAGCACATTGCGATGGGTATCCAATCAACGGTTCTGGTCGCTGAAGATGATCCTGTGTTCCGCCAAGTAATCGCTTTTTCGCTCCGAGCGGCGGGCTTCGAATGCAAAACCGTCTCCAACGGAAGCGAAGCGATGACGGTCATTGACCAAGGTGGCATCGATTTTCTGGTGACGGACCATCAAATGCCCATCTGCAGCGGCATCGAATTGATCGAACGCATTCGCAATCGTCCCGATTTGAAAGGCTTGCCGATCGTGCTGTGTACTGCGAAAGCCTATGAGCTCGATGCCGAATCGCTTGTAGAATCCTGTCAAGTTTTTGCGGTTTTGAAAAAGCCTTTCAGTCCCAAGGAGTTGGTTGACATCATCTCAGTCGCACTTCCCTATTAAAACAAACGGCTGCGAATCCAAAGCGTCGTCCCAATAATCAACAAAAATAGGCCAAGTATGGTCCATGCTGCGGCCGCTGAGCCGAGCAAAACAGAAGTGCATGCAATGCCCAGGAACTGGCCAAGCAAAAATAGAAAGCCCCAAAAGCGTTTCGACCGCAGGTTTTCTTTTGTGTTTTCGATCTCGTCGTCGGTTTCCGATTCATCGGCGAACTCAGACTCGCTAGTGTCGTTGGGATCGTTGGTCGATCTGCCAAGTTTTCGCTGAAAATAGCGACGAACCAATTCGCGAGCGCGTGTTTCGTCCGCCGCGTCGACGATCACGGCAACGTAGCCGGGCGATTCAGCCAGAAAACCAGCCGTGAAGCCGCCGAGCGCTTTTGCCCGGATGCCTTCTTCGTCCAGCTGTTGCACCAACAAACTCGCTTCCCACTCAGTCGGGACGCTTTCAACTCGAACCAGCAAAGAATTTCGATCCATTTTATGACCCTCTCGTTTCTCAAGATCTTTCAAAACGCGAACGCATCGTAGTCAGAAGTGACAATTCAACATTGACCAGGGCGCTATCTTGACCGGGCGATACGATTTCTTGAGACAAACCTAATCGGCCAGCGGTCTAATCGAGACCCGAGCAACAAAACTCCGATGCGAGTTAAACTTCCACTTGGCCTTGTAAAGGTCTTTCGCAAGCTACAAACAGGATACAAAGAGTTAGTCAAATGAAAATTTATACCCGCACTGGGGATATGGGTAGCACGGGGCTGTTTGGCGGCCCACGGGTCGCTAAGGACGACGATAGGATTGAGGCCTATGGAACGGTTGACGAGCTAAATGCAGCTCTCGGGATCGCAAGATCGGCAGGCGTTCCCGACGACATCGACCAGCAGTTGGCGATGTTTCAAAGTGAATTGTTCTCGATGGGGGCCGAGTTGGCATCGACGGACCCGGATAAGCATGGGCTCAGGCTCATTGGTGAAGCCCACATCGCTCGGTTGGAAGCGATTATCGACCGGCACGAAGAAACGCTCACGCCGCTAAAAAACTTTATCCTGCCCGCAGGTTCACTCGCTGCTAGCCAAATTCATCTCGCGAGAGCGATTTGTCGTCGCGCTGAGCGACGCGTGGTAACGCTTGTTAGACGCCACGAGGTCAGTGTTAGCGAGCCTTTGATGATCTATCTCAATCGACTTGGTGACCTTTTGTTCGTCATGAGCCGGGTGGTCAATTCGCGACAAGGCGTCGCTGAAGTACTGTGGGTAAAACCTGAAACTCAAGGCTAACTCACAGTCTTGATGAAATGGCGGTCTGCGGAGTGTGTGGCTGCTGAACGATCGGATACACTGTAGGCAACGACGGGTAAGGATCGAGCGGGAAATAAGTGTCCGGTACCATTCGCCAGGAACTGGCCCTTCGGGTGCTTCGCACAAATGGTACCGGACACTTATTTCCCGCTCATTGCTAAGGCGTAGGCGGCTTGCCGCTTGATGCTCAGAATCACAGAATAACCGCTAATGCGGAACGTTTTCATACAAGTTTCCAAGTTTCATTGTTCAATTGAGGTTCTAAAGGCTGTGAAAAAAGTTGAAGCCATCGTCCGTCACTTCAAGCTCGAGGACGTCAAAAACGCGCTGACCGAGCACGGCATTCACGGCATGACCGTCAGTGAAGTGCGAGGGTTCGGTCGTCAGAAAGGGCATACCGAAATCTACCGAGGCACCGAGTATGCGATCGATTTTGTGCCCAAGGTAAAGATTGAGGTTGTGTGCACTGACGACAATCTTCAGACCGTTATCGATACGGTTCTGCAAACCGCGCAGACTGGACAGATTGGCGACGGTAAACTCTTTGTCACCAATCTAGAAGACGCCATTAGAATTCGAACAGGCGAACGCGGTGAAGACGCGCTTTAGTTCGCAGACACCTCGAAGATCTGATCAATAGTATCGATGACCTCTGCTCTTCCCTTGATCGAGTCTGTCGTTCTGGATGCTCGCAATCGGCTTCGAGAAGGCCGTGAGAAAATCCGGAAACATCATGATCAGGGTGCTTCAGGGCCACAGGTCTGTGCACAAATCACAGACCTCTTCGATGGCATTGTCCTGGACATTTGGAATGCGGCTACCGTTAATTTGTTGACGCCTTCGCAGCGATCCAGTTTAGCATTGGTTGCCCACGGAGGTTATGGTCGCCGTGACCTTGCGCCGTTCAGCGACGTGGACATCATGCTGGTGCCAACCCGAGGCGCAAATTCGGTTGTACAAACCGTTGCTGCGAAAATTTCTCGCGACATCGTCGATGCTGGCCTCCAATTAGGTTTTTCCGTTCGCGGTCCTAACGAAGCCTGCCGATTAGCATGGAAAGACCCGGTTGTATTTTCGTCACTCGCCGAGTCACGACTACTTTCAGGAAGTCTACACGTCTATAGCCGCTTCTTTAACTCTTTGCGTCATGGTGCACGCCGGCGATATGGGACCTTGGTCGAAATGTTGCATCAGGCTCGTCGCGAAGAACGTGTCAAATGGGGCGAAACAAATTACTTGTTGCGTCCCAACGTAAAGCGGTCACGAGGTGGACTGCGCGACATACAATTCATTCGATGGATAGGCTTCGTTTGCGATGGTGAAACTGAACCCGATCGATTGGTAAAGCTCGGACGCCTTCCCAGCGAGGATTACCGGCGAATTCGACAAGCCTACGCTTTCCTTCTTCGCGTCAGAAACGAGCTGCATTTTGCGCACGGCAGAAGCCATGACGTTCTCGATCGCCCGACTCAAATGAGTATCGCGGAGAAATGGGATTACCAAGCAAGCCAAGGACGCATGCCGGTCGAGTACTTCATGCAAGATTACTTTGAACATACTCGCAATGTTCAGTACGCGTCATCATACATGTACGCAGATGCTCAGAGGCTGCCGCTCTTGTCGCGAGCCTACGAAAGGATCATGTCGCGCCGTATCGATGAGACGATTCGGATCGGTCCCCACCACGTTTGGGTCGAACAAGGTGCTCTTCCTAAGTTTGCACACCAACTTGCGAATGTGCTCCGCCTGATGGATATCGCAAATCGCTACCGGCGAAGAATTTCGCATCCGACCTGGCAAGCGATCCGCGAAGCGATGATTGAACGACAGCCCGTGATTCCGGACGAGTCCGCCATAAGGTCGTTTCTATCGTTAATGAGCCGCCCAGGACATCTTGCCGACCTACTGCGAAGACTTAACGAACTTCGAGTCTTAGAACAGTTCATCCCTGCGATGAAGCGAGCGCGCGGTTTGTTGCAATTCAACGAGTATCACAAGTACACCGTCGACGCACATTGCATTCGTGCCGTAGAGGCTGCAACGGCTTTTGAAGAGAAGAAGGGGCCAATCGGGGAACGCTATCGAGCGCTTGACGACAAGATGATGTTGCATCTTTCGCTTCTCATTCACGACCTAGGCAAAGGCTATGAAGAGGACCACAGCGATGTAGGCATGCGCATTGCGGCCGAAACGGCTGAGGGGTTAGGGTTGAATGAACAGGCGAGCCAAACCTTGCAGTGGCTTGTCCATAAACATCTCATCATGCACTATGCCGCCTTCCGCCATGACCTTAGCGACCCGCAAATTGTGGGCAAGTTTGCTAGTGATGTCGGAACACCGCAGCGTCTCGAGTTGCTCTCATTGATGTCACTTGCCGATTTGACGGCTGTTGGTCCTGACGTCCTCACTGAATGGAAAGAATATCTTATCGAGGATCTTTATTCTCGAACCTCGGCTTTCTACCATACAGGTCAGCTTCCCGGAGAACCGAGCGCTCAGTCTAAGCTTGCACGCGATGAGATACGATCTCTTGTCGAAGCCGAGGCAGCGAGTGATGTCGCGGAAATAATCATTAACGGGTTGAGCGAAGCCGTCGTGGCTCGCGGCCCGGCAGTTTATCTAGCGGAACTGGTACGCGAAGCGCTCAAGGGACCCGAACGAGAAACCACCCTTTGTCGCGGGCGATTCGAGCCCAATCGCGGTGCAACGGAATACACCGTTGTCACCAACCAAAAGAACCGTCCCATCGGCACATTTGCGAGAGCAACAGCAGCTCTGGCTGATTCAGGACTATCGATCTTGAAGGCTGACATCGAAACGCTTCCCGGCGATTGGGTTTGGGATACCTTCTTGGTTGAAGACCGTGAAGCAGGGGGAGTAACAGATGAGCGGATTGTGAAGGTCGCAGCAAAGGTGCGTGACTTTATGCTGGATGAGAACCGGCCTCTTTCGACCCGAAGGCGTTACTGGTCACCGACCGTCAAATCGGAGTCCGAAACGATCAAACTGCAACCCGCCAAGGTTAGTTTCGATAACGAGACGATGGATCGATATACGGTCGTTCTGTTGTTCGCGTACGATCGCCCTGGCCTGCTGGCGTCGATCGCGTCAACCTTTGCAAGCCTTCGCATCGTGTTGCATTTTGCCAAGATCGATACCCACTTGGACCAAGCAGTAGACGTTTTTTACGTTACAGAACTTGGCGACGAAAAAATTACGTCTGCTGAGCGTCTTGATCAAATTCGATTGTCACTTTTGGACGCCGTTTCCACTTCTGCGGATGATGCATGAGTTTGCGGATTGTCCCGTGTAGTCTTGCAGACGCAATCGTATGACATTTCTCGAACGATTCCCGCAAATCTGTGGAATGAAAGACGAGGGACTGCGAAGAAACTCTGCTGTTGGTTCGATGTAAGGTTAACGTCGTACGCTCTTGGATTGAAAAGCGGACACTCGACGTGATTGCCGTCGCTTCGGAAGACAAGGAAGTCATTATGCGCAGCACACTTTATCTCTTTGCCACACTGCTTGTCGTTTCGCCAACGATCCTTCAGGCGCAATACGATTTCGACGACTTCCTTCAGGCGGTTGAGTCTGGAAAAGCAAAGTCCGAGACCCCGTCTCGAATCGCACCTCGACTGGCACAGCGAACCGAATCGCCGCTGCCAGGTCCCGCGGATGGCAAGGGCGCCATCAGTGACGTTCCATCTATCACTGAGCCACGAGAAGTACCGCCCACTTCTATCTTGCCAACTCCGAATCCAGATTTGATTGCAAACCCATTAAACCCGGTCGCTCCCCAGCGCTCGGAAGTGCCCGCGAGTCAGGGACGTGTATCACCGCTTCAAGCGAATCAAGCACCAATGTCACAGCCTGATCCGATGCCGCTTTCGATGATCGAGGAGTCCGAGAATGAGTCTCGGATGATAGGCCCTTCTGTCGTTGAGTCGCCGATGGTCCAAAGTCAAACCAGGGCGGACAGTGGGAACGCAATCGCTCCAGGCCACGTCGATTTCCAGACATTGTTTGAACAGCCACAGCTATCCTGTAACTGTGGTTCGACGATGACGCCCGGAAGCAACTGCTCAACCTGCTCGCAACCGTACGCGACCCTAGCGTCCTGCCCGGTGATGCCTTACCGACAACCCAATCTCCCGGCTCCGTCATCGCTTCGTGGTTATTTTAGCGCGTCTCCTTGTTTGGCCCATGTATGGGACGGATATGCCTGCGAAGCCGCTCCAGCATGTGCGAAATTTCAGCAACAACTCGGCCAGCACGATTGCCCGCCCGCCGGGCGAATCTACGACTGCGGTGGTAATTGCGGCGGGAAGTGTGGAAGCCCGAATTGCCACTGAACCAAAAACTCTGGTCAACAATGAGATATGGCCTTTCGGATGTCCGAGGCAAACAATTTTTCGCGAGCCAAAAGAAAGATTATAGCTACCGCACCGTTTCGGTCGATTTTACTACTACCATGGATTGGGAGGGTGGAACGATAGGTACCATTGTTCCAACGATTGATGGGCCATGGTGAGGCAGGGAGGGCTTCACCATGGCCCCTCTTCTTTTCTCAAGACGGGCTTCTGAAATGGTTTCTATTTTGACGTGGCTCCGAAAACGATTCTGAGCCCCGTTGCGAGAATCGCTTAGCCGAAAAGAGATTGGATAATCTTTCCGTCTCTCACTAGGGTAATCGGCCGGCCCGTTTCGGTGTGAAACTCCATCGCGGGATCGATTCCTAAGTTGTGGTAGAAACTAGCCGCCACATCGTCAGGAGTAATCGCTTCGTGCCGAGGTGCGGATGCGGTGTCATCGCTCTCACCAATGACCTGGCCGCCACGAACGCCGCCTCCCGCCATCAGCATGAACATGCACCGCGGATAGTGGTCGCGACCTCCATCAGCGGTGCGATCATTGATCTTTGGCGTACGTCCGAACTCACCGGTGGCAAGAACCGCAGTTGATTGAAGCAAGCCGCGTTGCTCCAACCCATTGAGCAATGCGCTCAGGCCAATATCTAGTTTGGGAAGTAGCTCGGAACTCAGTTTGGTAAAGTTGTCCTGGTGCGTGTCCCAACCGCCAAGCTGCACCGTGACGTAACGAACGCCAGATTCAACAAGTCGAAGGGCAAGCAAGCAGCTCAGCCCGAAAGGGTCTTCACCAAACTGGCCAGCAAAGCTAGCCGGTTCCTTACTAATATCAAATGCAGTTCTGGCACGGGGACTTGTAATCATCGAGTAGGCTTGACTGCCGAATCGATCCAAACCATCGAGCAATTGTCGATCTGATTCGACTGACGCGAAGCGTTTGTCCAACTTGCTAAGCAGACCCTGGCGGCGACGAATTTCGTCGGCCGTAATGGTTCCGCTAGCCGATAGGCCGCGAACCGAATAGGGCTGACCGTAACGTGGCGTCGAATTGGTTTCTAAAGCGGCATAGCGAATGCCCAGGAAACCCGGTCCCTGTCCAACTTTTGGGACAGCAACGTTCGTTGGGATGTCCTCATCAGTCGGCATTTGCATTGCAATCGCTGATCCGTATGCGGGGTAGTCCAGAGAGGGTAGCGGACGGCTCCCCGTATTCACATACTCGCGTCCCAATTCGTGAGCAGCCAATGTGTGGCTGACCCCACGGAGAATCGCATATTTGTCTGCGCACTTCGCGAGGTTTGGAAGATGTTCAGATATCCGAATCCCGGGTACGTTCGTCTCGATCGCCTTGAACTTGCTTCGAATAGAATCGGGAGCTTCCGGTTTTAGATCGAAAGTATCCAAGTGTGACGGACCACCGGGCAGCTCAATAAAAATCGCCCGATCAGCTTTCGCATTGCCTATTTCACCAGCGTCCGCAAGACGCAGATAACTTGACAGAGTCAATGCTCCTGCACCAAGAACGCCTGCCTTTAGGCAATCTCGCCTTACGATCCCGTCACAGGTTTTATGTCTCGTCATGATACTTAGCCTTCGGTGTCAAAATGAGGGTGGCATTTAAGTGTCTGCTGAGTGTCGGATATCAACAACTCAGTGCGACAAAATAAATTCTTTGGTATTGAGCAGTGTCCACATAAGCGACTCCAGTCCTTCTCCTGGTTTTTTCGCATCGCGTATAAAGGTAGACGCAATCGCCTGTTCTTCATTGTCTGGAAGCCGGCAAAGCGTCCGCAAGTAAGCTTCAAAAATCCAAGTCTGAAGCGTTTGTTCTTCTAAAGCAGGAGCTGAAGCAGGGACAAGTTTAGCGGTGCCGGTCTTCTCCACCGAATCCGAAGGCGAGTCGATCAGACCCTGAAACGAGGCGACTTCCGCGCCAAGCTTCACCAGTTTTTCATTGATTCGATCAATTTCTTTCTCAAGTTTTTCTTTCACCTTCGCCTTCTTGTTTTCAGGGAGAGCTTTCAACTGGTCGATTCGTCTAACAAGCTGGCTTTGGATGAAAGCGACTGATTTGGAGTCCGCTTGAGTACCCTTCTCGCTGGGTATCGACCGCAATGACTGCCCCGTACTAGATAACACGGTCTTTGCAACCCAACCACTGTTCTGGCCAAGTTGGCGGTGCATGTCCGTGTCGTTTTGCAGGTAGATCGACTGCAGCAAGTTGGATTGGTCGCTTCGATCACAATCGCAATTGGTTTCACGGGTCGATTGCCCAAAAACCTGCAGCGCAAAATCTCGAGTGTTCTGTCGCGAATATGTACCGATGTCACCACTTATAGCGAGCTGTTTCAGTGTCAACCGTGCCTGACTTGCGTCGTCATCATTTGCCGTTGCAAGGTAAACCGAGTCGCGAATCACTTCGGCGGGCAGTCGGCGAGGCACGTGCCGACTGAAGTTTCGTTTGTCGGACGCATTAGTAACATTGGGTTCGCTACTCCTCTGATAGGTGTCGCTGGTTAGGATTTCTCGGTGCAACCAGTTAAGGTCGTAGCCTGACTTTACAAACTCGGTCGCCAAGTATTCCAGAAGCGGAGCATTACTGGGTGGATTACCGAGATTCATGTCGTCGGTTGGATCAACGATTCCGATACCGAAGTAGTTCGCCCAGACTCGATTGACGATGGCTTTTGCGAAATACGGGTTCGTTTCTTCTCGAAGCCATTTCATCAGGTCATTTCGCGGATCGGTCTGGAGCGAAATAAGTTCGCTTTCGCCAAGGATGTGACCGCTAAGCACGGGAGGCTTTTGGTTATTTTTCTTTTTACCTAGGTCGTTGTCTTCCTTGGCTTTGTCGCGTTTTGCTCGCATCCCCTCTTGTACCGTCAATTCAGGAAAGGGAACCACTTCGCCTGCTTTCGCCAAATCGTAAATCTTTTTGCGTAGATCGCCCCCACGAAGAGTCTTGTCGCCGACAAGCTCCGACATCATTTTATCCCGTTCTTCGATAGCATCGGGACTGACGTTGTTGGCATTCGCTCGTACTGATGAAAACAGAACCGCAAACTGGTTAAAATCGTCTTTGCTCCATTTATCGAAGGGATGCTTATGACACTGTGCGCATTGAATTCTGATGCCCAAAAAGGTGTAGGCGAAACCAACAGCCCGTTGTTCTGGTTCTTTGAAGTTTGCTCGAGCCCAAAACTGCGGAACTCCGGGACGAGTTGCAAAGGCATCCTCGTCGCCGGTGCGACACGCGGTCGACATGACTTCGCAATACTCGGAATAGGTTTCTTCTGGTAATCTCGTCTGGGCGACTACCAAACCTTCGACGATTTCATCGTACGGCAGGTTGTCGGCGAGACGTTTTTCTAGCCACGAATACCATGCCTGGGAGGCGGCTCCGCGAACGGGGAAAAAGTTGTTTAGCTGCTGTTCATTGTTGCCGGTCCAATCCGAAAACCGCGTCGCCCACCAGGCCGCATAACTGGGCTCGGCCAGAAGTTCGTCGATCAGATCCGAACGCTTTCCGAGCGACGGATCCTCCAGAAACGCCTTTACTCGCTGTGGCGACGGTAGGACACCGGTGACGTCTAACGATGCTCGACGAATGAAGTCCGAATCGCTGCATCGTTCAGACGGTATGATCTTCAGCTTGTTCAATTTTTCGACAACAAGTTGATCGATCCGTCGATCCGATAACTCGGGATGCTGTATGCCGCTGGTGCCAAGCGAACTGGGACGCATCACGGCGATTGGAACAACGGCCTTGTCGTAAGCGATCACCACGTGAGTATCGCCGCTACCCGTCGACATGATTTCGCCATCCTCGTTGATCTCTGCGACCGCGCCATCGTTCGTCGTGAACCTGCAAAGCTCGGTTACCACTTCCTTTGAACCATCTGCCCAATGAGCAATGACCCGGAGAGTGGCCTGTTGATCTTGCGCACTAAACAAGACTTCTGTTGGGCTGACTTCGAGTCGATCAAGTGTCTGAAGGTCTCCTGAAAAAGTTGCGCCGGCAGATATCCACTTACGAAGTACCGCATGCTGCCAAGAACCGACATCCATCCGTTTGCCACCCTCGTGCATGTGCGCATCGGTCGGTTTTGCCAGAATCAAACTCTCATCGAATTCGACGGTATCAATTCGCCCGCTCTCTTCGTCCATCATCGCCGCATGGTCTGCAACGAAGTCATAGCCAAACAGAGACAGTTGAAAGCCACCACGGCCTTGAAACGATCCATGACAGGCGCGACCATTGCAACCAAGACGCCCCAACAGCGGCCCGATGTGCCTTTGAAAGTCCGGAACTTCATCGGTTGCGTTACTCGCGTGGCCTAGAGAAAACCTCACCGACAGT
>Ga0105046_10001097_pt1 | contig 40688 bp, 31 predicted proteins | sample MAT03_FD_78385 | JGI IMG/M metagenome (GOLD analysis project Ga0105046, IMG submission 78385) | Freshwater microbial communities from Lake Fryxell liftoff mats and glacier meltwater in Antarctica - MAT-03 (megahit assembly) | ecosystem: Environmental > Aquatic > Freshwater > Ice > Liftoff... | reverse complement strand
GGCGCGCCCTTCAAGGGAAGCCCGGTCGACGCGCCCGTGGCGTGGGGCACGTAGAGCACCCAGCGCGTGTAGGCCTCGGCTACTTCGCCGGTGACGGAATCGAATGACTTGCCGGTCGTGACCGCGAGCGTGCGCGCCTCCTTGGGCATGGCGAGCTTGCCGGCGTCGATCTCCTTCCACCGTGTGCCGTCGCGTTCCTGGTCTTCGGTGATGCCCTGCGCCGTCAGTTCACGGCCGCGGGCCATGAAGGGGTCGAGCTCCTTGTGGTAGCAGGCCACGTTGAAGCCTTCGGCCTTCGGGTTGTCGGCCACGCACACCTGATCGTTGGTGCCCTCGCGCAGCGTCACGATCTTCCCAGCCGCGTCCCAGCCCACTACCTTCGCGCCGGCGCGCCGATCCTCAGGCGCCGCCTGCACGGCACCGGCGATCTGCGTGGCGGGCGGCGGCACACTCTGCGCCGAGGCGGCTGACGCCACCAGGAACAACATTCCAACCATACAGCCAGACATTTTCACGGGTCATCCTCCTCAGCCGGGGTGTTCCGGCCGTCACGCGCCCGGCCATGCCGGATGCCGATGGAAAGTATAACAAGGAACGAGGGGGTCAGCCCTTCGCGGCAACGTAGATCTCACCCTGCTGGCGGAACTCGTCGCTCTTGTCGGCCATGCCTTGCGCCGCTTCGCGCCGGAGCTGCTGCGTGATCTCCATGCTGCAGAACTTGGGGCCGCACATCGAGCAGAAGTGCGCCACCTTGGCGCCGTGGGCCGGCAGCGTGGCGTCGTGATAGGCGCGGGCCGTCACGGGATCCATCGCCAGGTTGAACTGGTCTTCCCAGCGGAAGTCGAAGCGCGCCTTGCTGAGCGCGTCGTCCCACACCTGCGCGCGCGGATGCCCCTTGGCGATATCAGCGGCGTGCGCCGCGATCTTGTAGGCGATGACGCCGGCCTTCACGTCGTCCTTGTTGGGCAGGCCGAGGTGCTCCTTGGGCGTGACGTAGCACAGCATCGCCGTGCCGTACCAGCCGATCATCGCCGCGCCGATCGCCGAGGTGATGTGGTCGTAGCCGGGCGCCACGTCGGTCGTGAGCGGGCCCAGCGTGTAGAACGGCGCCTCGTGGCACCACTCCAACTGCTTCTCCATGTTCTCTTTGATGAGATGCATGGGCACATGGCCGGGGCCCTCGTTCATCACCTGCACGTCGTAGTCCCACGCGATCGAGGTGAGCTCGCCCTGCGTCTTCAACTCGGCGAACTGCGCTTCGTCGTTGGCATCGGCGATCGAGCCGGGCCGCAGCCCGTCGCCGAGCGAGAAACTTACGTCGTAGGCGCGCATGATCTCGCAGATCTCGCGGAAGCGCGTGTAGAGGAAGCTCTCCTGGTGGTGCGCCAGGCACCACTTGGCCATGATCGAGCCGCCGCGCGACACGATGCCGGTCATGCGGTTGGTGGTCATCGGGATGTAGCGCAGCAGCACACCGGCGTGCACGGTGAAGTAATCCACGCCCTGCTCGGCCTGCTCCACCAGCGTGTCGCGGTAGACCTCCCAGGTGAGATCTTCAGGCCGTCCGCCGACCTTCTCGAGCGCCTGGTAGATCGGCACGGTGCCAATCGGCACCGGCGAATTGCGCAGGATCCACTCGCGCGTTTCGTGGATGTTCTTGCCGGTCGAGAGATCCATCACCGTGTCGGCGCCCCAGAGCGTCGCCCAGCGCAGCTTCTCGACCTCTTCCTCGATCGACGACGACACGGCGGAGTTGCCGATGTTCGCGTTGATCTTCACCAGGAAGTTGCGGCCGATGACCATCGGCTCGAGTTCGGTGTGATTGACGTTCGCCGGGATGATGGCACGGCCGCGCTTCACTTCATCGCGCACGAACTCGGCCGGCAGGCCCTCGCGCACGGCGATGAAGGCCATCTCGGGCGTGATCTCGCCGGCGCGCGCATAGGCCAGCTGTGTCGGCGATGCCGTGCCTCGGCGGGCCGCCACCCAAGGCTCGCGCAGCTTCGGCAGGCCGACGCGGAGATCGGTCACGCGCGGACCGCTCGTGTCGTAGAGCCGCAGCGGCGGCTCGCCGCCAGCAAGGCGCACCTCGCGCATCGGCACGCGCACCGGCACGACGCCGTGCGGCGTCGCCAGCGACGACTCGTCGTGCACGCGGAAGCTGTTGGGGTAGGCGTCGGCGTAGTCGCCGGACGCAGTGGTGGTGTCTGCTGGTGTGCTCATCTGCCGCTCTCCCTACGCCGGTGTGAACCGGATCAGGTTCCAAGGGTGCTGTCTCAATCCGCCTTCGCGCCTCAGGCGCTGCGGCGGATGCCCCTGACGGACCTCTGTCTGGAACTATACCGCGATCGCAGCAGGGCAGCCGATTCGAAACCCACGCGTTTGCAGCAACCCATCGTTGAATCTCGTCATACGTCGATCGCGCCGACGCTCTGGCCCGCCAGCGCCCCGCGATTCGCCGCGCTGATGCGAGAATCCAGCCATGGCATCGCCGTGGACGCCCGGCCAGCTCTGCGATGATTTGCGCCGCCTGGGCATCGAGCCTGGCGACGTCGTGATGGTGCACGCCTCGCTGCGCGCGATTGGCCCGGTCGACGGCGGCGCTGCGGGCGTCGTGGCGGCGCTCGACGAGGCGGTGGGCCCCTCGGGCACGCTGCTGATGACGCTCGGGGCCCGCGACGACTGGTCTTGGGTGAACGAGCACGCAGAGGACGCGCGCGAGGCGCTGCTCGCCGGCGAGTTCACCCGCGACGTGCCGTGGGACGACTACTACGGGCCGGGCTCGCCGCTCGAGCGGCTCGTCGAGGCCGACGGGAAGGTGCTGAGCCTGGGCGCCGACGAGAACACCCTCACCCACATCCACTACGCGGAGTTACGTCGCAGACGTCGCCGACAAGCATCGCGTGGACACGCGGCCAGCGAGATCCTGGACGGGCGCGCGCTCGTCAGGCTCGCGGCACGGTGGATGACGGAACACCTCCCCGGCTGAACCCGCCGACCAACGGGGCGCTACTGCGCAAAGCAGTAGAAGCGTCCGGCGCCGCCGCGCGGGGCCGTGTCCGCGCAGTTCTGGGCGGTGTGTGCGGCGTTCCACGAGGCCAGAGCACCGGCCGTGTTCTGGTTGGGGCCCAGACCGTCGGCGTGTCCCACCTGCGCCGCGACGCTCGCCGAATCCGACGTCCAGTCGCTACAGGTGAGACCCGTCGCCACCGTGCCGTCCGCATTCGATCCGGTGAGAACGTCGTGCTGATTCGGCGTGGGTGAGTCGGTCCACAGCCCGTTGATACGCTGTCCGCGCTCGTCGAGAAACACCGCGGCGTCACCGGTGCGCGTGTGCAGCTCGCTGGCGGTGCTAGCGACCAGCGTAAGGCTCACGTTGTACCAGGGGCCGGTGCCGATACGGTCCTTCGCGTGCGTGGGCTGCCCGTTCACGCCGCGCTCCACGCTGAGATACGCACGCCACCTACGGCTGCCGTGACCGGCCGTGGCCGCCAGGCGCTGACACGTGGCGCCGTGGGTGTGGATTTCTCACTGCACGCCTGGAACGCAAAGGGCGCACACGACGACAAGCACGTTGGATCTCATAGGCGTCCGCCTTTCTGAACTGGCGACGCCGTGGCGCGGCGGCCCCGATCCGTCCTGACAGCGGGGACCTGCAGTCTAGTTCGGCGAATGCATGTGCGCTACTTCACCACGCGTGCCAGACCGGCCGACGCGCGGTCGACCTGCTCGGCCAGACTCGTGATAGCGGCGGCCACCTTGGTGACGCCCTGACGGGCTTCGTCCCACTGCCCTTCCTCAAGACCCTCGCGGATCTGCGGCAGCGTCTTCACGCCGTAGCCGGTGTAGTAGCCGGGCGCGTAGATCTGGTGGCGGAACCAGTCGCGGCGCGGCAGGCCCGCGTCGTTCCCGAGCCGGCGCTCCGACGAGAACACGAGCTGGTTCACGATCGTGAGCGCTTCCTCCTGCGTCTGAAGGGCCTTCGCACTCGCCGCCGGCACCACCGCGTGCGCCTTCTCGAACCCGAGCGACGCCTTCGACAGCGCGGCCACGGCCGCCGTCAGCGGCGCGAAGTCGATGGCCGGCGCGTCTTTCTTGCCGGCATGCAGCTTCTGCACGTCGGCCACGTAGCGCGCGAGCGTGTCGCTCATGTCGGTGAAGCGGAACGGCAGCACCGCCGCTTCGGACAGGCGCAACACGGCCGTGCCGGTCAGCTGCGCGAGCGTACGGCCGTAGACGAAATCGCTGTCGCTCCACTTGGTGTACCACTCGAACGAGTCGTAGACCGAGTGATACACGCCGCCCGGGCTCTCGCCACCGAAGCCGAGATTGAGCGACGCCAGCGTGAGGTGCTGCAGAAAGGGCGTGAAGTCGGAGCCCGAGCCGAGCGGCGCGATGCGGATGTTCGGATCATTCGCGGCCTCGGCGCGTTCGGCTTCAGGCAGCGCCTCGATGGCCTTGGTGCGGGCCACCTCGCGCACCGGCTTGCCGGTGCGCGGATCGTTCACGTCGCGCGCCACCTCGCTGATGAACTGCTGCAGCGAGTGCGAGCCGCCGGCGCCGAGCCAGCCCTTGCCGTTGCCGTCGGTGTTGATGTAGACCACGCCCTTGCCGTTCAGCTCGGCACGATGCGCCTCGGCCCATTCCGTGGACCCGAGCAGGCCCCACTCTTCGCCGTCCCACAGCGCCAGCACGATCGTGCGCTTCGGCCGCCAGCCCGACTTCAGCAGCTCGCCGAGCCCGCGGGCCATTTCCATGAGCGACACCGCACCGCTGATCGGATCGTCGGCGCCGTTGACCCAGGCGTCGTGGTGGTTGCCGAACATCACCCACTCGTCGGGCAGCGTGGCGCCAGGGATGCGCACGACCACGTTGTAGAGCGGCCGCGACTTCCAGTCGAACGCGAGCTTCAGCCGCACCCTCGCCGGACCCGCGCCCAGGCGATAGGTCACCGGCAGCGCGCCGCGCCAGGCTTCCGGAGCCACCGGTCCCTTCATGGACTGGAACAGCGGCAGCGCATCGCCCCAGGCAATCGGCATGACCGGGATCTTCAGGATCGTCTTGGCCTCGGACGGCGCGAGCTTGCGGCCGCCGGCCGTGGCGCCCCAGCCGGGCGTGAGCGGATCGCCGGTGTGAACCGGCATGTCCATCACGCTGCCGCGCTGCACGCCGAACTCGGGCCGGTAGGGCCCGTCGGGATAGACCTCGCCCTGGAAGAACCCGTCGTCCTTGGGGTCGGAGTAGATCAGGCAGCCGATGGCGCCGTGCTCGTAGGCCACCTTCGGCTTGATGCCGCGCCAACTGCCGCCGTAGCGCGCCAGCGCGATCTTGCCCTTCACGCTCACGCCGATCTTCTCGAGTTGCTCGTAGTCGGCGGGCACGCCGTAGTTGACGTAGACCACCTCACCGGTGACGTCGCCGTCGGCCGAGTAGGCGTTGAAGGTCGGCGTCTGATCGTTGTCGGTGGAATCCGGATCGCCCGGCACCGGCGGCTCCTGGATCACGAACGTGCGGCCGGTCGGCCCGACCATCTCGAGCCGGCGCTCGGTGGGCCAGGGCATGTAGGCTTCGTACTCTTCGAGGGCGGCGTTCAACCCGAAGGATTTGAATTGGGCGAGCGCGTAGTCGGCCACCACCTTCGACCCGGGCCGGCCGGCGACATGCGGTTCGGCAGCCATCACCCTCATGTGCTCGCGCAGGCGGGCGGCATCGGGCACGGCGCGGAAGCGTTGCTCGAGTGCCCGCTGGGCGGCGAGCGCGTCGCTCGTGAAGCCCCGTATCGCCGGCGCCTGGCCCGACACTGTGAGCTGGGCGAGGCTGGCGACCACGAGAGTGAACAGGGCGACCTTCAGGACTCGAGACATCCGCCGAGGGTATCCGCCCGAGGCCGGCCGCGCAAGGCCGGTTGCGCACCTTCCGTCAGCGCTTGTCGACGAAGGCCTCGCCGCGCTCGAACATGGCCAGGCGCAGCGCGATGTCCTGCTCGAGCGGGCCGCCGGCCACGGCGAGTGCCTCGCGGGCCACTCGCACCGCCTCGTCGAAGCGGCCGCTGGCGGCGTAGGCCACGGCGAGCGTGTCGAGCACGCGCGGGTCGCCACGGCCAGTGAGCTGGGCGGCGCGCTCGGCCAGCTGCGCGGCCTCGAACGGCGCGCGCACGTCGCGATCGGCCGTGGTGGCCAGCAGCCAGGCTGCGGAAATCGAGGCCACGACCCAGTCGGGCTTGAGTGCTGCGGCGCGGCGGAAGTGCGGAGCGGCCGCGCGCGCCCCGTCGATGAGCAACGCCACGTGGCCGAGATTGAAGTACGCCTCGGCGTAGTCGGGCCGCAGGGCCAGCGCGCGCTGCAGCTCACGTTCGGCGCGCGCTACATCGCCGCGCTTCCACAGCGCGGCCCCCAGGTTGTTGTGGGCCTCGGGCAGCGCCGGATCGGCCGCCACCGCGGCTTCGTAGCGGCGCACGGCCTCCTGATCGCGGCCGAGCATCACGAGCGTGTCGCCCAGGTTGCTGAGCGCCACGGCGTAGTCCGGCCGCAGCGCGAGCGCCTTCTCGTAGCTGGCCACGGCGTCATCGAGCAGCCCGGCGGAGGTGAGCGCGGTGCCAAGGTTGTAGTGCGCAGCCGCGAGCGTGGGGCGCAGGGTGGCGGTGGCGCGGAAGTGGCCGACCGCCACGACCGGGCGGCCGAGCAGCAGAGCCAGCACCCCGGCGTCGTCGTGCAACTCGGTGTCGTCGGGACTCGACAGGAGCATCGTGTCGAGCCCGATCAGATCCTCCGTGGTCATCTTCGTCTGCACTTCGCTCCCGAGGCGCGCGCGGTCTTCCGGCGATTCGGTGGCGAGCTGGAACCACAGGTCGCCCATCTCGTCGAACGAGCGCTGCCCCCAGCGCACCCGGGCAGGCGGCGTCTGCGGGTTGCGCGGATTGGTCGGTGCGTTGTCGTAGACGTAGCGCATGGCCAGCGTGGTGCCGCGCGGCAGCCGGATCGGCTCGGTGTAGCGATAGACGTGCTGCCAGCGGAAGTCCCAGGCGCCGATGTGGATGAGCGTGCGCGTGGTGCCGTCGGGGAAGGTGGCGGTGCCGGTGACGTCAACGGCCCGGTAGTGCGCATGCGGCTGCACGGCCAGCAACGTGGTGTCGACCGGCAGCGTGTAGCGATCGGCCACGAGGTAGCGGCCATCGCCGGGCGCGATGTCGATGCCCTGCGACCCGAGGCGCAGAATCGAGGGCGTGCGCGTCGGCGGTCGATCGCCGAAGTAGAAGCCCACGCTCGGCCGCACGGCTTCGGGCTTGCCGCTCGCCTGCATGTGGAGCTGCACGACCAGGTCGGTGCCCGGGTCGAGCCGCCACGCCAGATCGCCGTCGACGAGCGGTGCGATCTGCCCGGGCGTCCAGCCCAGGAAGTGGCCGTCGGGATACTCGGCCGACCGCGCCATCAGGCCGTCGTAGCCCGGTGCGGGGTCCGCCTGGTCGAGGCGACGCGATCCGTCACTGCGGTCGATGCGGATGTTGGCGTGGTGCACCACCGCGGCATTGCCCGGATGGAACTCGATGCCGCGCACGTAGCGGGTGCTGCTCACGGGTAGCGGCACTGCGAAGATCCGGAAGACGTCGCTCGGTTCGCCGGGCAGGGTGTAGCCGGCCGGCAGCGTCACCACGAGGTCGGGCGGGCCCAGATACCAGCCCTGAGGCCAGATCGGCGGCACAGGCGCCGTGCCGGGGCCCTCGACCGGCGCCTTGGCCCACTGGGCAAAGACCGCGACGTCGGCGGGCGTGAGCCGCGGCTGCGCCACGAACTCGCCGGGGTGGCCGTCGGCCTTCCACGGCGGCATGAAACCGCTGGCCGTGACGGAGGCGAGTTGCCCCGCCCGACGGCGGGCGTCGTCGAACGTCACCAGGTTGAACGGCCCGGCTCCGCCGGCGTGGTGGCACTGGGCGCAGCGCGAATGCAGCAGCGGCGCGATGTGCTGGTTGAAGGTCACCGGGCCCGTTGGCGCTTCGGTCACGGGTCGCGCCTGGGCGACCTGCGCCTCGGCCGGACCCGCGATGAGCGCAGCCGCGACGAGAGCCAACGCGAAGGTGCACCGCCACGCGCCAGCGACCAGGCGGGTCATGGCTCGTGACGGACGATGGCGCAACCCACGGCGTGCGTGCGCGCCACCGGCACGGGCCGGCCGGCGATGACGGCCGCGAGCGCATCCGCGAGATCGTGCGTGGTGGGCACGGGCCGGTCCACACCGAAGTCCAGGTAGCGGTCGTCGATGCGACCCAGATAGGCGAGCCTCCCGGCGCGATCGAAGACCGCCGCTTCTGGCGTGACCGTGGCCCCGGCGCGGTCGGCCAGCACGCCGCCGGGATCGAGGGCCACGGGCAGACCGTAGTCGAAGGCAGTAGCGTGCGCCCGCGCGGCCACCGGCGACTCGCCGCGATTGGCGTAGACCAGCCAGATGTGCACGCCGGCCGCGGCGTAGCTCGCCGCGAGGCGGCGCACCTCCGGCACGTAACGATTCGAGATGGGACAGTCGACGGCGGTGAAGAGCAGCACTGTGGCCGGCGTGTCGCCACTGAGCGGGGCCACGGGCGCGCCGTCGAGGCCCATGACCAGAGGCTGGGCCGCGGACCCGGCCACGGCCGCCAGGGTGAGCGCCGCGGCGAGCGCCAGGCGCACTGGTGCGAAGGCGTTGGACATCGCAGATGCGAGTATAGCGCCGCACCGTCGGCACTCGTCATGTCAGCCGCCAAATGAACAGGGCGGGCCCGGAGGCCCGCCCTGTTCACCGTTCGTTTCAGAGCCGGGCCCCGGGTCCCTGGTCCCGAGCCCCGCCCATGCCTACCAGGTCGTTTCGATGGCCACTCGGATGAGGCGTCCCTGCAGAATCGTCGCCGGTTGCAGGTAGGTGGCGGTGCCGAACTGCGCCGTCGTGACGCTCGACCAGCGGTCGGAGTTGGTGGCATTGAAGACGTCGACCTTCGGCAGCAGCCGAATGCCGCGCACCGTGATCAGCTTGCTCAGCGAGAGATCGAGCTGGTTGATACGCGGCATCCACTGCGTCTCGGGCGCTCGCAGAGGGACGTTGAGCGTGGCCGTCGTGAGGCCAGGGATCACGAGCTCATTCGGCCGGCATGGCGCGGTGCAATTGGCGGCGTAGCGGGTCGTGCGCGACACCTGCCAGAAGGTGCTCTGGCCTTGGGGCTGCGCCATACCCGTACCGAAGGTGAACACGCCGTAGGGAATCGCCGCGGTGCCGATGTTGTAGCCGTTGAGGCTCTGGAACGAAGTACTCGCGGTGATGCCCCAGAACGGCAGCGGATACACGACCGAAAATTTGAGCTGCCTCTGCCAGGGAATGCCGTTGTCCCACTGGTTGCAGTAGACGGTGAAGTTCGGGTCGGTGCCGGCACTGCAGGTGTCAGCCAGGGTCCGCTCGAGGTTGAACCCGCCGAACACGCGAGCGCCACGCGGCAGCCGCGCATTGAAGCCCAACTCGAACCCGTTGTAATGGCGCTTGATGTCGGGATCGTTGTTGTCGACGTTCTGAACAGCGGACAGGAACTCCGGCTTCACGTTGAAGACGGTGATGACCTGGCCGTCGAGCGGGCTCACCACATCCACCGGGGAGTAGCTGTCGAAATCGCGCAGCACGTTGTTGCGCTCGGTGATGTCGAAGAAGCGGTTGTGGTACCACTCGCCCGTCAGCGTGACCCGGTTGAAGAGCTCCTGCGTGACGCCGAGGTTGAAGGAGTGCTGTCCCGGGCGCTGGATGTCGGCATCCGGAGTGGCCAAGGCACGGATGCCGAAGTTGGCCGGCAGCTGCCCCAGGTTGATCTCGCAGCCGGCGGTCAGGTACACGCAACCGCGCTCACCTTGTGCGATGTCATCACCGTTGAGGTCCTGCCACGCGATACTCGCCGTGGTCAGTGCCGTGGGGCTGTAGAGCTGTGCCAGGCCCACCGTCTGCGCCGTCATGAAACGGTTGAACCCAGTGCGGATCGCGGTCTTGCCGTTGCCGAAGATGTCCCACACGACCGAGGTGCGCGGCGAGACGTCGGTCCACGTCGGCACTGCGATGTCGCCGTAGGCGGGCGAGTTGGCGAAGCGGCCGACCTGGGCGCCCTGGCCGACGACGCTCTGCATAACACGGTCGTAGCGAAGGCCGTAGTTGAACGTGAGGTTGTTCCAGCGCCACGAATCCTGCGCGTAGACGGCGAACTGGCCGTCCATGTTCTCCTGCACTTCAAGCGGCGTGTTCAGCACCGTGACCTGCAGCGGCACGCCGTTGTTGTAGGTCTGGTAGAGGTCGCCATTGGCGTTGTTGTAGCGCCGGAAGGGTCCCCCGCCGTAGAGCACCCCCAGCTTGGCCGTGTGCGCGCCAGTGACGCGGGTAATCGCCGACGACACCGTGTAGCGGTCCGGATAGTTGCCCAGCTGCGCCGACGAGGCATTCCACAGGAAGCCGGTGCTCACGTCGTTCTTGCGGACGTTGCGGTACCACTCGGGCGTGCCGCGCTCGGCGAAGATGCCGGGCTGGTAGAGGTTGTCGTAGCGCTCGCGGTTGAACGAGAAGCCACTCTCGAACAGCAGGCTCGACGACAGCGTCGAGGAGTACTTGACTGAACCGGTCGCGAAGATCGGCGTGTTCCACACGACCGAGGCCGTGCGCGGGTCGGTGGCGTTGCCCATGGCACCTGCGCGCAGCCGCAGCGCGCGGTCGTAGTAGACCGCAAACTTGTTGCGCTGCGACGCCTGCCAGGTGAGGCGCAGAATCGGATTGTCCATCACCTCCGGCGAGATGCCCTGCTCGCAGTTGGCACCCGCCTGCAAGCACGCGGCGAACGCCGCGGGAGCGGGTACGCCGGCCGGCAGGTTGAAGGTGTTGGCAATCGGCTTGTCGTAGCGGGCCTTGCGGTAGGCGCCGAAGAACCACAGCTTGTCGCGCAGAATCGGACCGCCCTGCTCGAGGTTGAACTCATAGAAGTTCGACACCCTGTCGACGGCGCGAACATTGAACGACTTCAGCTCGTCACTGAGGTTGTCGCCCTGCCAGTCGGCCGGGCTCTTCGCATACTTGACACCGCCGCTGAAGCGGTTGCCGCCGTCCTTGGGCACGAGGTTCAGGGTGACACCACCGGTCATCGTCTCGGCGTTGCCGCCCGAGGTCATATACACGGCTTCCTGCGTCATCGCTTCGTTGTGATAGGCGTTCACGGCGCCGTCGCCCATCAGGCCGTTGGTCATCAACCCGTCGACTTGTACGACCGTTTGCGCCGAGCCGGTGCCGCGGACGAAGAAGTAAGTCTGCTGCATGGCGCGCGAGCCGCCCACGTCAGGCTGGTTGAAGGTGACGCCGGGGATCAGCTGACCCAGGCCCTGGATGGTGCGGGCGGTGGGCACGGCATCGAGCACGTCGCGCGACAGCACCTGCTGCTTGACGTTGCTCTGCACGTCGACGAGCGGCGACTGTCCCGACACCGTCACCGATTCCTGCAGCGTGCCCACCTTGAGATCGGCGTTGATCGTCGCGACGAAGTTCGAGGGCAGTTCGACCTCGCGCTTGATCACGTTGAAGCCCTGCAGCGTGAACGTGATGAGGTACTTGCCGGGTCGCAGATCGATCATGCGGTAGGCACCGTTCTCGTCGGTGACCGCGCTGCGTACCTTCTCGATGAGGGCGTCACTGGCAGCCTCGACCGACACACCGGGCATCACGGCGCCCGATTCGTCCTTCACGACACCGCTGATCGCGCTCTGCGCGTAAGCGGTCGACGACATGGTGCCGGCACCCACAAACGCAAGGCATAGCGCCAGCGCCAGCCTGGTTCTACTCGACATGGTCTAAACCTCCAAGAGTAAGAGCGGGCCACGCATGAGCGGCGCGACAAACGGCAGCGTAGGGGCCCGCGCACCGAAAAGGCTACAAGTGTGACGGGCACGAGTCAACGAGATTAGATGGAAAACATCAATAAAAATGGGCCTCTTATGCGCGTGGCCACTCGTTAGCATTGCTGAATGGCATCGACAAAAGGAGACAATTCGACGCCTTGGAGAAATGCCTGCTTTGGAAAACAAAAAGCCGGTCGGCATGATGCCAACCGGCTCTACAGCAGGGCTGCGAAGGTGTGAAACGCGTCTACTTGATCGTGACCTTCACGTAGGCGTTGGTCCAGCAGCACTGGAAGCCGCCGCCGCCTTCACCCGAGTTGTCGTTGGCCTGCGCGCGCAGCGTGTAGTCGCCGGCCGCCGAGAACGTCGCGGTCGTCGTCGACTTGCCGTCGGTGTCGATCTTCGGACGCAGTTCCGAGAACGTGACCGCACCTGGACCGCGATGCTTATGCCACGACTGCGCGAGCCGCGGAATGCGTGACGTCACGTTCGGGTTGGCGCCCTCTTCCTCATGCATGTCGTCGGTAGTGAAGACCTCGAGGGTCACCGGCTGTCCGACCGTGCCGGTGAGCTGATGCGCCGTTTCGATCGGCGGGCCGGTGAAGGTCTTGCCGGTAGGCGAGAACTTGACGACCGGCGGCAGGTTGCCTTCGGCGGCGTCCTTGAACGGTTCGATCTGGTAGTCCTTGATCAGGCCCACCGGCACCGAGGTCGTCTTGCCGTTGGCCACGATGGTCCAGGTGTAGCGCTTCTCGGATCCGAAATCCTTCGGCACCTTGATCGCGAACACGCCCCAGCCGCGGCGCAGCTGGAAGTAGGTGGGCTGGCCAAGGTCGGGACCACCGGGCTCGACCCGGTTGTTCGGGCCAACCGGAATCTCGAGCGTCTGCTTCTGGTTGCGGTTGTAGTAGCCGAGCAGCAGGTTGTAGCTGCCATCGGCGTTCTGATACCAGCCCTCGAACGCCGGGTAGATGGCCTGGCCGCTGTCCTTGAGAGCATCCATCGGCAACTGCCGACCCTCGAGCGTCGTGAGGGCCAGACCGAGCACGACCGCGAGCACGACCGCGGGAGAGAAACGTTGAACCAGGGAAACCAAGCGGGTCATTGAGCCTTGCTCCATGAAAAGCAACGGGGGTGCCGCCATTACGACAGCACCCCCGATGATCGTGACAGTTACCCGAGCGAACCGAACTCCACGCCTACTGCTGCTGACGCTCCGACGTGGTCGCCGTCTTGGCCTTGCGCTTGTCGACTTCGACCGTGAAGTCGTCGTCGTCCATGTAGGTGATGTTCACCCACGCGTGCGCCATCTCGTCTACCGTGCGGTCGCCCCAGCCCACCCACTGGTTCGGGTCGGGGTTGTTCTTGTTGGCGGCCGTGTTGTCGTGCCACGACGTGATGCGCAGGATGGTGCCCTTGGGCAGCAGCGGCGCGGCGTCGTCGGTGTAGACGTAGTTGGTGTGCCAGTTGAAGCTGTAGTCGCTCACCTGGTTGAGCATCTGCACCTGCCCGGTGGGCAGGATGGCTTCCATCGACATGGCCTTGCCGCGCAGGTGCATGTGGGGCTGGAAGTTCTCGACGCGACCCGCCTTCTTCATCACGTGGAAGTTCTGCGACACGTTCATGGAGTTGGGCGCAATATCGAGCGCGCGGTTGCCGCCGGTGATGCCGCTGAAGAGCGCCAGCGTCTGGCGGAACTTCGGCTCCTGGCCCTTCGGGTAGAAGTAGATGCCGAGTTCGACCGAGTCGGTGATGTCCTCACCCACGGCGTGGTAGTGGATGTCCCAGACGATCTTCGAGCCGGGCATCATGAGCTTGCCCGAGTTCTCGCGCATGATCTCGCCCTGCTTGCCGACGGCCCATTCCATGAAGAGGCCCGGGCCCGGTTCGTCGGCGCCGGGCGCGATCGAGGCGCCGGTGTCGCCGTCGTTCTGCTGCAGGCGGGCGAGCGCGTGGTGCGTGATCTTGCGGCCCTTCTGCGTGCCGGGACGCATCTCGATGGCGCGCACCCAGCGCGCTTCGGTCAGGCCGGTCGCGATGACGGGCTTGTACCAGGCGTCCATCGCGTTGCCCTTCTGCGTGTAGGCGGGCGAGGTCACGATGAGGTCGGGCTTGCCGTACATCTTCTCGAAGTTCCAGACGTCGTCGCTCGGCCATTCAACCGGCTTCGGCATGTCCTTCATGTCGCCCTTGGGCGCGCCGGCGACAACCCACTTCACGACGGTGTCGATTTCGGCGTCGGAAAGCGAGCGGTCGTTCTGGAAATGCTGGATGCCCAGGCTCTTGTCGAGGTGCCAGGGCGGCATCTGCCGGGTCTGCACGCGGTCGCGAATCGATCGCGCCCACGGACGGCTCTGCTCGTAGGTCACGAGCGACATCGGCGCGATGGAATCGGGCCGGTGGCACGATTCACACTTCGCCTGGAAGATCGGTGCGACGTCCTTGGTGAACGTCGGAGCGTTCGCAGCGGTTTGCGCGAACGAGGGCACTGCCATCAATGCTGTCAATGCGAACGCGCCTACGAACGGTCCGCGATTCTGACGGTAATTCATCAGTCGGTCCTCCAAGAACGGATAGGAATTGCTTAGGGTCGGATTCTACTCACATATCGGCGGCAAATGCCAGCCCTTATAGAAGGCCAGCTGCTGCTAAGGGGCAAACACGACGGCTCAGCAGTAGCAGCCCGGTGCCCTTCCCGAGGCGCGCTCAGCCGAGTTTGCGCAGAATCAGGCACTTCAGATAGCGGGTCTCCGGCACGCCGAGCAGCACCGGGTGGTCGCGCGCCTGGGTGCGCTGCTCCACGATCGACACCTGACACCCGGCGTCGGTGGCCGCCGCGTGCACCACCTCGGCAAAGGTCAGGTCGTCGACATGGTGGGAGCAGGTGCAGGTCACGAGCACGCCGTTCGGCTCGAGCAGACGCAGCGCGCGCAGGTTGATTTCCTTGTAGCCGGCCAGCGCCTTCTCGAGCGCGGCCTTGTTCTTGGCAAACGCGGGAGGGTCCAGCACGACCGTGTCGTATTTAGCGCCGGCTTTCTCCAGCCGCCGCATCTCGTCGAAGGCATTCGCCTCGCGGGCCTGCACCTGCGGCAGATGATTGCGCACGGCGTTGGCGCGGATGTGTTCGACGGCCTCGGCCGAGGCATCGAGCGCTTCGACACTGGCGCAGCCGGGCGCCATCGCCAGCGCGAACCCGCCGTGGTAGCTGAAGGCATCGAGCAGGCGGCCGCGCGCGTAGGTGGCGGCGGCGGCGTGGTTCTCGCGTTGGTCGAGGAAGAGCCCGGTCTTCTGACCGTGGCGCACGTCCACGTCGTACTCGATCGGGCCCTCATGCACCGGCACCAGATCGGGCACCTCGCCGTGCACCACCGACACGCGCGACTCGAGCCCTTCGAGTTGGCGCACCCGCGGATCGTTGCGCTCGAGCACTCCGCGCGCGCCGGTGAGCTCGACCAGCCACCGCGTGAGATCGGGCAAGAGCTTGTCGGATGCCTGCGACAGCGTCTGGATCACCAACACGTCGGCGTAGCGGTCGACGATGATCGACGGCAGCAGATCGGCCTCGCCGTGCACCAGCCGCCGCGCCGAGGCGTCGATGCCGAGCGTATCGCGGAAGGCGATGGCCGCCGCGAGCCGGCCGCGCCAGAAGGCGGCGTCGATCGGCCGGTCGTCGCGGGTCAGCATGCGCAGCGCGATCTGCGACTGGTCGCTGAACATGGCGTGGCCGAGCGGGCGCTCGCGCGCGCCGCGCACGAGCACGATGTCGCCGCCCTCGGCGTCACCCGCGGCCACGTCCGAGCGGTAGATCCACGGATGGCCGTGACGCAGGCGGGTTTCTCCACGAGGGGATATCAGGACGTCGGACACGGATAACAGAGTAGCTGCATTCTGTGATCTGGTGATTTGGAGATCTGGTGACCGCGAGCCAAGGATGTACAATCTGCGCATGCTGATCGCCCTTGGCGCCGATCACGCGGGCTTCGAGTTGAAGGAAGCGCTGAAGCGCCTGCTCGACGCGCGCGGCGTGCGCTGGCACGACTTCGGCACCACCGCCACCACCTCGGTCGACTACCCAGACTACGCCCGGGCCGTGGCCGACGCGGTGGCCGAGGGCACCGCCGACCGCGGCATCCTCGTGTGCGGAAGCGGCGTGGGCATGGCGATTGCGGCCAACAAGGTGCCCGGTATCCGGGCAGCGTCGATTCTCGATACCGACGAAGGCCGCCTGGCCCGGGAACACAACGACATCAACGTGCTCGCCCTCGGCGCGCGGCGCACCACGTCCTTCGAAGCCGAAGCCATCGTCGGCGCGTTCCTCGACACGCCGTTCGGGGGCGGACGTCACCTGCAGCGCGTGCAGAAGATCCAGCAGCTCGAGTCGCGGCCCCGGCGCGGCGACCCGTCATAGCCGGCCCGCGCGGCGCATCCCAGGCACCCATGAGCGATATCTTCGACCAGGCCATGTTCCGGCGTCCGCTCGCCGACGCCGACCCCGAGGTGGCCGCGGCCATCGTCCACGAAGAGCGCCGGCAGGAGACCGGGCTCGAGCTCATCGCGTCCGAGAACTTCGTCAGCCTGGCGGTGCTCGAAGCCGCCGGTTCCGTGCTCACCAACAAGTACGCCGAGGGCTACCCCGGCAAGCGTTACTACGGCGGCTGCGAGTATGTCGACGTGGTCGAGACGCTCGCCATCGAACGGGCCAAGACGCTGTTCGGTGCGGAGCACGCCAACGTGCAGCCGCACTCGGGCGCCCAGGCCAACATGGCGGTACTGCTCGCCGCGCTCAAGCCCGGCGACACCATCCTGGGCATGAGCCTCGCGCACGGCGGCCATCTCACCCACGGCCACCCGCTCAACTTCTCGGGCAAGTACTTCAACATCGTGCCCTACGGCGTGCGCCAGAGCGATGAACGGATCGACTACGACGAGGTGGCGCGCCTGGCCACGGAGCACAAGCCCAAGCTGCTCATCGCCGGCGCGAGCGCCTACGCCCGCGTGATCGACTTCGCGCGCCTGGGCGAGATTGCCCGCAGCGCGGGCGCGCTCTTCATGGTGGACATGGCGCACATCGCCGGACTGGTGGCCACCGGACTGCACCCGAGCCCGGTGCCGCACGCCGACTTCGTCACGACCACCACCCACAAGACCCTGCGCGGGCCGCGCGCCGGGCTCATCCTGTGCCGCCAGGCCCACGCCAAGGACATCGACCGCGCGCTCTTCCCGGGCGTGCAGGGCGGCCCGCTGATGCACATGATCGCGGCCAAGGCGGTGTGCTTCAAGCAGGCCGCCGCGCCCGCGTTTGCCGACTACCAGCGGCACGTCGTGGCCAACGCCGCCGCCCTCGCCGCGGGCCTCTCGGGTGCCGGCTTCCGCGTGGTGAGCGGCGGTACCGACAACCACCTGGTGCTCGTGGACGTGTTCTCGAAGGGGCTCACCGGCAAGGTGGCCGAGGCCGCGCTCGGCCGCGCGGCCATCACCGTGAACAAGAACGCCATTCCGTTCGACACCAATCCGCCGATGGTCGCAAGCGGCGTGCGCCTGGGCACGCCGGCCGTCACCACCCGCGGGATGCGCGCGAACGACATGGGCACCATCGCGGCGCTCATCGCGCGCGTGCTCGCGGCGCCCGACGACCAGGCCGTAGCCGCCGCCGTGAAGGCCGAAGTCGAGCACCTGTGCCAGACGTTCCCGCTCTACCACCCACTGGCCGTCTCGTAGCAGCGGTCGCGCGCGCGTTCGCCGACGACGGGCCGCTCGCCCGCGCGCTGCCGCAGTTCGAACCCCGCGATGGCCAGCGGCGGATGGCGGCCGCCATGGCCGCGATCCTCGAAGACGGCGGCGTGCTGCTGGCCGAGGCTGGCACCGGCACCGGCAAGACCATGGCCTATCTGGTGCCGGCCATCCTGAGCGGCCACCGCGTGCTGGTGTCGACCGGCACCAAGAATCTGCAGGAGCAAATCTACAGCAAGGACGTGCCGGTGTTGCGCGAAGCGCTCGGCGTGCCGTTCACCGCCACCTGCATGAAGGGCCGCGCCAACTACCTGTGCCTGCACCGCTTCGAGGAGTACCAGTCGCGCCAGGGCGTACGCGGCGCGCGCCTCTCGTCCGACGACGCCGTTTTCCTGCCGGTCATCGAGCACTGGCTGCCCCACACCGAGACCGGCGATCGGGCCGAGCTGGCTGAACTGCCCGAGGACCTGGCGCTCTGGCACGAGGTGTCGGCCACGGCCGAAACCTGCCTCGGCTCCGACTGTCCGCGCCACAGCGAGTGCTATGTCACGCGCATGCGCCAGCGCGCCGCCGAAAGCGACGTCGTGATCGTGAACCACCACCTGCTGTGCGCCGATGCCGCGGTGCGCGAGAGCGCTTACGGCGAGGTGATTCCGGCGTGCGGGCAGCTCGTGGTGGACGAAGCGCACCAGCTCGAAGACGTGGCCACACAGTATTTCGGCAAGGCCGTGAGCAATCACCGGCTCGACGATCTGGCGCGCGATGCCGAGGGCGCGATGGGCAGGGGCCGGCCGGGCGATGCGCGGGTGCAGGACGCGCGGCGCGGCGTGATGCGCGTCGTCGACCATGGGCGCGCCTTCTTCAGCGCGCTGGCGCTCGCCCGCATGAGCCGCGGCGACGACCGCATGCGGCTCGCCCCCGAGTGGTTCGCCGACCATGTGCCCACGGGCCTCGATCTCGCCGGCGCGCTCGATGGCCTGCAGGCCGCGCTGATGCTGGTGGCGTCGGCGCCGGCGGACCCGGCTGAACCAGCGCCCTCCGGCGACGACCAGGCCGCCGTGGCCCGGCGTGCGGGCGAGCTCGCCGCGGAGCTGCGCTTCCTGCTGGCGGCGTCCGACCCCGGCTACGTCTACTTCCTCGAGGTGCGCGGCCGCAGCGTGCAACTGCGCGCCTCGCCCATCGACGTGTCGCGCATCGTGCGCGATCTCGTGGCCGGCCAGCGCCGCTCGACGCTCATCACCTCGGCCACGCTCAGCGTCGACGGCGGCTTCGCCTACATCAAGGAACGGCTCGGCCTCGAAGACGCCGACGCCATCACGGTGCCGTCGGAGTTCGACTACCGCACCCAGACCCTGCTCTACCTGCCGCGGCGCATGCCCTTGCCGCGCGAGGAACGCTACGCCGAGGCGGTGGCGTGGGAAGCCGGCCAGCTGCTGCGCTGCTCGCGCGGACGCGCCTTCGTGCTGTTCACGAGCCATGCCACCATGCGCGCCGTCGTCGCCCTGCTCGAGCACGAGCTCGAGTATCCGGTCCTCGTGCAGGGCACGGCGCCCCGCTCAGTGCTGCTCGACCAGTTCCGGCGCACCCCGCATGCCGTGCTCTTCGCCACCTCGTCCTTCTGGCAGGGCGTGGACGTGCAGGGCGATCAGTTGAGCGCGGTCATCATCGACAAGCTGCCGTTCGTGTCGCCGGGCGATCCGGTCGTGGCGGCGCGCATCGAAGCCCTCGCCGCGCGTGGCGGCAGCGCATTCGACGAGTACCAAGTGCCGCTCGCCATCCTGGCGCTGCTGCAAGGCCTCGGCCGTCTCATCCGCCATCGCAACGACCGCGGCGTGCTCGCGATTCTCGACCCGCGCGTGCGCACGATGGGCTACGGGCGCCGCTTCCTGGCGGCCCTGCCGCCGGCGCCCGTCACTTACGACATGGAGCAGGTCCGGCGCTTCTTCGCATGACCGACCGACCTGCCGCCGCGCTGCGCCCGCGCCGATCGATGCGCCGCTTGGTCCGGGCTGGCATGGAGTCCGGTGTTCCAGAATGGCCGCGAGGATCCGCTCACGAACCTGCACAACATCAACCTGGAGATCGTGATCTTCAAACGGCGCCCCGCGCTACACTGAGCCCAGGAGGCATCTCCCCGCCATGACTCACCGCAACCTGTCCAGGGCGCTCGCCGTCGCCGTCATACTGGCCGTGGCCGTCCCCGCACTGGCCCAGACCGGGCTCGTGAAAGGCAAGGTGGTCGACGCCGCCGGCAAGCCCGTTGCCGACGCCGTCATCGCCATCGAGTTCATGGAAGGTTCGAGCCGCAAGCTCACGACCAAGAGCGACAAGCGCGGCGAGTTCGTGCAGCTCGGCCTGCAGTCGGGCGCCTACCGGATCACCGCCACCACCGACAAGCTCGGCACCGGCTTTGCCGACACGCGCATCCGCATCGGCAATACGTCCGAGGTCACAATCACGCTGTCGACCGTGCCCCCAGGCACGGATCCGAAGTTGGCCGAGTTGAAGAAGGCTTTCGACGAGGGCGTCGCGGCCAGCCTGGCCAACGAGTTCGATACGGCCATCGCCAGATTCCAGGCCGCAATTGCCGTGCAGCCGACCTGCCACGAGTGCTACTTCAACATCGGCTACGCCTATCTGCAGAAGAAGGACGAGAAGCAGGCCGAGGCGAGCTGGCAGAAGGCGCTCGAGGTGAAGCCCGATCACGCCGAGACGCTCAACTCGCTGGCCACACTCTTCAACAACCAGAAGCGCTTCGACGAAGCCGCGGCCGCGAGCGCCAAGGCCGCCGCCTCGGCACCGGCCGGCAACGCCGACGCCATCTACAACCAGGGCATCATCCTGTGGAACGGCGGCAAGATCGCCGAAGCGAAAGTGAAGTTCGAGGAGGCCACGAAGGCCGACCCGAATAACGCCGACGCGCGCTTCCAGCTCGGCATGGCGCTGTTGAACGAGGGCAAGGTGCCCGAGGCTGTGGCGTCGTTCGAGCAGTACATCACGATGGCGCCCACCGGGCATTTCGCCAGCCAGGCCAAGGGCATGCTGGCCCAGCTCAAGCCCCCCGCGGCGTGAGCGACCTGCAGGCCACGATCGCCGGGCGGCTGGCCGATATTCGCGCCAGAATCGCCGCCGCCGCTGCCCGCAGCGGGCGCCCGCCCGAGGCGGTGCGGCTGGTGGCCGTGTCGAAGACCTACCCGGCCGACCGCGTGATGGCGGCCGTGGCGGCCGGCCAGCTCGACTTCGGCGAGAACAAGGTGCAGGAAGGCCTGCAGAAGATCGCCGACGCGACCGACAACAGGATCCGGTGGCACGTCATCGGCCATCTGCAGTCGAACAAGGCACGAAAGGCCGCCGAGGCCTTTCACTGGATTCACGCCGTCGACAGCGCCTCGCTGCTGCGCAAGATCGACGAGGGCGCGGTAGCGGCCGGACGCCGGCCGAAGGCACTCGTGCAGGTCGATCTGGCCGGCGAGGCGACGAAATTCGGCGCGGCGCCGGTCGACCTGCCGGAAATTTTCGCGGCCGCGGCTGGCTGCGCCGCGGTGGACCTGGTGGGGCTGATGCTGCTGCCGCCCGCCGTGGATGACCCAAACGCCGCGCGGCCGTGGTTCAAGCGTCTGGTCGCGCTGCGCGACGGACTGCTGGCCGGGGGCGTCCCGGGCGCGCGGCTGAGTGAGTTGTCGATGGGCATGAGCCACGACTTCGAGGTGGCCATCGAGGAAGGCGCGACGATCGTGCGGATCGGCAGCGCGATATTCGGCGAGCGGCGCTGAGCACCGGCTCGGCGCCCGAGCCTGCGGGCAGGGAGCAGTCAGCATGAACGTCACGCCACTCGACCTTCGGCAGCAGAAGTTCAAGACCGCCCTGCGCGGCTACGACCGGGGCGAGGTCGATGCCCTGCTCGCCGAAGTGGCCGACGACTACGAAGGCGCGCTGCGCGAGGCCGACCGCGTGCGCCAGGACGTGACCCGACTCGAGAGCTCGCTGGCGGAACACAAGTCGGAAGAGAAGAGCTTGCGGAACACGCTGGTGAGCGCCCAGCGCGTGGCCGACGAGATGCGCGAGACGGCGGAACGCGACGCCGAGCGCATGATTCGCGAGGCCGAAGCCCGCGCCGACCTGCTGATCCAGAAGGCGCAGGGGCGGCTGGAAGAGCTGCAGCGCGAGATCGAGGGGCTGCGCTCGCGCCGGCGCGAGACCGAGACCTCGGTCGAAGCGATCATCAACGCGCTCAAGAACACCCTCGACTTCGTGCGCGAGCAGGACGCGCGCGAGCGCGACGACAAGATCCGCCTGATCCGTCCGCGCAGTGGCGAGAGCGCCACCGGCGGCGTGCCCGCCACCGCCCAGCTCGAAGCCGCCCGTTTGCAGAACGGCTGACCCGCGCATGATCCGTGAGCGCCTGGTTGGCACCGTCGCCGAGGTGCGCGCATGACCCACGCCGACTTCCTCATCGACTCCGCCGATCTCGTGGCCACGTGCGCGGGCATGGCGCCCAGAGCCGGCGCGGCGCAAGGCGTCATCGCCGCGGTGGCCGGCGCCTCGGTGGCCGCGTGGCGCGGCCGCATCGTGGCGGTCGGAACGGCTGAAGACGTGGCGCGGACGATCACGCTCGAGGCTCAGGCCACGGTCGTCGACGGCCGCGGCTGCACGGTCGTGCCGGGCTTCGTGGACTCGCATACCCACGCCGTCTTTGCCGGCGATCGACGCGGAGAACTGACCCGGCGTTTGAGTGGCGCCACCTATGCCGAGATCGCCGCCGCCGGCGGCGGCATCGTGCGCACCGTCGAGGCCACCCGCGCCGCGTCCGAGGAGACCCTGGTGGCGCTGGCGCGGCCGCGCCTGGCGGAGGCGCTGGCGCAGGGCACGACCACCTGCGAGATCAAGAGCGGCTACGGCCTCGATACCGCCTCCGAACTGCGCATGCTGCGCGCCATCCGCACGCTGGGGGCGTCGCAGCCGATCGAGGTATCGGCCACGTTCATGGGCGCGCACGAGATCCCGGTCGAGTTCCGCGGCCGGCGCGACGCCTACATCCAGCTCGTAATCGACGAGATGCTGCCGGCGGTGGCGCGCGAGGGCCTGGCCGAGTGGAACGATGTGTTCTGCGAGCACGGCGTGTTCACGCCCGAAGAAGCCCGCCGCATCCTCGAGGCGGGCAAGGCGCTGGGCCTGGCGCCGCGCATCCACGCCGACGAGCTCGGGGCGAGTGGCGGAGCGCTGACGGCCGCCGCCGCTGGCGCCGTGTCGGCCGACCATCTGATTCACGTGGATGACGCTGGTGCCGTGGCGATGGCCCGGGCCGGCGTGATTGCCACGCTGCTGCCAGCGGCCGCGTTCTTCCTGAAGCTGCCGCGCTACGCGCCCGCGCGCATGCTGGTGGCCCACGACGTGCCGGTGGCGCTCGCCACCGACCTGAACCCGGGGGGCGGCTTCTCGCCGTCGATCCCGTTCGTGATGGCGCTCGCGGTCTTCGGCATGGGGCTCACCCTCGAAGAGGCGCTCGTGGCCGCCACCATCAACGGCGCGGCAGCACTCCGCCGGCAGCACCAGGTGGGCAGCCTCGAGCTGGGCAAGCAGATGGACGCCGTGGTGGTCGAAGGCACGCTGGCCGATCTCGTGCGGGTCGGCGCGCCGGTCGTCTCGACCGTGGTGAAGCGCGGCGTGGTGGTGCACGGCCAGCCGCCGAGGAGAGAGGCATGAACGCGCTCGCGGCCCTGCCGTTGCACGAGTTCCTTACACGGGTGGCCGCCCCGACACCGACCCCCGGCGGCGGCGCCGTCGCGGCAGTGGCCGCGGCCTGCGGTACGGCCCTCGCCGAAATGGTGGCGGCGCTGCCGCGCACGCGTCAGAACGAGCCGGGTGAGCGCGCCGAACTCGAGTTCGTGCTGCCGGCCCTCTCGGCCGCGCGGGCCCGGCTCGAGACGCTGGCGCAGCTCGACGTGGAGGCGTTCGACAGGCTGCTGCGCAGCTTCCGGCTGCCCAAGCACACCGACGAGGAGCAGGTGCTGCGACGCGCGGTGATCCTCGATGCCACCAAGGACGCCACGCTCGTGCCGCTCGAGACGGCGCGGCTGTGCGCCGATGCGTTGAAGCTGATGGAGACGGTGGCCGGCGCGGCCAACCGCGCGGCCGCAGCCGACCTGCACGTGGCCATCGGCATCGTGCGCGCAGCGGCCGAGGGCGCGGCGGCCAACGTGCGCGCCAACCTCGATACGCTCGACGACCAGGCCTTTACCGCCAGCTCGATGCGGCGCCTGAGCGCGATGCTCGAAGACGCCTCGCAATCAGCGCACGCGGCCCTCGGCGCACTGCAGGGCTGATCCGGAGCCGGGCCGGGTCTCTGGTCAGAAGTCCCTCATCCCGGCCTCAGTAAGGCACCCGCCGGACGTTCAGATCCAAAACGTGTTCCCATTCGTAGACGTAGCCGGGCAAGAGCGTGACGTCGTCGGTGTAGCTGCCGTGCACGCGCGCCTGGGTCGCCTGGTACACGACGGTCACCGTGGCCGGGTCAATCGCCACTTGCTGCTCGCCGGCGATGGCCATCACGCGGACCTTGAGCTGCTCGGGCGTTTCCTTGCCACTGAAGAGCACGGCCTGCTGCACCGCGTCTTGAAACTGGTAGAAGTTCCAGGACGAACGGCCCGCCTGCACGCACGCGTTGAGCACGAACGCCGTGAAGATCAGCTTGAGGATCGTCGACATATCGGCCTCGGGGGGAGGACTGATGGCGAGTGTAGCAGAGGCGGCCTAATGAATCTGGTGCAGGAGCCGCGACCAGCGCGTGCCGCCAACCAGCCTGGCGACGCCTGACGTGCTCGGGGCGTCGTCGAACGACCAGTAGATCATCAGGGCCCGCCCCTTCACGTAATGACCCGGCATGAAGCCCCAATAGCGGCTGTCCTGCGAGTTGTCGCGGTTGTCACCCATGGCGAAGTAGTGGCCGGCCGGCACGGTCACTGGCCCGTAGTGCTCGCGCGGGTCGCCCTCGTTGGCCGAAGCATTCGGGTCGTGCGGCAGCAGGAAGTAGGCGAAGGGCTGGTCGATGGCGGCGCCGTTCACGAGCACCTGGGTGCCGCGCACCTCGATAATCTCGCCGGGCAGACCGACGATGCGCTTGATGAAGTCGCGCTCGGGGTCTTCGGGGAACTTGAACACCACCACGTCGCCGCGCACGACCTGCCGCATCGGCAGCAGCGTCCGTTCCAGGCCTGACAGGGTGGGCGCGAACACGAACTTGTTCACGAGCAGATGATCGCCGACGAGCAGGTTCGGCTCCATCGAGCCGGTCGGGATCTTGAAGGCCTGCACCACGAACGTGCGGATAAAGAGCGCCAGGATCACGGCCACGACGATCGACTCGAAGTACTCACGAACGGTGGACTTCTGGAACGCCACGAGGGTCACGGCTAGTCTCCGGTCAGTTTGAGCACGGCCAGGAACGCCTCCTGCGGGATGTCCACGGTGCCCACCCGCTTCATCCGCTTCTTGCCTTCCTTCTGCTTCTCGAGCAGCTTGCGCTTGCGCGAGATGTCGCCGCCGTAGCACTTGGCGAGCACGTTCTTGCGGATCGCCTTGACCGACTCACGCGCGATGATGCGGGCGCCGATCGCCGCCTGGATGGCCACGTCGAACATCTGCCGCGGAATCAGCTCGCGCATCTTGGCCACGAGCTGCTTGCCGCGGTCGTAGGCGCGGTCGCGGTGCACGATCATCGAGAGCGCGTCGACCGACTCGCCGTTCACCAGGATGTCGAGCTTGACGAGCGGCGACGCCCAGTAGCCGGTGACGTGGTAGTCGAGCGAGGCATAGCCGCGCGAGATGGTCTTCAGCCGGTCGTAGAAGTCGAGCACCACCTCGTTGAACGGCATCTCGTAGGTGATGAGCACACGGTTGGCAGCCTTGTACTCGAGCGCCTTCTGCACGCCGCGCTTGTCCTGGCAGAGCTGCAGGATGCCGCCGACGTGCTCGTCCGGGGTGAGGATCATCGCGGTGATGACCGGCTCCTCGAGCAGTTGGATGGTGCCGACATCGGGCAGTTTGGCCGGGCTGTCGATCTCGCGCACGGCGCCATCGGTCGTGGTGACGCGGTAGAGCACGCCCGGGGCGGTCGTGATCAGGTCCATGTCGAACTCGCGTTCGAGACGTTCCTGCACGATCTCCATGTGCAGCAGCCCGAGGAACCCGCAGCGGAAGCCGAAGCCGAGCGCCACCGACGTCTCGGGTTCGAAGAAGAACGCCGAGTCGTTGAGCCGCAGCTTCTCGAGCGCTTCACGCAGCTCGCCGTAGGCGTGGCTCTCGACCGGATACAACCCGGCGAAGACCATCGGCTTGAGCGCCTTGAAGCCGGGGAACGCCTCCACCGCCGGCCGCGCGCTCTCAGTGACGGTGTCGCCGATCTTGGCATCGGCGATGCGTTTGATGCCGCAGTTGATGAAGCCCACTTCGCCGACGCCGATCTCGGCCATCTCGAGCGGCTTGGGCGTGAACACGCCAAGCTGCTCCACCTGGTAGTCCTGCGCGGTGGCCATGAAGCGCACCTTCATGCCGGGCTTGAGCGTGCCGTCGAGCACGCGCACCACCACGATCACGCCACGATACGAGTCGTACCACGAGTCGAAGATGAGGGCCTTGAGCGGCGCATCCGGGTCGCCTTCCGGCGGGGGCACGCGCGCGATCACGGCCTCGAGAATCTCACCGACGCCGCGGCCCTCCTTGGCGCTGGCGAGCATGGCGCCGGCGCCGTCGAGGCCGATGATCTCCTCGATCTGGCGGCGCGCTTCTTCGGGCTCGGCGCTCGGCAGGTCGATCTTGTTGATGACGGGGATGACTTCGAGGCCCTCGTCCACCGCCAGGTAGGCGTTGGCCAGAGTCTGCGCCTCAACGCCTTGCGACGCGTCGACCAGCAGCAGTGCGCCCTCGCATGCGGCCAGTGAGCGCGTGACCTCGTAACCGAAGTCGACGTGGCCGGGCGTGTCGATCAGGTTCAGGATGTAGGTTTCGCCGTCGTTCGCCTTGTAGTTCAGGCGCACGGGATGCGCCTTGATCGTGATGCCGCGCTCGCGCTCGAGATCCATGCTGTCGAGCACCTGCGCTTCCATCTCGCGCGCCTGCAAGGCGCCGGTGTACTCGAGGAAGCGGTCGGCCAGGGTGGACTTCCCGTGGTCGATGTGGGCGACGATGGCGAAGTTTCGGACGCGGCTCTGCTTCAGCACGACAACTCAGTGAACCATTCATTATCAGCCGAAACGGGCCCAGAGCACCATCAGACCGAACGCAAACGGGACGACCGCCACCGTGATGCCGGCACCCAGGGCATCTTCGGCCGGCCCGCGGGGCCCGCCAGCGGCGCGGCGCCGGAGCGCGGCCCGCTGGGCATACCAGCCGAGCGCCACTGCGGCGATGGTCATCGACACCGACAGGCCCATCATCGCCAGGAAGACCAGCAGCGGCATTCGACCAAACAGCTCGTGCATGTCAGCGCTGCTCCAGCGGCACCCACGTCTGCGGATACGCCGGGCCGGTGTACTCGGCGCGCGGCCGGATCAGCCGGTTGTTGGCCAGCTGTTCGAGCACATGCGCCGACCAGCCCGAGATGCGGCTCACGGCGAAAATCGGCGTGTAGAGGTCGATGGCGATGCCCATCGTGTAGTAGGTCGAGGCGGAGTAGAAATCCACGTTCGGATTCAGCTTCTTCTCGGCCTTCACGATCGCCTCGATGCGCTCCGACATGGCGAACCACTTCAGGTTGCCGGCACGCTTGCCGAGGTCCTGCGACATCTGCCGCAGATGCGTGGCGCGCGGGTCTTCGGTGGTGTAGACGCGGTGGCCGAAGCCCGGGATCTTCTCCTTGCGCGCCAGCTTGCCGCGCACGAAGGCGTCGATGCGCTCGGCCGACGCGTCCTGCCCCACTTCGAGCAGCATCCTCATCACTTCCGCATTGGCGCCGCCGTGCAGCGGCCCCTTCAAGGTGCCGATGCCCGCGACCACCGCCGAGTGCATGTCGGTAAGGGTCGCCGCGGCGACGCGCGCGGCGAAGGTGGACGCGTTCAGCTCGTGATCGGCGTGCAGCACCAGCGCCACGTCCATGGCCCGCACCGCCACCGGGTCGGGGCGCTCGCCGAAGAGCATGTAGAGGAAGTTGGCGGCGTGGCCCAGCCCCGGGTCCGGGGCGATCGGTCCACCGCCAGCCTGCATCCGCCCCCACGTGGCCACGAGGCTCGCCACCTGCCCGGTGAGACGCACGGCCTTGCGGTACGACGCGCGCGGCGAGTTGTCGTGCGCGTCCTGGTCGTAGTGCGCCAGGGCAGACGTGAGCGTGCGCAGCGCGTCCATGCCGTCGGCATTCCCCAGCGCGGCTGCCGCGCCGGGGGCCCCTTGGCCCGGCGGCAGCATCTTCATGAGCCGCAGGACCTGCTCGGGCAGCGGCCGGGCCGCGGCCAGCTGCGACTGCAGGTCGCCGAGTTCCGCCTTCACCGGCAGGTGGCCGTGCCACAGCAGATGACAGACCTCTTCGAACGTCGCGTGCCGCGCCAGGTCGTGGATGTCGTAGCCGCGGTACGAGAGCACGCCCCGGTCGCCGTCGATGAAGCAGATGCTCGACTCGGTGGCGACGATGTCTTCCAGTCCCGCCTTCGCTTTCACGTCAGCCATGTGGGGATCTTACAGGGACTGGGGACTGGGGAGTGGGGCGGGCAGCGTCACGCGGTCAAGGAGATGCGTCGTTCGGCAGTGTGTTACCTGCACGCCCGGGCCCCGGGCCCCGAGCCCCGAGTCACGCCGAGTGGTATCCTCCGCGGCGGCCGGGAGGGCCTCTACATGCGTCACGTGAATCTTCGCTTGGTGTTCGCTACGGCACTGCTCGCGGTCGGCTGGCAGGCCGGCTCCGCGGTGCCCACACTCGTCGCCCAGGCGCCGGCCGCGGCGACGCCGCGCAATCCCACCAGGGCCGAGGTGGTGCAGATGATGAAGGACATCTCGAACTGGGGCCGCTGGGGTGCGGCCGACGAGATCGGCACCTTCAACCTGATCACGCCGGCCAAGCGCAAAGAAGCGGCGGCGCTCGTGCGTGAGGGCCTGTCGGTGTCGATGGCGCACACGCTCGACAAGGAGGTGCTGGCCGACAACCCCACGCCCTTCAAGATCGAATTCCTGATGCGCGACGGGAAGATGCTCACCGGCGCGGCCATGGACGTGATCTCGTCGACCTACCACGCCACGACCACGACGCACATGGATTCGCTGTGCCATTACATCTTCGAGGGCAAGACCTACAACGGCTGGGAGATCGAGAAATATCACCAGGCGACCCCCACGCGTGAGGGCTTTGGCGAAGGTCCCGGCTGCATGAAGAACAGCATCCTCGGCTTCAAGAACGGCCTGGTCACGCGCGGCGTGCTGGTGGACATCCCGCTCATGCGTGGCGTGCCCTACCTGGAGCCCGGCACGCCGATCTACGCGTCCGATCTGGAGGCGTGGGAAAAGTTCTCGGGCGTGCGTATCGGCAGCGGCGACGCGCTCTTCCTGCGCACGGGCCGCTTCGCCCGGCGCGCGGAGAAGGGGCCGTGGCCGGCGGCGCGCGAAGCGGCCGGCTTCCACGTGTCGGTGATGCCGTGGTTCAAGCGGCGCGACATCGCGCTCATCAGCAGCGACGCCGTGCAGGACGTGCAGCCGTCGAACATCGAGGGCTTCCCGCGCCCCATCCACATGCTCTCGATCAACACGCTGGGCATGCCGATGATCGACGTGGCCGATCTCGAAGAGGTGGCGAAGGTGGCCGCGCGCCTCAAGCGCTGGGCCTTCATGCTGACGGTGGCCGCGCTGCCGGCGCCGGGCGGCTCCGGGTCGCCGGTCAATCCGATTGCCACGTTCTGATCGGCGGCAGACCGTCCGCCCCCGGCTGACCGCGAGAAGCGTGCGGGCGTACCGCGCGAGCGTGTCGCCGGCCGACCGGCACCGCCTGTATCTGGTCGAGGGCGTGTGGCATGGGCCTCGACCCCGACGTCGCCGACGCCATGGGCGACGGGCCGTCCTACATCCGCACGGTGCGTGAGGCGTTCGATCGCCTCGTGGCCTGGGTGGAACGCGGCGAGGCACCGCCGCCGAGCCAGACCGTGCCGCCGGGACGGGGACGGTGCCCGTTACAAATGCGGCCAGGCGTCGCGGTCGGCTTCGAACCACGCCATCGGCCCCTGGTCGGCGTATGCAGGATGCGCGAATACGCGCTCGCCGTTGCGGCGCAGGCCGGCCTTGAGCAGCACCTGTTGTGAGGGGGTGTTGGCCAGGTTGGTGATGGCCGCGATCACGGGCAGCTGCAGCGTGCCGAAGCCGTAGCGCAGCAGGCCCATGGTCATCTCGGTGGCGTAGCCGTTGCCCCAGGCATCGGCGAACAACGCGTAGCCCACCTGGATGTCGGTCTCGCCCTGGATGTGGTTGAGCACGTGGAAGCCCACACACTCGCCGGTGGCGCGCTCGACCGTGGCCCAGATACCCAGGCCGGGATGGCGGTCGTAATACTCCAGAATCCGCACGCGCAGCATGCTCTCGGTGGCGGCGCGATCTTTCACGCCGCCCAGGAACTCCATCACACGGGGATCGGTGGCCAGCCGGTCGAGCAGATCGAGATCCGCGAGCGTGAAGCGGCGCAGCGACAGCCGGTCAGTGACGAGTGAGTCGTCAGGATGAATCACGCGGCACCCGGGCGCCTGGCCGCGCGCGGCCTAGGCGCGTTTGCTGACAACCGGCTTGAAGTCGAGATCGCCGCCGAGCTGCTGCACGATCGACAGCAGGCCAGTATAGAGGAAGCCCACCTGGAACAGCATCAGGAACGGCACGGTGCCGTAGATGCCGTTGGCCAGGGCGTAGAACAGCGTGGCGGTGAAGTAGAGGCCGAGCGTGAGCTCGATGACCGGCTGGATGGTGACGGCCTGCCGGTAGTTCTTGCCCATCCACTCGCCCGTGCCGCCTTCGATGCGGTACTTCGGCGTGCGCTTGAACTCGCTCGGCTTGTGGAAAATCGCTTCCACCACGGCCTTGGTGTTGTTGACGGCCAGACCAATGCCGATCGACATCAGGATCGGCAGATACTTCAGGCGCGCGGTCCAGGTGCGCGGATACAGTTCGCGCTGGCACACCATGTAGAAGTTGGCCACCGACGCCGTGGCCGCCAGGAACAGCGGCACGTCGATGAGCAGCATCTCGTACCAGCCCATGTTGTAGCGGATCACCATCGACGGCGCCATCAGTACCGACAGCACGCACATGAGCGGGTAGTTGAAGTTGGCCGACAGGTGGAAGAACGCCTCGGTCTTCACCTTGAACGGCTGATCCGACTGCAGGATTTGCGGCATCAGCTTCAGGAACGTCTGGATCGAGCCCTTGGCCCAGCGGTGCTGCTGGCTCTTGAACGCGTTCATCTCGACTGGCAGTTCCGCCGGCGCCACGTGATTGGGCAGGAACACGAAGCGCCAGCCGCGCAGCTGCGTGCGGTAGCTCAGGTCGAGATCTTCGGTGAGCGTGTCGTGCTGCCAGCCGCCGCCGTCGATGATCGCGGCTTTGCGCCAGATGCCCGCGGTGCCGTTGAAGTTGAAGAAGCAGCCACCGCGGTTGCGGCTGCCGTGTTCGAGCACGAAGTGCGCGTCGAGCAGAATCGCCTGGATCTTCGTGAGCAGCGAGTAGTCTTCGTTCACGTGGCCCCAGCGCGTCTGCACGAGCGCCACTTTGGGGTCGGTGAAGTGATGCACGGTCGCCATCAGGAAGTCGCGCTTGGGCACGAAGTCGGCGTCGAAGATCGCGATGAAGGTGCCGCGCGCCACCTGCATGCCGGCCTCGAGCGCGCCGGCCTTGTAGCCCGAGCGGTCAGTGCGGTGGATGTACTTGATGTCGATGCCGTCAGCCGCGTGGCGGAGCGCCGCCGCCTCGGCGATGCTGCGCGTCTCGTCGGTGGAGTCGTCGAGAATCTGGATTTCGAGCTTCTCGCGTGGGTAGTCGATGGCGCAGACCGAGTCCACCAGCCGATCGACGACATACATCTCGTTGTAGAGCGGGAGCTGAATCGTGACGACGGGCAGCGACGCATAGTCGTACTCCGCCTGCGGCTCCGGCACCTCGTGCTTGTGCTTCATGTAGAGGTACACCATGAAGTAGCGGTGCCACCCATACACGGCCAGGATCACGAGCACGAAGAAGTAGGACGCGAGGATGAGAGTTTCTGCGAGCGTCATCGTATATGTGCCGTTCTTTCACGCCGACAACAAATTCCGATTATAGTTGACGACTTGGCCAAGTCAACGAATCCAAGGCGGTTGCGGTCATGACCCCAGAAGAGGTCCGGGCCCTCGTCGACTCCGTCCAGCGCGGCACCGTGGCGCCGGCCGAGGCGAGGTCATGGGCAACGACGTGGTGCGCATCTACGACGTGGGCGTGGCCGGCATGGAAGGCGCGCTCCCGAGCGTGGTGGCGGGCATGGTGAACGTGCCAGTGATTGCCGTGCCCACGAGCGTGGGCTACGGCGCCAGCTTCGGCGGCATCGCCGCTCTGCTCGGCATGCTCAACTCGTGCGCCAACGGCGTGGCCGTGGTGAACATCGACAACGGGTTCGGCGCGGGGTGCATGGCCTCGCTGATCAATCACGGGACTAGGGACTAGGGACTGGGGGCTGGGGACCCGGGTCCCAAGTCATGAATCCCGCCCTCCTCCGCACGCTCGAGTTCGACCGCGTCATCGACGCGCTCGCCAGCTTCGCGCTCACGCCCGTGGGCAAGGTGCGGATGCTGGGGGAACAACCGCAGGTCGACCGCGCGGTCGTCGCGCAGGCGCTCGCAGCCACGACCGAAACGGTGCGTTACGTCGAGCAGCACGCGATCTTCCCGCTGCGCGCCGGCGCCGGCCTCGAGAGCGCGCTCGCGTCGCTGCCGGTCGAAGGCCGGCCGCTCGAGGCCCTGCAGTTGCGCATCCTGGCCGACTTCGTGGCCTCGATTGCCGACGCGCAGGCCGCCGTGAACCGTGCGCCTGGTGCTTATCCGATCCTGCAGAAGCTGGTCGGACGACTCGCGCCGTTTTCGGACGAAGTCGCGGCGGTGCGCCGCGCCATCGACGTGAACGGCGAGGTGCTCGACGAGGCCAGTCCCGCACTGGCCTCGATTCGCGAACGGCTGCGCCGGAAGCGGGCCAAGCTGCGCACCACCCTCGAGCAGTTCGCCAAGGGCCGCGACACCGCGAAGTACTTGCAGGAGCAGGTCGTCACCAGCCGGCACGGCCGCTTCGTGCTGATGGTGCGGGCCGAACACAAGGCGTCGATCCCGGGCATCGTGCACGGCTCGTCGGCCAGTGGCGCCAGTTTGTTCCTGGAGCCGATGGCGTCGGTCGAGATCAACAACGACATCGTGGCGGCCGAGGAGGAAGAGGCGGAGGAGATCTTCCGCATCCTGCTCGAGCTGAGCGATCGTTTTCGCGCGCGGCCGGGCGACTTCCGCGTGGCCCTGGCCGTGGCCGAAGAGCTCGACCTGCTGCAGGCGCGGGCCCGACTCGCGCACGCGATGAACGCGGTGGAGCCGGTGCTCTCGGCGAGCGGCCATATCGAACTGCGCGAGAGCCGGCATCCGCTCTTGATTCAGAGCGTGGTCGATCGGCTCGACGACGCGTCGGAGCGCCGCGCCACGACGCCCGTGCCGGTCGACATCCAGTTGCTGCCGCCGTCGCGCGTGCTGCTCATCACTGGCCCCAACACCGGCGGCAAGACAGTGGCGCTCAAGACCACCGGTCTGCTGGCGCTCATGACGCAAGCCGGCCTGCACATTCCGGCCGCGCCGGGTTCCACGCTGCCGGTGTTCCGCACGCTCTTTGCCGACATCGGCGACGAGCAGTCGATCTCGGCGAGCCTGAGCACGTTCTCGTCCCACATCACGAACATCGCGGCCATCGAGCGCGCGATTCAGGTGCCGGCGCTGGTGCTGCTCGACGAAGTGGGCACCGGCACCGATCCGGCCGAAGGCGGCGCGCTGGCCACGGCGATCATCGCGCACCTCATGCAGCAGGGCGCGCTCGTGTTTGCCACGACGCACTACGACGCGCTCAAGGCGTGGGGCACGGCCACCGACGGCGTGACCACGGCGGCGTTTGCCTTCGACCCGCAGAACTTCGCGCCCAGCTATCGCCTGATCTACGGCGCGCCCGGGCGCAGCCTGGCAATCGAGATCTCACAGCGCCTTGGTCTCGCCCCGGCCATCATCGCGGCCTCGCGCGGCTACCTGAGCGACGACCGCAAGCGCCTCGATGCCCATCTCGAAAGGGTCGATGCGCAAGCCCGCGCGCTCGACACCGAGCGGCGCAAGTTCGAGCGCGAACGCGCCGGGCTGGTCGAGCAGAACCAGGCGTTGCGGCAACGCGAGAGCGCGGTGGCCGAGCGCGAGGGCCGGCTCGCCAAGCGCGTGAACGAGAAGCTCGACGACCGGCTGCGCCAGGCACGCCAGGAGATCGACGGCGTGGTCGCCAAGCTCAAGGAGCGATCGGACACGCTCATCGAGCAGGCGGCGGCGCGCACGCAGCGCGGCACCATTTCCACGGGCGAGGCGGGCGCGGCGCGGGTCGAGGCGGCCGCCGCGGTGGGCAAGATCATCGAGGGGCTGCGCCATCCGGCATCGGCGCCAGTGGCACCGGGCGAGCCCGAACGGCCGGTCACACTCGGCGCGCGCGTGACGGTGGCGGGCATGGGGCTCGAAGGCGTGGTCGTGGCGCTCGACGGCACTCGCGCCGAGGTGGATGTGCGCGGCAAGCGGATGCGCGCGAAGGTGAAGGACCTGCGGGTCATCGGTCCGGCTTCGCCCGCCTCGGCGAAGCCGGCATCGGTGCGGGTGCACGTGGAGTTGCAGCCGCGCGAGGGGCTGCTGAGCGAGCTCAACGTGATTGGCTGCACGGTGGACCAGGCCGTAGACCGCGTGGCCAAGTTCCTCGACGACGCGCTCGTGACCGACGTGCGCGAGATCCGCATCGTGCACGGGCACGGGTCGGGAGCGCTGCGGCGCGGCCTCGAGACGTTCCTCAAGGCCCATCCACTCGTAATGAAGATCGCCCCCGCGCCACCCAATCAGGGCGGCGGCGGGGCGACGGTGGTCGAACTCAAGGACTGAACACCGCCGGCACGCGAATGGTCCGGGTGCCGGCAGGTCGAGGACGCCGCGCTACGGCACGACGACTGTCTGTGCGGCCGTGAAGGCGCTGCCGCCGCAGACGTTCACCGCCTGCAGGCTGACGTGGTAGGTGCCGGGTGGCACCGCGCCACTGATCTCGCGGCCGCCAATCGGCACGCTGCCCACGAACGAACCGGTCACGCCGATGACGAAGCTGCTCGGCGCAGGTCCGGTCGCCGCCGTGTCCCACCCGAGGAACAGCGTGTTCCCCGTATTGAACGCCAGGAAGTTCGCCGGCGGCAGCGGCGCGCCCGAGCAGGCGCCCGGGAACGTGACCGTGACGGCATTCGACGAGGGGCTCACCCCGGCGCCGTTCACGGCCCGCAGGCTGAGGGTGTAGGTGCCAGCGGGTATGCCGGCCACCGCGAAGGTGTCAGACACGCCAATCGGCAGCGAGCCGCTCACCGCGCCCGACACGTCGACGACGAGGCCCGTGGGGGCCGCGCCGCCGAACGTGTTGGTCCAGGCGAGCGTGAGCGAATCGCCAGCCACCGTCGCCAACAGATTCGCTGGCGCCGACGGCGGCACGGGCACGCCGACGTGCACGGCGATCTCGTTGGACGCGGCGCTGCGGTCAGCCCCGGCCAGCGTGTGGATGCGCACGAAGTACGACGCGCTCGGCGACGCGATCGTGAACGACGGCACCGCCCCGAGCGGCAGACTCGCGAGCACCGTACCGGGCGTGAGGCCAGCCTCGAGCACGAAGCCCGTGGCGGCCGGACCAATCGCCGGCGGATCCCAGCGGAAGGTCACGACGTTGCCGACCATCGACGACACCCGCAAGCCGTTCGGCGGCTGCGCGCTGGTCGGCGCATTGACCGTGAGCGACACGGTGGCGGTGTTGCCTGGACCACCCGCGTTGACCGCACGATACGTGAAGCTGTCGGGCCCGATGTAGCCGGCGGTCGGCGTGTAGGTGAAGCTGCCGTCAGCCGCCAGCGCCAGCGCGCCGTGCGTGACGTTGGCGCCGACCAACGCCGTGAGCGGACCGGTGCCCGTGTCGTTGGTCAGCACCCCAGGGGCTAATACCGACAGCGGCGTGTTGAAGGCCACGGCGTACGCGTCATTCACCGCCACCGGGGCAGGACCCGAGGCCCCGGCGCAGGTGAAGACGCCGATGTTGATGGTGTCCACGGCCCAACCGGTGGCGGCCACTGAGGCGTCACTGCCCAGGCGCCAGCGTAGCTGTACGTTCTGGCCTCCGGCGGCCAGCGGCAAGTTCACGCTGGTCGTGACGTAGCCGCCGGAGTTGCCCGACCACGCCATGCGACCGGCAATGGGGTTCGCGCTGGCGTTCAGCGTCAGGTTGTAACCGCCAGCGACGAATGCGCCCCCAGCGACGATGACGTCTTGGAAGGCGCCCGCGCCGATCTTGAGTTCCAAGACGCCGCCATCCCAACTGTCCTCGGTGACATAGCTGTTGCGGAACGTCAGGCGGTTGACACCCGCCGCCAGCGCGATCGTAGGGCTGACAAGTTCGTTGTCGCTGACAGTCGCCAGGGCGCTCGCGAACGCGCGATTCGGCGCGGTATCCGGCGCGGTCACGTTGGTGGCCCACAGGTTTGCCGTGCCCGAAAGAGTGCTCGTGGTCCAGCCAGCGGGCAGCGCGGGCGCCACCACACCGTCGAAGTTCTGCGCGAAGAAGCTCACGATGCCGCCGATCTCTAACGGCGCATACACGAACGTCTTCGTGGTGCCACCCGCCTCGACTGACTGAAGACTGGGCGTGACGCTGGCGCCGCAGGCGCCGCTCACCACGAACGTGAAGGTGCGGCAGGCATTGGCGCCGGGGGCAATCGTGCCGAACGACTGGGGCGCCGACGGCGTAAGCACGCCGCCCGACGCGAACAGCGAGCCGGTGACGGCGCCGCTCGTGGCCGCGCCCGAGTTGGTCATGCAGAACGACACACCGACGAATTCACCCGGGTCGAGGCGGCCGTTGGGAATCGACTCGGACGCGAGCGTGGCGGTGGTGCCGTTCACACCGGGGATGTCGAAGGCCTCGACCACGCGGGTGTTGCCGGCGCCCGAGCCAGCGTTGGTGATCTGCGCGCTGATGCCCATGCCGCGCGTGGCGAACCCGGCCCAGATATCGGCCACGTCGGCGGCGCGCTCGGCCGGGGTGCCAGCGCCGGCGTTGGCCGCGGCGATGATCGAATTGCGTGCCTGCAGCATGGTCGGGCCGGCGGGGTTGAGCTTCATGCCGTCGGTGACGATCTGCAGGAAGCGCTGGTTGCCGGGGAAGCCGAGCCGCGTGATGAAACGGGCCCGCACTTCCCACAACATGCCGCCCCACACTTCGCCGATGTTGTGCACCTGGTCGACGGTGGCCACTCCTAATGGCCCGCGCGGGAACGCCCCGTCGGTAAGGTCGGCCTGCATCGAATCGATGTCGGCGAACGTGAGCGGGCTGTGGGGACGGCCGTTGGCGCCCACATTGGACCGCACGGCGTACGGAAAGCGGCGGATGCCGTAGTAGTAGTTGTCGGTGAAGCCCGCGGCGGCCAAGTTCGTGGCCCAGCCGCCGACCGGAAACAGACCGTTGGCGTTCTCGTCCGACGTGGCCAGAAGCGACCGCGCGTAAAAGTCCGACCAACCCTCGCCTATGCCGCGCGACATGTTGGTGCTGAGACCAGTGGCGTTGCCGTGCAGGCGGTTCGACAGGCCGTGCGTGAGCTCGTGGATGATGATGTCCTGGTCGAGCCCGCCCGAGCGGTTCGGCGTGGGGCCATTCCAGACGAACATCTGCATGCGGCCGCGGCCGCCGTCGGCCGGAGTCGAGAAGTTCGCGTTGTTGAAGCAAGGTGGTGATTGACAGCCATTCGCGTCTTGCGTCTCCGCGCTGACCCGGTCGGCGCCCAGGCCGCCGCGCCCGAAGTTGTCATTCTGGAAGTTGAAGGAGGCTTCGGTGAAGCCGAGCAGGTAGGTGAGGTCGTGGTAACGGTTCACCCAGTAGAACATGTTGGTGACGTCGCCGTTGCGGTAGTTGGCCGTGGTGGGGGCATCCACCGCCGGGTCGTAGGCGAAGTTGAACACCCGCGCCGTGCCAGCGACGGGGGCGTCGACGCCGTTGGTGCCATCGACGTCGAGGCCGGCCTCAACGTTGTTGCCGTCGGTGTGACCGTTGCCGCCGTTGGCCCCGTCGGTGATCCAGCCCAGGTTGTTGAACGAGGTGGCGCCTTCGTTGCCAATCAGGGTCTGGCTGGAGCGGGCGACAAATGGAGCCTGCGTGCCAGACCCAGGCAGAATGGTGGTGGGCGACGACGGCGCGGGGCTGTCGCTCGTGTAGACGTTGTAGGTGGCCGACTGCGTCTGGTAGTTCGTGAGGTTCTTGCGGAAGAGCATCGTGCCGTCATCGGCGTCGAGCACGGTGAGGAAGGCGTCAGGGTCGCCCATGATCTGCGTGGCCCAGGCCAGGCGCACGACCCCGGCCTTGAGCGGGAAGTAGACCAGCCAGGCGGTGGCGTCGCCGGCCATGCCAGGCCCCCCCAGCGTGACCTTGCCGTTGACGGCGCTCTTGCGGGTGAGCGCGGGCTCCGTCACCTTCCAGCCGACACTCGACGCGGCGAGGGCGACCGCCTGCTCGGCCTGTACCGCCGGCGCGTCGGTGAGCTCTTCGGGCACGATGCCCGCGGCCAGCACGCCGGTGGTGCCCGCCAGTTGACCTTTGGCGGTGAAGCCACCGCGCAGGCGACCCTGGAAGACCGGGATGCCGTTGAACCGCTGCTCAAGTTCGACCCAGCCCATGTTCCCGCCAGGATTGAGGTAGTTGGACACGACCGACAAGTCGGCAACTTCATTGGCTGCCAGGCCGTAGACGCCCGGATATGTGGCCAGGAACCCGCGCAGCGTGGCTTCACGGTCGGGGGCCTCCGCGGTCAGAAAGGCGCCGCCCGGCGCCACGCTGACAACTTCGGTCGTGCCCAGCGACACGTGATCGTCGATGCGCACGCCGGGCACCGCCGCGGCCAGTTGCACGGCGCCGTCGAGCCGGTCGGCGACCAGGCGGTCGGCGCGCTGCTGCGCGTCGTAACGCGCCAGGTAGTCGGCGGCGTCGCGCACGTCGTCGGGCCGGGGAAACTGCTTGAACGCGCGTATGTCGTAGTTCGGGTTGGCCTCGTCACCGCCTACGACCTGCGTGCCGACCTGCGCACGGATAGCCACCGTTGCGCAGGCCGCAACAGCGAGCAGCACGGCCGCGGAGAGCCAGCGGCTGGACGTGCGTCTGGCCACAGGTGATGCAGGGGTACGGCGTCGGGTTTTCATGAGTGGGCCTCTACTGACATGAGATGAACGTCATTCGCGGGTCGCGGCAGGCGAAATGTAGCGAGCAGGTGAATGTGGTGGACGGCAACTTGGCTGCCATCCATGTCGAGCGGCCAGCACCATGCCGGCCACACGGAAAACACTGCACACCTTGTAGTAGCGCCGACACGATCAAAAAGGGGCCAGAACCAGAAATCTGGCCCGGCCAAGACTGTTGGGTGGCAATCCTGAAAGGCGATCCCCATCCACCTCGACGCGCAGACACGCCACACGCTCGACACGTTCGTCGTGTCGTCCTCGACGCCTCAGTCTTGGGTCTTACGCAGCCGCATTGTCTTGGCCGCGGCCGAGGGATCGACCAACCAGCAGATCGCCGCCGCGCTGAAGATTCCGGCGATCACCGTCGGGAAGTGGCGGCGATCCTTTGCCCGCCACGGCGTGGAAGGCTTGCGCGATGCGCCTCGCTCCGGACGGCCGCCCACGCATGATGCCGAGACGCGGCACACCGTGCACACGCGCGTGTGTCAGCAGCCGGACGATCAGAGCCGCTGGACCGTGCGCACGCTGGCCGCCGAGCTCGGCCTGCCCGCCAGCACGGTGCATGCCATGCTGGTGGCCGCCAAGTTACAGCCGCATCGTATCCGGACGTTCACCTTCAGCCCCGACCCCGATGTTGAAGCCAAGTTGCTGGACATTATCGGGCTCTATCTCAACCCGCCCGAGCATGCGTTCGTGCTCTGCGTGGACGAGAAACCTGATATTCAGGCGCTGGATCGGACCCAGCCCTTGTTGCCGCTGCGCGCCAAGAAGCCCCGCGCCTGGACCAACGAATACGTCCGTCACGGCACGCAGACGCTCTTGGCCGCCCTGGAGATTGCGACCGGCACGGTGATCGCGCATGTCCGAGACCGACGGACGACGGTGGACTTCTTGCGTTTCATGGACGACGTCGGCAGAGCCTATCCCGTTCGCGAACTGCACGTGGTGCTCGACAATCTCAACGTTCATAAAAACGACGCCGCCCAACAATGGCTCCTGCATCCTCATCCGGCAGGCCCTCACGCAGAGCGTGCAACGGTCCAAGAAGGACTTGAAGGACTTGCTGCTTCGATATCTCAAGACATACAGCGAGCATCCTACGCCGTTCACCTGGACCAAAGGGCCGGAACACTTCCGGCACATCATCGAAGCCACCAAGGAGTACCAGGCAACCCATCCCAAGCCACCAAGACAACGGAAGGCCAAAGTAAATACTACAAATAACTAACCGAACGATGTACTAGTTGGCTGAGCACGCGCACGCTGCCTGTCGTTCGCCAAAACCTCGTACTCCCCTAAAACCGCGTGATTCCAGGCGAGCCGAGAGCGTTACCCTTGGTCATGCTCGCCCGCCTGCTTCGCGTCGTTCGCCTGCTGACCGTCCTCGCGGGCGGGCACCGAGCACCCGCGCTCGAGAACCTCTCGCTTCGGCAGCAGCTGGCCAGGTACCGGCGCACTCGACCCAGGCCCGCCCTCCGCTGGGCCGACCGGCTGTTCTGGGTCGGACTGCGGGGCGCGTGGACGGACTGGCGATCGGCGTTGGTGATCGTCCGGCCCGCGACGGTCGTCGCGTGGCATCGCCGCGGGTTCGCCT
>Ga0105046_10001094_pt1 | contig 40750 bp, 38 predicted proteins | sample MAT03_FD_78385 | JGI IMG/M metagenome (GOLD analysis project Ga0105046, IMG submission 78385) | Freshwater microbial communities from Lake Fryxell liftoff mats and glacier meltwater in Antarctica - MAT-03 (megahit assembly) | ecosystem: Environmental > Aquatic > Freshwater > Ice > Liftoff... | reverse complement strand
GACGCCCAGCCCCGCGACGCCCAGCCCCGCGACGCCCAGCCCCGCGACGCCCAGCCCCGCGACGCCCAGCCCCGCGACGCCCAGCCCCGCGACGCCCAGCCCCGCGACGCCCAGCCCCGCGGTCGCAACGCGCCGCGCGCCGACCGTCCACCGCGCGCCGACCGTCCGCCGCGCGCCGACCGTCCACCGCGCGCCGACCGTCCACCGCGCACCGAGCGCACCGAGCGCCCTGCCCGTCCCGACCGCGCGCCCGACGAGCGACTCCGCACCGGCGACGAGCCGGTCGCGTCGCGCCCTGCCGCGCCCCGCTCCGTCGACGACGACTGGGACGCTCCCGACGACGCCGCGCCGGCCCGTGCCGCCAAGCCGGCCGAGCCTCCCATCGACGACGACAGCGGTCCGACGCCCGAGGTCGTCCTCGCGGCCGACCTCCCCCTCGACCCGCTCGACGAGCCCGATCCGGCCAGCCTCGACTTTCCCACGCTCGAGGCCGATCGCCTCGGCGACGTGATCGCCAACGTCGTCGGCGTGCGGCTCGCCGCCACCGGCAAGATCTTCTGGTGCGACGCCGTCGACGCCGACTACCAGACCGGCGACGCCGTCCTGGTCGAGGGCGAACGCTCCACCCGCGTCGCCACCGTCGCGGTCGGCACGTCCCGCCGCGCGCTGCGCGAGCGCCTGGCCCGTCGGGTGATCCGCAAGGCGCCCGCGACCACGGCGCCCGCCGACGACGCCGCGGCCAACCAGCTGCTCCGGCTCGCCAAGGATCGCGCGGTCGCGCTGCGGGTGCCGATCAAGGTCTTCCGCACCGAGTACACCCACCCGCCGGGCGCCGGCGGCCGCGGCGGCAAGGCCAACGTGTACTTCATCTCCGACGAGCGGATCGACCTGCGCGAATTCATGCGCGACCTCGGCCAGGCCAGCGGCGCCCGCGTCGAGCTGCGCCAGGTCGGCGCGCGCGACGAGGCCAAGCAGGTCGGCGGAATCGGCTCGTGCGGCCTCGAGCTGTGCTGCTCGACGTGGCTCCCCGAGTTCGTGCCGGTGTCGATCAAGATGGCCAAGGACCAGGGCATGGTGCTGTCGCCGACCAAGGTGTCGGGTCAGTGTGGCCGCCTCAAGTGCTGCCTGGTCTACGAGCAGGCCACCTACGCCGAGATGCGCAAGGGCCTGCCCAAGCTCGGCAAGCGGGTCATCACCGCGACCGGCGAGGGCCGGGTCGTCGAGGTCGACGTCCTGCGCCAGCGGGTGCGGGTCGCCTTCGGCCCCGGCGAGTCGCAGATGCTGGCCGCCAGCGAGGTCAAGCCGATGTTCCCGCCAAGCGGTCAGCGCGCCGAGCTCGAGGACGCGCCCGAGAGTGCCGACGACGCCGCGCCCGACGACGCCGCGCCCGACGACGCCGCGCCCACCTGACCGCGTACCCGCCCGGCTTCGGGGCATCGGGGACGCTGCGCGAAGGCTACCGGCTCATCTTCGAGATATGTAGGCGCGCCTCGATCGACAGCGCCTCGAACAGGATGCCGATGCCGCGGGGCAGCGACACCACCTCGCCCAGCGCGTCGGCGATCTCGCAGTCGCGCGTCCGTACCCACAGCACCCAGCCGATCGCCTCGATCGCGCCGAACTGCGGCAGCTCGAAGGCGACCCGGACCCGCGACAGCAGCGGCAGCGGCTCGCAGCCAAGGAACGCGCCGTTGGTCGACAGGTCCCGCACGATGCCGGGCCCGGCGGTGCCGACGCTGGCGCGATCGGCCTCGACCCGCACGTAGACCGCCGCGACCGTCGGATGCAGCGCGATGTCCGGCTGGCCGATCGATTCGATGAGGGCCGGCAGGTTCACGGCGACCCGGCGCGCTCGGCGGTGTTCGGCTGCGGTCATCGTACGCCACGATACACGACGGCATTGCCCCTCGTCCCGAGTCGGGCATCATCGCGGGATGCGCTTCCGCTTCCGCCCGCGTCTACGTCCGCTCGCGATCGGCGTGATCGCGCTGGGCGTGCTCATCGGCGGCGCCGGCGCCCTCGAGGGCATCGCCGGGCTGGCGGTGGCCGGCGCGGTCGGCGCCGTGCTGGGCGCCGCATACCTGGCATCGCCGACCTGGCGCCTCGCGGTGATCATCGACGACGACGGTCTCGAGGTCGGCACCGCGACCCGACGTCGCTTCCGCCTGGCCTGGGCCGACGTCGTCGCGGTGGTGGCCTCGCCCACGACCTCGACCTGCTTCGTCGACGGTGGCCGCCCCGAGCTCAGCTTGCTGGTGCCCGGCGACGGCGCGCCCGCGCCCTACGACCTCGAGCGCAAGGACGCGCTCTACGCCGCGATCGTCGCTCGCGTGCCCGCCGATCGCATCCGCCAGGTCGACCGCCTGGACGAGGCCTCGCCCGCCTGATAGTCACGGACGGTGTCGATGTTCCCCGCCAGCCGGAAGATCACCACCGCGGCCGCGGTGCGCGATCTCCGCACCGGCTCGCCTAAGTCCAAGACCCTCGCCGCCCATGCCCTGGGCGACGTTGGCGCCGATGACCGCGAGGCCGCGCGGACCGCGCTGGTGGCCGCCCTCGACGACGATCGCGCCGAGGTTCGGGCCGAGGCCGCCGCGTCGCTCGGCAACCTCGAGGCTGGCGGCGTCGACCCCGACGACGCCGCGGTGACCGCCGCGCTGGTCTATCGACTCGACGACGGCCATCCCCAGGTCCGCCAGAACGCCGCGATCGCGCTGGGCACGTTGCGCCATCCGGCCGGCTTCACCGCGCTGGCCCAGGCCCTACGCGGCGGCCCGGTCGACCTGCGCTTCCAGGCCGCGACGTCGCTGTGCGAGATCGATCCGATCGCTGCCTTCGACCCGCTGCTGGTCGCGCTCGGCGACAGCGACGCCCAGGTCGTGGCTGCGGTCGCGCTGTCCTTGGGCGCCACCGGCGACGGTCGCGCCGCCGCTCACCTGGCGCGTCTCCTCGATCATGGCGACGCCGCGGTGCGCTTCGACGCTGCCTACGCCCTCGCCCAGCTCGGTGATCGTCGGGCTCGGGCCCAGCTGGTCGGCGCCCTCGGCGACCGCGAGCGCACCTGGGACGCCATCGGGGCCCTCGAGGATCTGGCCGACCCCGGCGCGATCGGCGCGCTCGCCACCGTCCTCGCCAACCAGAAGCTCGCCCCCGAGTTGCCGGTGCGCGCCGCCGCCGCGATCCTCGCGCTGGCCCCGGTCACCGACGCCGACAGCCTCCACGTGCGGGCCGCCCGCGCCACGCTCACCCACGCGCTGGCGCACCGCAAGCTGCCCGTGCGCGGCCTCGCGATCGAGCAGCTGGGCCGGGTCGGCGGCCCGTGGGCGGTCGTGGCCCTCGAGGATCTCGACCGCCGCTGGCGCGGCCGCGATCTGCGCCCGGCGATCGCCGACGCCCTCGCTGCGATCGGCACCCGAGGAGAGCCCGCGTGATCGAGCTGACCGACAGCCACGCCCACGTCGACGGGCCCGAGTTCGACGGCGATCGCGATGAGGTCCTGGCCCGGGCTCGCGCGGCCGGCGTGCGTCGCATCGTCGTCATCGGCGCGGTCGGCGACCCCGCCAGCGCCGAGCGCGCGGTGGCCCTCGCCGAGCGCGACCCCGACGTGTTCGCCACCGTCGCCACGCACCCGCACGACGTCGACCAGATGGACGACCGCTGGTGGGCGGTGCACGAGCGCCTGGCGCCCCACCCGCGCGTGGTCGCGATCGGCGAGACCGGCCTCGACTTCTATTACGACCACTCCGATCGGGTCGCCCAGGCCGCCGCGTTCCGGCGCTTCATCGCGCTGGCCCGCCGCGTCGACAAGCCGGTGGTCTGCCACATCCGCGACGCCCACGGCGAGGCGCGCACCATCCTCGCCGAGGAGGACGCGGCCGCGGTCGGTGGCGTGATCCACTGTTTCACCGGCACGCCCGACGACGCCGCCGCCTACGCCGCGATGGGCTTTTATGTCTCGTTCTCGGGCATCGCGACCTACAAGACCGCGCAGGGCATCCGCGACGCCGTCGCCCAGGTGCCCCTCGATCGGATCTTGATCGAGACCGACTGCCCGTACCTGGCGCCGGTCCCGATGCGCGGTCGGCGCAACGAGCCGGCCTTCGTCACCCACACCGCCGCGGTGGTCGCGGCCGCCGCCGGCGTGACCGTGGAGATCCTCGCAGCCGCGACGGTCGCCAACACCGCGAGAATATTCCGTCTGCCCACCACGACCGCGTATTGACTTCGCGGAACCTCGCCGGTATATACGCGCGCTCTCAGGAGATACGACCATGGCAATGCGATTGGGCCTACTCGGCAAAAAAATCGGGATGACGCAGGTGTTTGCCGCTGACGGCGAGCGCGTCCCGGTTACCGTCATCCAGACCGGCCCGAACGTCGTGGTCGGCAAGCGCACCGTCGACAAAGACGGCTATGCGGCGCTCGTCATCGGCTTCGGCGAGAAGCCGCTCCGCCTCGCCAACAAGGCCGAGGTCGGAACCGCCAAGGCGGCCAACACCAAGCCGGTTCGCGTCATCCGCGAGTTCCGGCTGGAGCCGGCCGACATCGAGAAGTACACGCTCGGCCAGGTGCTCGGCGCCGGCGACGTCTTCGCCGAAGGCGGCGCGGTCGATGTCGAGGGCTCCAGCAAGGGCAAGGGGTACCAGGGCGTCATCAAGCGCCACAACATGGAGGGCATGAAGGCCACCCACGGTACCCACGAGTACTTCCGCCACGGTGGCTCGATCGGCTGCCGCCTGACCCCCCAGCGCGTCCACAAGGGCAAGCGCATGGCCGGTCAGATGGGCAACGAGGTCGTGACCGTGCAGAACCTCGAGTTGTTCCGCATCATGGCCGAGGACAACTGCATCCTCGTCCGCGGCGCCATCCCCGGCGGCCCCAACGGCTACGTCGTCGTCAGCAAGGCTGCGACGCGCACCGACTACAAGCGCAAGGGCGTCGGCAAGGAAGAGGTCCGCTCGAAGAACCCCCTCAAGGCCTCCAAGAAGGCCGCTGCGGGTCGCGGTTAACCACCGCTCCTTCCGAGAGCTTCTCTCGAAGAGACTGCCGGCCTACGGGCCGGCGTTTTCATTTTCGCGTCGTTCACCATGGCCAAGAGCAAGCTCGGCGACCGCAGCGTCCGCCACGACCGATTCCATGGCAAAGCCAAGGACGCCGGGTTCCGTGCGCGCGCGGTCTACAAGCTCGAGGAAGTCGACGCCGCGATCACGCTGTTCCGCAGCGGCGACCGGGTGTGCGATCTCGGGTGCGCGCCGGGCTCGTGGCTCCAGTTCGCGCGCGGCAAGGTCGGCCCCACCGGCGCGCTGGTCGGCATCGACCGCACCGCGATCCCCGGCGTGGCTGGCGCGCGGCTGCTGGTCGGTGATGTCTTCACCGTGGTGCCCGCCGACCTGGTCGGCGAGCTGGGCGCCTTCGACGTCGTCATGTCGGACATGGCGCCCGACACCAGCGGCATCCGCCACATGGATCAGGCCCGGTCCGAGGCGCTGTTCGAGCGCGCGCTGGAGATCGCCGTCGCCACCCTCGCGCCCGGCGGCCGCTTCGTCGGCAAGATCTTCCAAGGCCCCGACTTCAAGAAGCTCATCGACCTGGTGAAGACCCGTTTCGCGACCGTGAAGGTCATGAAGCCCGAGTCGAGCCGGCAGATCTCGATCGAGCAGTACATCGCTGCGTCGGGCTTCCGTGGGGTGACGCCGTGAGCACGCCGCTGCGCCTGGTCATCGAGGCGTGGGGTACCCCGCCGGCCCGCAAGATCGCCAAGGCCGTCGAGATCCTCCACGGCGGCGGCGTCGCCGCCTACCCGACCGACTCGGTCTACGCGCTCGGCTGCGCGATCGAGGCCCGCGACGCGATCGAGCGCATCCACCGCGCCAAGGGCATGGCCAAGAGCCAGCGGCTCGCGCTCATCTGCCCCGATCTGTCGAGCGCGGCGCACTACGGCCACTTCAACCAGACCGCGTTCCGGCTGGCCCAGCGCATCTTTCCCGGCCCCTACACGCTGGTCGTGCCCGCGACCCGCGACGTCCCCAAGACCCTCACCGACGCCAAGCGCCGCACCGTCGGCATCCGCATCACCAGCCACCCGATCGCGTCGGCGATCGTGGCGGCGCTGGGTCGGCCCCTGCTCACCACCAGCGCGATCGCGGCGGGCGCCGAGGTCGCGTGTCGCGACGCCGACGAGATCCTCGACGCCTTCGGCAGCCACCTCGACGTGGTGGTCGACGCCGAGGCCACCGACGAGATGCCGTCGACCGTCATCGAGGTCGATGGCGACGAGCTGATCCTGGTGCGCCAGGGTCGGGGCTCCGTCGACGGCATCCTGTAGCGACGGTCAGCGCCGCGGCAACACGACCAGCTCGGGCCGCGCTTGGGGCCAGCCCGGGCCCTTCAGCCAGGGATCGAATCCGGCAGCTTTGATGGCGGTGACCATCGAGGACGCGACCGCCTTGGCGTCACCGGCTGCCGCGTCGTAGCCGACGTAGACCTCGTCGCGGTCGAGATCGAAGCCGACCTGGTAGGCCGCCGTCACGGTTGCGAGTGCCGACCGCACTCGTCGTGGGCAGCTCTCCGGTCACGTCATGCCCAGGACCTTGAGCGTCAGGGGCGCCACCTCGGCTGGACGTGGCCGAGGGTCCGCGACCGGCGCGATGACGACCTCACCGTGGCTCGCGGGCGCCGCGCGCTCGCGACAGCCCAGCAGCGCCGCCGCGGCAACGACGACCAGCACCGCGCTGGCGACGCCGCGCGCGATCATCGACCGCGACGCCGACGGGCCGGCTTGCGCCGCGGCGGGGGCGGCGCTTCTTCGGTGGGCGCGACGCCGAGATCCGCGGCCAGCGACGGATCGATGAGCGCCGCGACCCGGGCCAGCTCGGTCGCCGCGACGCCCTTGCTCTTGGCACGCTCGAGCGCGGCCTGGGCGGCCTCGCGCCGGTCGGCCTTGTCCTGATCGCGCAGCTTGGACGAGTCGCCCTTCATGAGCGACTCGGCCTGGAGCAGCTCGACCTCGCCGGTGAGCAGCTCGGCCTCGCTGAGCACCGGCGCCAGCATGTCGATCGCGCCGTCGCCGTCGCCCTGGGCCAGGAGCACCTTGGCCATCTCGACGCGGGCCGGTAGATAGCCCGGGTTGGCCTTGAGCGCCTCCTCGACCTGAGTGGTCGCCTCGGCCAGCTTGCCGGCCTGGCGCTCGATGGTGGCGAGCCCGACCCGCGTGCGATACGCGACCGGGTTGGGCTGCGAGTCGGAGACGTCGGCGAGCGCCTGCTCGAGTCGGCGGCGGGCCTCGTCGAGGTTGCCGGTGAGCAGCATCGTCATGCCGTGGGCGTGGCGGCCGACCTTGCTGTCGAGCTTGCGCGAGGTCTTCTCGAGCTCGGCGGCCGACTCCTCGCGCGCCGTGCCGGTGCTGGCCAGGGTTTGGGCCATGAGCCGCCACACCTTCACCTCGGTGCTGTCGGGCGCGTGGCCCTGCGCGGTCTCGAGCTCGAGCTGCGCCTCCTTGTACTTGCGCAGGTCGATGAGCGCGATGCCGCGCAGGAGCTCGGCGCGGGTGCCGTCGAGCTTGCCGAGGGTGTCCAGCGCGGCCTCGGGGGTACCCGACGCCAGCTGGAGCGCGCCGTTGACCAGCGTGACCAGCGCATCGGGATCGGGCGTGGTGGTCGTGAACCACTTCACCTGGCCGAGCGCCGTGGCGGCATCGCCGAGGTGCCCTTGCAGGAAGCGCGCGAGGGCGACCCGGGCCAGGAAGCGCGGCTCGTGGGGGCCGGTGGCCTTGGCGAGCTCCTCGGCGAAGCGCTGGTGCTGCTCGAGGCCGTAGTACGCGAGCGCGAGCGCGAGATGGCGGTAGGCGTTGACGCGCCCACCCATCGCCTCGTCCTTGGGCAGCTTGACGTTGAGATCCGAGATCGCCTCGCCACCCTCGACGCCACGCTCGGCCCGGGCCAGGGCCCGGCCCAGCATCGCGAGCGGATGATCGGGCGCGCGGGTGAGCGCGTCAGCGTAGAGCTTCATCGCGTCGTCGAACTTGCCGTCGTCGACCAGCAGGTCGGCCTCGTCGATGATCGCGACCACCAGGCCGTCGGGGCCATCGCCGGCCGCGCGCAGGCTGTCGAGGGCGCCGGCGCGCTCGCCGGCCGCGAGCTGGCAGCGCGCGAACAGGAACCGGGCCCAACGATCGTCGGGGTGCGCGGTGAGCCACTCGCCGACTTCCTTGCGGGCCGCGGTGAGCTGATCGATCGTGGCCTGGTTGGCGGTCTCGCCGCCGGTGAGTCGGGTCAGCGCCGACGCGGTGCGGGCGATGACCAGCGCGCGATAGCCGTCCTGGGTCGGTTTGTTGATCGTGGCAGCTGCGCCGGCGATCGCGTCGGCGACGCCGTCACCCGCGGCGCCATCGCCGGGCAGGCCGTACAGCAGCGTGCGCAGCGCGGCCGACTCGGCGACCGCGGCGAAGGTGCGCTTGTTCTTCTCGTCGCGCTTGAGCGCCTTGGTCAGGTCGACGAGGGACTGACTGAAGCCGTCGTAGCTGCCGCTCGCCATGGCGGTGGCGGCGCTGGCCCGCAGGCGCGCGACGTCCGCGGCGCGCTGCTGCTCGGTGAAGTAGTACCAGTAGCCACCGCCGCCAACCCCGGCGACCAGCAGCACGAACAGCACGACGAAGGCGCGCACCGTCGAGCGGCCCCACCGGCGGTCGGGACGCAGGTCGTACTCGGCGTCCGGAACCCGGACACCCGGCACGTCGAGCAGGCCACCGGTGAGCAGATCGTTGAGGTAGTTCTCGCCGACGGCGGCCGACTGGCGCAGCGACGCGGCGGCGGCATTCACCGGCTTGGCGACCGCGAGCACGCGAGGCCGGACCGACTCGCCGCCGGGCGGCGCGACGCTGGGGCGCTGGGCCCGCGGTGCGGGAGCTGGCGGTGCGGGCGCTGGCGCTGGCGCTAGCGGTGCGGGCGGAGGTCCGTAGGCCGGCGGCGCGGCGTAGGCGTCCCGGACCGGCTCGGGCGGCAGCGACGGGATCGTGGCGTCGTCGCGGGCTGGCGCGCTGCTCGCGATGGCGTAGCCGGGCTCGGCGCCGACCGACGTGGGCGCGTCGTCGACGAAGGGCGGCGGCGCGGCGACCGGCGCGCGAGGCGGTGGCGGGGTCGGTCGCGGCGGTGGGCCAGGCGGCGCGGCCCGCTGGATCGGCGGCGGCGCGGCCCGCTGGATCGGCGGCGGCGCGACGGCCGGTGGCGGGACTGAGGCCACCGGCCGCGCCCGCGGCTCGCTGCGCCGCGGCGCGATCGGCGTGGGGATCGGTGGCGGCGGGTCGAGCGGCAGGCCACCCCGCGCGAGGCGCAGCAAGGTCAGCACCGCCGGGCTGCCCGGGTCGAGGTTCTGCGCGTGTTGCAGCACCGGCACCGCGCGCTCGTAGTCGGCGCGGCGCATGAGCACCTCGCCCAGGAGCGTGAAGCCGATCCGGCTGGTGCGGTCGGTCTTCACGACCTTCAGCAGCTCGGCCTGGGCTTCCTTCCACTGGTGGAGCGCGGCGTGACCTCGCGCGAGGACCAGGCGGCCCTCGTGGTTGTCGGCGGCGAGCCGCAGGCCAGCTTGCGCGGCCTCGATCGCCTCACGCGGACGCCCGAGGGCGAGGTACGCCGACCCGAGGTCGACGAATGCCGGCGAGGCTGGATCGCGCCGCAACAGCAGCGCCAACTCTTCCAGTTCCTCGGCGGTAGGACGCGTTGTTTCGGCCATCCGTCGCGGCGAGCGTACCGCGTCGGGTGTGACCGCGGCAACGCAGCGCCCCCGATTCTGGTGGTTCGCGGCTCAGCGCGACGCCGGGCAGGTGCCCTTGGCGGCGTAGCGCTGACCCGGACAGTTGCCGCCGGCCTTGAAGGTCTGGCCATCGCACCCGCAGTACGCGCGTAGATCCCGCGTGCACGCGCGCGACTTGGCGACGCACACACCCGGCGCGTCGTCGCCGCAACCTTGCCCCTCGCAGGTGCCGCTGTCGCACTCGCTGCCCTGCAGGCAGGCCGCGCCCACCGCCTTGGGCGCTGGCGGGGCGCACGCGCCCTTGCTCGCGTAGCGGCGGTTCGGGCAGGTGCCCGAGCCCTGGAAGGTCGCGCCGTCGCACCCGCAGTACTGCCGCAGATCCATCGTGCATGCGCGCTGCTTGGACACACAGACGCCGAGCGCGTCGGCGCTACAGCCCAGGCCTTCGCAGGCGCCCGACGCGCACTCGCTTCCGTCGCTGCACGCGCCACCGTCGGCGGTGCCGGTCGCGGTGGCGACGCACGCGCCGCGATGATCGTAGCGACCACCGGCGCAGGTGCTCGAGCCAGTGAAGGCGACGCCGTCGCAGCCGCAGTACGCGACCGCGTCGTCGGTGCAGCCCCGCGCCGGATCCGCGCACCGTCCGGCGGCGGCGCCGCAGCCTTGGCCCTCGCACAGGCCCGACGCGCAGTCGCCGGCGTCGTCGCACGCGCTCCCGGTCGGCGCGCCGCGCTGGTAGCCCGAGCCCGGGGTCGGCGCCGGCGGCGTCGGCTGCGGCGCGCCGCTCGATGGACAACCTGCGAGCCACACCAAGGCCAGCACCAGCGCGCTTCGGATCATATGCGCGAATGTACGAGAGCGACGCGGGGCCGACCACCGTCGCCGGGGCGAAAGCGCTACCGTCCGGCCATGGGCAATCGCTTCGGCACCGCGCTGACCGTGACGACGTTCGGCGAGTCGCACGGGCCCGCGGTCGGCGTGATCGTCGACGGCTGTCCGCCGCGCCTGCCCCTCGAGTTGGCCGACGTGCAGCGTGCCCTGGACCGCCGCCGACCCGGCCAGAGCACGCTGGTGTCGCCGCGCCGCGAGCCCGATCAAGTCGAGCTGCTGTCGGGGCTGTCCGACGACGGTCTCACGCTGGGCACGCCGATCGCGATGCTGGTGCGCACCGTCGACGCCCGCGGCAAAGACTACGGCGAGGTCGAGACCAAGTACCGGCCGTCCCACGCCGACTACACCTACGACGCCAAGTTCGGCATCCGCGCCATCGCCGGCGGTGGTCGCGCCAGCGCTCGCGAGACCGTCGGGCGGGTCGCCGCGGGCGCGGTCGCCGCGGCGATCCTGGCGCCGCTCGGCGTGCAGGTCGTGGCCTGGGTCGACGAGGTCGCGGGGCTCGCGGCCCAGGTCGACGGCGACACCGTGACCCGCGCCGACGTCGACGGCACGCCGGTGCGCTGCCCCGACCCGGCCGCCGCCGCGGCGATGATCGCGTGCATCGAGGCGGCCCGCAAGGACGGCGACTCGGTGGGCGGCGTGATCCGGGCGGTCGCGCGTGGCGTGCCGGCCGGCTGGGGCGCGCCGGTCTTCGACAAGCTCGACGCCGAGCTCGCCAAGGCCATGCTCTCGATTCCGGCAGTAAAAGGCTTCGAGGTCGGCAGCGGCTTCGCCGGCACCCGCGAGCGCGGCAGCACCCACAACGACGTCATCTACCGCGACGACGCCGGCCGGGTCCGCACCCGCACCAACCGCTCGGGCGGCGTGGTCGGCGGCATCTCCAACGGCGAGGCGATCACGATGCGCATCGCGTTCAAGCCGACCGCGACGATCATGCGCCCGCAGGAGACCATCGACCGCGCCGGCCAGGCCGCCACGATCGCGCCGCGCGGCCGCCACGACCCCTGCGTACTGCCCCGGGCGGTGCCCATCGTCGAGGCGATGACCCTGCTGGTGCTCGCCGACCACTTCCTCCGCCAGCGCGGTCAGTGCGGCTGAGCTTTTGAACGACCGCCGGGGCGGCGGGCTAGCGGATCTGCCTGCTGGCGACGCTGAAGTGGCGGCAGATGCCGGCGCAGGGGTCGACCTCCCAACCGTGGCGGGCGCAGACCAGCTGATCGCCGTCGAGGAAGCCGTCGGACAGCGAGCCGCCGTCGTGGGGGCACTTGTCGTCGACCACGAAGGCGCGGCGGTCGTCGAGGACCACCAGGGCGACCAGGCGACCGCGCTCACGGGCCGCCGAGACCGTACCCGGCTCGGCGCGCCGCAGGGCCTGCAACACCGTCGGGCGACGCGGTGCGGGCGCGGGGCCGCACAGGTCTTCGATGGCGGCCGAGATCGAGAGCACGCGCGGAGGCTAGCGGGGGGGTCTGACGGGCGCGAGCCGACTTTCTTGACCCCCGACGGTCGGGCCGGTAGCGTCTGCGGACGGTGGCGTGCGTCCTCGTCCATACCGAGGTCGACGGCGGACTTCCAACCGACGCGGCCCGCGCGATTCTCGGCGAAGGTCGCCGGATCGGCTCGACCTTGGGCGCGGCTGTCTTCGCGGTGGCCTGGGTCCAGCCGGGCGACGACGATGGCGAGCCAGCCCGGCTGCTGTGCGAGGCCCTCGGATGCGGCGGCGCGGATCGCGTCGTGCTGGTGCCCGCGCCGGTCGAGCCCACCTTGTGGCTCACGATCGGCCCCACCCTGGCGACCATCTGCGATCGGCTGCGGCCCAATCTGGTGATCCTGCCGGCCCACGGCGGCGGTCGCGACATCGCGCCCCGGCTGGCCGCGCGGCTCGGTGGTGCCTTCATCGCCGAGCCGGCCATCGAGACCGGCCCGCGCGGCGAGATCCTGCTGGCGCGGCCAGTCTACGGCGGCGACTTGTGGCGCCGGGTCCAGCTCGACGAGCTCGATCAGGTCGCGGTCATCACGCTGTCGGCCGACCGCTCGCCGGCCACCGGCGCCGACGAGGCCGAGCTGGTGCGCCTCGCGCTGCCGGCGCCGAGCCCGGGGGACTTCGAGCTGATCGCCAGCCGCCCCGACGACGCCAGCAGCCTCGAGCGCGCCCGCGTCATCGTGGTCGCCGGCGGCGGCGTCACCCCGGCCGCCTTGCCGCTGGTCGAGGCCCTGGCTCGGGCGTTGGGCGCCGAGCTGGGCGGGACCCGGGGCGCCTGCGAGCGTGGCCACGTCCCCGCCGACCGCGAGATCGGCGTTGGCGCGCGCCAGGTCACGCCCGACCTGTACGTGGCCTGCGGCGCGTCGGGCTCGACGGCTCATCTGGGCGCGGTGTCGCTCGACGCCGAGATCGTCGCGATCGATCTCGATGCCCGGGCGCCGATCTTCCGCGCCGCGCGCTGGGGCCTGGCCGGCGCGATCGAGGACCTCGTGCCGGCGCTCCTGCGCGCGCTCGAGGCCCGACCGTGACCATCGCGATCCTGGTCCGGCGCGCCCAGGCCAAGCCGGGCCAGCACGACGAGGAGCAGGTCCTCGGCCCGTGCGAGCGGGGCGCGCTCACCATCGGGCTAGACCTCGCGCGCGCGCTGCACACCGACGCGATCGCGATCGCGGCCGGGCCGGCGCGGCGCGAAGATCGCGTGCTCGCGATGGCCCTGCGAGCCGGCTGCGCGCGCGGCGTGCGGGTCTGGGGCGACGGGCAGGACGAGCTCGACTTCCTCGGCCTCGCCGAGATCCTGGCGGCCGCGGTGCGCAAGGTCGGCGCCGATCGCGTGGTGTGCGGCGACCGCTCCGTCGACGAACGGACCGGCGCGATCGGGCCAGCGGTCGCCGAGCTGCTCGGCATCGCGCACCTGTCGGGCGTGGCCTCGGCCCGGGTCGTCGACGGCGCGATCGAGGCCGAGCACCTCGCGGATCGGCGCCGGCTGGTCGTGCGCCTGCGCGGACCGGTGGTGCTGTGCGTGGGGGCGCCGGCGGTGCGGCTGCACGATGGCGAGGCGGTGCCAGTGGCGACGCCGGCGATCATCCCGTCGGCGGGGACCCAGTCGATGGAGAGCCACGACCTGGAGGATCTGGGGATCGACCCGCGGCGGCTGGCGCCTCGGCGCGCGCCAGCGGGACGGCTGCGGGCGATGCGCGGGACCAGGCAGGCGACGATCTTGCCGGATGCGGCGGCGCTGCTCGAGCGGCTGCGCGAGGAGTGCCTGGTCGCGAGCGGCGGGGCGGTCACCGAAGCCGTGGCGGTGACCGAAACCGTGACCGAAGCCGTGACCGAAGCCGTGACCGAAGCCGTGACCGAAGCCGTGACCGAAGCCGTGACCGTAGCCGTGACCGAAGCCGTGACCGAGACCGTGACCGTGACCGAAGCCGTGACCGTAGCCGTGACCGAAGCCGTGGCCGTGGCCGTGACCGTGACCGAAGCCGTGACCGAGGCCGTGACCGAGGCCGAGATCGTAGCGCCCGCCGTCGGCGACGCGGTTGGCAAGCGAGCCGAGGCGTGAGCGCGCTGCGCCCGGCCCTGGTCCACGCGCGCCATCCGGTCGCGATCGTCGGCCTCACCGACGACGCCCTCGACGTGGTCACCGCCTGCTGCGCCGCGCGCGGCCTGGGGCATCCCGACGCGTCGACGATCGACGACCTCGCCGCTCGCATCAGCGACGGGGTGGTCGCGGGCGCGTGGATCGACGCCGAGCCCGCCACGGCGGCAGCCCTCGCGCCGGCCGCCCGCGCCGCCGCCCTGGCCACGCGCCCGCTCCTGGTCCTGGCTCGGATCCCGCGCGGTCGCGCCATCGAGACCGCGGCCAGCCTGGCGTACTTGCGCGCCCATGGCGCGGCGGTCTTCACCGATCCCGACGCGTGGATCGAGGCGCTGTGCCTGGTCGCCGCCCACGGCGCGCCGGCCGGCCCGCGCACGTCGGTGGTCGCGCCCGACGGGGGCTACCTCGCGGTGGCCTCGCGCACGCTCGGTCCCGACGACGGCCGGCGCCCGAGCTGGGCCAGCCGCGCCGACGAGCTCGCGCCCACCGACGTGGTCCTGGTGGCGCGCGCGAGCTGGGCCGAGGCCGCCGCGGCGCCGCCCTCGACCGCGCTGCGCATCCCGCTGGTCGAGCGCGCCGAGCTGCTCGGTGCGGCACCCGCGGGCGCGCTGGTCGGCCTGCGGGCCGCGCTGGCCGCCACCACCACCGTCGGCCGGGCGGCCGAGCGCGCGCGCGCCGGCCTGGGCCCCGCCGGTCGATCGGCCCGCGCCGAGCTCGAGGTCGACGAGGATCGCCTCGCCCGTCAGCTCGCCAAGCTGGCGACCGGCGACGTCCGCCTCGGCGATCACGAGAGCAAGACGCTGTTGTCCGCGTATGGCGTCGCGATCACCCGCCAGGCCGTCGCGACCTCGACCTCGGCCGCGCTGCGCATCGCCGCCAAGGCTGGCTTTCCGGTCGACGTGAAGCCGTGGGGGCCCGACGTCGTGAGTGAGCGCGACGGCTGCCCCATCGAGCGCGACCTCACCACCGCGGCCGACGTGCGGCGCGCCTTCGCCGCCGTGCTCACCCGCGCCGGTCAACCCGTCGACCGCGGCGCCGTGATCGTGCGCGCCAGCCCGGCGCCCGGCCGCGAGGTGTCGGCCCGCATCGCCCAGCTGCCCCACCTCGGGTGGACCGTCATCGTCGAGACGCCCGGCCAGCCGCCCGAGGCCGCGCCCGCCCCGCTGCGGGTCGCCGATGCCGCCGCGCTCGCGGCCGTGGTGATCGCCACCCGGGCCGGCGACGACGAGCCCGATCGGGTCGGCCTCGCCAACCTCCTGCGACGAGCCTCGCATCTCACCGTCGACCACGCCGGCCAGATCACCCGCCTCGACCTCGGCAGAATCGTCGTGGGCCCCAAGGGTGCCGAGACCCTCGTCGTCGACGCCGAGATCACCCTCGCCCCGCGCTGACCCAGCTCAGCAGGCGCAGCCCCGACCCTTGCGGCAGGTCTTGCTGCACGAGATGCACGAGTCGCCGCACGCGCAGCCGCTCGAGCACACCTTGCAGCACGAGCGTTCGCGCGGATAGCTCCGGCGCTCCTCGGCGGCGGCCGGGCGCTGGCGGCGCGCGTCGTCGGCGCGCTGGCGTTTCGCGGCGGCGGCGACCTCGGCGTCGACGGCGCTCCGCGCGCGGTCGCGTTGCTCACGGATCGCGCGCAGCTCGGACGAGGTCGACGACGGATCGAGCACGTCGTCGAGCAAGGTCTGCAGGGCCTCGGCGTCGATCAAGACCGTCAGCGTCTCGCTCGCGCTCGCGCCCTTCCGCGGGCGCGCGAGCCGGTCGCGCACCTGCGCGCGCACCGCATCGACCACCAGCGCGATCGACGACTGATCGAGGGGCGTGCCGCGGGCCACGGCCAGGCGAGCGTGGCGCGCCGCACAGCGCCAGTCGGCGCGCGCGATGCACTGCCGGGCCAGCTGCGCGTCGACCCGGCTCGCCAGCTCGCGCACCGCTGGCGTGTCGCGATCAGCGTAAGATACCAGCGCCAGCAGCGCCTCGGCGCGCGTGAGTTGCCCAGCGTCGATCGCGGCGCCGGCCTCGCGCCGCACTCGGTCGTTGACGAGCGACCTCCCGGCCGCGTGCCTTAGCGAGTCGGCGGGGATGCGCGAGAGCAGGCCGGCCGCGTCCTCGACCGACCCGGCGCGGGCGAGCTGAGCGAGCCGCAGCGTCGCGTAGGTGTCGGCGAGCGCCGGGTCGCGCTCGTCGCCCAGCGCCGCCAGCTCGGCGCCAGCCTCAACCAGCCGGCCGGTGCGGATCGTCGCGCCCGCATGGTCGAGCCCGGGTCGGGCGGTCGCGGTCAGCAAGACGCACAGGCCGAGCGGAGCCAGCGCGGCCACCAGCCAGCGGCGCGCGCCGCCGCGGCCGCGGGTCGCCTGCCAGCGCCAGCCGTAGACCAAGAACGTCGCGACCAGGAGCGCCACGACCGCGCCGAGCGTCGGGCCCGACCAGTACCAGCGCCCGCGCGCGACACTCAGCAACCCGAACCCGGCCGGCACCGCCACCGCGGCGACCAGGACCCGGCGCAGGTGGGTCGCGCGCGCCGCGAACAGCGGGCCGGCACGCCGCGGCGGCACCAGCAGCCGCCGTCCCAGCAGCTCGAGCGGCACCTCGTCGTGCGCGAGCCCGAACCCCACGACGATCGACGGCACCTCGATCACCAGCGCCTGCTGCCGCGTCACCCGCTCGCCGGCGCGCAGCACGACCTCGACTCCTTCGATCGCGCCGTCGCGGACCTGGGTCTCGACGATCGCCGCGTCGCGCTCGATCGCCGCGGTGTCGGGCGGTTCGCCATCCACGGCCCACTGGAAGACGCCCGCGAAGGCGCCGTCGTCGATGCTCGACACGTACCGTTTGTGCTCGTCGACGACGAACCAGCGCGCGACCCGGGCCGCGCCGCCGCACGCGGCGCAGCCCGCGCTTCGGCGCACGCAGTCGGGGCAGTCGATCGTGCTGCGCCCGCGGCAGCGCGTGCAGTTGATGACGCGGCCCTCGCGTGCGGTGCTCGCTTGCTTGCCCGAGCCCGCGCAGCCGTCGCAGCCGAGCCGCCCGACGCCGCCACAGGGTCGACAGTCGGTCGCGCAGCGCAGGCAATTCTCCACGCGCATCGAGCGCGCCTTGAGGTCTTCGGGCGGCGCCCAGGGGTCGATCGCGCCCGGCTCGATCGGCGCACGCAGGGAGTCGTCCGTCGACACCGTGCGACGGGTGCGCCAGCCGATCGCCCGGCTCTCGACGACGGACTCGACGAGCGTGAGCCGGCGGTGATTGACGCGCGTGCCGCGGAACAAGCCGTCGGCGTCGGCCGTGCCGATGCCCGACTCACGCATCCACGCGCGAAAGACCGAGCGCGCGGCGGCGGTGGTCGCGTGGGGCGTGGCGATCCACCCCCCGTCGACCGCGACGATCGGACGATGCGTGACGCGGCTTGACGTGACCATTGGGCCCCTCCTGCGTGCTTCCCCCGAGAACGTCGACGTCCGGAGCATCGCGCGCGCTCGCCGCCGGTGTCGAGCGGCACGCGGGTAGCGGTGGGAGCGCTCAGGCCAGCGCGGTGCGGGCGATGGCGACCAGGGCGTCGGGGGTGTTGCGGGCCGGGTCGTCGAGGACAGCCTCGAGGCAGGCGGCCAGGCCCCGGCCGATGGCAGGTCCGGGCGGAAGCCCGAGGGCGGCGATGAGGCCGGCCCCGGTGAGGGCGAGATCGGAAGCCGCGAGGGCGTCGCCACGAGCGAGGATGATTTCGGCAGTAGTAGCGAGCGATCCGCCAAGCGGGTCCCGGGCTCGCCAGATCGCGACGACGAGCGGGGCCAGCGCTCGTCCGGCACCGGCGAGGCGACGGCGGACCGCGATCTCGTCGGGGGCGGCGGCGCGCGCGACCCGGGCGATCCGCACGGCGCGCTCGCGCTCGTCGTTGGCCGCCTTCAAGCGCCGCATCGCCTGCTCGACCGACGAGGCCCGCGCCGCGTCGGTGAGCTCGGGCCCGCCCAAGAGCAAGAGCGCCAGCCGGGCGTCGACCGGCGCGGCGTCGATCCACGCGACCCGGGCCGGCCACTCGGGGCCATCGGCGGCGGCCTCGGGCACCGCCTGCGCGAGCACGCCGACCCGGCGCGCGATCTCGAGGGACGGGCCGGGCCGGGCCGCGCCCAGCAGCTTGTCGAGCTCGATCTTCACCCGCTCGCGCGACACCTTGGCCAGCGACGGCAGCGCGGCCGGGATCGCGGCCTCGGTCGCGGCGTCGAGCGCGAAGCCGAGCGTGGCCGCGAAGCGGATCGCGCGCATCACCCGCAACCCGTCCTCGGTGAAGCGCTCGGTGGCGTCGCCAACCGCTCGCAGCCGGCGCGCCGCCAGATCGCCTTGGCCGTCGAAGGGATCGTGGAGCACCCCCCGCACCGGATCGAACGCGATCGCGTTGACGACCAGATCGCGGCGCGCCAGATCCTCGACCAGCGGCACCCCGAACTGCACCGACGTTGGGCGCCGGCCGTCCTCGTAGGCGCCCTCGCCGCGGTAGGTCGTGACCTCGATGCCGAGGCGATCGTCGCCGCGCCCCGCCATCACCGTCACGGTGCCGTGCTGCAACCCGGTCGGGATCGTGCGACGGAACAGCGCGATCACCGCGTCGGGCCGAGCGCTGGTACCGACGTCCCAGTCGCCGGCCACCCGATCGAGGAGGACGTCGCGGATCGCGCCGCCGACCGCGACCGCCTCGTGGCCCGCGTCGGTGAGGGTCCGGCACACCTCCATCACCGCCGGGGGCGTGGCCGCGCGCAGCTTGGCGATCAGGTCGCTCATTCGGTCGACGCCGCCCCCCGCAGCCGCTCGAACACCTCGGCCGCGCGCTGCCGGAGCGTGGTCGCCTCGGCGGCCTCGCCGCGCGCCGCCCGGAATTCGGCGAACGCCCAGTAGACCTTGGCCAGCTCGAGCTCGTTGCGCATCGCGCCCAGCACGTCGATCGACTTGCGGAAATTTTCCTCGGCGGCGCCGGCATCGCCCCGCGCGGCGGCGATCATCGCGGCGGTGCGGTGCGCGGTCCCGATCGGCACCCGCGCGCCAACGCTCTCGCCGATCTGCAGCGACCAGCGCACCTCGCGCTCGGCAGCGGCGACGTCGCCGCGCGCCAGCTCGGCCTCGGCGGCGCGGCGGTGGGCGTCGGCGAGCGCGACCCGATCGCCGAGCGTGCGGGCCAGCTCCTTGGCGCGCGCCAGATCGACCACCGCGGCGTCGGGATGACCGAGCGCGGTCTTGTGCTCGCCGGCCCGCGACAGCACCTCGACCAGCGCGAGCTTGTCGCCGATCTCGGTCGCGACCGTGCGGGCCTCGGCCAGCAGCTCGAGGGCGAGCGCGTGGTTGCCGTCGGCGCCGTGGACGCCGGCCAGGTCGCCGAGCGACTGCACCACGCCGCTGCGATCGTCGATGTCGCGGCGCAGATCGAGGGCCTCGCGGAACTGCGCGATCGCGGCCTTGAAGTTGCCCGAGTCGTGATGCACGCGACCGATGTTGGCGAGCGACAGCGCGATCGAGCGGCGATCGCCGAGCTGCTTGCGCAGGGCCAGCGCCTGCCGGTGGAAGTCGAGCGCCGAGCCGTACGCGCCGCGCAGCCAGTGCACGCGGCCGATATCGTCGAGGGTCGACGCGATGCCGCGCTCGTCCTTGGCGCGGGTGAACAGCTCGTTGCCGCGGCGCAGGTGGCTCATCGCCGGGTCGTACTGGCCCTGACGCCGCAGCACGCGCGCGATGCGACTGTGGGCCGCGCCGGCCTTGGCCTGGTTGTCGAAGCGCCACGCCAGGTCGAGCATCTGGCCGAACCGCTCGAGGGCGAGCGTGGTCTCGCCGACCAGATCGAGGACGTCGCCCAGGTTGTGCAACGCGTCCATGCGAGCCGGCGCGTCGTTCTCGCCCAGCAGCGCGAGGCCGCGCTCGTAGAGCCCGCGGGCGTCGTCGGCGGCGTAGCGGGCCCGCGCGCGATCGGCGCCCAGCAGGTAGCAACGCGCCGCCTTGCGCTCGTCGCCGCCGCGCTCGTAGAGGCCGGTCAAGAACTCGAGCTGGTCCTCGCCCTTGTCGGTGATGCGAGCCTCGAGCCACTGCGCCGCCGCCAGGTGGTAGCGCGCGCGCCGGTCCGGCTCGGTGGCGTTCACCACCAGATCGCGCTCGAGGTTGTGCTTGAAGACGATCTCGATGTCGCCGGCCACCGTCGAGTCGATCGCGTCGAGGACCAGCAGGTAGTCGCGATCGGCGAGCCCGAAGATCAGATCGCCGATGCGGCGCCGCACCCCCTCGCCGTCGCCCCACTCGAGCTCGAGCGGATCGCGCACCTGCTGGGGCCCGCCGTCGAGCCGGGTCAGCGCGACCGCCGCCGACAGCCAGAACACGTTGCCGAAGACCGCGCACTTCTCGAGGAGATCGCGCTCGTCGGGCTCGAGCGCGGCGATGCGGGCCTCGATCGCCTCCTCGATGCTGATCGGCAGCTCGGTCGCCAGCGCCGCGTTGGCGTCGAGCTTCCACAGCGGGCCGGTGGTGGCGTCGATCGAGCCATTGGCGAGGAACAGCCGCACCAGCTGCTCGAGGAAGTGCGGGTTGCCGCCGGTCTGCTCGATCGCGTTCGAGACCAGCTCGTCGGGGATGCGCCCGCACTGCGCGAGCAGGTTCTTGAACATCGCCTCGGCGTCGTCGGCCTCGAGGTTGCGCAGATCGACGCGCTCGTGATCGACCGCGCCCTGGCCCCAGGCCGCGCTGCGCACCAGCATCTCGGGCCGGGTCGCCGCCACGATCACCACCGGTGAGCCGCCCAGACCGATCGCGAGGTCGGTCAGGATCGCCAGCGTGTCGTCGTCGGCCCACTGCAGATCGTCGAGCACCAGCATGAGCGGCGCGCGCGCGGCGTCGAGCTCGATGAGGCGGCGCAGCACGGTGCGCGCGAGGTCGTCCTTGTGGCGGGGATTCTCGGCGAGCACGCGCAAAAACGGCGACGCCGGAAAGTCGAGGCCGACGAAGCCGCCCAGGCAGTGCAGCACCTCGGCGGTGGCCTCACCCTCGAAGATCGCGCCGACCTCAGCCGCGACCCGGGCTCGGGCGTCGCTGCCACTCACCACGCCGAAGCGATCGCGCAGCAACGAGCCCAGCGCGCTCATGCGCTCGCCGGGCCGGGCTCGACCGTGGCAGACCCGCAGCGGCGCGACCTGCTCGCGCACCAGCTCGGCGATGAGGCGGCTCTTGCCGGTGCCCTGGTTGCCGACGATGGTCACCAGCTGAGGGGCCTGGAAGTCGACCGCGCGCCGGACCACGTCGCGCAGCACGCCAAGTTGATCGGCGCGGCCCACCAGCGGCGAACGCACCCCGCGGATCTCCAGCATCGCCGACTGCGGGTCGGTCTCGACGAGTGGAGCTCGGCGCGGACGGGCTTCGGCGCTCGCAGGGAGCGGCGGTGGACGCGTGGTCAACTGGGGCGGAAAGGTACCTTCGCTCACAGGTTCCCCGCAAGGGTGCGGCGATTTCCTCGGTCGTGTCATGACAAACCCGCGAGCTGCGCGTTACCGTGGCCGTCGGATGATCCGCACCGCAGCGATCGTCGTGGGCTTGGTCGCGCTCGGCTGCCTGGCCGCATGCCCCACCGTCGATCTCGGGGAAGACCCGTCCAACCCGGCGGTGTGCCGCCCCGATCCGACGTACTTCCGCGAGCAGATCTGGCCCAACTACCTGGCGCCTTCGGATCCCGCCAAGTCGTGCGTCGCCGCGGCCGGTTGTCATCGCGACTCCGATGGACGGTCGGGGTTGCGCCTCGACTCGACCGCGCCGATCGATCTCGAGCGCAACTACCAGTCGACGATCCGCTTCCTCAACTGCAGCACGCGCGACGCCAGCTCGCTCTACACCCGTCCGCTCGCCGGACAGGACTCCCACGGCGGCGGCGACATCTTCACGATGACCGATCCGCAAGTGATGATCTTCCAGGACTGGTTCGAATGATCGCTCGGCGCCTCGCCGCGGTCGCCGTCGTCGTCGTCACGCTGATCATCGTGGGCCGCGACGCCCGCGCCGACGCGTACCTCCGCGTCATCGCGCAAGACGCGCCGGTGTACAGCGGCCCCGGCGCCAGCTACCGCTCGATCTACGACGCCCGGCGCGGCGAGGTCTTCGAGGTCGTCGAGCGCGGCACCCGCGGCTACTGGTTCCGGGTCGTCCTCGACGACGGCACCACCGGCTGGATCTTCGGCGAGCTGGTGTTCCCGTTCGAGGTCGGCCCCGACGACGAGCCCGGCGCGTTCACCCGCCTCGGCCGCAGCATCCGGCGCGCCATCCTCGGGCCCTCGCCCCTGCCCTACGCCAAGGTCGAGGTCTCGTTCTCGGCTGGCCTGCTCGATCGCGAGGGCCTGTTCCTGTTGCGGCCGGCGATCATCGTCGATCCGTACTTCGCGGTCGAAGGCTTCGCCGGGCTGTCGCCGCGCGCGCAGACCGACGTGTTCCTCGCCGGCGCGGGCTGGACCTTGCGCATGGCGCCGGGCGCCGCGGTGGGACCGTTCGTCCACGCCGGCGTCGGCGCCGCGCACATCCGCCCCAAGGCCGACAACTTCGTCGATCCCGAGGAGACCCTCATGGCGCTCGAGGCCGGCGGCGGCTTCGAGATCACGTTCAAGAAGCAGATCACGCTTCGCACCGACTACCGCCACTGGGTGCTGTTTGACGAGAACCGCTCCGAGGCTGGCCACGAGGTCACCGCTGGCCTCGCGATCTTCTTTTAGGAGGCTCCCCATGAAGCGCGCTGTCCAGACGTTCGCTGTCCTCGGGATCCTCGCCTCGCTCGGCGGCTGCGGCCGCTTCGCGGTGCGCGCCAACGAAAAGGAGTTCCTCGCCGACCCCGTCATGGCCTTCGACGGCGACCCGCAAGAGGCCGCCGCTGACGATCACATCCTCACCAACCGCGAGGGCGCGGCGGGTGGACGCGGCGCCCAAGGCGGGGGCTGCGGATGCAACTGAACCTCTTGGCGGGCTGTCGCCAGCCCGCCCCCCGTCGGGGTCATGCCCCCGCCGGGTCCCCCCACCAAGACGCGAGAATCGGCGTCGTGCTCGCCCTGCTGCTCAGCGCGGGTATCGCGCACGCCGACGACAAGGTCGACGTGACGACGACCTGGTACCAGGAGAATCGCGCCGGAGACAAGGGCGGGCTCACGGTCGTGCATCCGCAGGTCGACCTCGGCGTCGACGTCGGCGAGCACACCAGCCTCGAGATCGGCTACACCGCCGACGCGGTGACCGGGGCGACCGCCAAGGTCTACGCCGTCGACGCGGTCAGCACCGCGACCACGTTCTCGGACCTGCGCCACGAGGGCACGCTCGGGATCGGCTTTCGGGGCCGCCGCGCCACGCTCGGCATCAACGGCGGGGTCGGCGTCGAGCGCGACTACCTGTCGCTGTCGGTGGGCGCCAGCGCCGCCGTCGACCTGCCCGGCAAGAACACCAACCTCGCGCTGAGCTACAGCCACAGCTTCGATCAGGCGTGCGACCGCGAGAACGCGGCGACCCAGCCCCTCGAGCGGCGCCCGCTGAGCGGCGACGATCCTTGCGCCAAGAAGCAGGGCGTCTTCGGCGAGGACACCATGGGCGAGACCGCGTGGCGCGATCTGTCGATCGACACCGCGCAGGGCACGCTCACGCAGAACATGTCGCCGACGACGGTGTTGCAGCTGAGCCTCTACGGCCAGGTGCTCAAGGGCTTCCAATCCAACCCGTACCGCCAGGTGCGCATCGGTCCCAACGACCCGCAAGAGCACATCCCCGACGCGCGCTCGCGGACCGCGCTGACCCTGCGCCTCAATCGCTTCTTGCCCACGCTGCACGCGGTCGTGCACCTGTCGGGGCGCGCCTACGCCGACAACTGGGGCATCAACTCCGGGACTGTCGAGCTGGCCTACTCGCAGTACCTGGGCAGCTCGCTCGTGCTGCGCGTGCGGGCCCGGGCCTACCAACAGACCCCGGCGACGTTCTTCAAGGACGCGTTCTTTTACGAGACCGAGTCGACCGCTGGCGCCTACTTCACCGGCGACCGCGAGCTGGCGCCGGTCCGCAACGCGCTCATCGGCGGCAAGCTCACGATGCTGTCGATCGCCGAGGACGACGTCAAAGTCTGGAAGGTCTTCGACCGCCTCGAATTCAACCTCAAGGCCGATGTGCTGCTGCTCGACGAGCTGCCCGCCGACGACGAGGCCAGCAACCTGGGCGGCCGCTCGCGCCAGTTCCTCACCAGCGACCAGCTCCTCGACGCCTTCTCCCTCGAGCTCGGCCTGCTCCTCGACTACTGACCTGGCCCGAGCGGCAGCGCGGACTGAATCTGGTAACGTGGGCGTGACGATGATCGGCCAGGCGGTCCACCGAGTCCGACGCGAGCTTGGCCTATCGGCAGCGACGCTAGCCCAGCAAGCCGACCTCGCCGAGGCCGAGCTCACCGACTTCGAGGCCGGCAATCGCAGCCTCACCGCGAGCGCGCTTATGCGACTGGCCCGCACGATGGGCCTGCCACCGACGTCGTTCCTCACTGACGCCAACGCGAAGACGGTCAGACCCGCGCTCGACCGGGCCAAGTTCTTCCACGCCACCGACGCACCGATGCTGTCGGAAGCGGACGCGGTCGCCCTCGCACGCGAGGTGACGCGTGCGCAGGTGTATGCCGAGCTGGCGAAACCGTCGGTGCGGCTTGACGACTACGAGCCCACGAAGCCGGGCGGCAAGCCGTGGCGGAACGGGTACGATCTGGCGGCCTCGATCCGAGCGAAGCTCGGGCTGGCTGCGGCGCCGATCGTGAGCATGCAGCGCCTGCTCGAGGACGACCTCGGGATCCTGGTCGCCAAGCATGCGTTCGCCGATTCTCGGCTGCGCGCAGCTGCGGTGCGTGGTCCCAAGGGCCGCTTGATCGCCGTCTCGAAGCGGCTGTCGACCGCTTTGCTCCGCGTTAGCTTGGCACACGAGCTGTGCCATCACCTGTGCGACCTCCGCGCCAATGAGTCGCTGGGCGAGGCCGACGACGTCAGCCTCGAAGGATACTCGAACGCTGAGCCGGACGTGGAGCGGCGTGCCAAAGCCTTCGCGGTGATGTTCCTGGCGCCGTCGAACTTGGTCCGAGAGATGTTCGGGCTACCCACGCACCAGTTCTCGACCTCACCGAAAGCCGTCGACGCCGCGCGCAAACTCGCCGCGCATGCCGGAATCGGCAGTACGGCGGCGCTCTGGCATCTGTTTCACTTGACGTACCTCAGCGACCAGGAAGCCGACGTCCAGGTCTGGCAACGCCATGTTGGAAACGAGCCCGGGCTTGCCGAGTTCGAGCCGAGCTTCGGGGATCAGGACGGGCTGCTTCGTGCGATCGACAACGCGCTCGCGAGCGACGAGATCGATCTCGATCAGGCGGAACGGCTCCGACGCCTATGAGCGTGACGTACTGCCTCGATACCAACGTGCTTCTTCGCTTGCAGGACGAGGACAAGCTCGATGCGCTGGCGACTGTGGTGGATTGCGCGATCGTCCTCACCGACATCGTCTGGGACGAGGCCACACGCAAGCCCGTCGTCGGGACCGCCGCGAAGAAAGTACTGCTGAACATCCCCCATCTCACCAAGCACGACCTCTTGCCGAACGCCGACGACACGCTGCAGTTCGACAAGCTCCGGACCCGCTACCCGCTGTCGACGTATCACGACGGCGAGCTATCGGTGATCGCGCTCGCGGGACGCCTGCGTCTCGCTCTTGAGCTTGAAATCGTACCCTACGCCAACCTGGCACGTCGCCCCGACTCCCGGGAGCTGATCAGAGGCGGAAGCGGAGGCCGAGCGAGGCGCTGGCGAAGTTGGCCCAGTTGGTGATCTCCTGGTCGGGGACGGCAGCGCCGCCGCCGATCACGCGCAACGTGGCGTAGAGATCGAGGTCGGGACGGAACGGATAGCCGGCGGTGAGCCCGACGTCGTAGAGGCCGCCGCTGACATCTCCGATCAGGCCGAACGTCGACGAGCCGTCGGCCTCGAGCATCGCCCAGGCGCAGTCGGGGTGCGGCGCGTAGGTGACGCGGGCCTTGAGCGCCGGGACGAAGCCGATATCCGACTGATCGTCGCGCTGCAGACCGTCAGCGCTGCTGAAGGCGACATCGGCGTCGCGGATCTGCAAGGACGCGCCGAGCTCGACGCCGACCTTCCCGCGCACCAGCTGGTAGAGGTACGAGGCGCGGTAGCCGTTGAACTTGTAGGCGTGGTCGAGCACGGTCCCCGTCGCGAACGTGGTGTCGCGGAAGGTCAGCGGCTCGGCCAGCGTCACCCGAGTCGCGAGCTCGAACGGCGCGTACAGCGCGATCACGCGATGGCGACCGAGGCCCAGCTCGACCGTCGCGCGCTCGACCCGCGCCAGGTTGTCTTGCTGGCCGACGTCGTCCGCGCCAAAGCGGGTGCCGTCGGCGCCGTAGCGTCCGTCGTTCTGGGCGACGTAGGCCGGGCCGGTGTCGTAGGTGAACGTCATCACCGGTGAGGCGGCCGCGGTGCCAGCGAGGAGGAGCGAGGCGAAGGGAAGAACGCGCATCCTCGACTATAACCGGCGGCGGCGTGACGTGTAGGGCGCCACGACTCATGCCACGACGCCACCAGCGCGCTGCACGACATCGCCGTGCGGCCGCCTCACGCCCCGCGCCTAGCGCTGGGTGTTCACGATGATCGCGGTGCTGCTGGCCGCGCCGACGGTGACGCCGCGGAGCTGGATCTCCGCTTCGAGCCGTTCCCCGCCATCGAGCACCCCGATCGGGCCGACCAGGCAGTCGCGCGCGCAGAACTCGCCGTGCAGGTTGGCCTCCTCGCGGTCGCAGCACTGATCGCCGCAGACGTTGGGGCTGTGAAATCTCGGACAGCTCTGCGGCGTCGCCACCGACAGCGCCGTCCCCTCGTCGCGGGTCAGGATGCAGATGCGGTGCGGGCGGTCGAAGCCGTAGCCCAGCTCGACGCACTCGAGGCTGCGGGCCGCGGCGGTGGTCGAAGGCTCGTCCGTGGGTTCGTCCGGCACGTCGGTGCAGGCAGCGATCGGCGCGAGCGCCAAGAACAGGGATAGCGACAAGACTCGGTGGAACATCAGGGCCTCCACCGACGACGAGGGCGGCCGGGCCCGAGGTCGCACCGAAATCGTCGCGCTCAGTCGTCGCTGACCTCGGCGGCGTCGATGCCGTACTTGCGCAAGAGCTTATGCAAGTACTTACGATCCATATCGGCGTCGCGGGCGGCCTTGCTGATGTTGCCGTCGGCGCGGCGGAGCAACCAGCTGAGGTAGCGCCGCTCGAAGGCCTCGGTAAAGCGATCCTTGGTGTCGCGGTACGAGACGCCGGGGGCGAACTCGACCATCTCGGCGGCGATGCTGCGCGCCGCGCCCCCGCTGCCCAGCGGCGCCACCAGCGCACCCGGATCGCTGCCCAACGCGAGCGCGCGCTCGATGACGTTGCGCAGCTCGCGGACGTTGCCCGGCCAGTCGTGCGCGTAGAGCGCGGCGCGGGTGGTGTCGGTCAGGACCGGCGTCGCGGCGCCGGCCGGGGTGAGCCGCTCGAGGAAGTGATCGATGAGGCGCGGCACGTCCTCCTTGCGATCCCGGAGCGACGGCGCGGTGATCGGTACGACGTTGAGCCGGAAGTACAGGTCCTCGCGGAACTTGCCCTTCTCGACCTCGCTGCGCAGATCCTTGCGGGTCGCCGCGATCACGCGCAGGTCGACCTTTTGGGTCTTGGCGCCGCCGACCCGGCGCAGCTCGCGCTGCTCGAGGACGCGGAGCAACTTGGGCTGGAGATCGAGCGACAGCTCGCCGAGCTCGTCGAGGAAGACCGTGCCACCGTGGGCCAGCTCGAAGGCGCCTTGGCGTGCGGCGTGGGCGCCGGTGAACGCGCCCTTCTCGTGTCCGAACAGCTCGCTCTCGATGAGCGTGCCGGCCACCGCGCCGCAGTCCACGACCACGAACGGCGCGTCCTTGCGGCGCGACAACAGGTGCAGCGTCCGCGCGATCATGTCCTTGCCGGTGCCGGTCTCGCCCTCGATGAGCACGGTCGCGTCGGTCGGCGCGATGCGCTCGATGAGCCCGAAGATCTCGCGCATCGCCGTCGAGCGCCCGACCATCTCGCCGAGCACCTCCTTCTCCGACGGCAGGATCTCGATGCGCTCCTCGAAGGGCGTGAACTTCAACTCGACCGCGCCGGCGGCGACCACCGAGCCGGCCCGCAGGTAGGCCTCTTTGATCTCGGCACCGTCGAGGAACGTGCCGTTGGTCGAGTGGAGATCGCGGACCAAGTAGCCCTTGGCGTCGCGCACGATCTCGAAGTGCACGCGCGACACCGTCTCGTCGGCGATGACCAAATCGTTTTCGGGCGCCTTGCCGACCCGCAGCACGTCGCCACCCACGACGAACTCGGTGCCACGCTGGGTGCCCTTCACGACGACGAGCTTGCAGCGCCGCAAGTTGACGGTGGCCGGCGTGGCTTCGCGGCGGATCCGGGTCCCGCCCAGGGCATCCATCGCCCACGATGCTAACACGCACGCCCACGGATCCGACGCCGCCTCGCGTTGACCTCGCGCGTGGCACCACGCTACCGTCTGGACAGTGTCGCGCCGGGGACTCGTCGCCATGGTGGGCGCTGCGCTCGCAGCCGCGACCGCTCCGGCGTGGGCCGACGACCGGGTGGCAATCGCGCCACCGACGGGCAGCACCGCCGAGGCCGACGCCGCTGACGACGCCGGCAAGCCGTCGGACGCGCCGCTGCCGTCGTGCCTCGATCAGTCGATCAAGGACGAGCTGGGCCGCACGCTGCGCCCGCGCGGCGTGCAGAAGCGCGAGTTTGCCAAGCGCGGCCATGTCGAGCTGATCGCGCGGGGCGGGCTGTATGCCGGCGATCTGACCTCGTCGTCGTGGATCGGCGGGGGCGCCCTGGCCTACTGGTTCACCGAGGATCTCGGCCTCGAGCTCGGCTTCGACCTCACGCCGATCGCGCTCGACCTCGACAGCCCGCTCGCCCAGTTCTTCGGCGACGATCGCTTCGAAAAGGGCATGGGTTACCTGCCCATGGCGAACCTCATGTGGTCGCCCATCCACGCCAAGCTCAAGGTCGGCGACAGCATCGTCCACAGCGACTTCATCTTCTTCGTTGGCGGCGGTCGCCTCATCCACGACAGCGTACAAGGCGCGACCTTCGACGCCGGCGTCGCGATCGAGCTGCTCACCACCCGGGTGCTCACGATCCGGCTGGACGCCCGCAACGTGATGGCGGTGCAGGAGGCGGTGGCACAGACCCGCTTCACCAACAACCTCGTCGCCAGCTTCGGCCTGGCGCTGTGGATCCCCACGCCCCTATGATGGCCCAACGGCTGCTTCGCACCCTCGGGCTCCGATCGTTGATCGCGGCCGCCGTCGCGCTGGCCGCGGTCCACGGCCACGCCGCCGCCGACGTCCGGGTCGCCGCCGCCGGCGCGGCGAAGCTCGATCGCACGACCTCGATGTGCATCGATCAGGAGATCGCCGATCGCCTCGCGGTCAAGCGCAAGCGGCGCGGCGCGGTCGATCGCCTGTTCGTGAAGCAGCACCGCCACGAGCTGACCGTCGGGGGCGGCTACTACGCGTCGGATCTGTTCAGCGGGACCTACGTGCTCGAGGGCGCTTACACGTTCCACATGACCGACCAGACCGCGGTCGAGTTCGGCGGCGGCCTGACCCACGCCAACGCCGATATCATCCGAGCGATCGAGGACGATCGGGGCGTGGTGCTGGGCGACGACTACGCGCGGGTGCTGTTCGGCGAGGCCCTGCTCCTGTGGAGCCCGGTGTACGGCAAGCTGCGTCTGGGCGGGTCGGTCGCGCACTTCGACCTGCACCTGGACCTCGGCGTCGGCGTCGTCGATTCCACGACCAGCCGCGGCGCGATGGGCGTCGCCGGGCTCGGCATGAAGATCTTCCTCGGACAGGCGGTCGCTTTCCGTATCGACGCCCGCGATCGGGTCTACCGTCAGGAGCTGCTCGCCGAGCGGTTCTTGGTGAACGACACCTCGGTCACGCTCGGCTTCTCGGTCTTCTTGCCGTTTCACAACTGAGCTTCCGGATTCCGGAAACAGGAGTCGCCATGTTCGGACGACATCATCTCGGGCGGGCTGCGCTCGTCGCAGCCTCGACCCTCGTCGCGACCGTGGCCTTCGCTCAGCCCAAGGCCGACCCCAAAAAGCCGGCCCCGGCGCCGGCCCCCACCGGCACGGTCGGAGCTCCCGCGCCGACGCCGGCCCCGACGCCGACCCCGGTCGCCCCGGTCGCGCCCGCGGTGCCGACCACCGGCACGCCGTCGACCACCCCCGAGACCGCCCCCGAGAGCGAAGGCAGCGACGTCGATGCGCTGCGCCAAGAGTACCTGCAGCTGCGCGACGAGCTGTTCGCGTCGCGGGCCCGAGCCGCCACCATCGCGAGCGCGCTGTACTCGACCCGCGTGCAGGTCCGCTTCGGCTTCGGCAGCGCGCGCTTCTGGGGCGTCGGTCGCGCGGTCATCCGCCTCGACGGCGCTAGCGTCTTCGACGACACCGCCGGGCTGGTCGGCACCGACAACGCGGTGCGCTTCGACGGCTGGATCGCGCCGGGCCGCCACTTGGTGACGCTGCGCCTCGAGACCGTCGGCAAGGACGACGATCGCTTCACGACCGCCACCGAGTCGACCTTCGTCGTGCAGGCCATCGCCGGCAAGGATCTGGTGATCGACGCCCGGACCTCCGACGGAGGCGACATCGCCTACGCCTGGAAGCGCGGCGAGCGCGGCACCTACCGCATCGGCATCGACGTCGACGTGAAGACCACCGCCCGGGCCAGCGGCCCGGCGGCGGCCACCGCCAAGCAGGCCGCCCGTGCGAAGTAGCGCGATCGCGACCGTGCTGCTCGCGCTGGCGGTGCGCACCGCGAGCGCGCAGCCGGCCGACCAGCCGGCCGACCAGCCGGCCGACCAGCCGGCGCCCGAGCCCGCGCCCACCGGCACCGCGCTCTACTTTGCCGAGCTCGAGCGGATGGGCCTGGTCGACGCGGCCAGCGGCAACAAGCAGACCCTGACCCGCGATCTGGCCGCCGCCGAGCACCTGCTGCGCGACGGCAACCCGATCGACGCCGCGGTCGCGCTGGCCGCCATCGTCGACTCGCCGCGCTACGCCGACTTCTCCGACTTCGTCGAGTACGCCAACGCCGAGTACTACCTCGGCGTCGCGCTGCAGGAGGCCGGCGCATACGGCGCCGCCCAGGCCGCCTTCGAGCGCGTGCTGCGACGCGGCCCCGACGCGCCCTACTGGGGCCCGGCCCACCGCCACGCGGTCGATCTCGCGCTCGAGACCCGCGACTTCGCGAGCTCGCTGCGCCGCCTCGAGGCGATCACCTCGACGACGCCGATCCCGGCCAGCGCCGCCGGCGAGCGGGCGTACCTGCGAGGCCGCGCCGCTTACGCGAGCGGCGATCTGATCGCGGCCGAGGGCGACCTCGCCACGATCTCGAAGAAGAGCCGGCTCTACTCGTCGGCGCTCTACCTGCGCGGCGTGATCCGCGCCCGCAAGGGTCAGTGGCGCGACGCCGCCGAGGCGATGTGCGAGGTCGCTGGCACCTCCGACCGCGACCGCGTCACCTTCGTCGTCGACGATCGCTACTTCACGGTCAAGGACCTCGCGCGCTTGGGCCTGGGCCGCATCGCCCACGAGCAGAGCGAGTACGACGACGCGTACTACCACTACTTCCAGATCCCTTCCGACTCGGTCCACCTGCCCGACGCGCTCTTCGAGGCGGCGTGGTCGATGTACCAGAAGCGCGAGCTGGGCACCGCGCGCGATCTGGTCGCCGAGCTGCGCCGCCAGTTCCCCCACGCACCGACCTGGCCCGAGGTCGAGCTCCTCGGCGCCTACGTCGAGCTCGCCGATTGCAAGTTCGACGACGCCCGGAGCGGCTACGATCGGCTGGTGGCCGACCTGACGCCGGTCGTGGTCGAGCTCGATCGCATCCGCAAGGATCCGGCCGCCCGCAAGGAGCTGTTCCGACGCGCGATCGATCGCTGGCGCGCCGAGGCGACCGGCGTGCGCGCCGACGACGCTCCCGGCGCCACCGGCTCGGGCGACGATCTGACCGCGCGCGTGATGGGCCTGGTCCGGCTCGATCCTGGCTTCGTGCGTCTCCACGACGCCGTGACCGGCATGCGCCGCGCCGCGGGCGAGGCGCCCGGCATCGCCCGGACCTGGAGCGGCCTGGCCCGCCAGACCCGCGCCGAGCCGGTCGGTAAAGTGTCCGGTGACCGGACACTCGAGGACGAGGCCGCCACCGACGCCACCAGCGTGGCCGACGATCTGCGCGCGCTCGGCGAGCAGGTCGTCGCGGCCCGCCGCGAGCTCGAGCGCGGCAAGCGCGCCGGCACCATCTCCGCCGAGGTCGCCGCCGAGGAGGCCACCCGCCTCGGCCAGCTGGCCGCCAAGGTCAACGCGGCGTCGCACAAGGCCCGCGCGGTGGCCGCCGCCGCCGATGCCGAGCGCACCGCGGCCGCCCCGCCTGGCCTGCGCGCGCTCCTGGACGCCGACGTCTCGGCGGCCCGGCGCCTCGATCGCCTGGCCACCGAGCTGCTGGCCAAGCTCGACGACGAGTCGGTCAAGCGCTCGCAGGCGATGATCGACCGCCTCTACACCGGCACCAAGCGCATCCTCGACAAGGCCCGCCTCGGCAAGGTCGACGCGGTCATCGGCCAGAAGCGCGCCCTCGACATCAAGGTGCAAGACCTCGCCGCCGGCCGCTTCCCCGAGGAGCTGTTCGGTCGCATGTGGGAACAGGGCCTCATCGGCGACGACGAGGAGCTGTGGCCGTTCCAGGGCGAGTTCTGGGCCGACGAATACGAGGGCTGGCGATGATGAAGCGCGCGCTCACCTTGGCGTTCGTGCTCGGCCTGGCCGCGCCGGCCGCCGCGCAGGTGTCGGAGGTAAACCTCGACCGCGGGCCGGCCTCAGAGCTGTATCTCCGCAAGCGGCCGCCGGTGCCCGAGGCGCCGGTCCTCGATCCCGAGCTCAAGAAGCTCCTCGAGTCGACCGTCACCAAGCGCGACAACGCGCGCATCGAGGCCATCGGGCTCTTGCGCGAGTTCCTCGACGGCAACCCCGAGGGCGACGCCCAGGCCGACGGCCTGTTCAAGCTGGGCGAGCTGTTGTGGGAAGAGTCGCGCCGCACCTACCTCGTCAGCATGGAGGGCTACGAGCGCGACCTCGAAAAGTGCAAGCAGTCGCCCGATCGCTGCAAGCAAGAGCCGCCCGAGCCGCGCATCGACCTCAAGGAGAGCGAGCAGCTCTACACCAAGATTCTCGACAACTATCCCAACTTCCGGCGCAGCGATCTGCTGCTGTTCCTGGTCGGCTTCGCCGCCAAGGAGGACGGCCGCGAGGAGCAGGCGATGGATCGCTTCCAGGCGGTCATCCAGCGCTACCCGCAATCGCCGCTCTACGGCGACTCGTGGATGATGGTCGGTGAGCACCACTTCGCCGCCGGCGCGTGGGACGCCGCGCGCGAGGCCTACACCAACATCCTGGTCGACAAGTCGGCCCCGACCTACGACCTGGCGCTGTTCAAGACCGCGTGGTGCGACTGGAAGCTCGGCGACGTCGATCGCGCCGCCACCCGCTTCAAGGAGGTCCTCGACCTCGCCGTCGAGGCCGACCGCTCGGGCTCGGCCGCGCAGCAGCGCCGCCGCGCCGGCCTGCGCGACGAGGCCCTCGAGTACCTGGTCATCGTCTTCACCGAGGACCGGGCCATCTCGGCCAAGGAGGTCTTCGACTTCCTCGCCTCGATCGGCGGCGAGCGCTACTCGCGCGACGTGCTCATCAAGGTCGCCGACGCGTACCTGGCCCAGGCCGAGTACGACCGCGCGGTCGACACCTACAAGTTCCTCATCGCGATGGAGCCCGAGGCGCTCGGCTCGGCGGCGTGGCAGCGCCAGATCGTCGAGACCTGGTCGTCGGCGCTCGATCAGCCCGAGGCCCTGGCCGGGGCCAAGATCCTCGTCGACAGCTACGGCCCGACCTCGCCGTGGGCCAAGGCCCAGCGCAACCGCGACGGCCTCACCCGCTCGCTGGCGTCGAGCGAGGAGCTGCTTCGCACCCTCGCCAAGAACCTGCACGCCGACGCCCAGTACCGCGAGAAGGCCGCCAAGCCGCCCAAGCGCCCCGACGAGCCGACCCCGGCCGACGAGGCCAAGTACCGCGCCTTCCTCGAAAAGAACGGGCTGGTCGCAGCCTACCGCCAGGCCGCCGCCGGTTACGGCCTGTACCTCGAGGCCTTCGCCGAGGCCAAGGACGCCGCCGAGCTGCGCTTCTACCGCGCCCAGATCCTGTTCTTGAAGCTGGGCGATCTCGAGACCGCTGGCGACGAGTTCCTCGCGGTCGGCAAGACCGCGCCAGTCGGCAAGTTCCACAAGAACGCGCTGCTCGCCGCGATGGCCGCCTTCGAGAAGGCTCGCCCGGTCGACACCGCCGGCAAGCGCGAGCTGGTCGAGGTCGACAAGAAGTTCGCGGCCGCGGTCGATCTATACGCCACGTTGTTCCCCGCCGACCCCGAGCTGGTCGGCGTGATCTTCAAGAACGGCCAGCGGTTCTATGATTACGGCAACTATGATGAGGCGATCAAGCGCTTCGGCCTGATCGTCACCAAGTACCCCGATCATCCCGACGCTGGCGCCGCCGGCGACCGCATCCTGGCCGCGCTCAACAAGGCCGAGGACTACGAGAACATCGAAGAGTGGGCCCGGCGCTTGAAGAGCGCCAAGGCCTTCGCCGCGCCCGATCAGCAGGAGCGCCTCGACCGCCTCATCGTCGAGGCCATCGGTAAGAGCGGCGAAAAGTACGCCGACGCCGGCAAGTTCGATCAGGCCGCGGGCTTCTACCTGCGCGTGCCCAAGGAGTTCCCCAAGCACAAGCTCGCCGCGACCTCGATGATGAACGCCGGCGTGATGTTCGAAAAAGCCAAGGAGCCCGAGAAGGCGGCCGACGTCTATCTCGAGCTGGCCTCGACCTACCAGGGCACGCCCGAGGCTGAGAAGGCCGCCTTCGCGGCCGGCCTGGTCTACGAGCGGGTCGCGTACTTCGACCGCGCCGCCGAGGCCTACGAGGTGGTGGTGAAGGACTTCCCGTCGAGCAAGAGCGCGCCCGACGCGCTCTACAACGCCGGCGTGCTGCGCCAGGCCCTCGGCGATCACGAGAAGGCGATCGCGCACTTCCAGGGTTACGCCAAGCGCTACCCCGACCGCAAGGACGCCCCCGAGGTCGCGTTCCGCATCGGCGTGGTCTACGAGGACGCTGGCGACGACGGCCACGCCGATCAGGCCTACCGCGCCTACGCCAAGACCTACCGCGACGTCCCGCGCCGCGTGCTCGAGGCTCACGTCCGCGCGGCTCGCACCTCGATGCGCCTGGGCCAGTGGAAGCGCGCCGCGGACGAGCTCGACCTGGTCGCCAAGCAGTGGAAGAAGATGGACCCCAAGGACCGCGTCGCCGGCCGGCCCTGGGCCGCAGAGGGGCGCTACCTGCAAGGGGAGATCGCGCTCAAGGCCTACGACAAGGTCGGCCTCGACGTGAAGCCCAAGCTGCTCCAGAAGACCCTCAAGAAGAAGAGCGAGCTGCTGGCCCAGGCCCAGGCCATCTACCTGTCGGTCGTCGATCTCGAGGACCTCAAGTGGGCGACCGCGTCGCTGTACCGGGTCGGCCAGATCTACGACAGCTTCGCCGAGGCGCTGCGCACCGCCCCGACGCCGGGCGGGCTCACCGAGGACGAGGGCAACGCCTACCGCGAGGCGCTCGACGGCTACGTGCTCGATATCGAGGAGAAGGCTATCGAGCTTTACTCCGCCGGTTACGGCAAGGCGATCCAGATGCAGGTCTACGACTCGTACACCAAGAAGATCCGCGAGGCGCTGGGCCGGCTGTCGAGCAACAAGTACCCGCCCGAGCGCGAGTCGCGGGCCGACGTGCGCTCCGGCGACCGCCCGCTCGAGAGCGACCTGGTCGAGGAGATCGTCCGATGAGGTGGATGCTGGCGCTCCTGCTCGCGGTCGCGGCCTGCGCCAACCCCGGCGCGCAGAAGAGCCGAATTCAAAGCACCGGCCCGCGAGCGGCCCCCAAGCTCGATCCGGTCAAGCCCGAGGCCCGCGCCCAGTTCGAGGCGGCGCTACGCGCGCTGCGTCTGGGCGGCCCCGAGGCGCCCGAGACCGCCAAGGCCCGGCTCCAAGCCGCGATCGATCTCGACGGCAAGCTGTGGGAGGCCTGGCACAACCTCGGCGTGCTGCGCGCTGCCGACGGCGACGACGACGGCGCGATCGCCGCCTTCGACAAGGCGCTGGCGATCAACAGCAGCCACGCCCCGACCCACCTGGCCCGCGCCGAGTCACTGCGCCGAACCGGCCGCACCAAGGATGCCCGCGGCGAGTACGAGCAGGTGCTGCAGACCAGCGCCCCCGACGATCCGTCACGCCGCGACGCCGCCGCGCGCCTCGCCTCGCTCTTGCGCGACGGCGGCAGCTATGGCGACGCCATCGAGGTCCTGCGCGACACCCTGCGGGTTTCGGGCGCCAACGCCCGCGTCTACACCGAGCTGGGGCTGATCTACCTGGCCCAGGGTCGCGAGGATCTGGCGACCCTGGTCGTCGGCAAGGCCATCGAGCTCGACGCCAAGGACCCGGCCGCCTACAACGCGCTCGCGCTGCTCTACCTCAAGCAAGGCAAGGCCCAGGAGGCCTTCGACCGCTTCGACTACGCGACGTCCCTCGACCCGAGCTACGTCGATGCGCGCTTCAACAAGGCCAGCGTGCTCCTCGACGCTGGCGACTACACCCGCGCCAAGGGCGAGCTCGAGCAGATCGTCGGCAAGCACCCCGACGACTGGGCGGCTCAGGTCGCGCTCGGCGTGGCCTGGCGTGGACAAAAAGAGCTCGAGACAGCCAAGAAGGTCTGGCAAGCGGTGGTCGACAAGGCACCACGTAAATCCCGCGCGCGTGGTGATGCGTTGTGGAACCTGGCGGTGCTCAAGAGCGACTTTCTCGAGGACACCGCCGGCGCCAAGGCCAACCTGGAGCAGTTCTTGCAAGATGCTGGCACCGCGCACCCCAAGCGCGTGGCAGCTGAGCAGAAACGCAAGGAGCTCGGCTTGTGACTGTAGTCATGCACCCCCAACTCGCTTCGCGTCGTCGGCGATTGCCCCCAGGGGCGATGGTGATCGCATGTGTGTTGATGGCGGCGCCGGTCGCGGCGCTCGCCCAGCCTCGCAAGCCGGCGCCCACCAAGCCGGCCGCACCCGCGCCCGCCCCGACGCCCGGCCCTGCGGCTGGCGACGCCACGCCCGCCGGCGGCGACGGCAAGGGCGGCAAGCAGAAGGTCTTCGACTTCACCGGCCTCGACATCGCGGGCCGGCTGCGCACGCCCCAGCTCCTGTACTTCCTCGACCGCGCCAGCGAGGAGCTCGAGCGCGCATCCCTCGAGCGGCGCTCCTTCATCCCCGAGATGGTCCGCTCCATCGACGAGAGCTCGCTGTGAGCAGCGCGGCGCCCGGCGGCAGCAGCAAGGTCATCCCCGTGCAGCTGCGCGTCGCGCTGGTGTGGCGCGGCGAGGTCATGGCCGATCACTGCCAGGCGGTGCCCGCGCCGATCACCCTGGGCGCGAGCGCGAAGTCGACGTTCGTCATTCCCGACGTGTCGCTGCCCCCGGACTTCGCGATCATCCGGCCCGGCAACCGCGGCTATCTCCTGACGCTGTCGGCCGGCATGCGTGGGACCATCCACATCGACGGCCAGCAGCGCGAGGTCTACGACTTCGTGCGGCGCGGCGGTGAAGGCGGCGCCGACGTCGAGGGCAAGGCCGGTGAGTTCCGCGCCACCCCGGTCGGCGCGCGCGACTGGGGCGTGATCGATCTCGACGAGAGCGGTCACCACCAGATCTTTTTCCAGTTCGTCCCCATCGATGCGCCGCTGGTGCGCGACCGCCTGCGACTCGAGCTGCTGCTGCCCGCGCTGGCGTTCTCGCTGCTGCTCCACGCGGTGATGCTGCTGGTCACCTACCAGTTCGACGACGCCGACGACGATGGCGTGTATCCCGGCCCGGCCAACTTGACCGGCCGCTACCTGATCTCGCGTCTCGATCCACCGCCTGAGCCGCCCGAGCCACCGCCGGTGGTAGGCCCGGCAGCCGCGGCGCCCGCCGCCGCCTCGGCCGACAAGAAGAAGGTCAACACCGCGACCAAAGGCGACACCGGCAAGTCGGGCGGCAAGGGCGAGACCGAGCGGGCCCGCGATCCCAACGCCAAGGACGTCCCCCCCGACGCCCCGCCCCCGCCACCCCAGGTCGCCTTCATGAAGGCCGAGAACCGCCAGGTCCTCGACGACCTGCTACAGACCGACGTCCGCACCTCGCTCGGCAAGTTCACCGGCCTGCCCGGCCCGCGCAAGGCCGGCGGCATGGGCATGGGTCACGGCACCGGGACCGGCGTCGGCGACGAGCTCGGCGGCACCGGCACCACCCGCAACGGCAAGGGCAAGGGCCCCGGCGGCGGCGGCGACGTCGACGGCGACTTCGTCAGCCAGGGCAAGATCGACACCGGCAAGACCCGCCCCGGCGGCACTGGCGGCACCGGCTCGGGCGTCAAGGAGGTCGCGCTGGTCGCGACCGGCAACGCCAGCGGTGACTTTGGCGGCCTCACCAAAGAAGAGATCGACAAGGTCGTGAAGTCGCGCGCCGGCCTCATCAAGTCCTGCTACCAGCGCGAGCTGGACCGCACCAAGGGCCTGGGCGGCAAGCTGGTGGTCGGCTTCTCGATCGCGCCCGAGGGTCAGGTCACGCGCCAGAAGGTCGACAGTGGCAAGAGCACGCTGCGCAACGCCGCCGTCGAGGACTGCGTCTTGCGTCAGATCGCCAAGCTGAAGTTTCCCGCCAAGGGCGGCGGCGTCGTGAACTACCCATTCATCTTCTCCCAGGGGTGACCATGCGTCGACTCGCCGCAATCCTCGTCGTGTGCGCAGCCGCCTGCGGGACCGATCCCCAGTACCTGCCTGCGCCCACCGGCGTCGAGGTCGGCGTCGATCCCGAGGTCGACGTCGCGACGGCGATGCTGTTTCTGCCGATCAAGCCCGAGTCGGCCGAGGACCTCGCCGAGCGCACCGCCGAGGAGGCCCGGCTCGGCGTGCCGCTCACCTACGTGCAGATCGGCGACTTCGACGTGTCGATCGAGTGGACGCTCAAGAACCTCACGCCCGACCCCGGCACCGCCCGGGTCAGCATCAACGGGGGCAACGAGCTGTTCTTCTACGTGCCGCTCAACTTCGTCGTCGATCCCGACGAGGACGAGACGCCACCGCCGCTGGCTGGTGGCATCCCGATGATCATCGCCGGCGGCGCCACGCGGAGCGGGGTGTTCCGCGAGGACCAGCTGCGCGAGGCGTCGATCGATCTCGACGCGATCACGCGCGGCCTGATCAACCCGTTCGCGGCGATGCTCACCGTCAACGAGGCCGACCCTGGCGTCACCATCGGCGGCGTGCTGGTGCCCGTCGACGACCTCGCGCAGATGGTGCGGTTCGACGTGACGCTCGAGGCCGATCGCCACATGGTCCTCGAGTACGGCCTGCGGCTGCGCTCGCATCGCGACATCCTCCACGACAAGCTCTTGGCGGCGCCGGCCGGCGAGCTGGTGACCTTCGAGCCCGCCGAGTTCGTCCCCGTGCTGCCCGAGGAGTGAATCCCTGGTGACCGCGCCCTTGACGCCAACCGCGCCGCCGACGATCGTCGAGCCCTCGATGCGTCGGCTCCTCGTCACGATCGCCATGGGGGCCACGGCGGTCGCATCGACGACGATCGCGACGGCCCGCCCGGCGGCGCGCGGCGTGTACGCCGAGGCCGGCCTGGGTGCCGACGTCCTGATCGGTGACGCCCAGCACTGGGCTGCGCCCGGCCCGGCCCTCGCGCTGCGGATCGGCTACGACCTGTGGTCGTTCCTGTCGCTCGGCATCGCGGCGGGGGCGTCGACCCACGAGGCGACCGTGCCGCCGCCGCCCGAGGGCGAGTACCTGCAGTTGTACCGCGCGCGAGCCGACGGCCGCCTCACCGCGCGCGTCAACGCGCTCGCGCTCTACGCCGAGGGCGGCGCCGGCGCGGCGATGATCTCGTCCAACGTGCTCGGCAAGGTCGGGGTCACCGACCCCGGCGAGCGCTTCTCGATCATGTTCTCGGGCGGCGCGGGCCTCGAGTACCAGCTTCAGAACCGTCACTACGCGCTCGGCCTGGGCGGCGAGTACTGGGTCATGCCCGGCTTCGACTCGTTGCAAGGCATCGAGGCCCGCCTGTTCCTCCGCTACACCTACGGCGGCGCGCGCTGAGCTTGGGAGCGGCGGCGGTGAGGGGACGGGCCGAGCGGGCCCTTAGGGCCCGCGAATGAACAAGTCGATCGATGATCGCGGTCGAGGCGCCCGGAGGGCAAGGCGACGGTGAGGACCGCAGGGGAGCATCCTCGACGGAGGTGACCCGAGGATCGGAACCGGCAACGCAGCCAGCCGG
>Ga0105046_10001093_pt1 | contig 40809 bp, 28 predicted proteins | sample MAT03_FD_78385 | JGI IMG/M metagenome (GOLD analysis project Ga0105046, IMG submission 78385) | Freshwater microbial communities from Lake Fryxell liftoff mats and glacier meltwater in Antarctica - MAT-03 (megahit assembly) | ecosystem: Environmental > Aquatic > Freshwater > Ice > Liftoff... | reverse complement strand
GTGGTAGTGCCAGATCCGATTGACCATGACCCGGGCCGTCAGGGGATGCTCGGGATCCACCGACCAGTCCGCCAGTGCCAGGCGCCGTTGCCGCTCCGGCGTATCCACCGGTAGCTCCAGCTTCGCACCGAAGCGGGCGAGCGTGGCCGGGGGCACCTGCTCGCGGCGCGACAGCGGACTGCCGCGGTGCAGGCGGAAGCTCGGTCCGGGCTCGCGGAGCTTGCCGGCGTAGACCGGCGGGTAGTCGGTGATTCCCCGGAGTTTCTCCACCCGGGCGCGACGCTCGTCCGCCAGTCGTGTCACTTCGGCCGCTCGTCCGATCGGAACCCCGCTTAGCGCGGATAGTGTGAGCACCCGCTTGCGGTACGGCTGCGAAAGGCGGTCCTGCGACGAAGCCACGGTCGTCCAGGCGGTCCCGTCCACCGAGAGCTCGATGCGATACTCCGTCGCCAGGTTGTCCTCCAACTTGGGCTGGCGATCGCTCCGGTTCCGGCTCCAGACGATGCGATCGATGCGCTCCACCCGGGCAAATTCGATCTGGACCGCCCCATGGACGTTCGCCGGGCTGTTCCAACAGGCGCGTTCGTTGAAGCGTCCGTCGTTGAGGTAGAAGGGATTTCCATTGTGCCCGTTCACCAGCGGCGCCGTCGCGACGCCATCGTTCTCCGCCAGGGCGACATTCCGAGGAGCTTCGCCGGCCGTGAAAACTTCGAGTTCGTCCAGATAGGCCTCCGGCGAATTCGAGGCGAGGACGGTGAAACGGACGAACTTCGCCTCCGTCGGGGAAAAGGACTCGTGGTTGGCTTTGACACTCACCGGCGCCCGGAGGTGCGGCATCGTCGTCTCCGGAGGTATTTCCCCGCTGGAGATCGCTTCGACCGCCAGAATGTCCGCGCTCAACGCCCCTTGCGGCACCCCATTTCGCAGCAGGAGCCTGCTCTGCGCGGTCAGATCGTGCACGCCGGCGGTAACAAAGCCACTCCACCGGAGTTCACCCGGAACCGCCATTCGACCGGAGGCAGATGCGGTCTGGTCGATGTGCGCGATGACCGTCCGGTCGTTCGACGTATCCATATTCCCGTCACGATCGAGCAGATACTCGGCTCGCGCCGCATGGCTGGAGGCGACGCCCCAGGAGAGCCATACCCGGTGGCGGCCCGACGGCAACGACTGCCAGGGAGAAACCGGCGTCGCCGCCGCCATCCGTTCCGTGGTTGGCCAGACGCGACACCCTTCGGTCAAGGTGGGAAGCCGCGCCTCATTGCCCCGGTCGTCCGCCTGGCCCGCCTCGGTTCCCGCCGTGTAGGGTCTCAGGTCAAGGGGACCGGCCGGATCTGCCGGCGCCAGCCCGATCGCCTGGCTCTGGCGCAAACGCGGACGCGAGGCATACGGGGCGAAAACCGCGTCGATTTCCGCCAGCCTCGCCCGGGGCTCACTGGCTTCGCGCTCCCGATCCGCGGCGCTTTCCGGGCGCAGGGATCGTTCGCCGTGCTCCACCCCTTGCAGCATCGCGGTGAGGGAATAGTAGTCGCGTTGCGAAATCGGATCGAACTTGTGGTCGTGACAGCGGGCACACGCCACGGTGAGCCCGAGGAAGGAGCTGCTCACCGCATTCACCATGTCATGAAGCTCGTCGGCCCGTTGCACCGCGTTGAACTCGGGCGGCTCAAAGCTCTGCAGCATGTCGAAGGCTCCGCCGACGAGGAAACCGGTCGCAGCGTCGGCACCCAGCGCATCCCCTGCGATTTGCTCGCGGACGAACCGCGAATAGGGCAGATCCTCGTTGAACGCGCGGATGACGTAGTCGCGGTAGGGCCAGGCATTGGGCCGCAAATTGTTGCGCTCAAAGCCGTCGCTCTCCGCAAACCGCACGACGTCCAGCCAGTGGCGCCCCCAGCGCTCACCGTAGTCGGGGGAGGCCAGCAGTCGCTCCACCATCCGCTCGTAGGCCTTGGGCGAGGGGTCGTTCGCAAAACCGGCCACCTCCTCGGGAGTCGGTGGCAGTCCGGTCAGGTCAAAGGTGACCCGGCGAACCAGTGAGCGACGATCCGCTTCGGCCGAAAGCGTCAGGCCCTTCTCGGCCAGTTTGGTTTCGATAAACGCATCCACCGGCTGCCACGAGCGTCCGTCGGGCGCCACCGGCACCGTGGGACGGGCCATCGGCTGAAAGGACCAATGGCGCTTCCACGACTCGGTCAGCGGGTCGGTCGATCCGTCGTCCGGCCAAGGGGCACCTTGATCGATCCACGCCCGAAGCATGCCGATCTGCTCCGGCGTCAGCCGATCGCCCTTGCTCGGCATCAGCATGTCGTCGACCAGATCTCCCACATAGTGAATCAAGGGACTGTCCGCACTCTTGCCCGGAACCACGTTCGGCGCCGAGCCTTCGCCTCCGGCGAGGGCGGACTCCCGGACATCCAAACGGTATCCACTTTTCTGTTTCTCGGGACCGTGGCAGGAGTAACAGGACTTTTCGAGGATGGGCCTGACGTCACGCGTGAAATCGACCGGACCCTGCAACGGAGGCGGCAGCAGGCTGACGTCCACGCTGGCCCGCGCGCAGCCGACCCCGACCGCCAGCGCCACCCACACCCCCAGGGTCTGGCGAACGCCGTATGACTTTACCCGCTCGTGATTCATAGATTCCCTTTCCGCAGTTCTTCCCTCGGGCGGTCACAGGCCCTCCAGTCCAAGGCCATGAGGGTGAGGGTCGGATTTTTGTGGGCGCTGCTCGGAAACGTCGCTCCGTCCGCGATCGTCCCATTTTTCGCCAGCACCCAGGCGATCGCTTCACTCCGCCTCAGACGCACGCGGAAGGGAGCGGGGTCTTTCATGGGGGGTGCAACCGGTGCAGTCGGCTCACTCCGGCAGCGGCCGTCCGCGGGTTTCGGGCGCGAGCCAGATCACCACCATGCCGATCAGATAGACCAAGGTAACGATCGCGCCGGCCTGGGCATAGCTGCCGTCGAAGACGCGCATGAGGGCACCCATCTGCACCGCCGCGGCGGCGGCAAAAATCCGCCCGGTGTTGAAAGCCACCCCTTGGGCGGTCGCACGCACCCGGGTCGGAAAGAGTTCGGGCAGGTAGAGCGGAAGCCACCCGTAAAAGGCCGCCGTGGTGGTGCCGACCACAAAGCTGGCGAGCAGGAACAGCGCCCCATAAGCATCGATCGTGCGGAACAGCCAGGCGCAGCTGAAGAGCGAGGCGAGGCAAAGGCCAAAGTAGGCCGGTCGCCGGCCGATCCGCCCACCCAGCCACGAGCCGACGAGGCAGCCGACGATGGCGCCGAAGGCGGTCAGGGTCTGCGTATAGGCCTTGGCCTCCGGAGCCCCTGGCCCGGCCATCTGGTCCGCCCATAGAGGCAGCCATTGGACGGAGCCCCAGGATCCGATGAGCGCGACACTGGCAAAGACGGTTGCCAGCGCGGTTTTCACCAGCAACCCGGGTGCGAGCATTTCGCGCAGGGGGTTCGATCCCGCGCTCGCGGTGGCTTGTATCCAACGTTCGGATTCGGGGACGAAGAGCCGGATGGCGAAGGTCAGCAGGGCGGGCGCGGCTCCGACCAGCATGACCCACCGCCAGGAATCCTGCGTGACCGGGAAGAAGATGCCCATCACTCCGATCAGAGCGAAACCCACGTTCGCCGCCGCACCGATCACGCCCGCCAGCCAGGGTCGGTGTTTCTCCGGCCAGACCTCCATGACGAGCGCCACCCCGAGCGACCACTCGCCGCCCATGCCCAGCGCGGCAATAAATCGCAAGGCACCGAGCTGCTGGGGAGTCTGGGCAAAGTAGGCGGCGCCGGTAAAGAGCGAGTAGAAGAGGATCGCCAAGCTCATCGCGCGTACCCGTCCAATGCGGTCCCCCAGCCATCCAAAGACGAACCCGCCGCAAGCCGCGCCGAGGAGAAAGAGCGCCGTGATCGTCCCCATCCAGCGGCCGATGTACCCCGGGTCGACCACCCCGGTGGCTGCTTGCATTTCAAGCAGCGCGGGGCGGGCGACCAGCGGGAAGATGCCCATCTCCATGCCATCGAACATCCACCCAAGAAAGGCAGCGACGAGAACGAGGTACGGACGGTTGGGAGAAACGGGGGAAGACGACATAAGAAGTAAGGGAACCAAGGGTGAAGTGGGTTCCTGCGACGACGTATCCTTGGGATGAGAGGCAAACGGTCGGTGTCAATCCGTTTAAACTACCTGATCGATCACAAAATTCTTGACCGTTCAAATCATGTACATTCTCTTCCGCTCGTTCGCGGTTTGGCCGGCCTACCCATTACGGACGCTATTTCCGGTCCTGCGCCCCGCTTCTCCTCTCTTTTTATGCACAACAAGGTTCTCATTATTGTAGGCGACGCTTCCGAGACGGTCGACACCCTCTACCCCTTTTTTCGATTGCAAGAGGGTGGCTACCAACCCGTGGTCGCGGCCCCCGAGAAACGAAAATACCAGATGGTACTCCACGAAGTGAAGCCTGGCTGGACCATCACCAAGGAGTGGGAGGGTTACACCATTGACGCCGACATTGCCTTCAAGAACGTTAACCCGGAGCACTACCTGGGCATCTTCTTCAGCGGCGGCCGGGCCCCCGAGTACATCCGGGACGATCCGGATCTGATCCGCATGACACGCTGGTTCTTCGAGCACAACAAGCCGATCGCGAGCGTCTGTCACGGCTGCGAGATTCCCGCCCGCGCGGATTGCATCCGCGGTCGCCGCATCGCTGCGGTGGCAAAGTGCCGGTTCGACATAGAGGTCTGCGGCGGGATCTACGTGAACGAGCCTTGCGTCGTCGACCGCAATCTCGTGAGCGGCCGGACGTTTCACGACCACGGCCACTACATGGGCGCGTGGATGAGCCTGCTCGATGCGGAACGAAAGCGACTGCAGAACGCCGCCTGAGCAAAACCGTTCGCGATGCCCTACACCCGCCGCCGTTTTCTCGAACACGCCGCCGCCGCCGCCGCACTGCTCGCCGCTCAACCGCGGCTGGTTCGCGCCGCGGGTGCGGGTGGACTGAGCCTCGGGTTCAGTCTGTATGGAATGAAGTCGCTGCCGCTGGAGGAGGCCATCGCCACCTGCGCACGGATTGGGTACCGCAACGTCGAGCTCGCCCTGCTCCCCGGCTTCCCCACGGAACCCCAACTACTCACCGTCGCGTTGGGGAAGCAGGTTCGGCAAAGCCTGTCCCGCCACCATCTTTCGGCCAGCGCCCTGCTCGGCAGCTACAGTCTGACCGCAGTTCCGGCGGTCCACGCCGACACGCTGGCCACTTTCCACCGGATCGCCGAATTCTCGCAGGAACTGAATGGAGCCGAACCTCCGCTCCTGCAGACGACGCTCGGGGGCACACCGGCCGAATGGCCGGCGCAACGTTCGCTCATGGTCGATCGCCTCGGGGAATGGAACCGGGCGGCCGAAGCCACCGGACTTTCCATCGCGATCAAGGCCCATGTGAACCACGCGGTGAACACTCCGGATCGTTTGCTCGCGCTTCTGCGCGAAACCGCCGGATCTCGGATCTCCCTCGTCTACGACCACAGTCATTTTGCCCTGGCCGGCTTCTCGATCGAGGACAGCCTGCGTCCGCTCGTCGCGTTCACCCGCTACGTCCACGTCAAGGAGGCCACCGGCACGCCGCAAGCCGTGCGCTTCCTGCTGCCCGGTGAAGGCTCGACCGACTTCAAGGCCTACTTCCGCCTGCTGTCCGAGCTCGGCTACCGCGGAGCGGTCGTCGCCGAAGTGAGCGCGCAGATCTCCACGCGGCCGGGCTACGACCCGGTGGCCGCCGCGGAGCGCTGCCACCGCGCGCTCGCCCCGGCCCTGCCCGCATAGGCGGCCCCTTCCGCTAGCCCACTCCGGTCTCACCGAACCCACGCTTCGCACCTGCCTAACTCAAAACCGCCCCAACCATCATGCTCTCGATGCTCGCCACCCCCATGCGGACCTCCCTCCGCCTGCTTGTCCTCCTCGCCGCTCCGTACTTGGTCTACGCCCAAACTGCCAACCCGCCTCCGCGCGCGATCGGCACCGAGGAGGAGGCCATCAAGCTCTCCCCGTTCCAGGTCCAGTCCTCCGAGTCTGTCGGCTACGGCGCCCAATACTCGAGCTCGTCGTCCCGGCTCAACCTCAAATACATCGACGTCCCCCAGACCGTCGGCGTCGTCACCTCCGAGTTTCTCAACGATACCTTCATCTTCGACAGCCGGGAGTTCACCAAGTACGTGCCGAACGTCAATCCGCGCTCCAACACGCACCAGCCCGAGACCTTCTACATCCGCGGGCTGCAGATCTCCCGGACCTATGTCGACGGCTACATCTCGCCGCTCACCGTCAACCGCGACCGCGCCTTGTATGACCGGGTCGAATACGTGAAGGGCCCGGCCTCCGCGGCCATGGGTCGCGGCGAGGCCGGCGGCCTGGTCAATTTCATCTCCAAGGTGCCCCTGAACGTCAACCGGGACCTCTTCGACGTCACCATCGGCACCGACAGCTTCTACCGCGCCGAGTACGACCACAGCGCGCGACTGCGGACCGACGGGCGCATGAGCTACCGGATCCCGCTCTTCTACGAGGAGAGCGACTCCCCCCGCGGCGGCGAATTGATGGCCGCGAAGAAATACGGCATCGGTCCGTCCTTCCGCTGGGACATCGGTCCGAAAACCAACCTCCTGGTCAACACCTCCTACGCCTACAACCAAAGCGGCGGGCCCGTCGGAGAGGCCTACTGGCAGAACAACGAGCAGTTCCGCCTGCAGGCTTCGCTCAACCAGATCAACCCAGCCATCAACTGGAACCCGCTCCGCGGCGATCCGTACGTGCCGAAGGAACGTGTCTACGGCTTCGCCGGGCGCGGGCGCGAAAGCGACACCACCACGCTCTCCGCGTTTCTGACCCACCAGTTCAACGACCGGCTCTCTTTCCGGCAGGGCATCAGTCACAGCGACATCTCCGAGGAACTGCGTCGCTTCGCCCTCTCTCCGACCGCCCTCCCCCACCCGACCATCCCCAAGGAGTTCCAGGTGGGCATCAGCTACCTGCACGAGTTTCGCGAGATCCAAGGCAGCCGGATCCAGGGTGACGTGCTTTACGAACTGCCCATCGGGTCGAGTAAACACCAATTCCTCGCCGGCTACGACTACGCCCGGGGCAAGGCCGACATCCGGTCCGGACAGCGCGGCGGCCTGACTCAGAACCTCTACACGCCGAATTACACGATCCCGTCCTTCTTCAATCCCGACACCTACATCACGACGTACACGACCGACAACGATTCGAAGAACGACGGGTTCGGCTACTTCGGCCAGTACTCGGGCTCCTTTTTCGACAATCGTCTCAGCGTCATGTATGGCTGGCGCAAAGACACCACCGGCAGCTCCACGCTCAACCGGCGCACCAATGTGCGGACCACTCCCGCCGACCTGGAAACGGACGTGCCGCGCTACTCCGTCAGCTACAAGCCTGTGGAGTGGATGACCATCTATTATGTGCACAGCGAACAGGCGGATCCCCGGGTGACGGCCAATGTCTTCACCAACATCCTGCCCAGCGCCGGCGCCCCCACCTGGCTGCCCACCGATCCGCGGTTCAATGAAATCATCACCTCCCAGGTCACCGCCGAACTCGACGAGATCGGTGCCAAGGCCAGCCTGCTCGACAACCGGATCACCGCATCGTTCTCGATGTTCAAGATCACGAGAAACGGTTTCATCCTGAATGACTTCAGGACCGAGCCGGGCGCGAACGGAGTCGGCGTCGTGTCGTTCAATCGCAACTACGTTGTCAACGGCGAGGGCTCCCGCGGATTCGAATTCGAAGTCTATGGGCAGCCGACCAAACGACTGACGGTGATGGCGGCCTTCGCCGCGATCGACGGCGACAAGCCGGCCTCCGACGGACGCATCGTTCCGATCGAGGCGATGATCGACTCCGCCATGATCAACCTGAAGTACGACTTCCGCGACGCGGACCGCAACGGCTTCGAGGTCACGGGCGGAGGCAAGCTGATGTTCAAGGGCTGGGTCATGGCCCCCGGTACTTACGAATCCTTCCGCGGCGACCAGTACCTGCTCGACGCCGGCGTGAACTACTCCTTCAAGAAGGGCCGCTACAGCGTGCGCCTGCGGTGCAACAACCTGAACAACGACCTCGTCTTCATCTCCGGCAACTCGCAATGGGGTCTGCGCCGCATCTTCCTCTCGTTCAACGGCCGGTTCTAGACCGGTGATCGCCGTGTTCCGTCGATTCCCCGCTCCTTTTAGCTCCCCTCGGGCACGCGGCTGGAGGCGGGCCCTCGCCCTGCTGGTGGTCTCCGCCGCAGTCGTCGCAGGGAACGACGAACCTCCGGTCGACACACAACCCTCCGGCCAGCCGCTTCCCCCAAAGGAAGCGGTCGGTCGGATTCGCGTGCCCTCGGGTTTCACGGTCACGCTGGCCGCCGCCGAACCCGACGTGCGCCAGCCGATCGCGATCGCCCACGACGACCGCGGGCGGCTATGGGTCGCCGAGTGCTACTCCTATGCGGGTTCCTCGTTCGTCGACGACGCCAAGGACCGCATCCTGATCTTCGAGGACACGGACGGCGACGGAGTCTACGACCGGCGGACCGTCTTTCAGGATCGCCTCAACCGGCTGACCGGCCTCGTCGTCGGCTTCGGCGGCATCTGGATCTGCGCCGCACCGCATCTCTCCTTCATTCCCGACCGCGACGGCGACGACCGGCCCGACGGTCCGCCCTTGCCCCACCTCGAGGGTTGGACCTTCGATGCCGAACACAACAGCGTGAACGGTCTCACGTGGGGACCCGATGGCTGGCTCTATGGTCGTCACGGCATCAAGCGTCCCTCCATGGTCGGGCGTCCCGGCACGCCTCCAAAAGAGCGCACGGAGGTGAGCTCTGCCATCTGGCGCTACCATCCGGTGGACCATCGTTTCGAGGTCGTCGCCGACGGCACGATCAATCCCTGGGGTCTCGACTTCGATGACCACGGGCAGGCGTTCATGAGCACCAGCGTGATCGACCACCTCTGGCATGTCGTGCCGGGCGCGCGTTTCGAACGCTGGAAGGGCCGCGGGGGTCACCCCGATCCCCACACCTACGAACTGATGACCGCCACCAGCGACCATCTGCACTGGGGCGGAGGCGCCTGGGACGAGAGCGGACGCGAGCGGAGCGGCAACGACGCCCTGGGCGGCGGACATTCGCATTGCGACGCCCTGATCTACCTGGGCGACCGGTGGCCGTCCGAATATCGGGGCAGCGTGCTGATGAGCAATATCCACGGTCGACGGCTCAACCGCGACGCCTTGGTGCGCGCTGCCTCGGACGGCCGTTACCAGGGAGTGCACCGGCCGGATTTCCTGACGGTCGCGGATCCTTGGTTCCGGGCCGTCTCTCTGGAGTATGGGCCGGAGGGCGACGTCGTCATGACCGACTGGTCGGACACCGGCGAGTGCCACGACCGCGACGGCGTGCATCGGTCCAGCGGACGGATCTACCGCATCAGCTACGGCGATCCCCGCCGCGTGCCGGCGAATGTGCGCGCCGCGTCCCTGAGCGAGCTCGTGGCCCTGCAGTTTCACCCCAACGACTGGTTCGTCCGCCGGGCCCGCGTCGTCCTGCAGGAACGGGCCGCCGCCGGCGTCGGTTTTTCCGACGTCCACGCCCTCCTGAAGGCGCACGTCAGCGACCAGCCCGGTACACCGCAGAAACTACGCGCCCTTTGGGCGCTCCATGTCACCGGGGGTGCCTCGGCGAACTGGTTGCGCACGCTGCTCGGCCATCCGGACGAACACCTCCGTCACTGGGCGATCCGGCTTCTCTGCGACGGTGCGATCGATCCGTCCACCAAGGCTGCCTTGGTCCGTCTCGCCTCCGGCGAAACCTCTTGGCTTGTGCAGCTGGCGCTGGCGTCGGCGCTCCAGCGCCTGCCGGTGGAACAACGCTGGGCCTTGGCGCAACCGCTGGTCGAAGCCTGCACTCCCGCGACCGATCCGAATTTGGTCCGCCTACTCTGGTACGGTCTGGAGCCGGCGGTGTCGCTTCAGCCTGACGCTATAGCCCAGTCCGTGGCCAACGGGTCGGCGACCCGACTCAAACGCCTGGTAACGCGACGGCTGGCCGAGGCCCTCTCCACCTCCAGCACAGCGGGCGAGGCTTTGTTCCACCTCCTGGACCGCCCGGCGTCCCCGCCCGCGCTCACCGACCTTCTCACCGCCGTGCAGGAGGGACTCGCCGGTCAGCGCCACCTGAACCCGCCTGCCCGCGCCTCCGCCTTCCTCGCCGGGTTTGCCCAGAACTCCCACGAGCCGCTGCGCCGCGTCGCTTCTCGGCTCGCGGTGAGGTTCGGCGATCCTTCGGCGCTCACCCGCGTGCGAATGGAGCTCAACGATCGAAGTCTCGACCCGGCCCAACGATCCCAGGCCCTCGAAACCCTGCTGGAAGCGCCTCCGCCCTGGCTGGCGGACGACCTCCTCGAGATCGTGCGCAGTGGCACCTGGGTCGAGCCCGCCATCCGTGCGCTCGCCAACGTGAACGATCCGCGCACCCCGCCTGCGTTGATCGCCCAGTTTCCCAGTTTCAGTTCGGTTGCCCGGGTCGCCGTCACCGACAGCCTTGTGACGCGTGCCTCCTCGGCCCGATTGCTCCTTGACGCCATCGGCGACCAGCGCATCCCCCGCCAGGCGCTCTCCCCGCACCAAGCACGGCAGATCGCACAGCTCCGCGACGAGGACCTCCGCCGCCAGCTGGAGCGCGTCTGGGGCAGCCTAGGCACCTCCTCCTCGGAAACGGAGGCCACCCTCAAGCGCCTGCGCGCCCGCCTCACCCCGGCTGCCCTCCACGATGCCGACCTGACCCAAGGTGCCGCCCTCTTCGAGCAGCGGTGCGCGGCCTGTCACGGGCTATTCGGCCGCGGCCAGTCCATCGGTCCCGATCTGACCGGCTCCGGCCGCAAGGACCTTGAGTACGTGCTCATCAACGTGGTCGATCCCAACGCCTCGATTCCTGCCGACTACCGCCTTGGGGTCGTGACCCTGAAAGACGATCGCGTGCTCAGCGGCATCCTCGTTTCGCAAACGGAGCAGGTGGTGGTGATCCGCACTCTGACCTCTGAAGACACCGTGAACCGCAGCGACGTGAAAGACGTGCAAAGCCTGCCTATGTCCCTCATGCCGGTGGGCTTGCTCGAAGGTTTGGACGACAAGGCGGTTCGCGACCTGCTGGGTTACCTCATGTCGGACGGGCCCCGGACGCCCTGACGGGCCGTTGACAAGCCAAAGCGCCCCGTCACCGTCGATTACATCGTATGGAAACCGGTGAGGATACGTTTCAGACCAAGTCGAGTCGGGTGTATTCGGAGCTCCGACGGGCGATCACGGACGAAGTGTTTAAGCCCGGCGAACACCTGGTTCGACGCGATCTGGTAAAGAAGTTCACCGTCAGCCTTTCGATCGTCAACGAAGTCCTCGGCCGCCTGGCAACGGACGGTTTGGTGGAAACGAAGGAGATGTACGGCACCCGGGTGATCCGCCCGGACGTCGAGAACATTCGCAATGACTTTGCCCTGCGAGAGGCCGTTGAACGCCATGTGGCGCGGATCCTTGCGGAGAAGGCCACCGACGATTTGCTCGGCAGCATCTTGGAAGATGCCTGCATCCTCGACCGTTGGATGGCGACCGAGACCCAGGGAGGCCTGGTCCACTTGGAGTTTCACCTCAAGCTGGCCCGCTCCACCGGCCTGCCGCTCCTGGAGCAGACCCTGAAGCGGACCGGAGTGCGCAGTCTGCTGACCTCGCGATGGCTCAAGAGCCAGGCGGTTCCCCACCCGCCGGATTTTCATGAGCAGCTGGTGCGAGCCATCATGACCCGCGATTCGAACGCCGCGGATCGGAAGATGAAGGATCACCTGCACTTCAACGAAAAGCGGTTCGATCCGGCGAAATAGGTGACAGATTGTCCGGGGAGATAGGTTACACATAAGGGCATATGCCGTGGAAAATGGACCATAGCAGGGTCAGGCTTTTCTGGGCCCTCATCATGCGCAAGGTTCAGCGCGAGCTCGAAAAACAACCGCCCACGAGCGCGTCTCTTCCCTTCGGCTCGCCCTAATTCCAACCCACCCCGTGGCCGACCCATTGCTCAACTCCCCCATCATGACGTCCTCTCCGCGCTTAACCATCGCCGTCGCCCTCGTGGCAGTCACCCTCATTCCGGCTGCCCACGCCGAGGACCCCGCACTGGAAGCCGAGCGCCGTGTCCGCGCCCACGTCACCTACCTCGCCGACGACCTCATGGAAGGCCGCGGAGCCGGCACCCGCGGCCACGGCATCGCCATGAACTACGTCGCCGCCCAGTTCATGCGCCTCGGCATCGAGCCCGCCGGCGACCAGGGCTACCAACAGCCCATGGCCATGCGCGAGTCACGCCTCGACCTCGAGGCCGGCAAGCTCGTCATCCGCCACGCTGGCACCGAGGTCTCCCTCGCTCCGATCAACGACATGATCGCCCGCCCCGCCGCCGGCCTCGCCGCCAGCGAGCTCACCGCCCCCGCCGTCTTCGTCGGCTTCGCCATCCACGCCCCCGAGTTCAACTACTCCGACTTCGCCACGGGCGTGGACCTCCGCGGCAAAATCGCCGTCATCCTCGCCGGCTCGCCTAAAAGCCTCCCCGCCACCGCCAAGGCCCACTACTCCCGCGAAAAAACCGCCGAGCTGGTCCGCCGTGGCGCCGTCGGCGTCGTCTCGGTCGTCACCCCCGACGAGGAGAAACGCGCCGCCTGGGCTTTTTCCATCAACGGATCCCGTTTCCCCGCCATGCGCCTCATCAATGCCGACGGCACCATCCACGAGGCCTACCCCGAACTCCGCGCCACCGCCAGCGTGAGTCGCATCGCCGGCGCCGCCCTCTTCAAACACGCCTCGCGCCAGATTGACGCCGTCTTCGCCGCCTCCGAGCGCAGCGAGCCCCAGGCCTTCCCGCTCGAGGTCGAGCTCACCGTCGGCGGCCGCGCCACCGTGAGCGATATCGCCAGCGCCAACGTCCTCGGTTGGCTGCCCGGTACCGACCCGACCCTCGCCAGCGAACCCCTCGTCGTGACCGCCCACCTCGACCACATCGGCATCGGCCCCGCCCTCAACGGCGACGCCATTTACAATGGCGCCATCGACAACGCCCTCGGCACTGCCGCCCTGCTCGCCGCCGCCGAGCAACTCGCCGCCGGCCCGCGCCTAAAACGCCCGGTCCTCTTCGCCGCGCTCACCGCCGAGGAAAATGGCCTGCTTGGCGCCTCTCACCTCGCCCGCCGCCCGCCCGCCCGCGTCCGCCGCTTCATCGCCAACCTCAACTTCGACATGCCCCTGATCCTCGCGCCCGTGCGCGACGTCATCGGCATCGGCGCCGAGCACACCACCCTCGGCGCGTCCCTCGCAGCCGTCGCCGCCCGCAGCGGATTTACCCTGAGCCCCGACCCCTTGCCCGAGGAAGTCGTCTTCGTACGCAGCGACCAGTATCCCTTCATCCGCGCCGGCGTCCCCGCCCTCTTCATGAAGTCCGGCCAGAAGGGCCTCGACCCCAAGCAGGACCTCGCGGCCCTCGGAGCCGACTTCCGCAAAACGCATTACCACAAACCCAGCGACGACCTCACGCGCCCGATCCACTGGCCTTCCGCCGGCGCCTTCGCCCTCCTCACCGCCGAGTTGATCCGCACCGTCGCCAACGACCCCGCCGCCCCCGCGTGGAAACCCGGCGATTTCTTCGGCTCCCGCTTCGGCCCGGAAAAAGACGCCCCTGCAAAACGCTGAAGCGGCCGGAAAGACCTTGACCCTTTCGGGCAGCTCTTTCGCATGCGGGCACGATAAGGTTTCTTGGAAAGGTCATGACCTCGCCGGACCAAGTCGGCGACAACCTCGGGCGCAATTCCGTCTTCCAGCAGAACCGACTGGCCGCTGAGGTGACGAAACCGCGGCGCGTCGCTCGCTGCCTGCATGCTCATATGAAAGTCCTCTCCCCGCCGCGGTCGGAGTGAGCTATCGCCGGAAATTCAGGTAACGCAGACTTGGCCGGTCAGAAAAGGCGTCGTGGTCGTGGTCGACCAGGGTGAGCTCGCGTTTGGCGGCCGCTGCGATCCATGCGTCGATTTCGTCCGTTCTTCGCACGGCGCGCGTCTGCATCTTCACCACTCATTCGGCGTCGTTCTGGCCTTCGCCGACGAAGTGGAAGCGGCTCCGCAACTTCCTCTTCAGATCCGCAGTGTCGGCCGCGTACTCAAGAACTCAACATAGCCTTCTTTTCCACGAGGCGTTCCTCGGCCCGCAGTTGGAGCGCGAGGTCTTCGATCATGTCTTCGCTCCACTGTTCGCGGCGTGCCTTCGTCAGCCGTTCCTTCAACCAATGGCACCGCTGCTGGATGCGGCCCGCCTCGCGATCGGCATTGTGAAAGGCCGGGTCGCGGGACTGAAACCAGCAGACAACGAAGATAATTGCGGAGATAAAGGCGACGACGAGGACGGCGAGTGCTTCCGGCATAACGCACATAGATTGTCTCCCCGTCTTTCCCGTTGCAGCCGCAGAGTCGCAGAGAGAGGCGAGTAGTGCCTTCGCTGCTGCAAAAAATTGCGTAGGCTACTGACCGCCCCAGGTTCGAGATGACAGCTGTTGTTCATATGCTTAAACAAGTGGTCGACGCCTATGCTCGCGCGCGTACGTGTGTTCTACGGGCCGATCCCGTCAGAAAATCCCAGCCACGAGGGACCGTGGCCACCCCGCGGATTGTTGGAGGGCCTCGCTCTGTCGAGGCCGGGATTGCGCGGCAGCGCGCTGCCAGCACCGCCCCGTGGACCGTATCGCGCACGAGGTGGGTTTTCGCAGTGGGTCTCATGCGACGGAATGACGTTGTACCGGTTTAATTTTCGGCGCGCTCCCTGCTATTCTTCGTCAAGCGCCCAGGTGCGGAGTATGCGACCTTGGATTATACAATACGACGCCAAGGACGGGAGGGTACTGACGGCCTCTCTGTATACAAATAGATCCTCGAAAGGGTCAGGCTTTTCTCTTTGCGGTCCATAGAGATCCTCGAAAGGGTCAGGCTTTTCTCTTTGCGGTCCATAGAGTCTCGTGGGTTTAACTCGATGCCGATGGCTGGCTGCACGGCTTTCGATGGGGAGCCTTTACTCCGAAGACCGGCTCACCACCGAATGCCGCAACGGCAGGAAGGCGCAGGCATTTTACGAGCAGCTAACCGCAAACAGAAAAGCCTGACCCTTTCCCGATCCCTGACCCCGAGCAGCTAACCGCAAACAGAAAAGCCTGACCCTTTCCCGATCCGACCCTTTCCCGATCCCTCGTCGCGGGTCGGCGATACCGTGCTGGTTCGCAGGGTCGGGAATACCGCTTGGATCTCCTTTACCAAAATGGATGCGATCCAGGGACGCCCCGATGCGGAGAAGAAAACCCGGCAATGGGGGCCCTTTGACCTGCACTTCGACCGGGTCGTGACCCGGGTGGAAGGCAACCGCATCACCCTGTACTTGACCCTTCTGGTGTCCTTAGAATCCAGTCGAACCGACGACCCATGGCACGTGCCTCGCCGATCCGGAATTTTCACCATGAACCAATTGCACCTTAAACTGAAACGCACGGCCCTGTGTGTCGCCCTGCTGATCGGCCCCACCGGGGCCCTTTTTTCCCAGAAGGCTCCTGCCCCTGCATCCGAGGCCGTGACAGAGCTGGAGAAATTCATAGTTTCCGAATCCGCCGCAGCCGCCGCCGGTGGTCTTCTGCCGACGTCCCGCAGCAGCGACTCCGTCTTCGGCTCCGCCAAATCCATCCTCGATATTCCGCGCTCCGTCACCGTCCTGACCCCCGATCTCATGCAAAAGCTGGGAGTCCGAAGTTTCGACGACATCGCCCGGGTCATGCCCGGGGGGGAACGGCCCAATTATTACGGAGTTCCCGGCACCCCGTTCATCCGTGGAGACTTCGCTGGGACGTTCTTCAATGGCATGCAGCGCGCCTTCCAGCGGAATGAAATGCCCACCTCGTTTGGCTCCCTCGATGGCATGGACATCGTTCGAGGACCCGCCCCGGGGAATTTCGGCCCGACCCAAGGCGGCGGCTACATCAACTTCCTGCCCAAATCGCCCTACTACGACAAATTCCGTGCGTCCTTTCGCACCACCGTAGGCTCCGACGATTACTTCAATACTCAGGTGGACGTGGGCGGCCCGCTTCTTGCCTTCGGCAGGCCCATGGCGTACCGCATCTCGCTGACGAATCAAAACGCCGATTCGTACTACAAGAACGTCAAGAACGACTACATCTCCCTTTACGGTGCCCTCAAGGCCCAGATTGCCACGGACATCTCCTTTTTCACGGGTGCCGAGTACTACAACTACAAATCCAACGAGAACGCCGGCTGGAATCGCGTGACTCAGGACCTGATCGACAACGGCAACTACATTGTCGGTGAAGTCGCCAACGCCACCAGCCCCGTCGCCGGCGGCTTTGTGCTCCCCGGTGCGGTCCCGTTCATTGGTTTCGGCGCCAGCGCCGCCAAGATCGGCGGCTCACAATTCGACAACAGCGGAGGTGCGATCATCCCGCCCGCCAGCTACTTCGCCACGCTCTCCCCCCAGCTTCGGGGGCTGCTCAATCCCACCACAGGGGCCTACACCGCCGCGTTCTTCAACGCCGGTGGCAAGGCGCTCACGACCAAGATCGAAGGCGACACGGTGCTCGCCGATCCCGGCGATTTTGCGAATTCGGAGAATCTGCTCTTTTTCGCAGATTTGGTAAACACGCGCTCCTCCTCGCTGACGCTGAAGAACCAGTTTATCGTCGACTGGATAGACACTGAAAAGGTTTCCTCGTACGGCTACGCGTTTGCGATGAAGCAGTTCATCATAGAGGATAAAATCAGCGTCGAGCAGAGTTTCACAGGGATCCTCGCCAGCCTCACCTCCGGCGGGTCCGTTCGCTATAGCTGGGCGAAACAGCTCCAGGACTTCGCTGCGGAGCCCTTCTCCCGCCGCGATATCGGTAATCCGCAGATCACAGCCAACTCCGTTGTCCTCACCGGCCCGCAGCGTCCGCTGTTCGGCGATACGCGCAACCTCTGGGCCCAGAGTTCGAGTACGGATCTTTACCAACTCGCCGCTTTCTCGGTGGGCGAACTCAAGTTCTCCGACGCCTTCAGCACTTATTTCTCGCTCCGCGTCGAGGGTGCCAGTTTCAAAAATCGCATTCCCGGAGAACACGAGCGCAACGCCAACCGCGGCCGCCAAGTCGCCAAAGGCGGGAAGAACTACTACATGGCGAGCGTGAACCCGATCTTCAAGATCTCGCCCCAACTGTCGCTCTTCGCCTCGGGCCTCTATGGCACGGCGCTGACCCCCTCGCAGGGCGGAAACGTCGCGTCCGAAGCCAATTTCGGAGAGACCGGTCTGGTCGAAGGTGGCATCAAGGCCTCTCTGCTCGACGACACGCTTTTCGCCGCGCTGTCGGTCTACGACTCCACCCGCCGGCGCTTCAACAACTTCACCAATGCCCAGGACGGCCTCCGTTCCCAAGGCATCGAGTTCGAGACCACCTGGCTGGTGACCAAGCGTCTTTCGTTAATCGCCAACTTTGGAGCGAAAGAGACCCAGCTTATCACCCGCCCCGGCTTCCGCTTCGGCGCCACGCAGGACTACTACACGCCCTTGGTTGCGGGCGGGCTGTACGTCGACTTTGGAGACGCCACCGGACTGATCGCAAAGAACAACCCTGACGGCCTCTTCGCCGGCTCGCCGCAAAGTTCCGCCAACCTCTTTGCCAGCTACGACCTAGGGTACGGTCTCGAGATCTCGGCGGGTCCTCGTATTCGAGGCAGCTACTACCACAACTACGAACGCACCCTCCGCCTGCCGTCCTCGGTCATTTGGAACGCCAACGTGGCCTACAACCGCGGTCCGATCCAGGTCCTCCTTGAGCTCACCAACATCGCCAGCGAGGACTACTTCAACGGCTCGGATCCCATCTTTGCCGCCAACACCATCATCACCAAGGCCCCGCCGATTCGGGGTAAACTCAACGTCACTTATAAGTACTAGGGTCACTGCAAGGGCGTGATCGTCGCCGATCCAAGGCCAAAGGCGGCGGGATGCTCCCTCCGCCTTTTTTTACGCTTAGCCGCCCCGCTAAACTCCGGCCCCTTGGCCCGCAAACCCGAGCCCGGCCTCTGCAGCATCGGTTAGGACGGTAGAGTAGGCAGACCGAGAAGAGTCGGCCAACTCCCGCCCCTCATAAAACCTGACGAACGGATTTCACACCTCAGCCGGTCCCGGCATAGTGAAAATTTCGGCTTTCCGAAAACATACGTCGCAAAACGATCGGCACCGGCAACAGGTCAGAGGTAGTGGCCAGAGTTTCCCGGCCACGAGGGACCGAGGCCCTCCAAGGGGGTTGTGGAGGGCCTCGCTCCGCCGAGGCCGGGATTGCGCGGCTGCGCACTGCCAGCACCGCCCCGTGGGCCGCATCGCGCACGAGGTGGGTTTTCGCAGCGGGTCTCTTGCGACGGAATGACATTGTACCGGTTTGATTTGCAGCGCGCTGCCTACTGTTCTTCGTCAAGCCCCCTCGTGCGGAGTGTGCGACTTTGGAGCATACAATACGACGCCAAGGACGAGAGGATACTGGCGGCCATTCTGTATACAAAAAGTCGGAATAAAACTTGCACCCGACGACCCTCCCGGCACATCCGCTAAAAATAAAACATACTAGAATTAAGCGGTTTAAATTCTGTACGAAGACGAAGGCGGAACCTAGCGGTACTTCGTGGAGGGAGGAGTGCACCGATATGGACCCCAAAAAGGGGCCACGGCCCGCCGTGTATAACCTCGCCACAAGCAACCACGAATATGTCTTACCGCCGTGTTTCTCGCTCGGTCTATGCACGCATCTTCTCCCCGAAGCCGAGCCCGCCCGTCGACTCCGCTCGCGCTAAGCGCGTGCGAATTGCGATCGTAGAGGATCAACCGGTCTTCGCCCGCTTCCTGGCCGCTCTTTGCACGAAGGAACTGAACGGCGATATCGTTTTGTGCGAAACCCACGGCAGACGGGCAATGGCCCAGATTCGTAGGTTCAAGCCGGATCTCCTTTTGCTCGACCTCTCGCTGCCGGACGTGAATGCGCTGGAAGTCGCTCGTCGCGTCCGCACGCAGGTGCCGAGTGTCCGCATTCTCATTTTGTCCGCGTACCGCGATCCGAGCACGATGCTGCGCGTCCGCGAATCGGGCGCACACGGTTTCGTCGATAAACGACTGCAGAATCGGGCCCTGTTGACCGAGGCAATCCGCCGGGTCGGCAATGGAGAACGCTATTTTGGGGCGGTCGCGAGAGAAACCACACCGGTTCTGCAGCAAAGTCCGCGTGCACTTCGCCGATTCTTGACGGACGGCGACCGAGCGATCGATCCTGACTTGCATCGGCGAAGGGACGACTGACGGCGAAATCGCGCTCGACGCGCGTCTATGACGGGTCTTCGCTACGGCTTCGAACTCGCGACTCTCGACCCCCAAGCAAAAGCCTGGCGGAACCACCAAGACGGCCCTGGGCTGAAACTTTCGGGAGCGCAGGTGTGTTAACAGCGTGTGGCACCTCATTGCACACCGTGTCCTGTTTCCTCACGCTATGAAGACTCTCCCAATCCTTTTACTCTGGGCGCTGTTGTTGGCGATCTGCTGGCCACTCGCCCTGCTCGTATTCATTCTTTGGCCGGTCTTTTGGCTGCTCTCGATCCCCTTTCGAATCGTCGGAACCGCGATGCGGGCAATCCTCGCCTTGGTCTCGGCGCTCCTCTTTCTCCCCGCACGATTGCTGGGATACCGCGGCGCGTGACGCCGCGTGCGCGAAACCACGGTTTGCGGCGGTGATTGCCCCGGCGGGCGCGACGATTTGGTCGGAGGAATAGAGCGAAGAGTTCCCCTAGGGCAATTTCCCGAACGCCGGTTTGGCTACCGGCCCGATTGGAGGGGTGAGGTCAATGTGATTTACTGTGGATGGAAAAAGCTACTCCCACCGTCACAACCCTCCACCCTTAAACGAAACATCCTCCTCATGACTTCGATTCTTTCGCTGCTTTCGTCACTCTCCCCCGAACTTCGTCCGTCGTCCGAAGAGGTTGAGGCTTATGCGCAGTTCATCGCAGCGCGAGAAGGTCGTTCGCGCAAACAGCTTTCCAAATATCGCTACGAAGCCGAACTACAGATTTGGGTGTCTCGCTGGTCGGCCCCGCGTGCATCGGTCGAACCCCTGCCCGAAATGCACGCACCGGCGATGCAGGGCGGGTTGGTGGCTTAGGCCGAAATCAAAGCGTCGAGTTTGCGTGAGAGGTGCTTGAGCCACTCGCCGTCGTCGACCATAGCCGGCAGACGATACTGTTCGGCGATAATCCAGCCGGAATAGTGGATTTCGTCGAGCGCGGCCATGACCGCTGGCCAATCGGCGTCGCCATCGAAGAGATCCGCTTCGAAGCCGGCGCTCGGTCCCCGTGTGTCGCGCACCTTGCGGTTGAATTCCTTTACGTGGACCTGGACGATACGCTTGCCCAGCGTACGAATCCACTGCTCGGGAAATCCGGTGTTGACGATATTTCCGGCGTCGAAATGCCACTGCACCCACGGGCTCTTGAAGGAATCGACGTAGCTGACCGCCTCGAGCGGACTCAGGAGAAACTGGTTCCAAACGTTCTCGATCGCGATGATCACGCCCAACGAAGCGGCCAGAGGCACCGCCTTTGCGATCTCCTCCCGCGACCGATCGTAGGCGTCGGCATAAGACACCGTCTTGGTCACCTTCCCAGGTACGAGGAGGACCGACTTGGAGTTGTAGGCTTTGGCATCACGCAGCCCTTGGCGAAGTCCCTCCAACCCGACCGCACGCACCTCCGCACTCGGGTCCGTCAGCGGTTTTGCCCAGTGAGTGGAAACGCATACGCTGGGAATCTCCAGCTTGGTGGCATCGCGTGCGGCCAGCACCTCGGCTTGATCCTGCGCGCTCATCACCTCCACTCCGTCGAATCCCGCGGCGGCGAGCAACTTGAACCGATCGAGCACACTTCGCTTTTCTGCGGTCGGGCCACGGAGGGTCGCCATCATGAAACCCTTCTTCAAGGTGCGCGCGTTTCCCCCGCCCTTCGCGCCGCCGGTGGACGAAGAGGACGGAGACGTTTGCGAAAACGAACGAGCCACCACGGTGGAGGCGACGGCAGCGGCGGCTGCGTTTCCGAGAAACTGTCGGCGGGTGTGCATAAAGGAAAAGAGAGCGACGAACGAAGGGAGGCGGTCGGGAGAAATCGAATACGCGATCGTGGCGGCGACGAAGCGAAACCTAGAGCGGCTGGAAGCCCAGGAACGTTTCGCCTCGAACGGGGCCGACGACGACGACCGCGCCCGCGAGCAAGAGAAGGATTCGCGTGACGCGGAAGGTAAAAGTCATCGAGCGGACCCTGACTGAAGAGGGAAGCCCATAACCGGGTCAATCGCTTACTGACTGCGCAGCCGAGGACCAACGGCCGACGCCTCGCCCGAACGAGAATCGACGACCCGAGGCAATCTCCTAGTTTTTTTCGAGAATCCGCTTTTAGCGCTGGCGGGTACCCCGCCCTTTCACCTTTTTCGACCCACCGCCGCATCCCCGGGCCACTGACGCATCCTTTCCCGTGAAATCGCTCTTTTACCCCGCCTCGGCGGCGAGTCTGGCGGAACCCCTCGCCAACGGCGTCCACATCGTCAATCTCACGTGTCACCTCCCCATCCAAACCGCCTTGGTGATCGGGGCCGGCCCCATCGGCCTGATGTGCCAGCAGGCGCTCCAAGCCATGCGCGGCGTTAACACCGCCGTCTCGGACGTGTCGGCGGGACGGCTCTCCACCGCGACCGCCCTTGGCGCGACCAAAGTGTTCAATGCCAAGACCGACGACGTCGCCAGCGAATCGCTCGCCTGGACCGACGGCGAAGGCGTCGATCTGGTGGTCGATGCAGCCGGCTCCGCGCTGACCAAACGGCTTTCGCTGGCCGCACTCCGCCCGGGCGGAGTCGCCGTTTGGATTGGGCTGCACGAGAACATAATGGAAATCGACTCCTACGAGGTGACATTACCGGAGAAACAGGTCTACGGCACTTACGCCGCAAAAAAGGAGGAGCTGATCGAGGCGCTCGAATTGATGCGTGCGGGAAAAGTGGACGTCACCTCCTGGACCGAGACGATCTCCTTGGAGAAATCGGTGCCCGCCTTCCATCGCATGCTTCGACCGGGCGACTGCGAGATCAAAGCCATCTTCGCGCCTTAATCTTTTCGCTACCCTATGAAAATCGTCATCACCGATCACGGCTTCCCCTCGATCGAACAAGAACAGCGTCTGTTCGCCGCGGCCGGCTGCGAACTGGTCGTCCTTCAATCCAAGGATCCTGCCGTGCTGCGAACCGCTTGCCGCGACGCCGATGCCTTGCTCGTACAATGGGCGCCGATCGATAAGGACACGATCGCTTCGCTGGCGCACTGTAAGGCGATCGTGCGTTACGGGATCGGGTTCGACAGTGTCGATCTCGCCGCCGCGGGTGCGCGAGGAATACCGGTCTGCAATATCCCCGACTATTGCATCGACGAGGTCGCGGATCATGCGCTGGCGCTCGCGCTGGGACTCGCGCGACAGGTTCCCCAGACCGACGCTACCGTCCGCGGTGGCACCTGGAAGATCTTCCCTCCTTCGCCCTTTCCCGCGTTTCGGACGACCACCTTCGCGACGGTCGGTTTCGGACGCATCGCTCGCGCCGTGTTGGAACGCGCGCGGGTTTTTGGCTTCAAACTCGCCGCCTATGACCCCTTTGTTCAGCCCGCAGCGTTCGCCGCCGCCGGAGTGCGCCAAGTGGACGTCTCGGAGCTTTGGAGCGAAGCGGGGATCGTCTCGCTGCATCTTCCGCTGAACGCGCAGACCAAACACATTCTCGGTCGCTCGGCGCTTGCGCAGATGCGCTCCGATGCGATCGTCGTAAATACCGCACGGGGCGGGTTGATCGACACGGTCGCCCTCGCAGAGGCGCTCCACGAGCGCAAAATCGCCGGCGCCGGCCTCGACGTTTTCGAAGTGGAGCCACTGCCGAACGATCATCCCCTGCGCCTCGCACCCAACCTCGTTCTCACGTCCCACACCGCCTGGTACAGCGGCGGCAGCGTTCCGGAATTGCAACGCAAGTGTGCCGAAGCCGTGGTGCGCGCGATTCGCGGCGAGCCGCTCGTCAACGTCGTCAACTCCGCCTTTCTTTCCCCCACCCCATGACGCTCGTCGATCTGTCCCACCCCCTCGTCCACGGACAACCTAATTTTCCGTCTGACCCCAAACTCAGCATCGTTTCCCACGGAGACACCCGCACCCTGCGCTACAATATGACGCAGGTGAGCATGGCCACCCATCAGGGCACCCATCTCGACGCGATGTATCACTTCGTCGACGACGGCAAAACGATCGATCAAATGCCGTTGGACTGGTTTTACGGCGACGCGATCCTCCTCCGCATTCCCAAGGCCGCTCGAGAAGAGATCGTCCCCGAGGACTTCCAGAAGATCGAAGCCCTCCTGCAACCTGGGACCAAATTGATCTACGAGACCGGTTGGCACCGGCAGTTCGGGAAGGACAATTACTTCAGCGACTTCCCCAGCCTGACGCAGGCGGCGGCGCGTTACCTGGTTTCCCGGAAAATCCGTCTCCTCGGGATGGATACGCCCACTCCCGGCCGCGACTGGTACGAGGTCCATCACATCCTTCTCGGGAAGGACGCCGAGATCGTCGTGGTCGAAGGCTTGACCAATCTCGACCGACTGCCGGACCGTTTTATCTTCAGCGGTTTCCCGCTCAATTTCCAAGGCCGCGACGGCTCCCCGATCCGCGCGGTGGCAATTCTTCCATGAAAGGCCTCGCCGATAAAGTCGCGCTCGTCACGGGCGGCCTGGGCGACCTGGGTTACGCCTCGGTTCTCCGTCTGGTGGAAGAGGGCTGTCGGGTCGCGACGTTCGACCTGAAAAACGATAAGGACAACCTGCTCGGTCCGCAGGGTGTTTTCCACCAATCCGTCGACGTCACAAACGGAGATGCGATCGCCCTCGCCTGTGCCGAGGTCAAGGCCCGGTTCGGCCCCATTCGTATTCTCGTCAACTGCGCCGCGCGTTTCGTCTTCAAGAGCGTCGATGCGACGGCGAAGGACTGGCAGGACATTCTTTCGGTCAACGTGGTCGGAACCTCGCTCGTCACCCAACACGCGGTCGCGCAGATGAAGGACGCCGGCGGCGGCAGCATCGTCAACTTTTCGTCCGTCAGCGGCTTTGTCGGCCAAGCCAATTTCGCCACCTACAATGCGACGAAGTTCGCCCTGCGCGGATTGACGAAATGCTGGGCGCAGGATCTCGCGCCGCACAAGATTCGGGTCAACACGGTGTGTCCCGGATATATCTATACCTGGGCGTTCGTCGACTCCTGCAAGAAACTGAATCTCGACCTCGGCGAGGAGGACCGCCGCGCCTCCGCCCTTCACCTGCTCGGTCGTCAGGGCCGTCCGGAGGAAGTGGCCTCGGCGGTGGCTTTTCTTGCGAGCGAAGAGTCCTCGTTTATGACCGGCAGCGATCTCGTCGTGGACGGCGGTTACCTGGCGCGCTGATCGACGCGCGCTATCCAAACCCCAGATCGACGCCGAAATCCCCAATCCAGAACCGACGAGATCGACGGGGTGAGATGGCTCCCAGGACCCAGGATAGATTTGCGACACGAATGGCCTCCCTCGTTCCTCTTTTCCGCTACCGCCGCCCGTCAGAGCAAGTGATCGGCATTCCCATGCAAAGGAGGCACGTGGAAGCCGGTTGACTCGGTCTAATCGCTTGTGGCGTCATTTGATTTTTCCCGGTTTCCTCTTTTTGTATTCGTTATCTCTCATGCGCTTCAGCTGCCTGCTCGCCCTCGGCCTCGTCTCCCTTTCCAGCTGCCTGTATGGTCAAAGTGGTGACAAAGCCGGCGAGGTTCAAAACCAGCCATCGGCGCACCTGGTTATCCCGCCGGCCCCCGCGCTCTCGGTGGAGCAAGCGCTAAAGTCCTTCACGCTCGCCCCCGGCTTCAAGATCGAAGCGGTCGCGAGCGAACCGCTGGTCCGTGAGCCCGTCGTTTCTCTGATTGCGGAAGATGGAAGCATCTGGGTGGTGGAAATGCGCTCGTTCATGCCGAACGTGGATGGCACGGGCGAAAATGAACCGACCGGCACGATCGCGAAGCTCGAAGACAGCGACCGCGACGGCAAAATGGACAAGCGTATGGAATTCGCCGGCGGTTTCGTTCTCCCCCGCGCCCTCTTGCTCGTCGGAGATGGCGTGCTCGTCGGCGAGCCCCCGCACCTCTGGTTTCTGCGCGACACGAACGGCGACGGAAAGGCCGACGAAAAAACCGAGGTCGCCAACGACTACGGCGACACCTCCAATCCCGAACACACCGCCAACAGCCTGACCTGGGGATTGGATAATTGGATCTACAGCGCCAACTTCACCTCCCGTTTTCGCTACAAGCAAGGTAAATGGACCCGCGAGAAAACGCCGTTCCGCGGCCAATGGGGTCTCACCCAGGACGACATCGGTCGGCTCTATTTCAACAACAACAGCGTCCCGATTCAGGCCGACGCATTCCCCGGCGAGTACCTCGCGCGCAATCCGCAGATGCCGGCATCGCAGGGCTTGAATCGCCGCCTCGCGGATCCGGATTTCCTCAAGCTGTTCCCCGGACGCGTCACGACGGGCATCAACCGCGGTTACAAAACGCTGGGCGAAGACGGCATGCTCCGCAGCGTCACCGCCGCTTGCGGTCCCGTCATCTATCGCGGCGCGCTCTTCCCCGCGGAGTTCAACGGCAACGCGTTCGTCTGCGAACCGTCCGCCAATCTGATCAAGCGTATCGTGATTGACGATACCGACTCCGTTCTCGCGGCCCGCAACGCCTACGAAGGCTCGGAGTTTCTCACCTCGACCGACGAACGTTTCCGGCCGGTCAACCTGACGAACGGCCCCGACGGCGCACTCTACGTGACGGACCTTTACCGCGGTGTGCTGCAGCACCGGATCTACGTCACGTCGTATCTACGCAAACAAATCGAGTCACGTAATCTCGAGACGCCCATCGGACTCGGACGCATTTATCGCATCGTTCCCACGGACAGTAAGCCCGCGGGCAGGACGCGTTACCCCTCGCAGTTCACCACCGCCGAACTCGTCGCCGCGCTGGACAACCCGAACGGCTGGTGGCGCGACACCGTGCAACGTCTCCTTGTCCAGCGCCACGACGTGGGTGCGATCCCGGCTCTGAAGGCAGCCGCCGTGAATGCAGCACTGCCAGCGCTGGCACGCCTGCACGCGCTCTGGACCTTGCACGGCTTGGACGGCGTCGATGCCCCCACCCTCGCCACCGCTTTTGGCGACTCCGACGTGCGCGTCGTTGCAACGGCGGCCCGTCTATCGGAACCGTCGCTGGCGAAAGGCGATGACGCGTCGTTGGAGAAAGTCATCGCGTTCACGCTGCGTTCGGAATCGTCGCTTCGCCTGCAGGCCGCCTTCTCCCTGGGTGCCTCGAAATCCCCTGCCGCCGAAGCCGCACTCTTCAAACTCGCTCGTGCGCGCGGCGACCAGCCGTACCTCAATGAAGCCGTCGTCAGCAGCGTCCCGGGCCGCGAAATCCAGCTGATCGAGTCGCTCGCCGCTCATCCTTCGACCGTCGGAGAACGGGTGGATGCGAGTGCGATCGTCGCGACGGCCTCGGCGACGATCGTCAACGGAGAATCCGCGGATGGTCAGACCAAGTTGTTCACCTGGCTCGATCCGCGCACGACGACACCACCGTGGATGCGCCCAGCCATCCTCGCGGGCATCGAGCAATCGATTCCGAAGTCCTCCGGCAACGCTTCGCGCGGGGTCGCGCTGGCTGCGACGCCAAACGGATTGCTCGCGTTCTCCAGGGATTCGAAAACGTCCGCATCCGATGCCGCCCGCGCGAAGAAAGTGCTGGCCGCATTGCAATGGCCCGGAAAACCGGAACCCGTCGTCAAGGTGCCGGCAGCGATCGCGCTCACAGCCGCAGAAAAAGTGCTCTTCGAAAAAGGCCGTAAGAATTTCGCCATCTGCGCCGGTTGTCACCAACCCGACGGCAAAGGACTCAACGGACTGGCGCCGCCCCTCGTTAACTCCCAGTTTGTCCTTGGAAAGAGCGAAATCCTCGCCCGCATCGTTCTGCAGGGGAAAGAAAACGCCCCGGTGCTCATGCCGCCCCTCGGCGCACTCGACGACGCCACGATCGCCTCCATCCTCACCTACGTCCGCCACTCCTGGGGCCACGCCGCCTCCGCCGTGACGCCCGAATCCATCGCCGCGGTCCGCGCAGCGACCAAAGGCCGCGACGAACCCTGGGGCGTCGCCGAACTGGAATCGCTCGCGCGCTAGGCCGAAAGAGTTGGAGAGCGGCCGAAAATCGATCGAGGGTCGAACCGGTTGCCTTGGAAAAAGTCCGAACTGGCATGGCGGGACGCAGCAAAAACGCGCATTGGAAATTGAAGGACATCCAGCCGCGGCACTGGAAAGGTGTCGCCCACGAGGCCGGCCCGACCGATGCGGACGAGCTAATCCACGAGGTGCTTGCGCTAATCCCGCTCGTTCTGACGAAGGTGGGTGCAGCCCTGCCAAAGAATCTCCCGGGCGCATCGGCGGGAAGATTTTTACCGGATTCGAGCAGCAGGCAAAGGTATTGGCCGTATGCGCGCCGGTCTAGGATTTGACCGTTATGCAATCACATCATGACCTTTTAAGCCAAAGTGCGGGGCGGCGGCGAGGAGGTGGCGGTCGTGGCTGTAGATTTCCTTGAGTCCCGCATCGGCGGCACAGGCGAGGTGGAGGGCGTCGGCGGAACGGAGGAAGACGGCCGGCGGGATTTTTTGCAGTCGCGCGCAAGCCGACGCCACGAGCAGCGAGTCGATAGGCAACCAACGAATTGCCCCATCTCTCTCTTCTTTTTCTAGCCGCTTCGCCGTCGCGCGCAGGTAGCTTTCGTTAATTTTTAGTTCACGCTGCCGGCGCTTAAGTGCCGCGACCACTTCGAGCCGTCCAAGGAGACAGCAGACCACCTGCTCGGACCGATCGGATAACCAGGCCTCCACCTCCTGGGAGCCGTGCTCGTGAAGGTAGAGCTTCACGAGATAGGAACTGTCCAGATAGATCATCGTCCGTTGCGATCGGCGGAGATCAGGTCCGTGGAATCGAGAGTGCTGAAGGGCATTTTGCTCCAGTCGCGCTTTGCAAACTTGCGACCGGGAGCAGTGGCGCCGATCGGCCGGAGTTCCGCGACTTGCTCGCCGTGATCGGTGACGATGATCGGGCTTTTCTTCGCGGCACGCACCCAGCGACCGGTTTCGGCGTGGAGTTGCTTGATCGAAATGATTTTCACAAGTCCAAGGTGTAACCGGTGTCACTTTAGATCAAGGGTGAAGGGTGGTATCGAAAGAGTATCGACGACGTTGGGTCTCGTCTCTTGACAACGCATTGGGCGTGGCCGTCAGCTTCGCCCGTTGAACCCAACGATCGCGACGGAGCGGAGGAAGCGGCTCTCTGGCGAAGGCCGCGTGGGTTGCCGCTTTGAAGGTTTCCAGGTCGGATCGGGCACGTGAACATCCCGCTTCCGGCACACGAGAAGTGAGACGCGCTCTCGTAAGTTACCGCAGCAGGGTCATAAGTTTGGCCCGCGATTTTACACCGAGTTTGCGGAACACCGCGTTCAACTGGGTCTTGATCGTCAGCACGCTCTTCCTCAGTCGGCGCGCGGTTTCCGCGTTGCTGTGCCCTTCGCACACGAGCAGGGCGATCTCCCGCTCCCGGGGCGTGAGGTCGCGGAGCTGATTCAGCTTCTCGGGCGAAATCGCCGGGGCTTGGGCGGAGTGCACGGGCCGGGAATCGATGACGATGAGGAAACGGGGTTTGGCGAGGGCGCTGCCGGGATTGTTGAGCACGGTCAGGTGCGCCCGCAGGCCGCCGAACTGCGGTTGCTCCACGAGCGCGATGTCCTCGGGGAGGGAAAGCGGTTGTTTTGCGTCCCGCGCCAGGATGACCGTTCTCAGGCCCTGGCAGGCGGTCAAGATCGCCGGCGGCACCTCGAACGCGTCGCGTGGATTGAAGACCCGCGCGGCATCCGGGCCCAGGTTCCAGACGGCGCACAGGCGCTGGGCTTCGGGGTTCGCGAACTCCGTCCTCAGGCCCCAGTCGAGAGACACCAGGCCCACCGGAACATTGCGGTTGAAGTCCTCGAGACCGCGTCGGGCGAGGCGCTCGGTGTGCAGCCGCCGCACCCGCTCGATCGCGGTGCCGACGAAGGGGTGCAGGTAGCGCAGGAGACGGATCTCCGCTTCGTCGAACTCGGGTTGGGCGGGGGATCGGTAGAGGCTGAACATCGCGGTGACCTCCCGGCGCGACCAGTAAAGCGCCGACACGCCCTTGTCCCAGCCTTCGGGCTCGGCGAAGCGGCGGTAGAACTCGCTGCGCAGAAAATCGGCCTTCGGCGGCAGCACGTCGCGGAAGCGGTAGAACTTCACGCCGCGGTGCGACTCGATGTAAGGGGAAAATGGATTCAATTTACCGCGCGCGGTGTACCAGTCGCCCGGCCGGTCGATCGGCGGGTCGGTCTGGACGACCCGGGCCTCGCCCATGCCGAGGTGGCCGAGGAAAAGCGTCACGCGATGGGGCGAGAAGGCCGCGCGCATCAGCCCCCGGACTGCGCGCCAGAGGGGCTCGACCTCCAAGGCCGCGTGTAGAGCCAGCAGCGGCCGGTGCAGACGGGCCGCAAGTTCCGCAGGAGGGATGTCGAGAGTCGGGGCGTTCCGGGCCATGGCGAGGACCGAGGCGACCTTGCCCGCCCGGCGGGAAATTACAACCTTCGTGGTATGGACCGGGCATGGGTTGCGCTGTTATCTTGTCCTGTCCGCAACGCGAACCGTCCGAACTGTCATCCTCCCCAGGTCCACGCCATGTCCTCCCTCCTTTCTTCCCGGTCGCGTCCGCTCGCCGCGGTCCGCCTTTTCCTTCTCCTTCCGCTGGTCCTTGTCCTGGCGTTCCCCCTCGCCGCGCAGACCCCCGCCGAGGGGTCGCTGGCCGGGCGCGTGCTCGACGCCAACACCCGGTCACCCCTTCAAGGGGTCGAGGTGAGCATTGCCGGCAGCGAACTGCTGGCACGCACCGATCGCGACGGCGAGTTTCGCCTCCGCCGGGTTCCCGCCGGCGCCATCTCGGTGAGCGCCCGGTATCTGGGATACGACCCGAAGACCCAGTCCGCGACGGTCACGTCGGGAGAGGCCACCACGCTTGACTTCACCCTGGGCGACGAGGCACTGCAGCTGGAGGCCTTCAAGGTCGAGGGCATGGTCGAGGGCCAGGCGCGCGCGCTCAATGCTCAGCGGGCCTCCCAGACGATTTCGAACATCATCTCCTCCGACTCGTTCGGCCAGTTTCCCGACAAGTCGATCGCCGATGCGACCCGCCGCCTGCCGGGCATCACCATCGAGCGGGGGCAGGGCCAGGGTGAAGGGCGCTATGTCACCATCCGCGGAATGAACGCCGATTTCAACGCCGTGGCGCTCAACGGGGTTCGGGTGACGGTCTCCAATTTCGACGGGGCATCGCGGTCCGTTCCCCTCGACGTGGTCTCGGCGAAGAGCGCCGAGACCATCGAGGTGTCCAAGGCGATCCGGCCAGACCAGGACGCCGACTCGATCGGCGGCATGATTTCGATCCGGACCCGCAGCCCGTTCGACCGAGAGGGCCGCAGTGTCACGGCCGAGGCCGCCCTGGTTTACACCTCGCTGGCGGGCGACTACGGATCGGGCTTCTACCTGGACGACACCGGCTACGAGTTTAGCACTTCCTACAGCGATGTACTTGACTCCAAGCGCACCTGGGCGCTGGCCCTGACCGCGAACGCACGGCAGAACCCGTATGTCTCGCAGAGCGTGGACACGCGCGGTTTCGGCACGGTCACCGGCGGCACCGCGGCCAACGGCGGGCTCGCTTTCAATGGCGCCCTGTTGCCCACCGGACTTCTCCTCCAGGAATTCTTCGATGAAATCGAGCAGTCCGGCCTGACCGCGACCCTGGAGTATCGGCCGGAGACGGCGACCCGGATCCGCTTCAACGGCAGTTTCACCCTCCGTGACTCGCGGCGCGGGCGTCAGCTTCAAGACGTGCGTTACGACACCGGCTTCGGGTTCTGGGACCGCACCAAACCGATCGCCACCAGCGGCAACACCATCACCCGGTTCACCTCGGAGAACCGGATCTTCCGCCAAGTCCGCGACTTCTATGAATCTCAGGAACTCATGAGTATCGCGCTCGATGGGGAAACGGTCCGGGGCGACAACACCTACACGTGGCTCGCCGGCTTCAACCGCGGGAATTTCGATGGCGACCGTTCCAAGGACCTTTGGCTGACTTTCCGCACCGGTTTCAGCAACAACGAATACAATCTGACAGGCAATGGCGACAGCTACTTCCCGGGCTTCGCGACGGAGCGCAATCGCAACGGTCCGGCGCAGTATCGCCTCGACACCGTCGACCTGGGCACCCGCTTCATTACCGACGACGAAATCGTGCTCAAGGGCGATTGGAAGCGGGAGGCCGCCCTGCTCGGCGGCCAGGGCTTCTGGAAGGCCGGCGTGCAAGCGCGCTGGCGTACCCGAGATTTAGATACCGTCGACCGCTTCTACGACAGCTTCACCAACGTCAAGAGCCTGCGCTCCGGTTCCACGGCGATCGCGTGGTTCCTCGACGAGAACAAGGCGGGACAGGGCGTCGCCGCCGTCAACTACGGCCCGGCCAGTTCCGTCGATGGACGGTACAACTTCGGTTTCTTCATCGATCCGACGATCTCCCGCAACGTCGTCGATTCGTTGCTCGCAAGCGGCGACCTGGCGTTCAACGCGGACGGTGTACTCGATTCCAGGAACCGCTCCCTCGCCGGCAGCTACAAGGCGGACGAGGACGTGTATTCGGCCTATGCGATGGCGCAGACCAGGATCGGCAAATGGACGATTCTCGGCGGGGCGCGGGCCGAGCTCACCCAGGTCTCCTTCTCCACGCACCAGGGCATATCCCTGAACTCGATCTATGTGAACGCGCTGCCCGTGAGCCGGAGCAACGACTACGTGGATGTGCTGCCGGGCGTTCATGTCCGCTACGATGCCTCGAAGGCCCTCGTGCTCCGGGGCGCCGCCACGGGCACGCTGGCGCGGGCCTCATACCGCCAGCTCAATCCGTCCTCGGTGATCAACAACACCGACCTGACTTTGACCCAAGGCGACACCGGTCTCGATCCGACCACGTCGGTCAACCTCGACTTGATGGCGGAGTACTACCTCGGTGAGCTGGGGGTACTCAGCGGCGGTGTTTTTTACAAGGACATGTCGGACAATGTTTATCGTCTCCGCCGGACCGCGCTGGGCTCCACCCTGCCCGGGGCGAACCAGCCGACGGCGAATTACCAGGTGAGTGAGTTTCGCAATGCCAAGGGTGCCGAGCTCCATGGTTTTGAGGTTGGTTTCGAACGCACGCTGCGTTTCCTGCCGTCGCCGTTCGACGGGCTCGGGGTATTCGCCAATTATACCTGGACGGACTCGGACGTCGATACCGGGCTGCCCGATCGGCAAGGTCGCGAGACCCCGCTGTTCGGACAGGTGGGAAGCTCCTACAACGCGGGGCTGACGTACCAGAAATACGGAGCGCAGGTCCGGGTGGCCTACAACTGGCGCGACACCTATCTCGACTTCGACGGAATCAACGCCAATCCCGACCTCGATCGCTACCTAGGCGAACTCGGGGCGCTCGACCTCAGCGCGAGCTACGCGCTGCCGAAGGGGTTCACCGTCTTCGCGGAATTCCGCAATGTGACGAACGAGCCCGACCGCGCCTACTTCGGAAACGAGGCGCTGCGTCCGTCGTACAACGAGTACCGCGACTGGAGCGCGACCTTCGGAGTGCGCTGGAAGCTCTAGGCGAACCGACCGGGCGGCGGGTGGCGAAGTCGCAACCTCCGCCCCCGGTCGGGTCCAAGCCCCTTTTCGGTCGATCATGGAACCCGCAGGCGCTAAACCGGTGCCACGCCGCTCTCACGACCTGCCGACGACAATTCCCGTCCATGAGTTCAGTTCCAGAGGTCATCGCTCATCTCCCGAAACGCGCTCCCGAGCTTCTCGGACGGTTGCAAACCTGGGCCGAGATCAACTCTGGATCAGGTCACCTCGCCGGGTTGGAACGTATGGCCGCCGCCCTGGCCGACGCGTTTGGGTGCCTGCCCGGGGCGGTTGTCGAGCGCGTGGCGCTCGGCGGCACGACCGCCCAGGCGCTGCGCGTGCGGATGCGACCGCAGGCCGCGCGGCAAATTCTGCTCAACGGCCATTACGACACCGTCTACGAGGCGAACGACCCGTTCCAGCGGTGCTCCTCTTTGGACGGCCAGACCTTGCGTGGACCCGGCGTGGCGGACATGAAAGGCGGACTGGTGGTGATGCTGGCTGCGCTGGAGAGCCTTGAGGCCACCCCTGAGGCAGCCTCGCTCGGATGGGAAGTGCTGCTCACGCCCGACGAGGAAACCGGCTCGCAGGGCAGTGCACCGCTTTTCATCGAATCGGCGCGGCGGCACCGGCTGGCGCTCGTCTTCGAGCCGGCGCGGACCAATGGCGATCTGGTGCATTCACGCAAGGGCACGGGTGAATACATCGCCACCTGCCGCGGCCGCGCGGCCCACGCCGCCCAGGTGCCGAATCCGGGCCGGAACGCTATCCTCGCGCTGGCCGAGTTTCTCCTCGCGGCCGCGCGCATTCCCGAGGCTTTGCCGGGCGTGCTGGTCACGGTCGGCAACATCCGAGGCGGCGGCGCGGCGACGAACGTGGTGCCCGATTTCGCGCAGGCGGAACTCGATGTCCGGGTCACCCGCACGACCGACCAGGCAGCACTGGTCGGGAGGCTGCAGGCCCTGGCCGATACGATCAACGCCCGCGACGGTTTCCGTCTGACGCTGGAGGGCGGGTTCAATCGCCCGCCGAAGGAATGCGGTCCGGTGGAAGAAGCCGCCTTTGCCGCCTGGAGGGCGGCGGCGGCGGACCTTGGCCTGGCGCCGTTCTCGTGGGTCCACTCCGGCGGCGGCTCCGACGGGAATCTGCTCTCGGCGGCGGGCCTGCCCAACCTTGACGGGGTGGGACCGATCGGCGACCACCTGCACAGCGATCGCGAGTGCCTGCACGTCCCCAGTCTCGTGGAACGCGCACAGATCGCGGCCCTTTTCCTTTCGCGTTACGCCCGGGGCGAGATCGACCTTCCTCCCGTCGCCGTAACCTTGCGGGTGCCTTTGAGGATACGGTAAGCGATCGAGCGATTGACCCGATAAGATCGCCCAAGTCGACGGCGGTGAGGCCATTTTTCTCCACCACGAATTTCAAGGCTTCACACCGGATCGCGGCGTTTTCTCACCTCGGGCAAACTTGCTTTTCTCGCCGAGATTCGATCCCCGGTCAGACGGTGCTGGGCGACGACCACCGATACTCGGGCGTCGCTCCCGAGGTGTTTAGGGATTTTAGATTTGCATTGTCATTGTCAATCATCCACGCGTGAAACATGTATACAAGGTTATGCATATTGCCGAATGGGGTTGGGGCGTATTCCGATGAAAGGTCCGGCGGCAGGTGCGTTTCTCGGACAATTCACTTCTGCATCAGGATAAAGACCGGAACAAGGTAGGTTCGGATCATGCGATTCTAGCACTCAACCAGCCGATCTCGGCGCAGCGTGCCACCGCCCCGATTATTTTCGCGAGCAAATCGGCCCGTCGACGATACACGCAGCTTAATTCCACATGTCTGAAGATAATTCCACTTCTGTGCAGTTGGAGCCACGCCTGCAGAATCGCAATGCGCTCCTCTACGCGGCGGTGGTCTCGCTGACCTATCTGGGTGCACCGGCGCTTTACGTGGGATTCGTGCAGGCCAGCCTGTGCAAACACCTGAACACGTCCAACACCATGGCGAATCTCCCGGCCACGGTGTTTCTCGCGATGGTTTGGGTTTCGGTTGTGGTGGCCTGGCTGTTTCCGCAGGCGCGCTTGCTGAAGACGGCTTTGTCTTTCGCTTACGGTTCGATGGCGGGAGCCAGCGCTCTGGTGGCCGTGGTGTTGATTTCTGGCCTGCCCGACGGGTTCGTAATCGCGTCGCTGATCGTGCACGCGGGAGTCGTGGGGGCGGCGAGCAGTGTGGTCGGCGTGATGAACTGGGAGGTGCTGGGCCGGGGAGTTTCCGGACGCTTTCGAGGCAAGGCCTTGTCGTTCGCTTTTGGCTGGGGTCCGGGCTTCGCCGTCATCGGTTCGCTGGGAACGCAGCTGCTCTTGAATGGGGAGCTTTTCAAATGGGTTCCTCCGGACTGGCTGGTGGTGGCCTACCCTTTCAATTACGCGATTCTCTTTATCGGCAGCACGGGGTGTATGGTACTTGCGGCGTTTCTGGTGCGTCGTTACCAAATTCCGCTGCCTCCGGTCGACGTCGAGCGGGAAAGTTTTAGCACCGCGTTGGTCGGCGGTTTCAAATCGTTTCTGAGCAATCGAATCCTGCTGATCGCGAGTCTCGCCTACCTCTTGGTTTACTGCGCCAACATGGTGCAGATTAACATGACTATTTTCACCCAGGAAGCTGTGGGAAGGATGCCCCAGGAGCTGGCGGGATATCAGCTGTTTCTCCGGTTTTCGTTCAAGATGGTCTGCGGATTTTTTCTCGGCTGGCTGCTGATTCGCACCAACCCCAAGGTGCCTCTCTTGGTGACTGCCGGATTGCAGATTGCCGGCGTGCTCTGGGTCCTGATGGTGCCGGGATATTGGTTCATGCTGGCTTTCGGCATCAACGGCGCGGGCGAACTGTTCGGTGTATACTACATGAACTATCCGATGCTGTGCTCGGCCAAGTCCCAGATCCGGCGCAACCTTTCGTTTCTTATCCTGATTTCGAGCCTCGTGGGACTTTCTCCGGTGATGTACGGCTGGATCTCCGACACGTGGAACATCCGAGCCAGTTTTTATGCGGCTTTAGCCATCATGATTTTCACCACGCTCCTTGTGATTTTCAAACTACCGGCGAGACCCAAGCCGCGTACAGAAGACCTGAAAGCGGAGAGGGAGGCGCAAGGCGCCGCAGGCTAAAGCGGAGTCCCTCTAGCTCATTGTCCGTCCGCTCCCTTCGATCCTCGATGAAAGCTGCCAAGACATCGGTAATCGTCGATCGCGGCGACGACGAAGTGTTTTGCGCTTTACACGCGGGGACACCTCAATGCTTGAGCATCCATCGGGCGCTCGTCCCGCTGTAGCTCTCACGAGCTCCCTTTTATTCTTACAAGATGAAAACCGCTATCGTCATCGGCGCCGGAGTCACCGGCCTTTCCACTGCGTATCACCTGGCCAAGTTCGGTTACGGCCGGGTGGTCGTGCTGGAAAAAAACGAAATTGGCGCCGGGTCGAGCAGCCGGGCCGCGGGCATCGGCACGGGCCTTTTGTGGTCCGAGACCGGTATCCGGGCGCGCAAACATGCCATGCGCATTTTCCGGGAATTTTCCGGCGAATTGCCGGGCTACACGTTTCACAACGAGCACGGTTGTCTGAATCTTTTTAACCGGGAACTCTGGCCGGCACGCGAAGCGTTGTTGCCGCTCTACGATCGCCTCGAAGCGCCTTACCAAATTCTGAGTCCGGCCCAAATTCGGCGGCGCTGGCCGGGCTTGAATCCGGCCGAAGGATTCGTGGGCCTGCACGATCCGCTCGGCGGATACAGCGAACCGTCGGAATATTTGCCGGGTATCACGGCTCGCGCGCGGGAATTGGGCGTGGAAATCCAGGAGAACGCGACGGTCGACGAAATCGTCGTCGAACAGGGCCGCGTTACCGGCGTCAAAACGGCGGGCGCGATCATCGCCGCCGATGCCGTCGTTGCGGCGACCTATTCGTGGATTCATCCGTTGCTCCTCTCCATCGGCGTGAGTCTGCCGGTCAAAACCTTTGTGCATCGGCGTTACGTCTCCGAGCCCGTGGACGGCCCCGTTCGGTTCCCGCCGATCAACGCAGACCCGTTCCTGGGCTATATCCGGCCGGCCAAAGGCAATCGGATTTTGCTCGGGATCGAGACGCCGGATCGCGACGATCACAAGGTCCCGACACTGGATTTCCGCCTCGGAGCGTTGCAGGATGAGCCGGGCATCATGGCACCCACGATCGCACGGTTTAAGGATTTCTTCCCGACGCTGGCCGACCTGCGCTGGGAGAGCACGCATGTCGGACTGCTGTCGTTCTCGATGGACGGCGAGCCGATCGTCGGGCCAATCACCGGGGTCGAGGGACTTTTCGTCGGCAACTGCTTTCACTCCGGAGGCTTTTCCTACAGTCCGGCTTCGGGCTGCTTCCTCGCGCAACTCGTTTCCAAGGGACAAGCCGCGATCGATTTGACCGCGTTTTCACCCGCCCGGTTCGATGCGACCCCAAAGCAGACGGCGGAGTATCTCGCTTCCACCGTTCCGCAGCGCAACGCCTCCCGCCGCCGGCACTGAGGCGGGCAGCTTTGTGGGCGGCGGAGCCGTTTCCACACCCCTTCGTGGACGCGCAACCGCCGCACTTTTTCCAGCACGGCCGGCGCCGCCGCAGGACCCACGCCCTCGGTCCAGTAGCTCGACGAGAGGAAACTCCCGTCGGCCCCTGCATGACGAATTCGCGTCCGATGACTGTTCCGAAGGGGAATCCGTTGGCGGCGGGGGCATTGCTCCACGCAGAGCGCACCACGAAGGGTTGGGGCACGGTGGGCGCGGAGACAGCGACGTTTCCATTCCCTTCGAATCGTCTCGGTGACGCTTTGCCGGACACCGATGCCCAAAATGAATTGACAGTTGTCCGTCGTGTGGAAGCGTATACAATGTCGACACTAATATTCAGCAAACTCAACCCACCTATTGATGACCACGATCAAATCGACGGCGATTTCTCTGCGGCGGAAGTTAATCCCGTGTGTGGCCCTCGCGGCTGCCTCTGCCTTGATGGCCCAAACTAGAACCGATCCGGCGACCCCTAAACCAGGCCCGACCGATGACGAAACGCTCACACTGTCGCCTTTTTTGGTGACCGACAGAAGCGACTCCGGTTATGGCAGCAGTCAGACGATGTCCGGCAACCGTACGTCCAAGGCTTTGATCGAACTTCCCACCTCGATCTCCCTCATTAGCAAAGAGGTCATCGAGGATTTGGGAGCCACCGATGTGCATCAACTCCTACGCTTTGGTGTCAGCGGCGTGACCCAGAATCAGGTGATCAGCGATGACGTAAATATCCGCGGTTTTCGCTCCATCGGTTCGTTGCGCAACGGTATCCCGCAGGGTAGCGGCATCACCCCCAACAAGATGTATGACGTAGAGCGCGTGGAGGTGATCAAAGGCCCGGCCTCGATGGTGCTGGGCGGTTCCAGTACCGCCGTCGGTGGCGCGGTGAACTACATCACGATTAAGCCGAGCTCGATCCAATCCGGTTTCGTCGATGTTACCGCCGGGGATAATAATTACTTTCGCCTGTCCGCGACGGGTAAGGGACCGCTCTACAAATCGAAAGATTTCAGGGCCGACTACCGTGTGTCCGTCGGCGGGCTTACTAGCGATCGCGACAAGCTGATCGAAACCGATAAGGAGAATTTCATCGGCGGCTCCGTCGCTCTGTATTTCGGGCCGAACACGAGCGTCGAGTTAACGGGTTATAATCTCCATTATACCGGATTCATATACTGGAACGATTTTTTGGATGTCTCGAATAACGGCGTCATCAACAACTGGACGCCCAACGTCAAAAATCTGGGTATCGCGCGCCTGAACCAGTATTCGACGGCGGAGGCTTCCCCGTTCCGTGCCAAGGACGCGGGTTTCGACGCCACCTATCGGCAACTGGAAGCGACGTTTCTGACCAAACTGACGGAAAACGCCAACCTCCGCATCTATGCAAATGAGTACAAGTACGACGACATCCAAAAGTATTCCCGCGGCATCACCATGCAGCAGAATAACTACATGATGAACCGTCAGGACATCCCGCGGGTCGATAAAAACTTGCGCTGGTTCTATCAGATGGATTTCCTCCACAAATTCACCACCAAGTGGGTGACGTTCGACACGTTGCTTGGCGCCGACGCGCAAATTTTGAAGTTCGATACCACGGAGTCCGTGAATGACGTGACGAACGGCGGGCCCGCGCCGCTCGATATGCGCAATCCGGACTACAGTGCGGACGATGCTTATTTCGCCAAGCCCATGCCTGGTCGCGGCCTGCCTGCTCTTACGGATCGCTTGGTTCGCCAGCAAACGTTCACTTACTACGCCCAGGAAAACCTCTCCCTGTTCAAGGATCGTCTCATTCTCGTGGGCGGTCTGCGCTGGTTCAATCCGTCGGGCACCCGGACCAACCGCGCGACTAAGGTGATCACCACGGATGCGGAGATCCAGACCAAGGTGCACAAGTACGGGGCCGTGATCCGCGTCACACCATGGCTTTCGGCCTACTATACCGATGCCCAAAACATTCAAGTCCAGATCGGTTTCACCGATAGATTTAAGGCGAATGACCAACTGGGCGCTCCGCTGCAGAATCAGCGCGGCACCAACAAGGAATGGGGCCTTAAGACGGACTACGCGTTGTCGAAAGATATTCGTCTCTATGGCTCGGCCGCTCATTACAAAATGGCTTTGACCAATGTCAGAACGTTCGGCGATCTGGGCAACGGCGTGGAAGGCATCATTCAGTCCGCGCAGGACTCGGGCGAGGGTTACGAAGCGGACGGAGGCGCGTCGTTCGCGATCTCGAGCGGTCGGATCGACACGATTGTGACTTGGACTGAAGGCGACTCGCAGATTGCCGCCGACCCGACGGTGCAGGCGGCGGGTTACGTTAAACGGAAAAAGAGCATCATGGCGAAGTACACCTATACGGGTGGTGGCTTACTGAATAACGCTATGATCGGTGCTGGTTACGCTGAACAGTCGGGAAAACGCAACGGCAACTTCTACGTGCCGGGCTACACCGTGGCGGACATCTTCGCCCGCTACGTCTACAACAAGCGGCTCTCGGTTCAGCTCAACCTGAGTAATATCGGCAACGAGCGCATCATTATTGCCCAGGGAGCGAGCGCCCTCGTGCAGACCCTTGATCCGATGCGGACGCGACTGACGGTCAAGTATCAGTGGTAAGCGTGTGATTCCATTCAGCGGACGGGGGCGCCGCTTTTCCCAACGCCCCCATTTTTTCCGATGACGCACGCCAGACTGTTATTTTGTTTTGTTGTGCTTGCCGTGTGCGAGGTCACGGGTTTGCGGGCTGCGGCGGGAGAACCCGTGACTATCGGCAACCGACGCGAACTGTTCGTCGACGATTTCCTCGTGGAGCGTCTGGTCGGTCGGGCCGTGCTGCAAATGAAGCATCCCGTTCCTGCGGAGGTGGTGCTGGAAACGAGCGAACCTTGGGAGGGCAACGGCACGAACTACGTGACGGTGTTCCAGGAGGCGGGAAAGTACCGGATGTATTATCGCGGTACCCATTATTCTTATTTAAAGGGAAAGGATCGTCCGAACCACCGCGACGTGTACTGCTACGCGGAAAGCGCCGACGGCATCCACTGGACGAAACCCCAGCTGGGGCTCTTCGACTGGGATGGATCGAAGAAGAACAACATCGT
>Ga0105046_10001092_pt1 | contig 40821 bp, 46 predicted proteins | sample MAT03_FD_78385 | JGI IMG/M metagenome (GOLD analysis project Ga0105046, IMG submission 78385) | Freshwater microbial communities from Lake Fryxell liftoff mats and glacier meltwater in Antarctica - MAT-03 (megahit assembly) | ecosystem: Environmental > Aquatic > Freshwater > Ice > Liftoff... | reverse complement strand
TTTGGCGTCAGCCAACTATCTTTTGAGGCGAATAGCCGCGCTATTTAACGAAAAAGATGGGACGGATGACGGCAAAAGAATGGCATCAAATTGGGAAGTTATTTTGACACCGTTCCTAAGGTAGCAAATTGATCTAAAAATACGTTACTCTTTCTATGAATATACTTATTGCGGGTGATTCCTTCAAGGATGCCCTGACCGCATCGGAAGTTTGCCGGGCCATTGCGGCCGGTATCCGGGCGGGCAGGCCGGATGCGAACATTCGGCTATGCCCGCTGGCCGACGGCGGCGAGGGTACCTACGAAGTCCTGGCTGCCGTGTTGGGCCTGCACGCGGTCGACATGCCGTCGCTCGACCCGCTGTTCCGCCCGCTGAACGCTACGTACGGTCGTAGCGCCGACGGGCAAATCGCCTTTGTGGAAATGGCGAAAACCGCCGGGTTGCAACTACTGACGCCCGGGGAGCGCAACCCGTTGTCGACCTCTTCCTTCGGCATGGGCCGGCAAATTGCTCATGCCATCCATGGGGGTGCGCAGCGCATCATTCTGGCCATTGGCGGCAGCGCTACCAACGACGCGGGCATCGGCATGGCCGCCGCGCTGGGTTGGGCGTTTTTCGATTTGGCCGGAACGGCCTTACAGCCGGTAGGCGGTAATTTGAGTCGGATCGCCACGATTGTTCCGCCTCCGGAACGCCCCGACGTCCGGGTAGAAGTCATTTGCGATGTGACCAACCCCTTGTTCGGGCTTTCGGGCGCAGCATGGGTATATGCCAGGCAAAAAGGCGCCGACGACGCGGCTATCGATCATCTGGACAAGGGATTGCGGCATTTCGCTCGCGTTGCCGCCCAACATGGTTCCGCCCCCGACCCGGCGTTTCCGGGCGCCGGCGCGGCGGGTGGCATGGGGTTCGGGGCCATGTATTTTTTGCAGGCCAGGCTACGGCGCGGCATCGACGCCGTACTCGATCTCGTGGATGCCGACGAGAAACTTAATTGGGCCGATCTGGTGGTCACCGGAGAAGGGAAAATCGATTTTCAGACCGCGCATGGCAAATTGATCCAGGGCCTGTGCGCCCGCGCCGCCGGATTCGGCACACCGGTTATCGCTTTATGCGGCCGCTTGGAAGCATCTGCGGAAGAAATCGAAAAGATCGGTTTGCAGGCGGCTTATTGCATCAATGATCCGGCTGATCCGGCTGAGCTGCCACAGCAGTTAAAAAACACTGCGGCCAACCTGGAGCGAACTTCCCAACGTATTTTCGAATCGTTCCAGTCTTAAAACGGAAAACGGCCGGCAAATTAAGGCGCAATAACAACTTCTACCGTGCGATGAAGCCGCGTTTCCAGCCACTCCCGGATTTGATTCCTTTCTTTCCGGCCCGGAGACTTTGAAAATTGCAGGTATACAAGATAGTTTTTAGACGCATTTCCGCTTGTGACGCCTCCGGACGAACGAAGCGGGGTGCAGGCCATCTGGCGAAGGTCGGGATATAGCGCCTTCGCCTCGGCAGCCAGTTGCCCGATGTTCTCCTCCGCCTCGCGCAGACTGTCGATCGTGTTTTTCAGCGCGAGCAGCTCGTTATCCTGCTCGGCTAGCGCCTGCTTGATCGCATCTGGCTTGGCGGATTTGATCGTTTCACTCAAATAGGCGAATCCCTGACGGATCGTCACCGTGGCCTTTCCCAGACCGTAATTAGCCAGCTTGCTTTTTAGGATTGCGATCTCGGGTTCGGTAATTTTTTTCCCGCCATATGTCAGGATGATGGACGACTTGGCGGCGTCGACCGTTTTTTCAAGCAGATAATCGTTCTGAAAATTCGCTTCCTGACGGATAAATTTTTCGGCATTTTTCCTGAATTTTTCCTGTACCACAATCTCGTAGCCAAAGTACAGGCTCGGCAGCAGGGTCAGGACCACAACCCACCACGCAATATGCCGGGCTCGAACCTGCGTGTCGTGGTCGGGTTGTTTTTTATATGGAAATTTTAGCAGCCGGACCACAACCAGCGTGGCCAAGGCGATAAACACGCTGTTGATAAGAAAAAGGTAAAACGCGCCAAAAAAATACGCGGTCTGCCAGGTCGCCAGGCCGTAGCCGGCAGTGCAGAGCGGCGGCATCAGTGCGGTGGCGATCGCCACGCCCGGGATCACGTTGCCTTTATGCCGCTGCGCCGCACCGATGCTCCCGGCCAAGCCGCCGAAAAAAGCGATCAGCACGTCGTAGATATTAGGAGCGGTCCGGGCCAGAATTTCGGAGTGCGCGGCATTGAGCGGGGTAATACTAAAATAAAGCGTCGAAGTAGCCAGGCTAACCCCCGCTGCCACGAGGTAACTGCTTAGCGACCGGCGAAGCATGGCAATGTCGTTAATCGCCATCCCCAGACCGAGGCCCATGATGGGGCCCATCAGCGGGGAAATAAGCATGGCGCCGATGATCACTGCCGTCGAATTTACGTTCAACCCGAGGGACGCGACTAAAATGGCGAAGATCAGGAGCCAGAGATTCGCCCCACGGGTCGGAATGTCTTTGGAGATGCTCAGCACCACGTCCCGGTCGTTCTCTTTTTCGCTGCCTAATTTAAAATATTGTAGCAATCTTTTCATTGAATTGATGCTGATAAAACGGCGCAGGCTTTAGCGCCAATGGTAAAACATCATGCCACAATATCCGTACCGTTTGGTTACAAATGCATTTAGAGACGAAAAATGTTAAAATTGTTGAATTTGCGCCATTGTGTCTACGCATCAACGTGTTACCCATCTAATTGTGCTCTGCGCCTCGCTGACCTGTGTAAACCTTTGCTGCCGCGCGCGGCAAACAATATGTTCTGATCTGGAGCGGCCTCAGAGGCGTGCTTTCACTGGCCGCGGCACTATCCATTCCCAATCTGCCGTTTAAAGAACCGATCGTTTTTATCACTTGCGCGATCGTCCTGTTCTCCATTATTGCACAGAGGCTGACCATCGAGCGGGTCGCCCGTTGGAGCGCGGACGGTCATCAATCATCTTTTTATGACTGATTTACCTACAAGCTTCGACGCGGCGACTGTACAAAGCATTGCTGCGGCCGCCCGTAATGTGCTGAACAACAACCGCCAGGGCGCTTACACCAAGCCGGCGCCCGCTTTGTACCCCCACCAGTGGAACTGGGACGCCGGCTTCATCGCGCTCGGCTACGCCCGCTCCGATTTCCACCAGGCGTGCTCCGAACTGACGGCCCTTTTTCGCGGCCAGTGGGCCAATGGCATGCTGCCGCAAATCGTGTTTTCCGTGCAGCACGTCGGCAAATATTTTCCAGGGTATTTTTTCTGGGAGACGCGCGGCGTACCGGAAAAGCCCCGCAACGCGCGCACTTCCGGTATCACCATGCCGCCGGTTCACGGATTCATTTTGAACCGTTTGTTGTCACTTGCCCCGGACCTGAAGGCCAGCAGGCCTTTTTTCCGGCGGATGTTCGACCGCGTATTGCTACAGCATCAATATCTCTATAGCTACCGCGACCCGGAGCGGGAAGGCCTGGCATTCATTTGCCATCCCTGGGAATCGGGCATGGACAACCTGCCCAGTTGGGAAGAAATGTTTACCCAAATCCAGTTCGATCCGTCTGCCCTGCCGCCTTACGAACGACGCGATCTGGAGCATGTGGATGCGCCTTACCGCCCCCGTCGGCAAAGTTACGACCGCTATATTTTCCTGGTCGATCTCCTGCGTAAACAACGGTACCGGGAGCCGGAAGGCTGGGCCGACTATCCGTTCCAGGTGCAGGAACCGATGTTCAACGCCATTCTCAGCAATAGCAACGAAGCGCTCGTTGAGCTCGGTCGCTGGTTAAAATGCGACACCGGCCGCCTGCAAGAATGGACGGCGCAAACGAACCAGGCGCTCAATGCCCGCCTGTGGGACGAAAAGCGCAGCTGCTATGTCTCCTACGACCGGGTAAACCGGCGGCATATTCCCATCGTGACGGCGGGCGGCCTGATACCCCTTCTCTGCGGCGCGCCGAACGCACGCCAGGCGGCGCAGATGACCGCGCTCCTCAAAAGTCCATCTTTCGCCGGTACGACCGAGCGCCCGGCCTGGCTATGCGCCTCCACTGCGCTCGACGAACCGGGATTCGACCCCCAACGCTACTGGCGCGGCCCGGTTTGGGTCAATATGAATTGGATGCTCTATCATGGTCTGCGGCGCCATGGCCACGCCGCACTGGCTGATCGCGTACGCGCCGACGCGCTCGAACTGGTGCGCCGCTTCGGTTTTTGGGAATATTACGATCCATGGAAGGAACTGTCCGCCGGTGAGGCCGGTGGCTACGGAGCCGACCGATTTTCCTGGACCGCTGCGCTGACCCTCGAGTGGTTAGGCCGATAGAATTGCATTCTAAGCCCCTTTTAAGGTCATGCTTATGTTGCCTGGCTACTATTCATTTCAATTCAGGAATATGAACCATAAGCACATTTTAGTCGCCGTCTTTGCCGCATTCTTTTTGCTTTGGATGCCCGGATGCAAAGAGCACAGCACCGATTTTCAAACGAAAACGGAAATCGGTACTCCTTAAAATGCTTTTTCGGATCATAGCAGCCGGTTTTTGCCCATTACTTCAAGCGTATGCGGCGTACAAGCCGCGTACGCTTGACCAAGTTGAGATCTTAGTTGTTGCTATGAGAAAAATCTACATTTTGATCGGCATTATTGTCGGGCATGTGTTTTCCTGATAACGCCCCCTGGGCGAAGGTGGATATAGGGTGTATTTGAACGCGCTTATTTTGTCTGGTCTGCATATCTCCAGTATGCAACGGTCGCAAGGTATCCGGCCAGGCTCGTAAGGATCAGGGCCGCATAACTCCATTCATTCAGCTGCGCTTTATATTCACCGCCCGCGCCGCTGAAAAGTCCGGGAACGGACCAGGGGAAATAATTGCCATAGCCCGTGGCGGCCACGACCTGGGCAAATACCAGGGCCAGGGCCACGAAACCCAAGGGCGCCAGGTAGCCCTTGCCCCAAAGGGCGAAAAAAGCGATTGGCGTGCCGAGCAACACCGTCAAAAGCGTCGTGAGGAAATAATCGCTCAAAAAAGCCGTCACCGCATCTGTTTCCGCCGGCGGAAGTTGCAGCAGCGTTCCGATCAAAAAGCCCGCCGCCAGGTTGGAGACGGCCAGGGCAAAACACCAGGCTCCGTAAATCATAAATTTTGCATTCAGTATCCGGGTGCGTGAAGTCGGAAGGGCTAATAAATCCTTGGCCGTGCCGTCGGAATACTCCCGGCCGAAAATCCAGCTGGCCACGAACCCGAAGATCAGGATTCCCCCTACGCCCATCGCCTGCTTCAGGATCATGAGGTAGGCATTCCAATCGGCCGAAAAACCCATGAACTGCGCTTTTTGGTTCAAGGCGCCGGATTTCGCCAGCGCTTCCGGGTTTCGCAGAATAAGCATAAAAACGCCGCCCATTACAGGGGCCAGCGAAAATGCGATAAACGTAACCCGCGTGATGACGGCATGTTTCAGTTTGACTCTTTCCGCCTCGATTGCCTGTATTTGCCCTTTCATGTGTCGCTTTGATTTCTGATGGTCCGCAGAAAGTACATTTCCAGGTCTTCTGTATCCACATAAAGCTTTTTAGGTGGAAGTCCGGCAAAATCCTGCTATTCGTTTGCGTCAGGTCAAAAGACCATGACGCGGCGCTGGGGTTGAGATGGCAGGAAAAGGGAGGAAGGCACGGCGAAAAAAAAGTTCAACTAATGGTCAATTAGTTGAAATTACGATCTGTGGAGCTTGCGGGATTGCAACCTTATTTCTTAAAACAGTGATAATCAATATTTTATTGACGTTTTGTAAACAGGTGGTGCAAAAAGTGGTGTAAAAAACACGAATTTTCGCCCTGTTTCGGCTGTTTGCTCCTGCATTCCTTCGATTGAAAAAACCGTGCTGCCTCCTGCAAAAAGTTGACGATAACAATCGGCAACACGTTCAAGGGTAAAGGTAAGGTATCCAACGGTTTTACCCAACTATTAGGACGCCATTGGTAACATAGGACACATTCGTGCGATTTTGACACATTTGTACGATTTTGACACATTTGTACGAAAAGCACATTATCTTTGTGATGCCTTCTCTGCATGAACTCCGACTCCAGGTCGTTGAAGGGTACCCTTCTCAGTGCAGCAGCGGGCTTTTTTTGTTTATACCTTATTGGTAGTCGTCAAAGGATTTTTGGGGGAGTAGAAGTTGCCTGAATCATGGGAGCGTGTACTGTCGTACAAATCTACAACCAACGAAATGCGGTCTTTCAAAAAATTGTAGTAGCGCACTTCTCCGCGCTCGAAGATCCGCTGGATCGACCAACAAAAGTAATCGGCAACATTCAGCAAAGGCTCAACCCGGTGATTTTGTACGTTGAACAAAACCTCGGTCCTTACCGCTTTCCCTTTGTTCCTGTTTCGGGCTTTCTCCAAAGCCAACTGCAAATTGTTGTTTTTGGTGGTCTTGCCCCGGCTGGCAATGTTCAGCACCAGTTTCCCTTTTTTGTTCAGTTTGTTATTCAGCAGATGCGAAAGCAGGTCGGCGTAAAATTCGGCCTCTTTGCCATTGTGTTTTGTCTCGTATAAAGAGGGAAGTTTCCGCCCGACGTAGGCTTCAAAGCTGCAATTGGTGGAAGCAATGAAGTCATAAAACATCTTACGCACTTCCGGCACGTCGTCCGTAGCATAAAAATAATACCCGCCTTCCTTCACCTTCTTATTGATGCTCGGAATATCCCGGAAATACGGATCGGCGACAACTCGGTTTTGCAGCTCGATAATCCGGCGGCGCATGGGCTGTAACGGCTCTTTGAATTTGACCATACCGAGTATGAAACACAACGAAACCCCGTCTTGCCCAAGGATCGGCACTTTCCCTTTTCCGTAAAAGGTGGTATCTCCAGCTTCATCCAAAAAGCGGTGGTTATCTTGAATCAGTTGCGGCGTCATTTTTTCTTTTTATTCCAACATTTGGCGCGGTGTACAGAAGAGCTAAAAAGATGACAGATCATTCCACCCCAACCGCTATTCTATCGTTCCGCCTCGGCAGGTGTTCCATTCCCCGTCCAACCCAGCGCCACGGCATGTGTTTTCACATGCCGTCCACCTCAACCGCTATTCTATCATTGCTTCCTGCGTTTACGGTGGATATAGTGAAGATTTCAGGGAGGCAAAATCCTGCTATTCGTTTGCGTCAGGTCAAAAGACCATGACGCGGCGCTGGGTTTGGGATGGCAGGAAAAGGGAGGAAGGCACGGCGAAAAAAAAAGTTCACCTAACTTACTATCTGTGGAGCTTGCGGGACTCGAACCCGCGACCTCTGCATTGCGAACGCAGCGCTCTACCAACTGAGCTAAAACCCCTTTACCCGCCGAAGCACGCCTCCTACGCCAAATGGCTTCGGCGGCTAAAAGCGCGAAGGCGGGTGTATCCTACCTTACCACACAATGCTATCACTGCCACCCCACAAAAGTAAAAACCTTACCCCAAAAACAAAGCAGGCGACACCCAATCAAGGGTACCGCCTGCTCAATATTTTCAACAAGGCTTGAACTAAACCGCTTCGTCTTCTTTTTTATCGTCTTCAGCCGGTGTTTCATCAACCACCGTTTCATCGGCAGCAGTTTCCTCTGCCACGTCAGCTACTTCGTCTTCAGCAGGCGCTACATCCACGACCTCCATTTCAGTAGCCGCTTCCTGTTCGATCACCGGTTCTTCCTCCTCAAAGGCAGGCGCCATAACTTCCTCTTCCACAGCAACCGGCATCTCCGGTTCTTCGATTTCAACTTCATCGACCGCTACGGTAGCCGGGGCTGTTGAAACCGCTGCGCCCGAATCTGTCTCACCAGGCTTCTTCGCGCCGCCACGACGGGTTTTCTTGCTAACTTTAACCTTGCCAGCGTTCGGATTGTACACTTCGTTGAAATCCACCAACTCGATCATAGCGGTTTCGCCGCCGTCGCCCCGGCGGAAGCCGAGTTTGATGACGCGTACATAGCCGCCCGGACGGTCGCCGATTTTGGGGGCTACTGTACCAAACAATTCCTTGAGCGCTTCTTTGTTCTGGAGGTAGCCGAAAATAATCCGGCGGGAGTGGGTGGTGTTGTCTTTCGCTTTTGTAAGGAGTGGTTCCACGTACCGGCGCAGGGCTTTGGCCTTGGCCAGCGTGGTGGTGATCCGTTTGTGTTCAATCAGCGAAATGGCCATGTTGGCCAGCATTGCTTTCCGGTGGGCGGCGGTGCGGCCCAGGTTGTTAATTTTGTCTCCGTGTCTCATGACGGTGTACCTATTTGTTTAGGTGACGGCACCGGGGCAGGCCTTTCGACGCTCAACGGTTACCATACTTGTGAAATAATGATGAATGATGAATGATGAATGATGAATGATAAGTGAGGAGTACGCTACGCGTGTATTCATCATTTATCATTCATCATTCATCATTCATTATTACTCTTCGTCCAATTTGTATTTGCCCAGGTCCATGCCGAAAGTAAGGCCTTTGTCCTGGAGCAGTTCTTCGATTTCCACGAGCGACTTTTTACCGAAATTGCGGAATTTGAGCAGTTCGTGGGTATCGTAGCGCACCAGTTCGGCCAGGGTGTTGATCTTGGCAGCCTTGAGGCAGTTGTAGGCGCGCACGCTGAGGTCGAGGTCTTCTAGCGAGGTTTTGAGCAGTTTGCGCATGTGGAGGATATGTTCGTCCACTACGTTTTCTTCGCGGCTGGCCGGCGTATCGAAGGTGATATTGTCGTCCGTAATCAGCATCAGGTGCTGAATCAGGATGCGGCTGGCTTCGCGGATGGCTTCTTCAGGATGAATGGTGCCGTCCGTTTTAACGTCGATCAGCAGTTTTTCATAGTCCGTGCGTTGGCCTACTCGGGTATTTTCCACTTTGTAGGACACGTTTTTGATCGGCGTGTAGATGGCATCGATCGGGATAACGCCGATGGCGGTATCTTTCGGTGCGCCGTCGTCTGCGGGCTGGTAGCCGCGGCCTTTCGAAACGGTCAGTTCCAGTTCGAGGGTAACCGAAGGTTCCATGCGACACAGGAGCAGGTCCGGGTTCATGATTTTGAACACGTTCGTGAACTCCTCGATCTGACCGGCACGAAATTCTTCGCGACCGCTGATGGTGAGGTAGATCTTTTCCTGCGGATTTTTATCGTCGGGGATGATTTGTTTGATGCGAACCTGCTTTAGGTTGAGCACAATATCCACGACATCTTCCACTACGCCACGAATCGTCGCGAACTCATGGTCGACACCGCCGATCCGCACCGCGCTGATGGCGTAACCTTCGAGCGAGGACAGCAATACGCGCCGAAGCGAGTTGCCAACCGTTTGCCCGAATCCCGGTTCCAAGGGCTTAAACTCGAATATGCCTTCAAAATCCGTTGCTTTTTGCATCAGGATTTTGTCGGGCTTCTGAAAATTGAGAATACTCATATGTGGAGCGCTCCTAAATTAGAAAGGGTGGGAAAAACATTGTGTATTTGGGACCGAAAGAGGATTTGGGATTGAAAGGTATAAACGCGAAAACGAGGCTGTCGCATAAGTAGGTTTAGAGGGTTTAGAGGGTTTAGAAGGTTTAGAAAAATACTCATTTCGTTGAAAATCAATGATTTGAGAGTAACGCTCTAAACCTTCTAAACTTTTCTAAACCCTCTAAACCAACTTATGAGACAGCCTCTTTAACTTTTACGATATCTTACTTCGAGTACAACTCGACGATCAGCTGTTCATTGATCCGCTCCGGAATCTGGTCGCGTTGCGGATAGCTCAGGAAAATGCCCTGCATTTTATCCGGGTTCCACTCCAGCCACCCGAATTGACGGACGTTGCTGGTTTTGGCGCCCACGTGGGTGGTTACGATTTCCAGGCCTTTGGATTTGGTACGCACGCCTACCACATCACCCGGTTTGAGGGAATAGGAAGGAATGTTCACCACATTGCCGTTCACCGTGACGTGGCGGTGGCCGACCAATTGGCGGGCACCACGACGAGTTGGGGAAATACCAAGCCGGAAAATGGTGTTATCCAGGCGTGCTTCCAGCAATTGAAGCAGCACTTCGCCCGTAACACCATGGCGGCGGGTAGCCTCATGGAAGGTGCGGCGGAACTGGCGCTCCAAAATACCGTAAGTGTATTTTGCTTTTTGTTTTTCCATCAGCTGGCGGGCATAGTCGGAACCTGCTTTTTTCTTGCGGGTCAGGCCATGCTGGCCGGGCGGATATTTGCGACGTTCAAAATACTTGTCAATTCCGAAAATCGATTCGCCGAACGCGCGCGATTTCTTAGTTGTTGGTCCTGTATAACGAGCCATTCTATTGGAATGTGTTGAATATGGTCAATGTAATGTACGCAACCGCAGCGTATTACGATGACCAAATCGGCCACTATAACACGAGGGTTTGTTAAAAGTTTATACGCGGCGGCGTTTCGGAGGCCGGCAACCGTTGTGCGGCATCGGCGTGACGTCGTTGATAACGGTCACTTTGATACCAGACTGGTCGATAGCGCGAATAGCAGCTTCTCGGCCGGAACCCGGACCTTTTACGAAAACCTCAGCCGTGCGGATACCTGCTTCGAACGCTACTTTGGCAGCATCGTTTGCGGCGATCTGGGCAGCATAAGGCGTGTTTTTCTTCGAACCGCGGAATCCGGCTTTACCTGCCGAAGCCCAGGATACTACTTCACCCTGCTTGTTGGTGATGGAAATAATGATGTTGTTGAAACTGGCGCGAATAAACACCACACCTTCGGGTGTAATCTTCACTTTACGCTTAACAACTTTTTTCGCAGCTCCTTTAGCCATTGTATTGGATCGATGTGATGATTCAATGGTACCGCATTATGAGGATGCATTGCATCATCAAAGGCGACGGCCATCTGACCATCAATTTAATTATTTCGTTACTTTTTTCTTGTTTGCAACCGTTTTCCGCTTGCCTTTACGCGTACGGGCATTGGTACGGGTCCGTTGGCCGCGCAGGGGTAAACCCTTACGGTGACGCACGCCGCGGTAGCAACCGATGTCCATCAGACGTTTGATGTTCAATTGCACTTCTGAGCGCAACTGGCCTTCCGTCCGGTAGTCGTCGGCAATGATCCGGGAGATCGTTTTGATGTTATCATCCGTCCAGTTTTCAACCTTGGTACTCTCGTCGACGCCTGCTTTTTCCAGGATAACTTTCGACGTAGAAGGGCCGACACCGTAGATGTAAGTCAAACTGATGACTCCTCTTTTATTACGGGGCAAATCCACACCTGCAATACGTGCCATATGTGTTTAGTTGTTGTATCTTTTAGTTATTGCTTCGGTTGTTAACCTGCGTTGAAGCCGATAAGAACATCGGACGATCAAACGTTCGGCATCGCATCCATTATCCTTGGCGCTGTTTGAACCTTGGATTTTTCTTGTTGATTACATAAAGTTTCCCTTTACGGCGAACGATTTTGCAATCAACAGAGCGTTTTTTTATCGACGGCTTGACTTTCATGTCGGGTAATTCTGTCAGTTTAAAATGCTGTTGACTATGGTTTTGTGCGGTTTGCGGCAACTATTTATAGCGGTAAATGATCCGCCCCCGCGTCAAATCGTATGGGGACATTTCAATTGAAACTTTATCGCCTGGCAGAATCCGGATATAATTCATCCGCATTTTACCTGAAATCGTGGCTAATATGATGTGGCCGTTCTCCAAACGTACTTTAAAGTTAGCATTGGAGAGGGCTTCCGTCACTTCGCCATCTTGTTTAATCAAATCTTCTTTTGCCATTAAAAGGCCTTTTAAATTTCGGGCTGCAAAGGTCTAAATTTTTGGCGAAATTTCCTGCAATTCAGGATTATTTTTTATTGCCTCTATCACGAAACTATGATCGGAGAGAATATCGGCCTTATTTTTCCGAACCACTACCGAATGTTCGTAATGTGCGCTGGGTTTGCGGTCTTTGGTAAAAATCGTCCAACCGTCCGTATCCTGGAACACTTCTTTGACGCCGAGGTTGACCATCGGTTCGATTGCAAGTACCAGCCCATCCCTCAAAACCATACCTTTCCCACGTTTTCCGTAGTTGGGCACTTCCGGGTCTTCATGTAAAGAACGCCCTATTCCATGTCCGACCAGATCTCGCACCACACTGTACCGATATTTGCGTTCACAAAAATCCTGGATCGCAAAACCGATATCCCCGATTCTTTTGCCCACAACAGCCTGTTCAATTCCTTTATAAAGAGAGGCATACGTGATACGCAACAGTTCCAGAACCGGCTCTTCCACTTTTGAAAAAGCGAACGTAAAGGCGGCATCGCCAAAAAAAGTGTTTAATTCTACCCCACAATCGACAGACACAATATCCGTTTCTGTAAATTCCCGTTTACTTGGTATTCCATGTACAACAATATCGTTGTACGAAATGCAAAGCGTAGACGGGAACCCGTTGTAGCCTTTAAATGCTGGCCGCCCTTTGTGGTCTTTTATAAACTCTTCCGCCAAGTGGTCAATTTCAGCGCCTGTTATGCCGGGTTTCAACAGCGTTCCGACGTATGCGAGCGTCCGAGACACCAGTAAATTCGACTGGCGCATCATCTCAACTTCGTCGGCTGTCTTAAAAAAGACCTGTTTGCCTCCCTGAGCAGTGAAAAGACCCATATTGTTTGATAGCAGAATGAGTTGGTTTAGCGGGTTTAGGGAGTTTAGAAGGTTTAGAAAAGATCAATGGCCTGGAGTTACTATTCTAAACCCTCTAAACTTTTCTAAACCTTCTAAACCAAACTTATTGTGGTTGACCGACCTGAACCCCTTGTGTGGACCGGCCCTGAATACGACCGGATTTAATCAAACCGTCGTATTTTTGCGTCAGCAAGTAACTTTCAATGACCTGCAAGGTATCGAGCGCCACACCGACCATAATCAGCAGGGTGGTGCCTCCGAAGAACAAGGCAAACTGCTGGTTGATCCCAAGCGTTGCTGCGATCGAGGGCAGGATACCGATAAGCCCCAGGAAAACAGCGCCCGGAAGCGTGATGCGTGTCATGATATTATCGATGTATTCGGAGGTGGCTTCACCGGGTTTTACGCCGGGGATAAATGCATTACTCCGTTTCAAGTATTCGGCGTAGTTGGTCGGGTTGATCATCAACGCGGTATATACGTAGGTGAAGATCACGATCAGCAGGAAGAACACCACGTTATAACTCAGGGAATAAATGTCATTGAATGCGTGAATGCGACCGCCCACCTGGCCTTGAGAACCGGAGATGTACTGCATGGCCGTGGCTGGCAGGAACATCAGGGCTTGGGCGAAAATGATCGGCATAACCCCGGCAGAATTCACTTTCAGGGGCAGGTAATCACGCGCGCTGGCGCTGGGAAGGGAACCTCCGGAACGCCCGACCATTCGTTTGGCAAACTGGATCGGAATGCGGCGTACGCCCTGGATGACCAAAATAGTAGCCATCACAATCACGAACAAGAGGGCCAGTTCGACAAAGAACAAGAGCAACTTATTGTCGCTGAACAGTTTCTGGAATTCGAACACAAATGCTTGCGGAAGACGCGCAATGATACCCGCCTGGATAATCATCGAAACGCCGTTGCCAATTCCTTTATCGGTGATACGTTCGCCAAGCCACATACAGAATACTGTGCCGGCCGTCAGAATAATGATGTTAGAGAACCAGAAGAGGCCGTCCGGAATATTGGGCGATACTGCGCCGGGAATGCTGCGAATAAGTTGCAAATAACCACCGCCCTGAACGAGCGCGATGGCGATCGTGAGGAGCCGGGTAATTTGATTTAGGCGTTTACGACCGCTTTCCCCTTCTTTGGTTTGCAGCCGCTGGAAATACGGAACGGCAAAACCCAATAACTGTACGATGATCGAGGCGGTGATGTAAGGCATAACGCCCAACGCAAAGATGGCGGCATTATCGAAAGCGCCGCCGGTAAATACGTTGATCAGGCCCAAAAGATCGTTGGCGCCTCGGCCCTGGCTATACTTGTCCAAGGCTATCGGATTTACGCCCGGAAGTACCACTTTCGTGCCGACCCTGTAAATGAGCAGCAATACAATGGTAAAAACGATACGTTGGCGGAGTTCTTTGATACTCCAGATATTCTTAATAACTGTAAACAGTTTCATTGCTGCAATGAAAGTTTAGACGAGTTGAACACTTCCGCCGAGCGCTTCGATAGCCGCTTTGGCAGAAGCAGAAATGGCGTGTACCGTGAGGTCTACTTTGGTGGTCAGTTTGCCATTGCCAAGTACCTTGATCTTTTCGCTGGCTTTTGCTACACCGGCTGCAATTAATGCTTGTAAGTCGAACGCACCGGTACCGGTTTTGCTCACCAACGCTTCTAATTGAGCCAGATTCAAAGGCACGTACTCGACGCGGTTGACATTCTGGAAACCGCGTTTCGGGAGACGCCGCTGCATAGGCGTTTGACCGCCTTCAAAGTGACGCTTCTCTTTCGAGCCGCTACGCGCTTTATCACCTTTGTGACCACGGGTAGACGTGCCACCACGGCCAGAACCTGTGCCGCGACCAATGCGCTTGTTCGATTTTACAGAACCCTTTGCCGGACGAAGATTATTGAGCTCCATTGCTTTATTTTGTTCGATGAACGATTTTTTTTGAAAAAGTTTAGAGGGTTTATAAGGTTCAGAGGGTTCAGAGCGGCTTTCTCAACGATTTACAGTTTCAGAAAACCGCTCTAAACGCTCTAAACCTCCTAAACCGACCTTATGCAATCAGGCGTTTTCAACCTGCACAAGATGACTTACAACCCGAAGCATGCCTTCCAATTGCGGATTTGCCACGTGTTCAACCGTTTGATTCATTTTGCGAAAACCGAGCGCTTTCAGGGTATCCTTTTGTCGCTTGGTTTTGTCTATCGGGCTTTTCACCAGCGTAATTTTAACTTTGCTCATGGCTTATCTTTTGATTTATCCGTTGAACAATTTTTCAAGTGTAATACCGCGCTGGCGGGCTACTTCAACCGGGCTGCGGAGGCTGGCCAGCGCTGCAAGCGTCGCCTTTACCACGTTGTGCGGGTTAGAGGAGCCTTGGGACTTGGCCAAAACGTCTTGAATACCGGCCATTTCCAGTACAGCGCGCATGGCCCCGCCTGCAATTACACCTGTACCGTGCGCGGCTGGTTTGATCAGCACGCGGCCGGCGTCAAATTTGCCGTGGGCTTCGTGCGGGATCGTACCATTGAGAATCGGCACTTTGATCACGTTTTTTTCCGCATCCTTTACGGCTTTCGAGATCGCTTCCGAAACTTCGCGGGCTTTACCAAGGCCCTGACCGATCGTTCCTTTGCCATCGCCAACCACCACTACGGCAGCGAAGCTGAACGTACGACCACCTTTGGTAACTTTCGCTACGCGGTTGAGCGATACGAGTTTTTCTTTGAGACCCGAATCTTCGGAAGTACGGGAATTGTCTCTTTCTCTTTCTTGCCTAGCCATATTATTCAGCTAATTTGTTGATTCGTAAATTTGATGATCCGGGGCTAGAATTGAAGTCCACCTTCGCGAGCGCCATCGGCCAATGCTTTCACACGACCATGATACAGGTAACCGCCCCGGTCGAACTTGACATTTTCAATGCCGGCCGATTTGGCTTGTTCTGCAATCATTTTGCCGACCGCCATGGCTTGTTCGGTTTTGTTGCCGCTCATCCCGCGGGACGTTACGGCAGCGATCGTATGGCCTTTCAAATCGTCAATGATTTGGCAATAAATCGCTTTATTAGAGCGATTTACACACAGACGGGGGCGCTCCTGCGTACCGCTAACTTTTTTGCGGACGCGCAAATGTATGCGCTTGCGGCTTTGCTGTTTGGTGCGTTTCATTGTTCCTTTATTTAGTACCTCCGATTTCCGACCGGAAGCGAAAGATTTAGATTTTACTTCTTGCCACCTGCAGTTTTACCTGCTTTACGGCGTACAATTTCACCCTTGAAGATGATACCCTTTCCTTTGTACGGTTCGGGTTTGCGGAAGGCGCGAATTTTTGCGCATACCTGGCCAAGCAGTTCTTTGTCGATACCCTCCAGGCGGATGAGCGGCGGCGAGCCTTTTTCCATGGCCGTCGTCACTTTGATATCGGAGGGAATCTGGAACATAACCGGGTGAGAGTAACCGATCGTAAAGGTAACCAGGTTACCCTGGCTTTCTACACGATAACCTACGCCGATGATCTCCATTTCTTTTTTGTAGCCTTCGCTAACACCGACAACCATATTGTTCAGCAAGGCGCGGTACAAACCGTGCATGGCTTTATGGCGTTTCTGGTCGGTTGGCCGGCTGACAATTACATTGCCATCTTCCAGTTCGACCTTGATGTCAGGGTCAATTTTCTGATGAAGAGATCCTTTCGGGCCTTTCACCGTGACCGTGTTATCGGAAGCCACGGAAATTTCCACTTTGGCCGGAAGGCTTATCGGCAATTTTCCAATGCGTGACATATTTCTTACTCAGTTATGAGTGATGCGTTGTGTGTGAAGGCGTTTGGGGCGCTTTTATTTTAACAAAGGAGCATAAGCAAGCAGGATTGCTCCTGCCGGCCCGACACTCCGGGTATTAGCAAATATAGCAAAGTAATTCGCCGCCTACGTTTTTCTCGCGGGCTTGTTTGTCCGTCATCAACCCACTTGAGGTTGAGACGATCATCGTACCTAAACCATTGATAATCCGAGGAATATCATTGGCTCCGGAAAATTTACGCAGACCCGGGCGGCTCACACGGACCAACTCGCGAATAATCGGCTTTTTGGTCGTGAGGTCGTATTTCAAGGCGATTTTAATCAGGCCTTGCTTGTGCTCGGTCGATTTTTCCTCGAAGGTATATTTGAGAATGTAACCCTGGTCGTACAAGATCTCCGTGATCGACTTCTTGATCCTGGAAGCCGGAATTTCGACGATGCGATGGCCCGCCATCTGTGCATTGCGGATGCGGGTCAAATAATCTGCTATCGGGTCAGTGACTTGCATTGTATCGAAAATTGATAATAGTTGTTGTTGTTGGTTGTGCGTTGCTGCCGGATTGATGCTTGTTGTTCAAGCGAACGGAACGGCGGCTACGAACAACGGAGAAATTACCAGGATGCTTTGGTTATGCCCGGAATTTTACCGTCGAGTGCCATTTGGCGGAATTTCACCCGGCAAAGACCGAATTTACGCATGTATCCTTTCGGACGGCCGGTCAGCAGGCAGCGATTGTGCAGGCGTACCGGACTTGCGTTGCGCGGAAGTTTATCCAGTGCCTCGTAGTCGCCGGCTTCTTTCAATTTCTTACGCAGGGAAGCATATTTTGCGACCAAACGTTTGCGCTTATTTTCACGGGCAATGACTGATTTCTTTGCCATTTTGCTCTATAATTCAGTTGTAGTGAGAGTCTCAATTATTTTTTGAACGGAATGCCGAATTCTTTCAAGAGTGCGAAAGCTTCGGCATCGGTAGAAGCGGTGGTCACAAACGTGATGTCCATGCCCATGATCTTGCTCACCTTGTCGATATCGATTTCCGGAAAAATGATCTGTTCGGTTACACCCATGGTGAAATTGCCACGGCCGTCGAACGATTTGTCGTTTACGCCGCGGAAGTCGCGAACGCGCGGCAGCGAGATCGAGATCAGGCGGTCGAGGAATTCGTACATCCGTTCGCCACGCAGGGTGACGCGTACACCGATTGGCATTCCTTCGCGCAGTTTGAAGTTCGACACAGAGGTTTTAGCGCGGGTAGGAACAGCTTTCTGGCCGACGATAGTCGTCAACTCCGTTACGGCGGTGTCGATCATCTTTTTGTCGCCCGTAGCATCGCCTATACCCTGGTTGATACAGATTTTAGCCAGACGCGGCACCTGCATCACCGTTGTGTAGTTGAATTGCTCCATGAGCGCAGGCACTACTTCCTGCTGATATTTTGTCTTAAGACGCGCTATGTATTTCATCACTTAATGATGTTTCCTGTTTTTTTAGAAAAGCGAACGCTTTGACCATCTTCCACTTTACGGCCGATGCGGGTGGCTTCGCCGGTTTGGGGATCAACTACAGCAAGGTTAGAAACATGGAGGGATGCTGACATTTCCTGGATACCGCCTTCCTCGTTTTGAGTCGCTTTCACGTGTTTCTTTACGATATTGACGCCTTCAACGATGGCGCGCATTTTATCGGGAAACACTTGCGATACTTCGCCGGTTTTGCCTTTGTCGTCGCCGGCAATTACCATGACCGTATCACCCCTGCGGATGTGTAGCTTCGGTGCAAAGCGTTTAGATTTATGTTTCGTTGCCATTTTATTTAATGTGACAATTGACAAGGTGAAATCAGGCATTTATATGAATGACACCACCGAATCGAATGAGCGAATTATCAAATTTTACAGCACTTCGGGCGCCAGCGAAATAATACGCATGTAGTCCTTGTCGCGGAGTTCGCGGGCAACCGGGCCGAAGATACGTGTACCGCGCGGCTCGTCGGAGGCGTTCAGTAAAACTACAGCGTTGTCGTCGAAGCGGATATAAGAACCGTCTTTACGGCGGATTTCCTTGCGCGTCCGAACGATAACGGCTTTGCTGACCGTACCCTTCTTGATACCACCCGGGGATGCGTCTTTTACGGTAACGACGATTTTGTCGCCGATGCCGGCATAACGCTGGCGGGTGTGTCCCAGTACACGAATACAGAGCACTTCTTTTGCGCCGGAGTTATCGGCCACATTCAAACGAGACTCTTGCTGAATCATGACTCTTGTTTATTTTTAACAACTGTTTACTTCGCTCTTTCGATGATTTCCACCAGGCGCCAGCGTTTATTTTTGCTGAGCGGGCGGGTTTCCATGATGCGTACCAAGTCTCCTACCTTGCAGGTATTTTCCTCATCGTGGGCGAAGAATTTCTTGGACCGTTTTACGAATTTACCGTAAATCGGGTGCATCAGCCGGCGTTCAACCTGGACGGCGATGGTCTTTTCCATTTTATTGGAGACCACCACGCCGGTCTTTTGCTTGCGAAGATTTCTGTCTAAAGTTTCCATCTACTAATTAGATGTGCTGATTTGTCAATTTGATAATATTATCCGATCTGCCGGCCTGTTTACGTAAACTTGTAGGTTTCCGTTCAGGCAATTGGATCAATTATTTCTGGCGACGGCGACGTTCGCGCAATTTGGAACGCATTTCCAGTTGTTCCGGCGTCATTGCACCGAGTTCCCGGCTACGCAGCTCCGTTTGGATGCGCGCAACGTTGCGGCGCAGTTCGCGGAGTTCCAGAGGATTGCTAAGGCCTTTTACCGCGTGGTCAAATTTCATTTGCCGAAACTCTTGCTCCATGCTGGTGATATTCGCCAGCAAGTCAGCATCGGTCATTGCAGCAACGTCTATTTTTTCCTTTGCCATATCTTAATGTGCGGATGTTCGAATGAATGAATAATTGAATTAACCTTCAAAGTCGTGACGAGTAATCGTCTTACAAATGATAGGTAGTTTTTGAGCAGCCAGTCGGAGAGATGCATGCGCCAGCTCTTCGCTTACGCCTTCAATCTCGAACAAAATGCGACCCGGTTGTACTTCTGCAACATAGTGATCAATGGCGCCTTTACCCTTACCCATCCGCACTTCTGCGGGTTTGGAGGTGAGCGGCTTATCCGGAAAAATGCGAATCCACACTTTACCTTCCCGTTTCATGTGACGCGTGAGCGCTACACGAGCGGACTCGATCTGACGGCTCGTTATCCGGCTGAACTCCATCGATTTCAAGGCAAAAGAGCCGAAAGAGATAGAACTACCTTTGTGAGCCAGGCCCCGATTGCGACCTTTTTGTTGCTTCCGATATTTTTGACGTTTCGGCTGTAACATCGTATGCTTAATTTAAAAGCCTGTCAATCAATGATTTGTGTATATAAGCCACCTTCTTTTAAAAGGGGCTGCAAATGTACGGCACATTACAGGATTTTCAAAAAGTAAAATCCAAAATAACCGTTTATAATTTGGTCAATTTTAGCGTCTTGGACCACCGCCGCCGCCGCGGTTTCCACCACCGCCTGCGCCGCCGCTGCCGCCGCGATTTCCACCACCGCCTGCGCCGCCGCTGCCGCCGCGATTTCCACCGCCGCCTGCGCCGCCGCTGCCGCCGCGATTACCGCCGCCGCCACTGCCGCCGCGATTGCCGCCACCGCCTGTTCCACCGCCTCTGCGGTCGCCACCACGGTCGCCACCGCGATCTCCTCCACGGTCTCCACCGCGATCACCGCCTCCTCTGCGGTCGCCGCCACGATCACCGCCTCTGCGGTCGCCGCCACGATCACCACCGCGATCACCGCCACGGTCGCCACCACCACCGGTGCTACCCGTACCTTCTGCCGCAGTAAAGGGCGTCAGTTCGCGTTTTTGGAGTACTTCGCCTTTGAAGAGCCACACTTTGATGCCGATTTTACCGTACACCGTTTGTGCTTCCACCAATGCGTAGTCAATATCGGCCCGGAATGTATGGAGCGGCGTACGGCCTTCCTTATACTCTTCGGTACGAGCGATTTCCGCTCCCCCTACCCGGCCGCTGATGCGGATCTTGATGCCTTCTCCACCCGCGCGCATAGTGCTTTGGATGGCGCCTTTAATGGCCCGGCGGAAATTTATACGCGCTTCAATCTGTTTGGCGATTTGTTCGCCGACGATATTAGCGTCTAATTCAGGCTTACGGATTTCGAAGATGTTGATTTGCACCTCTTTACCCGTGAGCACTTTCAGTTCTTCCTTAATCAGGTCAACTTCCTTCCCACCTTTACCGATGATGATACCGGGGCGGCTGGTATGGATAGTTACGGTTACCCGCTTCAAGGTACGTTCGATGGCAATTCGTGCGATGCCGTTTTGAACCGGCTTGTTGCGATCGCGCGGATCAGCCACGGCCGTTTTCGGGCGGCGGGCACGGAGGTAAGTACGAATTTTTTCGTCCTCCACGACTTTAAGACCGTAGTCTTTGTCGGCGTACCAGTTCGAATCCCACCCGCGAATAATGCCCAGGCGGTTACCAATCGGATTTGCTTTTTGACCCATTATACTGAGTGACTAAGTGATTGAGTGATGTTGTTGTTCGGGGTCTGGTTATTTTTCATCTTCGTCCATGGCTACGCTGTTGGCTACCACGATGGTTACGTGGTTGCGGCGTTTGCGTACCTTGTAAGCGCGTCCTTGCGGAGCCGGAAGAAAGCGATAGATAATGCTGCCCGGATCAACGAAGGCCGTTTTGATGTATAGATCGTAATCATCAGCTGCGCCCACCTGGTCGGATTTCTGCTCCCAGTTGTTCACGGCGGAGAGTACGAGCTTTTCAAGCCATACTGCCGCTTCTTTGTTGGTGAATTTCAAGATACCAAGCGCATCCACCACCTTTTTGCCACGAATATTGTCTACAACGAGACGCATTTTACGCGGCGACATCGGACAGTTTCTCAGTTTAGCTACTGCTTCCATCTTTATTAATAATATTTGATGCTGGTTATCGGATGCCGGATGCTGGTTTGTATCCAGTATCCAAATCCAGTCTCCGTTTTACTTTTTGTTTCCGGCGTGGCCACGGAAGTTACGCGTCGGCGAAAATTCACCGAGTTTGTGGCCAACCATATTTTCTGTTACGAATACAGGGATAAACGTTTTGCCATTGTGCACAGCGATGGTTTCACCCACCATATCGGGGATAATCATCGACGCGCGGCTCCAAGTTTTGATCACCTGCTTCTTATTACTTTGTTTCGCCTTGGCCACCTTTTCTAACAGCGTATGGTGGATATAAGGGCCTTTTTTAAGAGAACGCGGCATCTTTCCTAATGATGAATGATGAATGATGAATGAAAACTCTTTCGAGTTCCGGTTCACACTGTTTTATTTCACGATGCCGCCTTTTTTGCGGCTGATAATGAGTGCATTGGAAGCCTTCGTCCGACTGCGCGTTTTAGCGCCTTTCGATTTGAGGCCTTTACGGGTACGCGGGTGTCCACCGGAAGCGCGACCTTCACCACCACCCATCGGGTGATCCACGGGGTTCATCACCACCGGTCTGGTACGCGGTTTCCAACCTTTCCAGCGCATACGGCCAGCTTTACCCATGATTTCGAGGCTGTGATCCGGGTTACTAACTGTGCCAATTGTGACGCGGCAGGTAATCAGGAATCGGCGAACCTCACCGGAAGGCATTTTCAGTACTGCATAGCGATCTTCACGGCCCATCATCTGGGCGCTCGAACCTGCGCTGCGTACCAGTACGCCTCCCTGACCCGGGTGCAACTCGATATTATGTACGAAAGAGCCCAATGGTACTTCCGATAAATACATGCAATTCCCAGGTTCCGGTGCAACGCCACGTCCGGCAGCTACTTCCTGGCCAACCAGAACACCACGCGGAGCAATGATATACGTCTTTTCTCCGTCGGCGTATTGGATCAGCGCGATGTAAGCGGTCCGGTTCGGGTCGTACTGAATAGACTGAACTGTTGCCGTACCCTCTTTATCACGCTTGAAATCGATTACGCGATACCGTTTTTTGTGGCCGCCGCCGCGGTTCCGCATAGTGCGGTGACCGTCGCTGTTACGACCGCCCGTGCTGTGTTTAGAACCCAGCAAGGATCTTTCCGGCTTTGCGCCTTTGGTCAGTTCTTCGCGTGTAACGGATACACGGAAACGTTGACCGGGTGTTAGTGGATTGTATTTCTTAACTGCCATGATATATGGTAGTGATGAGTTATGAGTTATGAGTTATGAGTGCAAAACGCACTCCCCGCTCATCGCTTATCGCTTAATTTTCGTCGCTTGGGCCAAAAAGGTCGATTGTTTCGCCCGGTGTCAGAGTTACGTAAGCCTTTTTATAAGAAGACTTGGTGCCTTTAACAATAGCCGTTTTCGTGCTGCGCGATTTCGGTTTGCCCGGCATTACAGCCGTGTTCACGTTATCGACGCTGACGTTGAACATCTTTTCAACTGCCTTGCGAATTTCGATTTTATTAACGCCCTTGTCTACTACAAACACATAGGTATTGCGTTTGTCGGCGAGTTTGGTCGCTTTTTCCGTGATGACCGGCTTGAGAAGAATATGCTTAGCCATGACTTTTTTTGTGTTATTCGCAGTTTTCTTTGATCTTTTCGATAGCGCTTTCGACAAGCACCAGGGCGCCGGCATGCATGATCTGATACGTGCTCAGTTCACTGGCAGGCGCGATGGAGGCTTTCTCGAGGTTGCGGCACGAGAGGTACAATGTTTTGTCGTAGCTGCCAAGTACAGTAAGAGACCTTTTATCAGCCACTTTCAGGGCGCGGAGGATTTCATGGAAATCCTGCGTTTTCGGCACATCTAAGGTGAAATCTTCCACGATTACGATGTTACCGGCCTTTGCTTTGGCCGAGAGGGCGCTGCGACGGGCCAGTTTCCGTACTTTGGCATTCACATGAATGTCGTAGTTACGTGGACGTGGACCGAAGACGCGACCGCCTCCACGGTACAGGGGGTTGTTAATGTCGCCTTTACGCGAGCCACCCGTACCTTTTTGTTTGTGCAGTTTCCGTGTGGAACCGCTGATTTCACTGCGTTCTTTCGACTTGTGCGTACCTTGCCGTTGTGCGGAGAGGTAGCGCTTTACGTCGAGCCATACGCTGTGCTCATGTGGTTCGATTCCGAACACGTCATCCGGCAATTCGACTGTTCTGCCGGTGGCTTCACCTTTTATGTTATGGACCGCTATGTTCATTTCCGAAGAAATTTATGGTCAAAATTTATTTTTCGATGACTACGTATGCACCCTTGTGACCTGGAACCGCACCCTTGATGAGGATAAGGTTTTGGTCGGGGAATACCTTAATGACTTGCAGGCGGCGCACTTGTACCTTTTCGTTGCCCATGTGCCCACCCATACGCATACCTTTAAAAACTTTGGCTGCGAAGGAGGAGTTGCCGAGCGAACCCGGAGCGCGGAGACGGTTGTGCTGACCGTGGGTTTGTTGCATCACCCCGCCAAACCCGTGGCGTTTTACCACACCCTGGAAGCCTTTACCTTTGGAAGTACCGGTGACGATGACCTTGTCTCCTTCGGTAAATAAGTCACTTACGGTGACGATATCTCCGAGCGAACGCTCAAGGTCCATCCCACGGAATTCCAAAACTTTGTGTTTCGGAGCCGTGCCGGCTTTTTCAAAGTGGCCTGCCAGGGCGGCGGGCGTGTTTTTAGGTTTACGTTCTCCGAATGCGAGCTGCAGGGCAGCATAGCCGTCGGTATCTTCGTTTCGTACCTGAGTTACTACGCAGGGGCCGGCTTCTATAATCGTTACAGCAACGTTTTTACCGTTGTTGTCGTAGACGCTGGTCATCCCAATTTTTTTTCCAATCAGACCGTTCACTTGTTCTGAAATTTTATGTTTGAACGATTTCTTGCTAATGCTATCACGAGTTTCCTAACCGGGTAGACAAACGAAAAGCGACCCTCCGTTGCCGGAACCGCTTTCGACCGAATCAGTTATCCGCTTTTAAACGAGACACTTTGACCGCGACCGGAAACCGCAGAAATGATATTTGTGTGCGAATTAGGTGAGCTTGACCTGAATGTCAACACCGCTCGGCAGTTCCAACTTGGAAAGAGCGTCCACCGTCTTTTGAGTCGGTGTGTATATTTCAATCAAGCGCTTGTGGGTGCGCAACTGGAACTGCTCCCGAGATTTCTTATTCACGTGCGGCGAGCGCAGCACCGTGAATATCTCTTTCTCTGTCGGCAGCGGAATCGGGCCAGTTACAACAGCACCACTCGCACGCACCGTCTTCACAATTTTTTCCGTGGACTTATCCACCAGATTGTAATCGTAAGACCGAAGTTTAATGCGAATTTTTTGATTCATTACCCTGAAAAGAATTTAAAATTTCATTTTCACTCCTTTTGGAACCCGGAAACCAAATTTGATTTTGATACCCTTCTTTCAAAAGCGAGCGCAAAGGTAAGCTAAGCAGAATTGAAATTCCAAGCTGGATTGAAAACTTTTATAAAAAAAGTTTCTGCGGCGGGAACTATGCCGTTTAAGGCTATAATGTAGTGGGTTAAATACTATGGAAGTGATACTGCGGGCTGCTGTTGTTGTTCGATTTGGGCTGGGGCTTTCTTTTTTGCAAGGTCATTGCCTTGCGTCTGGTAATATAAAATGCCCCCAAGCCCCAGGTGTAGTACGAGGCATAACCAAAAAGTAAGCCGGCTGTTGGTGGATTTTTGTTGATTAGACATGATGCATCGATTTTGGTAAGACTTATCACCTGCAATTTTAATACCAAATCTTTTTTGGGGTCTATTGGGGAGAAAAAAACCGTCTACACCTTCCTCCGATTGAAGGCTTGCGTAGTCGGTATTTTTAAAAATGGTAAAAAGTGTAAAACTACTGCTGCAATCCGTCTTCAATGGCCACCAGCCAGCGGGGTGCGGCAGGATATTGAGGATTGTTCTCCAGTTGTTGCAGGAGATGGACCATCTCTTCCAGGCCCATATAGGCGCATTGACTTTTCAAACCGTGCGCTTGCAGGCCGACGGCTTCCCAGTCTTTTTTTTCAAAACTGTGGCGCAAGGCAGCTAACTGTTCAGGCGCCTTCTCCCGGAAAATATCCGCAAATTTCAGCGCTATCTCCTCACTGCCAAACTGGGAGATCATGCGTTCAATATCGAATTTCATGGTGTAATTTATTAATCTTCTTCCAAAACGGTCTACATTTTCAAGCCCAATTCTTAGGTCTTCGCGCATTTCCCCGATCTTCACCCGCTCGACCACGATTAGTTGTATGCTTCCACACCGGTTTGCCGCCTTTGTTGTCGGATTTTTTTTAACCCTCGCAGCGTCCAGTTGGCTCAAACGGACGCCTATATATACAGGCCTTTAAAACGAAGCCGGGCACTGCCAAATAAGATCGCCCCTAAACCATTTCCTTATAATATCGCGCCCCCAGCGTAACGCCTTCTGTGCCAATGCTTTCCAAGGCCCAACGACCTGCTTCCCGAAAAACCTGCGTCTGTTGTACGCCGGTATGCAGGCGCTCATACTGCTCGTAATCAACTGCCTGGCGATTGCGAAGCTTTTCAAAAACACGGAAACGCTCCGCCACTTTGTGCCACCCGGGCTGTACGACGGCTTCAAATATTTTAGCTTTCGAACCGCTGCCGTATGCTATGAATCCGATGCGTTTGCCATCCAGCGCGCGTCCATGCTCCAGGTCGCTTTCCAGAGAACTCATCAGGGCAAGAAAGATGGAAGCCGTATACAGGTTCCCTGTCTCCTGGCTGGCGCGCTGGGCTTTTTCTAATTTATCCACTACAAAACGACGGTACAAAGCCGATTCGCTCACTGCTTTCAAGAACAGTATCCTGGCTTTTTCAAAAAACTTTTGTTCTGAAAAATCTTCGGTTTCCGGCTCATTCAACTCGAAACGAGCCACATCGCTTATCCAGGCGCCCTTTGCTTTTCGTTCCGCCACGAATTGCTCCACGTACATTCGCTTGGCGTGAAAAGCGTAGGGCAGGTGAAAAATCAGCCTCGACCAGCGTTCGGACAGCGCCGGGTATTGGTCCTGGCGGAAAATACCGGCTGCGACAGCCCGGCGACGGAAATCCAGCAAGGCCTCCTGCATACGGTTTTGATAACAGGTATTGGAAAATTGTCCGTCGAATACGGGGGTTTCAGTAAATCGCTCCCGCCGTGGTTTGTAAAAATCGTGCACGCTTTCCATGGCGACGCCAAATAAGCGGCGCACGACCATCAGCCGCGGATTATGGCAAACCAGCATGGCCACTGCCCCGGCGCCTTGTGTATATTCGCCAGTAGAACCCAGTTCGTATTTTGCGATATCGCTGGCCACGACGATCCCGATGTTTTCCGGGTCGGATGCCACCCAGTCGAGCGTATTGTGCAGGGCATCTACCGCTCCGATGCAGGCAAAAGTTATATCCAGCACATCGCATTGTTGGAAACAATCGGCTCCAAAACGGGGAGCAAACCGTTGCCCAAGCATTTCAACGGTGTAGGTACCGGTCGGTTTGGCCATATCGAGCGCGCTTTCGGTGCCGAAATAGATACGCCCAATGCGGCGTGGGTCGAGGTTATTGCGCTCAATCAATTCAGAAATGGCTTCGGCAGCCATGGTAGCCGCGTCTTCATGCACATCGGGCAGCGACATTTTAAAAAGACCGAGGCCCTGGGAGAGTTTATCGTACGGGATATTGCGCTTTTCGGCAAGCGTACGGATGTCCAGGTAAAGTTTCGGCACGTAGCATGCAAGGTCGTCGATGCCGACGGGTAAGAGGCGTTTGGCCATTTTTTATGAAATGATGTTGTGATAGGATTTGGAAACCCAATAGGGCTCCAGCCAACTTGGTGGGTTGAAACAGCATAATGCCAATCCGGTTCAGGTAATGGTGAAGGCTGTGGTGTCAGCAGGGGTTGTGTACAAGCATTTTGAATAAACCAAAACGTAAAAATAAAAGTGCTTCGTGATTTTTTTGTTTGTATATTATTGATAATCAATACATTAATTTTAAAAGTAAATTTTTTTTATAAATTAACTTAAAAGTATTTGTTTTAAACAAACAACTTGTTTATTTTTGTACTGTTTATGAAACAAAACAATAAGATCCACAAAACGAGTTTATTATGAAACTTGAAGTTTTGGAAAGCAGAAAAGGGACAAAAGTGGTGACGGCATCCAACCTGCACGCAGCTTTGCGTTTACCCATCCGGCAATATGGCGCTTTAGTGCGCAAATGGCTTCGCGATGCGTACGAGTTCAGCGATGGCATCCGCCGGCCGCAGATTTACCGCGATTTTGCCAAACGGCCACGCCCCGGCGAGCCTATCGAGGATTTTTACCTGACCCTCGAGCTGGCCAAGCTCATCGCCCTGCGCAGTACCAGCAAAGACAAACTGAAATATGCACGCCTGCTCGATACCTTTGCCCACAATGGCCAGATGAATCTTTTTCAGCAGGCAGCTTAAAAAACCCGCGCAACCGGGGGAAGTATGGTGCGCGGGTTATCAAAAAACTGACGTGTTATAATGGGTTAATGCGGCAATTATTTTGCTGGCATCACTGGGTATTGCATCATTAGGAACAGGTTTTAAATAAGGGTACAAATTTATCCGGGAAATGTCCGTGTTTTCTGTACCCTTATTTTTTCATCGTTCCTTAGGTTCATAAAAGAGATATAGTCGACGCAAAGTGGTTTTGAAGGAACCGGAATTGCAAGATATTCACAATCAACATTCTAAACCCTTCTAAACCACTCTAAACCGGCTATACAAGGCGAAATAATGGCTCAAGATAATCTACTTGCGCTCAATATTTAGGGAATGTTTTATCGCTCGGCCACCATATCCTTAACCAGCAATTGGAATCCATTGCCGTGAATATTGACGATTTCAATCGCCGAATCCTTGGCTAAATACTTGCGGAGTTTAGTCACAAATACGTCCATGGAGCGCGCAGTAAAGTAATTGTCTTCGTGCCATATCTTGGTTAACGCTTCGGAACGCGGCGTGACATCGTTGATGTATTTACAAAACATCTTCAACAGTTCGGACTCTTTTGGGCTGAGCTTCCATTGGTTTTCCTCTTCGGCTTTCGCTTCGTTAAATGTGAGGATCCGCAATGGATAATTGAAATGGAATTTACCGATGATGTACTCGCGTTGTTCGTCACGGGGATCAACCGGCTTATTGGCCCGTTTCAGCACGGCCTGAATGCGCAACAATAATTCTTCCGAATTGAATGGTTTGGCAATATAGTCGTCGGCGCCAATTTTAAAGCCGTTCAGGATGTCATCCTTCATGGTTTTGGCCGTCAGGAAAATAATAGGCACCTCCTGATCCCGTTCACGAATTTCTTTAGCGAGCGTGAATCCGTCTTTGCGCGGCATCATCACATCGAATACGCAGAGATCGAAATTGCCTTTCCGGAATGCTTCAAAACCCAAAACGCCGTCAGTGGCCAAGGTTACTTCGTAGTCGTGCATTTCAAGATAGGAACGGAGGACGTCGCCAAAATTTTGGTCGTCTTCCACCAGCAGGATTTTGTAATTTGTACTTGCCATAAGAAGTCGGTTCGTGGATTGATTAACATGTGACAGCTTTGGCATTAACGCAAGCAGGTATGCATGAAGTATGCGGGGTAAGGGCAGTTTGATAAATTTGTTAAAATTGGCCTGTGATTCCCGCCGTCGTGCAACTTTGATCTGCCAATTATGTCTCTTGCTTCCGCCCGTTAAAACCTTGTTAAAGCCGACAAAAGGACGCTCGAATATTATCATCTACGAAAAATTTCGTATTACCTTTCGTCTTTCAATACTTCTGTATAATCAACCTGCTGAAAACCAATTCATTGTAACAAAAACAACTTTACGTTATGAAAACATTCGGTACCATTATTACAGCCGCCTTATTGCTGATGCCCTGGTGCATCGTCCCCATCTTCGGCCAGGATAATTCTTCCCACGGAGCGAAAAAGATCACCATTATTAAACGCTCGGTAGATGCCGAAGGCACCGAAACCACCGAAACCATCGTGAAAAAAGGAAAAGCCGCCGAAAACTTCGACGTAGACAAATACCTTGCTGAAAATCGCAATGGTAAGGTGAAGGTAGAGGTGCACGTAGATGAAGGATCGGATATTCAGGAGGACCTTAATGCCTTAAAATTCCAAATTGGCAAAAAATTACACGAACTCAAAGGTTTGTCCATCATCACCACCTGCAACGACAACAGCGCCTTTCTCGGCGTAGAGCAGGACTCCGATGAAGACCTGGATGTGCCGGGTCTGACTCTGCAGGTCGTCAAGGGTTCCGCTGCCGCAAAAGCGGGCCTTAAAACCAATGACGTGATCCTGAAACTCAACGATACGCCCGTCAACGTGTGGGCAGACCTCTCCAAAATTATCGAGCAGTCGAAGCCGGGCGATAAAATCCGCGTGGCCTACACCCGCAACGGCGCCGAAGCCACCACCGAAGCAACCCTGAGCAAACACAGCGAAGTGCCCTGCGTAAGCGAGGAGCAGGGCTTCCTCGGCGTTTCGCCCCTTGACGAAGATGGAGACGATGAAGATAAACCCGGCGTGGCGGTCAATATCGTCGACGAATCCGCTGCGGCAAAAGCGGGCTTGCAGGACGGCGATGTGATTCTAAAACTCAATGATGATGAGATCGGTGATTTTGAAGACATTAGCGATGTAATGACGGACAGCAAACCAGGCGATAAAATCCAGGTAACCTATGAGCGAACCGGAAAACGCAATAGCGTAGACGTCATAGCCGGCGAACAAAAATCCTGGAATACAGACGATCCGGGCGGCTTGAACGAACTGGATAAGATCCAATGGACAGGCGAAAAAGGGCTTCAGATAGACGCGCGTGAAAAAGACGCCTGCCTGGGCGTTTATACCGCTGCCTATACCACGAATAACCAAAAAGGCACCCGCGTCGACGACTTCACCGAAGAATCGCCCGCCCGCGACGTGCAGATGGCCGTCGGAGACGTGATCACCGCAGTAAACGGAACGCCGGTTGTCAGCCACGATGACCTTTGGAATCAAATTGCTACCTACAAACCCGGCGACAAAGTGAACGTCGATTTTGTACGCGAAGGCGAGCTGCGCAAGGTGAAAGCCACGCTCAAAGTCTGCAAGGACAACGCCAGTCAGGTCATTATCAATCGCATTGGCGAGGAAGGCGACAATCAGACCCGCCAATTTTACACCTGGAACTGGGGCAAGAACGAAGAAAAGAACATGCGCGAACGCCACGTGATCATCATTCACCGCGGCGAAGGCGATGCGTCCAAAATTGATCCGCCTCGTGCGCCCAAAGAAGCGAGCGACCGCAGCCTGAAACTACAGGCTTTCCGCGCCTTTCCCAATCCGACGCAGGGCCAGGTAACGGTAGAATTCCAGGGAGATCCGGTCGCCACCGTCGTATCCTTATTCGACCTGGCTGGCCGCCAACTGTTCCGGGAAGAACTCAATGCCTTCAACGGCGATTACGCGCAGCAGTTCGATTTGTCCGAATATGCGAAGGGGACGATTATGATCCAGGTGGTGCAGGGGGATAAGGTGTATACGGAGCAGGTCATTGTGAACTGAGGTTTTAGCATTAGGCGGGTTTAAAATACAACATCCATTTCATTGACTTCCAATGAAATGGATGTTGTATTTTAAACCCGCCTACCATTTTATTATCTGCCGTATCTGTATTGGAAAGATTTTTAACGATATTGGTATGGCAAAGCAGCAATTGTTATCGGCGGAAAAAAGGCGTTAAATAAATTGAATCGTAATTTATCTTGTCTATATTTACACGGTAACTGATAATCCATCACGCATCTAAGGTTCTCTCCCTCATCGGCTTCGCGCCATCTACTGTGTATATGATTTAGCCATAATCAGGTTCGCCTTGCGAGCCCTTAATTTTTATGCTTTTCAGCTTATGCTTTATATTTTCACCAAAAACAGTATGTCATGTTCAAAAACCGATTTTCCCCGTTTCCGCCCGTTTATTCGGACGTGTGCCCCCCCCCCCACGGGTCGTAGGGCCTTCAGGCGCTTTGCCTTGTTTTTAATCTGGTGCTTTTTTATTGTACAGGCCGGATGGTCGCAATCGCGGGAGTGCGTCCTGCCTGATTGCAGCGAATTATTTGTCGAGATAGTGCGCGTACACGACAATGTACTGACTGATTGCGCTTTAAATGATACGAATACATTGGCAGGTGACCAGTTTTATCAAATGTTTTATAAGGTTTACCTGAAATACAACGATGAATACCCCGATACTTTAAACGACAATCCACCTGTTAACCTGGATTACCAGAAACTGGGCGTTAAAGTGAATTTGCGGAAGTTAAGCGGTAATAGCGGCGGGATACAGCATTCTTTTATCAACGTAGAGGATACGGAAGATTTTTACAAGGCGCATGTCAACGGGAATATGTGGGAAAGTTACGTGCCGACGGACCCGGATGAAGCCGCCGATAAAGTCAAATTCGAAGTCGAGCCTTACAGCGCAAGCATCAGTTTTACGAATTACGGTTCGGGAGACGAATGCGGCGGCACCAGTACGGGAGGAGGAAGTACGCAAATCCCGATGCTGTACGAAACGCCCGACCGGGTTTGGGTGAATTGCCCCGGACTGTACCATGCCTGCGCCTACGCCGAATTATTTACCGTTGTCGTAAATGCCTGGCCGGGCGAAACGATCCGGTTTGAAATAGATACGTCCTTTCTGGAATATATTCAGAGCAACGGAGAATCGGTATGCGAAGACGATCCGCTTATCAGGATCGTAACCAGCGAATCCAACAACGCACTTTACGGAGGAGATCCGATCGATGCGGCGGATACCTACGCTTCGACCGAAAACGAAAAACTTCAGTTGCTGGCGACAGGCCCTTCATCAGGCACAAATGATAGAACGTTTGATCTGAAACTGGTTAACGCGAGCGTTCATGATTTTTCGGTTAACACCCTGGATTTTTATGTCAAGGTATCCCTTAAGAACTATGATGAACCCCTGACTTTTTCGGGTACTTACGCTCCTGCGGAGATAATAGACCTCGGCCCCGACCCTTACAATACATATCACAATGCCACCCTGCTCCATTATATCGTGACGGATACCTGGGCATTGACGAATTCGACTACGGTAACGCTGAGTACCATTCATGTCGCGGACCCTACGCTGAGCAATAAAAGCTGGTGTGTCCGGGTAAAGCCGGAGGGAGGCCGGATCAGAACGACTTACACGTCGGGAGGCACGTATGCGGTTTGCACCACATTGGATGTAGCCGGTGAGCCTTACGATTGTCCTTCGGGAACGCCCGCATGCACATCTTCGGAAGTTTTATTCAATATAGAAAAGGATTTAGGGGGTGATTGTACATCAGATTTTAAGGATAAGGTCGGATTGTTAAGCACTGTGGATATAGACACCGATGTCAGACTGATCAGGCATTTTTCTTTCGATCTGATCTTCGATCTGGACCCCGATGTCGCTATCTCAGGCGTAGATGTTTCGGAATGGGGTAACAGCGATTCTACCGGAGGATGTCTCGGCTCCTCTCCTCTCGTAACGTATCAAATCAGCGGCGATACGTTCAGATATTGTTTCACCACAACCAACATGGGTGCATTGAGTTTTAATTTGGATCCTTTCGATTACATGACGCTTTCCTTTTCCCATACCGGGAACGGCTGCGTAAAAAGCATAAAAATAACCAAATTGCTACTTCAATTTAAAGACGAATCCGCTTGCATCCCTCCTGTCAATAATCCCATCGACCCGTTGAACCAGTCAATCAATTTATCTATATGCGGGCCTAACGTGGGCGGGCACCTGCTCACCGAAATAAACGACGGCGTGGAAGACGTGTCCGTAAAGATAACCGCAAGCACGACGATGTGCGCATCCTGTCCCGGCATGGGCGGATTGGGCGCCTGCCCGCCGGACTCGGTATTTTCCACTAAAGCGGGCGCATACGGTTTTTGCGATTTATGCGCTTCCTGTGATATATTTCTCGTAACCCCCACCAAAGACGACAATCCCCTTAACGGCGTAACGACCTTGGATCTGGTGGCAATCAGCAAGCATATCCTCGCATTGGAACCGCTTACTTCGCCTTATAAGATAATCGCTGCGGATGCAAACCATAATGGGAGTGTCACGACTTTTGATATAGTAGAGATTCGAAAACTTATTCTCGGAATTTATTCCGAATTACCGTCGAATACCTCTTGGAGATTCATTGATGCCTCTTTCACTTTTGGTCATCCAAATAATCCTTTTTTGGATGCTCCTTTTCCTGAAATAATCGACTGCGTCGATCCTTCTGATCCTAAATCTGTCGAATTTATCGCCATCAAGGTCGGAGATGTTAATAACACGGCCATAGCGCATTCGCGGCCTGCTGCACGCCCCATCATACCGATCAGTTGGAGCAACGCAAGCGCAAAGCCGGGCGAAACAGTTTTTACAGTACCTGTGATATACACAGGGAACGAGCCGCTGGAGGCCGTTCAACTGGGTATTCATTTCGACCCGACAAAATTTGCCTTGGTCGGTCCGTCCAAAGGTGAACTGCCTGGTTATACGGCCGCCAATTTCGGTCTTACCCGGTTGCAGGAAGGGGAGATCCGCACCTTGTGGTTCCCTACTGACGAGTTTGAAAAAATACAACCCGGCGCGACCTTGTTTTACCTAAGCTTCCAGGTGCTGGACGGAGCCTACGGCGCCGATTTTGCGCTCGAATTGGACGACAATATCCTGTACAATGCGGCCTGGAAACCCGATGGGACCGAATGCGCCGTATCGGCCACTCCGGATGCCATGAACCGGAATGCGTCACCCCAGGCAAATGCGTCCTCCATCCTGCAGGCAAGCGTGCAACCGAATCCCAGCGCCGGTGCCGTGCATTTTATCGTCACTGCGAAACAGGCCATGAAAGGCCGCATCGATCTGTACGATGCGTTCGGCAACCGCCTGCTTCTTCGGAACGTCGACTTCTCGGCCGGCGAGCAGGTGATCCCGCTGCCCGAAATCGATAAGCAACCCGCAGGCATATACTTGTGGAAAGTGTACAGCAAAGACGCACAAGTGCAAGGGCGTCTGATTAAGCAGTAATAATAATCATACACAATAGTGTCGGGGTGACATCAAGTTACCCCGACACTAAAAACCCGTATAGTCCAATGAAAAACGCCATCATACTTCTTTGTTTCCTCCAAATCAACACAGCCTTTTCCCAATCCCGCATCTACGTCAACCAATTTGCCGTTGGCGCCGGAAGCGGCCAATCCTGGACTGACGCCTACCCTGACCTTCAAAATGCCTTGTCGGCTGCCGAGGCCGGAGACACCGTCTGGGTAGCCGAGGGCATCTACTATCCCACTACCACGACCGACCGCGCCATCTCCTTCGAGCCTCGCAGCGGTGTGCGCCTGTTCGGCGGCTTCAGCGGTTCCGAAAACAGCCTGAATCAACGCGACTTGCAGACACATCCCACAATATTAAGCGGCGACATCGGCCTGGCGGGCGACAGCACGGATAACTCCTATAATGTAATGTACCTGTTTCAGCCCGATTCGAATACGGTCATCGACGGCCTTGTGCTACGCAACGGTCTGGCGAACAACACGGCGGATGCCAGCGGCACGCGTCACCGCCTGGTCTGTGGCGGCGGTCTGTACATCATGGGCGAAGGCTGGGAAGCGTATCCTGAAATCCGAAACTGTCGCTTCGAACAAAACAGCGCCCGGTATTTCGGCGGGGGTGTGATGGTCAACGGTGCTTCCGGAGGCTCGACGGCCCCCCGGTTTTACAACTGCGTGTTCGAAGCCAACCGGGCTCTCAGCAACGGGGGAGGATTGTATAAGTATGGAGCGAGCGAAGTGGAGCGGGGGGTGGATTTAGACAGTTGTGTCTTTATCCGAAATAGCGCTGTTACGCGGGGAGGAGGCTTATTTTATGTCGATTCCGATGGGCAGGATTCGATTGGTTTCCAGGATTGTATTTTTGAAAAAAACGAAGCCGGGATAGCTGGCGGTGGTTGCGGATTCTTTCTCGGCCGCGCTGGGAAGAGCCATTTTTCAATGCAAAAAACGATTTTTAACGCAAATGCTTCTGACGCAGGCGCTGCAGTGTATTGGTTTGCAAACGGCTTCAATGATTTCGATGGGAAAATCGACGTGGATAGCAGTACGTTCGAGTCTAATATCTCCTACGGATCAACAGGATCAATTGTTTATAATGCTTTAATTGCCATTCATCAATCGGAAATCAGGTTCGTCGCAAATATTTTTGAAGAAAACAATACATCTGCTCTGATACTAGATATTAGTTTTGAAGGCGATGAAAGTTCAGGATTGATTGAAGGGGCTATTTTTAAAAATAATCACAAAAGCGACCCTTTGATAATTAGTATCATTCAAGTTGCCACTCTTGAGAGGTTTATTCTAAAAAACTCAGCATTTATTCATAATGAACAGAGTAGATCCCAATATGGAGATATTAATAAAGTGCATTATGTAAATTGTACCTTCGATGACAGCATACCCAGTGCCCCGGCATTTGTAAATACCCTTATCGATTCTATCAAGTTAGAAAATTGTACTTTTTATACTAAATATAATAGCATCTTGAACGGATCGTCTAAAAATTTATTTGTCCGCAACTCTTTTATCCGCCCCACCACCACCAACTTCTTCTACAACCCCAACTGCAAAACCTACCTCTCCAACTGCTTCCTCCCCGGCTTCGACTGCGCCGCCCAGAACCCCAACGTGCTCTGCGAAGGCGGCATTATCACCGCCGGAGATCCCATGTTCGTCGATTCGGCACAGGGCGATTTCCGGCTGCTGCCCTGCTCGCCGCTGGTGAACGCCGGCAGCAACGCTTTCGTTACAAGCGCAACCGACGTAGCCGGCAACCCCAGGATACAGGGCGGTACGGTCGACATCGGCGCGTATGAAACCCCGGCGCCCAACTTAGCCGCCGATCCGCTCGCAAGCCCGGCCTGCCCCGGCGCGGCCAACGGATCGGTCGCCCTGCAGCTGGAAAACGGCTGCCAGCCCTATCAACTTGCCTGGAGCGGAAACGGGCTGGAAGGACTGGGCACGGATTCCTTAGAAGCGGGCGCTTATACTTTTACCGTCACCGACGGGCGCGGCTCCAGTTTTACCCTCGACGTCACCATTCCCGAAGGCACTACCCTGGCCCTCGAGCCTTTCAGCGCCCCGGTGGTATGCGGCGATACCCTCGGCGGCAGCGCCTGGGCGGCCGTCAGCGGCGGGCCGGCGCCTTTTTCGTTCGAATGGACCGGGGGAACCGATAGCATCTTGACCAACCTGGCGCCGGGAACCTACGCGCTCACGGTCACCGACGCCCGGCGCTGCACGGCCACCACCACCGTGGAGGTCGGCAAAACCGGCAGTCTGGACGTCGACATCGAGGCTACCGAAATCTCCTGCTACGGAGCGGCAGACGGCAGTTTCACGGTTATCCCCCTGGACGGGAAACCACCTTTTCAATGGAACTGGGAAAACGGCCCCATGAGCTCTGCGTACGGCCCCCTCGGCCCTGGAACGTACCAGGGCACCCTCACCGACGCCTTCGGTTGCAGTATTCTGTGGATACTGCCGCTCTCGCAACCCGATTCTTTGCACTGGGAAGCCACGGTTACGCCTGCCTCCGATTCAATCAACGGAAACGGAAGTATCCAGCTCGGCCCGATCAGCGGCGGCACGCAGCCGTACACTGCCACATGGAGCAACGGACAGTCCGGGTTTGTGATAGACGCGCTGCCGCCGGGCACCTACACCGTTACGCTGATTGACGCGAACGGTTGCGGCAGGGTGGCTGCGTATGTGGTGCCGTTCACCACTGGTACACGGGAAATAGGCCACGGCCCTGTTCTGTACTTGTTTCCCAACCCTGCCGACCAGGCTATCTTTATCAGAAGCGACCAGGCCGGACCGGCGCGCATAATCGTGTACAATGCTTTGGGACAAATGATCGTGCAACAGCAAAGCGCCCGCTTGAATACGGATATGGATTGCCGGGACTGGCCGGCTGGGATGTATTATGTGTCGGTACAAGTAGGGGGCAAAAATGTGTTTAACGGTAAGTTTGCGGTGCGGCATTAAAGATTAAGCATTTAATGTTTAAAACGAAAAGGCTGTTTCAAAGGTCAATCCGGACCTGATGGAACAGCCTTTGCCATTTATTGTACTATCAACTAAAAAGGATGGCCCGAAATTTGAAAAGGAAGAGCAGATAAACGGAAACCGACTGCTTCATGCTCCTGTTAATCCCTTTTACATGTTTACAAATTATGCCCGCATACCGACTCACCCTGTATAAACGATCCGAAACAGTTTGGCGCTACTGCCAGATGACCGCGAACGGCTCCGGCAAATTGACGACGGCCTTCGGCATCTGTGGATCCACGCCTTCCCGTTTAAGCGAAACGGCGCTGCCTCCGGGAGCGGAGCCTTTCGGCGCAGTCAAAGAAGCGGGAACACGTTGGCGCGGAGAGGGTTACGATTATCCCCGCCGCCTGGATATGCAGATCATGAGCCTCCATTTCAGCCTGCCCGCAAGCAGCGGCTGGCCAGCAGGAGCGCCTTGGTTCGAAGACTGGAAAACATTTTACCAGGAACCCATCGAAAACGGTTTGGCCGAAACGGCCAACGGTTTTCCGAACGGCAGCCACCGCGCCAAAGGCCGGCTGGTTTTGTATTTTTATATCCTGGATGCCGCGGCTGCGCGCGCCACGGTGGAACAGGTCGCCGCTTTGGCGCCCATTTCTTTCCCTATGGAAGTGCATATCGGCCCTCAACCCATCCGGCCGGGTATTAACCTGGATAAGGGCATGCCGGTTCCTTTGTCAGACATGTACAAAGGCTTCGAACAAATGGCGCTCACCCTGGCTGAAGCCTCTCAAAGCGTTGTATTTCATACCGTTACCTTAACCCCGCAACTGGTACACGAGCCCTCGCGACAACGCGTAAAAGGGCTGCCCGCGCAAAACCTGCTCCAAGGCCTGCGCGAGCGCTGGGGCTTCGAGTGCAATCTCTGGCCGCCTTTGGGAGGAGAAGCGAAAAGCGAAGTGGCTGTGCTGCGGGAATGGACGCCCGGTCTGGAAACACACTTATCCGGGCTCGTGCAACAGCGGCTTCAACTACCGGCTTATTTGCTCGACTGCGAGGAAGGCATCTTCACCATCGCCCCGAAAAACATTTTCCGGGGCGTGTATGAAGGCGTGGTATTCGACGCGGGCATGGAATGGATCATCTATTTTTCGCATCAGAATACCATTACGTTTGGGGGTGATTGGCTGGTGGAGGCGGTGCGGGGGATGGCGTTTGCGGAGAAGGGCTAACTAATTAAATTTTCCAGCCAAGAACAATACAGCCAAGGTGTCTCCAGGCTGAAACGTATGCACGCTTTGAGCCGTCGATGTACCAAGATTAAAATCAGGCAGTTGGGTTGGGATAAAGTCGAACGGCGAATAGCCAATTGTATTATCCGGTTTTACATATGAGTAAGTAGTGCATTTAACGTATTGTAATAACGTTATATCGTTGTCTGCCAAGGTGCTCCAAAGCTCGGCGGTTTGATTTCCTGATTTTAGAGTAAAGGTCAAATTGCCCGCCTGATTGATATAATCTGCATCTACGGAAAGGCCGAAATAGTCATGCCCAGGTATAGTATTAGATAAATTCGAGGTGGTAGAGGAAAGCAAATTGATTTCATTAAAGGCCAGGAATTCTTTAAAATCCACGATTTCATTTTGTGCAGCGGCGGAATAGGAGGCAAAGCTTCCAGCCGGATTGATTTCGGTAAATCCAACACCTGATTTAACGTATATTTTCAAGCCGACCGTAGAATAGGAATTGTAAACGTATGTTTTAGGAAACACGAGCGTATTATTTTCGACGGGGTCTTTCTTACAAGAGGTACCAAGGAAAAAAGCCAAAAGCGGGGTGATCAGATAAAAAAGCATTTTCATAAACTTTTATTTTGGTTGTCAACAAACTTAGGAACGGTGTCAGGACGTTGAAATTTTTTGCGCTCGGATTAGGAAAAACATGAAAATCCAAATTTTCTCCCCGACATAAAAATTCATGTCCTAGCGATTGATCCCGCACATCTGCAGGAGGGCGAAGAAACGATCCAGGAAAATCAGGGCAAATAAAAGCAAATTCGCCATTTATTTGTCCGGTTATAGGATCAAAAAGGATATTGTTCGGGCTATTTGGATCAAGACAGATTACAGGTTCACATTCTACCGGTGGTGCGGGCTCTTCGATCCAGATATCACAATCGCCATTGGGAGAGTCCCAATCCTAATAGTCGTTACAATGGATTAAATCCATAAAACCAGGAGGGTTGAGCACCTTAAAATCATTCATGCAGAAAGTTATGTAGGCACACTTTGCCCTGGGATCGCCGATGTATTCCTGAATCAACAAATCCAGCTCATTATTTGGAAAAGTCGTCGGGAATTCTTGGGCTATTTGATCGGCCCAAATCATTAATTGATAGAAATTCACTATGGCAATTTGGCAACCCTCATAATCTGGAAAGATTTCCAACCAGTTCCACTCATTGTTAGGCAGGATTTCTGTCAGGCAAAAATCGCTGTTAAACCAACCGAATAGTCCACAGTTAAGGTCATAACAGCCATCCCCAACATACGTTAATGTCCCATCGATTCCCAGTACATCGCTCCAGGTAGAATGAATCTTCATAGTCACCGGGCAATATTTGACTTTTTTACAGGGCGGGTAGTCTGAATAATTGCCCGGACTAATACCGGGAATAAGCCCTTCGTTTTGTGCCGCCAGTAGAATCTGTTGATATTCCGCAAACTTTACAACCTGGTAATCTATATCTTTCTCACCGACTTTTTCACCACCACACATGATATCCAAATAACAACCCCGTCCGGTGAGAGGGACTTTGTAAGATTAGCGACCTGCTGAACCTCATATTAAGACTCAAAGAGGTCCTTTACGACGCTCTGGAATGACCAAATTGTCGCGTTGTCCATTTGGAGCTCTCTAGTCAAATATAAATGCGCCTACAAAGAGGCTTTGCACTTCCTCGACGCACGGGCCGATTCGAGGTTTGGTTCCCGGATGATCTCGGCTTAAATTCTGTCTCTGACTTTTACCGTTTAATCTCCAAGTAGCCATTTGGCACCCTAAATGTTAACAAACCGAGAATCGCTGTGATTTTATAAGTACTGAGGA
>Ga0105046_10001091_pt1 | contig 40853 bp, 20 predicted proteins | sample MAT03_FD_78385 | JGI IMG/M metagenome (GOLD analysis project Ga0105046, IMG submission 78385) | Freshwater microbial communities from Lake Fryxell liftoff mats and glacier meltwater in Antarctica - MAT-03 (megahit assembly) | ecosystem: Environmental > Aquatic > Freshwater > Ice > Liftoff... | reverse complement strand
ACACATCCGTTCCTGCATTTGAAACAGGACGAGGCCGCACAATAACGCGAACAGTATCTTGTGCAGAGCAAGGGCCAAAGAATGTGGTGACTATATAATATGTCGTGTCATTTGCTGTTCCCGGGTTAAGAATATTTAAAGTCGGATTGCTAATAGTGATATTACTAATGCCTGTGGCAGGCGACCAGGAATAGGTATAACCAGGAGTTGAAGCTGTTCCCAGAGTTGGAATGATGCCACTGCAAAAGTTTTTATCGGTTCCTGCAAAAGCAATTGGCGCTGGACCTGAAATAACCAATACGGTATCGTTGGTAACGCAACCGTTTAAAGTGGAGGTGACAATGTAAAGCAAGGTATCGGGAGTTGTTCCTCCTATAACTGTAACAGTTGGATTTGGAATATTCGGATCATCAAGTCCGGTTGCAGGTGACCATGTATATGTGTAACCTGTAATCACCGAATCGCCAAGTACACCGGTAGTGGTTCCGCAAAGCAATAAATCGGGACCTGCTACGGCAAGTGGATTTGGTTTGATGATAACTCTTACTGTATCCTGATCGGTGCAATTGCCTAATGTAACTGTAACAATATAAAACAAAGTGTCATTTGATATTCCTGTATTGATGGTTGAAACCGTTGGGTTGCTTATTGTAGTGCTACTTAAACCTGTGGCCGGTGACCATGAATAATTATATCCCGCAATTGGAGCCGCGCCAATATTTAATGATGCTCCGCTGCAATAAATTTGATTTGCTCCTGCTAATGCATTGGGTGCAGGATTCACAATTACATTTACTGTATCAACTCCATTACAACCAAATGAATTGGAAGCCTGAAGAATATATTGAACAGTATCGGGTGATGATGTGCCTGTTGTAATGGTAACTGTTGGATTTGAAATTGCAGGATCACTAAGTCCTGTTGAAGGGGTCCAATTATAAGTTACTCCGCTCACCCCTGTTCCACCAATGTTTGCAGTTATTCCGGAACAGACTGTTACATCAGGTCCTGCAACAGCAGCCGGATTGGGATTAGTAGTTACTACAACAGTATCGGTGTTGGAGCAACCATTTAAGTTAGTTGTAAGAATGTATGTGGTGCTCACCGGTGAAGTTCCTATATTCGTAACCGTTACAGTAGGATTAGAAACATTGGTTCCGCTCAAATTCGTTGCCGGGCTCCATGAATAAATATATCCGGGAACTGATGCTGCACCGAGAGAAGCACTTCCTCCCGAACAAAATGAAATATCGGGCCCCGCAATTGCAGATGGTTGAGGAATTATCTCTACTAATTTAGTGATGGTATCTGATACACATCCAAATGAATTAACTGTTACCGATGATACCGTTGCCGTTCCGGGGGCGGTGAAATTTACATTGATGCTGGTGCCATTTTGAGGTCCGGTTATGGTTCCGTTAGTCACTACCCAGTTGTGCGTATATCCAAGAACGTTATTAACGGTATATGTTATTCCGTTTGCTGCAGTTAAACAAAGTGTATCGGGCCCGTTTAGGAATGTTGGCACAGGCGTGTTAACAACAGTGATGGTATAAACTACGTTGGTAACTTTTGCAGGACAACCATTATCTGTTGCAAGTACACTGAACTGATATGGTGTTGTTCTTCCTTGATCGCAGGAGGTAGTCCAGCAAAAATTTCCTGTTGCTGTTCCGGCACCTGATGCATCGGTATAGGTGGCGGGAGGATTGGTGATGGCACTATTAAATATATCGCCGGTGTGTGTAATAAAAATACTATCACCATTGGAATCATTAAATGTATTTGCAAAACATAGCGTTTGTCCTTCGTTAATTATATAATTTATTTGTGAGCCGGAACTGATAACTGGTGCGGGATTTATCGGGCAAGCAATTACAATAATCTGCAAGTCTCTCCGAGTTATTCCAATCAACACACCATTACGATACTCTTCAATTTCAACAGCCAAAACAAAAAATCCCTGGTTAGGTGCATAATACGATGCTAAGCCTGTTGCATTATCAATGCTGGTAAAGCCACCCGGCCCAAAAGGATTAGCTAAACTATAAGTTGGTGCATAGTTTATTGTAGCAATTGTCCATGGATAATTTAATGGAGGGTTAGGAGTTGGATTTCCATTATTTGAAATTCCATTGTAAGGCACTACGAAATTATATACCAGCAAATCGCCATCAATATCATAAGCCTGATTAAGAATGGTAGCTGTATCGGTAGCGCAAATAAATGGTACTGGTGCTATTGCAAATGTTGGTGAGCTGTTAACAATAGTTGATGCAGGAGCAAAAGCATAATAAGCCTGTCCTGCGTTGGCCGCATTGTTAAGATTGGCGATGTTGTTGTTCCGGCAACAGATATCTGAAATAAAATGATAACCGGTTGTATTTCCTGCAACACTAAGTACCGCTTGGTAAACACCCTCTTCAACACACACATTCGGAGCAAATGTGCACGAGTCATTGGCGTTGGGTGGTGTGATTTGTTGCTGTGTAAGTAATCCAAGAGACGAACTCAGAATTCTTATTTTATCTCCTGACGGATTGGCAGGATTATCTTCATACACGCCAATATCGAGTGATGTTGGTAATAACGATGAACCCTGAGCACAATAACGGTAAATGGTTATTTTAACTCTATAATCGTAAAGTCCACTGGTGGTGTTGAGGCCTAGGTACTCATAAGTTAGGCTGCCACCCATAATGTGGGTTGCCCGGGCTGTTGGGGCAAGTGCAATAAAAAATAAAATAAATGAACATAAGCAAATGAGTAGTCGTTTTTTCATACAGGTTTTCGATTTGGGGTACCAAACGTAAACAAAAGAATGGCTGGTTGTACGGCGATAACAACTTTTTCCGGTTCTTTGAAAATGACATCTTATTATCCAAAAAGTCCTACAAAAGTGGTTGAAAACGTGTAATTTAACCTTTATTTAAGGCTTTTGAAGATCAATAATCAAGGAGCTAAAATGGGTTTATGGCAGTTTAGGGCACATTTTATTGAAATGTGCCACATTTAAACTGTTTAAAAAGTGGTAATCGAATTAAAGAGCCAATCAATCCTTCACCTTATTCATTCCCATCAAACTCACCATCCAGTTGGGTAAAGGTTTATCAGCTTTTCTGTTTTTTAGATTGAGAAAAATTCCCAGTTTCTTAATCACCGGAATTTTGTGAGTTTCCACCATCTCAATTAAAGTACCATCCGGATCTTCTACGTAAGCAAAACGACCACCTGATTCACCCATTGAAAAAGTTTCACCACTATCGACAGTAAATTCGTAATTATATTTTTGAAGATTTGATTTTAATGCATCCATATCAGACACATCAAAGCAAAGATGAATAAATCCCTGATCGCCCCAGTATCTGTTTTCATAAGCTTTAGTAGCGGTACGATCGAGTGCCTGAATCAATTCAATTTGCACATTTCCTAACAGGCGGCTGAGTGGCGCAGTGAACGGATTTTCAAAAGCAAGTAATACACGACGAAACGACTGACCTTTGGTTTCATCGCCGAGGTCGTCAAATTTTCCGGTTACATCATACACGATAGAATTTAGCCCAAAACCATTCTGATAAAAAGAAATGGACTTATCCATGTTACTTACACCTATTACTGCACCGCAAACGCCCCCCTGCATAAAGTTATTATTTTTAAACCAGGATTTATCATTCACCACCTGATATTGGTTTCCTGATTCATCGGTAAGCAGAAAAGATAATTTGCCTGCAGGACATTTTTGCGGAGATGTGCACATTAAATTCTTATCGATGTTGTTGTAAGTATTTTCAACCTGTGTTGATTTAAATTTAACTGCATTGATACCATAATCTCCCCAAAGAACTTTTTTACCTTCACAGGATGATCGGCTGGTAAACTGCCATATTTCAGCTCCGCCGCCTCCATTCATATTCATTGCTAAAATGGCTCTGCGTTCATGCACTTCACCTCCGGTATAACGAGTCATTAATTCTGCGCGTGCTTCATCATCAAATATTTTTACATTAAGTCCGAAAGCTTTTCGTAACCATGCAAACATTTTTGTTGCATCGGCACAACCAATACCAATTTGTTGAATTCCTGAAATGTAAGCCATGTTTAAGTAGACTATTTTGTTTTAAGATAATTTCAATTTTTTTACAAGTCCGAAAAAAAATGGAGGGATCATCTTGCGAAGAATTACCAGAACCATTTCCTGGTGTGCAATATATACTTTTCGGCGGTTACGGGCAATCCCGTGGATGATTTTTTGTGCACATACTTCAGCGGAGATGCCTTTTGCCTGCCCTTTATCCAGTTGTTGATGAGCCGTGCCGTCACCTTTTAGGGCCGAATAGGAAATATTGGTATAAATACGTCCTGGCGATACCGTTGTAAACCGAATTTTCGGATTCTCTGTTTCCAGCAACCACGATTCAAAAAAGCCCTCCAATGCATGCTTAGAAGCTGAATATGCGCTGCGGAGCGGAAACCCAAAGGTTCCGGTAACACTACTTATAATCACTATGTTAGCTTGCGCTGAACGATTTAATAGTGTCCAAAGAGACTTGGTAAGACCCACCTGGCCAAAAAAATTAATTTCCATGATGGTACGGTCTACTTCAATTGAGGTTTCAGCCGCCAAAGAGCGCTGACTGATTCCGGCGTTGTTGATGAGTACGTCTACCTTATCTACCAGGCCGGTAACATTTTGAGTAAATTCACGAATAGAAGCCGGCGAAGAGAGGTCGATAAACAATGAAGTGCAAAGGGCACCTTTGAGTATACAGGCATCTTTGACCTCATTGAGCTCGTTCACTCTGCGTGCAGCCAGTATCAAATGCACACTTTTATCAGCAATTTGAAGGGCCAAAGCCTTTCCTATCCCTGAAGTTGCGCCGGTGATGACTACTACCTTGTTGGTGAAATACCCCATTTTCATTCTTTAAAAGGTCGGCAAAGGTAGGCTTTTTTGGTGAAATTTTGTATACCGGTCTGCTCTCAAAAGCAAGGTTTTCTGCTTGGCAGACATTTGCCACCAATCATTTTTGGGTTTCAAAATATGTCATCAAAAAGCAATTTTGTAGTACTTTCAATGAACATTAAAATACAATTTCCCCTTTTTAATAAAATATCCCGATCTTGTACTCTATAATAAAAAATCTGAATCGACTCATCGGCAGAAGGATTTAAAAAGCAAGTAAGAGTTATAAATAAATGAAATTTCTCATGGTCGAATACTAACTGTTAATCAAAAATCAAAAACCAATTAATTATAAAAATTTATGAATAAAATTGTACTCTTATTTATTTGCATGGCTGCAGGGCACATTCTTAATGCTCAGCCAACAGTCAACATCGTTCCGTTTGCAACCGGATTCAATAATGGAATTTCGGAAATTGTAAATGCCGGCGACAATCGTTTATTTGTAACTGAGCAGTTGGGATCTATTTACATTGTTGATCCTTCCGGAAATGTGCTTCCCAACAAATTTCTGGACATTTTGAACAAAGTAACACCTACTGTTTTTTCTCCAGGTGCTGAGCAGGGTTTACTCGGGCTTGCATTTAGTCCGAACTATGCTACTGATGGTTACTTTTATGTCAACTACACCAACAAAACAGGAAATGGAAACAGTGTTATTGCAAGATATCAGGTGAGTGCAAATCCTGATGTTGCTGATGCAGCAAGCGAACAAATTCTGTTAACAATTTATCAGCCATTTAATAATCACAATGGAGGAAGTTTAAAATTCGGCAGCGATGGATTTTTATATTGTGCAGTAGGTGATGGAGGATCATCAGGTGATCCTGATAACCGTGCACAGAATGCGGATTCACTTCTTGGAAAAATTCTACGCATTGATGTTGCAGGAGGAGGACCTTATTCAATCCCGGCATCAAATCCTTTTGCTTTAAGTGGTGGTGCTCCTGAAATTTGGGCATTGGGCGTGCGTAATCCATGGAGGATGAGTTTCGATCGGCTCACTAACGATTTGTGGATTGCTGATGTTGGTCAGAATATCTGGGAAGAAATTAATTTTCAAAGTGCTAATTCAGCGGGAGGCGAAAATTATGGATGGCGTTGCTATGAAGCCAATGCAAATTTTAATACCGGCGGCTGCAGTCCGGCTGCTTCTTACACTGCGCCCATTCATAGCTATACTCATGCTTCCACAAACGGATGCGCGGTGACCGGAGGTTATGTTTACCGTGGTACTGCATTCCCCGATATGTACGGATATTATTTTTATTCCGATTATTGCAATGGTGCCATTTATGCAATTTCAACAGCGCAAATTCCAACAACAGCCGGCACTTTCACCGGACAGAATTTTGTTACATTCGGAGAAAATAATGTCGGTGAATTATTTGTTGGGAGCCAGGCTAATGGTACCGTTTATCGTTTGGTAAGTACCTTTACCGGCATTGCTGATGTTGCATCCGATGTTTCAAATGTTTCATTATATCCTGTTCCAAACAAAGGAACCTTTACATGCGAGATGGATTTAAAATATGCCGGCGAAGCGTTAATTGAAATTGCTGATGCAGCAGGAAGAGTTTGGTATAAACAGAATCATAAAGTGAATTCAGGAATCAATAAAATTCCTGTAAGTTTAGAAGGAGCGGCTTCGGGAATGTATACCGTGAAAATTGAAACAGAAAATGGAACGATTAATAAAAAGTTTGAAATGTTGAAGTAGATTAAGCAAATCGTATAATTAAATCGCCTGAGCAGAATTCCTGCTCAGGCGATTTTTTTTGCACATAACAAACATAACACCTGCCCGACCGAACAGGTGAAAAAACGAATTTATGCATCTAATATTTGTTTGAATGTAAGATGCGAAAATGTACATTATTCACATCTTATTAATTAATGCAATCCAAAAGATAGGATTAAGGGAGTGGAAGTTAATATTAGAGCTTTTTATGAAAATAATTTGTTTTTAGGAATTAGTATTCTAATTTTATCAAATAATAAAACCACCCCCTCTCATGAAAACCATTTTACAAATACCACTACTTTGTATCCTTATCTCCGTTTTATCATGCAACAATCCCGACAAAAAGGTTTCTATTAAACCAGCCGGTTCCGAAGGTTCGATGAATCCTGCCGGAAGAAAAGCCTGGGACCGCGAGCGGTTAAGTGATCCCGTTACAGGAGTAATTCCTCCTTTCATCCGGGAACGCGAATTGGCTTATGCGGCTACGTTGCCAAATGATAATAATACCGGATTAAGAAGCATTTCCTCTGCCAATTGGACCTTTCGGGGACCATGGAATGTAGGAGGAAGAACACGTGCATTTGCCATTGATGTAACTAATGAAAATGTGTTGCTGGCAGGAGCTGTTTCAGGTGGTATGTGGAGAAGTGCCGATGGTGGCGCCAACTGGACCCGCGTTTCTCCGGTGAATGGTTATCCCGGAGTGAATGCAGTGGCGCAGGACACCCGCCCCGGTCAGGAAAATACCTGGTATTATCTTTCTGGTGAAGCGTACGGAACTTCTGCCAGTGGTGGATCTGCATTTTATTTGGGAAATGGGATGTATAAATCTACTGACGGTGGCATTACATGGAATTCATTGGCAAGCACCGTTTCCGGAACACCGCAAATTTTTGATAATGTCTGGGATGCCACATGGAATGTTGTTACCGATCCCGGAAATCTTTCTCAGGATGTTGTTTATGCTGCAGCCTATGATGCTATTTTCAGAAGTGTCAACGGCGGAAATTCATGGAGCATAGTGCGGGGAAATTCAGGAACACTGGCAACGTATTCTTATTTTACAGATGTGGCAGTTACTCCTACCAGCGTGGTGTATACAACTCTGAGCAGTCTGGGACCACAGGCCGGGATATGGCGATCAACAACTGGTGCTGCAGGTTCCTTTATAAATATTTTACCCTCAGGTTTTCCTACAACTTACGATAGGTTGGTAATTGGAATTGATCCCAACAATGAAAATAATGTTTATTTCTTTGGACCTACTCCCGGCTTTGGCAGAATGAGTACCGACTTTCAAGGCGATACATTATGGAATAGTTTGTGGAAGTATGAATATGTTTCAGGAAATGGGTCCGGTGCAGGGGGAAATTGGATCGACTTATCACAAAATTTGCCCGGCAATATCAATATGTTTAATGGATTGAATACTCAGGGAGGTTACGATGCTGTGGTGAAAGTAAAGCCGGGAAATTCCAATGTTGTGTTTATTGGTGGCACCAACATTTATCGTTCCACATCAGGGTTTACCGATTCAACCAGCACTAACGTTATGGGCGGATATGAAATTGGAGCAACATTGCCTTTTGTAGGTCAATATCCCAATCACCATCCCGATCAGCATATGTTTGCTTTTCTTCCTTCCAACCCAAATGTTATGTTTTCGGCGCATGATGGTGGCATTTCCAAAACCCAAGACAACACCGCTGCTTCTGTTGTATGGAATAAAATAGATGCCGGATATATTTCATCGCAATTTTATACAGTAGCGGTAGATCACAGCAGTACCAACGATATAATTATTGGCGGATTGCAGGATAACGGTACTTATTTTACTGATAACACCAATCCAACATCACCATGGGAGCATTCGTTCGACGGGGATGGTTCTTATTGCGCTATTGCTGATGGTGGTAACACGTATTATATGTCGAAACAACAAGGCAGAATGCTTAAAGCCACGCTGAACAGTTCAGGGGTGATTACCGCTTACCGCAGATTCGATCCTATTGGCGCAACAGGTTATGGTTTTATTAATCCTTATGTGGTGGATCCCAACAATAATAATTTGATGTATTTGTGTGCGGGTAAATATGTTTGGAGAAATGATGATCTTTCGGCAATTGCACTTACTAATGTATATGATACCATTTCAACCAACTGGGTGCAGTTTACCGATTCACTACCATTAGCTGTTGAAACACTAACTGCGATGGCTATATCCAAAACCCCGGCTAATATTTTGTACTATGGAACCAACAGAAGAAAAATATTTAAAGTTACCAATGCAAATGTGGGACTACCAACACGCACCGAAATTACCTCCACAACATTTCCTGCTGTCGGATACACCAGTTGTATTTCGGTGAACCCGAATAATGCGGATGAGGTAATTGTAGTTTTTTCAAACTACTCGGTGTATAGTATATTTCAAACAATCAACGGAGGAGTAACCTGGAACCGTGTTGCCGGAAATCTGGAACAAAACACTAACGGTTCCGGCAATGGGCCATCATGCCGATGGGCCGAAATTTTGCCCGTTGCCGATGGAACAGTTTACCTGATAGGAACCAGTACCGGATTGTATGCCACCGATACTCTCATCAATAATGGAACCATTTGGGTGCAGCAAGGAACCAACAATATTGGAAGTGCTGTGATTGACATGATAGAAACCAGAACCACAGATGGATTGGTAGTGGTAGCGACTCATGGTAGCGGTTTATTCTCAACAAAAATAACCAGTGTGAATGAGATCACCTCCATAAAAAATTTACAGTCTGAAGAATTTACTTTTAGTGTGTATCCTAATCCTGTTAGTGATTTATTAAATCTAAATTGGGATGATAAATTTAATGGAAAAGTACTGACCATTTCAATTATCAATGAACTCGGACAACAGGTAAAACGAAAAGATATAAACGGGCTCTCCATTAATAAAATCACCATTTCCGTAGCCGACCTCCCTAAAGGAATTTATTATGTTAAGCTCGCCTCAGGTAAATCGGTTACGGTAAAGCCGATTGTGAAAATGTGATAGCAAGTGAGCTCCTTAGGAATATATTTTGAAATTAGTAATAAAAAAATCAAAAAAATAAAATCAAACCTTATGAAATATTTAATCTTAACAATCGCAACAATATTCATTATCAATCAAGTCTCTGCGCAAGAGTTCACCACTAAAAAAGGAGGGCATTGTTTTACAATGGATATTCCCGATTACATGGCAATTTCATACGACCTGAATGATGTTGCCACATTACAGTATCAAAATGTGGTTAAAGAGGCATATATAATAGCAATTGATGATTCAAAAAATCATTTAGAATTTGTAGGATTGAAATTTATGAATGCCAGAGAGTTTTTAGATGATTTTATCGGAGAATATAAAAAGGATGCCGATAAACGAAAGCAAGGCGAGATCAAAGAGTTTGTTGCGAACGACAATAAGCACGCTCAGGTTACACTCTCCTGGACCGATGAGGAGGTAGATTATGCGATGCTGATAACAACGGTAGAAACAAAAACGCACTTTTACAAAATTCTCTGCTGGACACTAAAAGATAATAAAGATAAGTTGTTCAATGATTTCGTTACCATTGCTGCTTCGTTAAAAGATTAGGTAATAAATTCTTTTTTGTAGAAGGACATAAAATAGCTTTTCAGTTGATTGTTCTAAGAAGGCGGAGTCAACTTGTGGTACCCTCCGCCTTTTTAAAAACATTCACAATTTCCCGGATTCCGATAGAGGGAGCCGCATATGTGGTATAACACGCCTGATTTACAGCCTTCATTTACCATTCATCACCCCATTTTCCCCGATCGGAACCCTATGGAATGGTTCAAATGACAAATGAAAATGCATAAATTCACAATTTGCACAAACCCACCCTGCCTTTTATGCACCAAATTGAACCTCCCTATTTTAATACTTAAATAATGGAATGGGTTGCAATTTTTGCAACTCTAATACCTACTTTTGGCTTTTATATTCATCAAAAAATAGCCGGATCCCAAAATGAAGAAATTAATTTTATTGTTTACAACTACTTTGTTTTCAATTGCTTTATTTGCACAAACAAATATTGTAACTTATGCAGGAGGCGCGGGCAAAGAAACTTTTTATGATGTAATGCAAATTACTGATGGAAGTTTTTTGGTGGTAGGTTATGCAGACAATCTCACATGGACTGGATCGGCACCAAAAACACAACTTACCTACACCACAACTATCCCGAATTCGCTTGGGACCAACAAGTATGGGTTCATTTTGCATCTCTCAAACGATTTACAAACCATTTTGCAAGTGGTCCATTTTCCTCAGGGAGCAGTGGAAGATATTCGTTTCATCAAAACAAATTCGAAACCATATTCCGCAACAGGAGATTTATTTATCAGTTGCAACACTTCAGATAGTGATGCTAATAATGGCGGTTACATAATAGCAAAACTTAACAACAATTTTATCAATGGAATTCCATCTTCGCTTTCGTGGGTGAATGTTGTGTGGGCAAAATCAATTGCGAAAGAGGCACACCCTTGGGATGTTACTAATGATGGTAAAGTTTATTTCTTAGGTGGTGAGGCTTATGGTTATGATTGGAGTGCTGTATATTGTTTAAACCAAAACGGACAACCTGCAGTTGTAGAGAATTGGAGAACACATTGGCTCAACAATGGAACAGAATGGAAAGGAACACCTGCATCTGCAAATCCTTTTGGCACTATTGATTCGGTAAGTTTCAGCGGAATCGTTTTAAAAATTTGGGGACGATGCGATTTGCGGTCCTGGACAACAACGGATTATAATCTTTTACAACCTGATGAAAATGGTGGAACAAAAAAAGGAAAGTGGCCGCTTGATATTTTATTCAATGCACCCTGCGATCCGCAAAACCCTACAGCTGTTAGCCCGGGTTATACTGGGTATTCTGCTTCAGGAACCCCCGTATATGGCGGCTCTTCCATAGCAATTGACAAAAGAAATAATGATGTGTATATCGGAATGAATTTTAAAAGTGTATTGCCGAATGGCGGACTACCCGATTTTGAGCCTGCCGTTATTGCAATGGATTCATCAGGAAATTTAAAATGGTGGAGCAGATTGTATCATGAAATTACACCTCTTGGCGATACCGTTAATTCTTCTCCTGACCAATATGTAGATGCACTTGCAATTGATTACACCAACAATAAATTAGTTGTTGGTGCAAGATGTCACGGAAATAATGTGGAAAATCTTTGGGAAGGAAATACCATTAATGCAAACGGAAGCGCTTATGGTTTTCAAAATAATTTTACTGGCACCCAAGGAAACATTCATATTTCATGGTTAGGAAAATTGCAATTAAATACCGGCGTGCTAACCAATTCAACTTACATGGCAGAACTTGCTGAAGGTACAGGTTCGCTTGGCATTCCACACGCTGACCCGAACTTAAACGGATGGCCTGATCCAAATACAGGCTGGCCAAATGTGAATACCACTAGAATGGTAAAAAATAATTTAAAGGTTTCTAGCAATGGTGATGTGTGTGTTTTAGCTGTTGGCAGAAGAACGATTACTACAGATAACGCTTATCAGAAAATGGTAAAGCCAAACAACGGTGGTTTTAGTGCTTGGAATAGTTTTGTGAGAGTATATGATTCACAATTTAATGTCCCGAAATATTCTTCACTTGTTGTTGGTGTGTGGGATACACTTACACAAGCAGGAGGAGGCAACACTGAATTGTATGGAGTTTACAAAACCAATCAGGGGGTAATTTGTGTTGGGCGACAAAAAGCAGATGCAAACGGAAATCCAAGCGGGAATAATATTCCTGTAATAAGTGTCACCCCGTGGGGAAGCGCAACTCCGCAAAATGAAAGCGCAGTTTTGGTTTACTACCAAGCAGCTAATCTTGTTAATAATGATGACAGCATCACTTCAGGAATAAATCAACCCGAACAAGTTTTTACTTCAGACAATATTTTGCTATTTCCAAATCCGGCTCAGCAAACAATAAATGTTTTCCTCAATGCAAATTCACCCCAATCAATTTTGTACTACCAAATAATTGACATTTATGGAAGAGTTGTAAAGAAGGAAATATTTACAAATTCAGAAATTGACATTAGCGATTTTTCAAATGGTGTTTATCAGTTTCAATTGCTATCCCAAATTCAACAAATCGGAAAAAGATTTATTGTAGTTAAGTAGTTCCAATCAAAGATAGCCGCAGCATGAGTTAGAGGATTAAATGATTGCACCAAATTATCAAATTATACCGTCGGAAGATTCGTTTAAACCGGCTTGATGGTTGGACTTCTTGCTATCAAACACCTCACGAATATAAAACAACTTTCTGGAAACCCCATTTTAATGTTTTTCATCATAATCCCTTGAATATCAACAATATTTATTGAGTAATTTAATTTACACGAACACAGAAAAAAATGGGTTGCCAGGGTGTTGTAACGCTTTCAGAACTTGTAAAAATTAAGCTTTTCTATATAAAGTAAAGTAAGGATTTCTAAATTAGCTTCTGATTGTGTTTCTAAAGTGTCCAAATATCACCACTTCCGGTATTTATAAGGCATCAGCCAGCGAAATGGCATTGCTAAATTTAGAATTCATACATTTGTAACTTCGTAGGAAAAACTAAAAAAAGAGTAGCTCTGGATGGAGCCGCTCATGGAACGTTTGGGATCGTAAGGATGCAATTTTCCTTTAGTGAACCTGCAATGCGTCCGATTTATTTATTCACTTTCTTCGTATATTTGACAATACCTTAATGAAGCACGAGTATAGATTATTTTTGAAAAGGCTCACCGGTAAATTATGGTTTAGACCACTAATATTTTGCTTGCTATCAATAGGTGCTGCACTTATTTCACATCTCGCAGACACTATTTTTCCAAATGATTTTTTTCCTGAAATAAAAAAAAGTTCGCTTGAAAATTTGCTTACCACCATTTCTGCGAGCATGCTCGTTATCTCCATTTTCGCTGTTGGCTCTATGATTTCGGCCTTTTCCTCTGCTAGTGCAACAGCAACTCCTCGTTCATTTGAATTAATTGTTGCTGATGATGTTTCTCAAAATGCTTTATCAGTTTACATTGGTTCTTTTATTTTTAGTATTGTTGCTACTGTAGCTTTAAAAAATGAATATTATGGAGATGCGGGATATTTTACACTTTTTATTCTGACAATATTTGTTTTTACCCTTGTCATTCTTACTTTTTTGAGATGGGTTGATCGAATATCTAAACTAGGCCGACTTGCGCATACTATAAAAAAAATTGAAGAAGTATCGCTTAAAGCTTTATTAAATAGAAGAAAGGAGCCATTTATGGGAGGGTGTAAGTTGACTAATCATAACGATAACACGTTCCCCATTTATACCAAGCGCATTGGTTATGTCCAATACATCAATTTGGAAAAACTCCAAAAGTTGGCAACCACGAACAATGTGGTTATAATTCTAAATTGTATTCCTGGTACATTCGCATCCTTAGATAAGCCTTTATTTTATTGCTATTCTTCAAACCACAATTATTTGAAAAGTGATGTTGAAAAACTGATTGAAGAATTTGAAATTGATGATAATCGTTCTTTTAATGACGATCCCAGATTCGGTCTAATCGCATTAAGCGAAATTGCAAGCAGAGCCTTATCCCCTGGCATCAATGATCCGGGGACTGCAATTGCCATTTTAGGTAGCTATGTCCGCCTTTTTTCATTATGGTTTAATACGAAAGAAACAGATATTATTAAATACGATCGTATAGAAGTCCCTGGTATTTCAATTGCTGACATGTTTGAGGATGCTTTCCGACCGATTTCCAGAGATGGAGCAGGCAATATAGAAGTTATGCTTAAACTTCAAAAAGTTCTTATTTCAATTTCGCGTGTTGGCGATTCAACAACAAAAGAAGTTGCTTTAAAGCATTCAAAAAGTGCATATGAAAGAGCTGAATTAGTTATGCAATATTCGAAAGATTTGGAATATTTGAAATCAAAATGTCTGTTTGTACAATCAAATTCAGTTTTCTAGTCTATATGAATCGATATCGGCTTGTGCATGGATGAAAAGAACTCTAAATTTAATTCTAATAAATATTTTTACGGATTTTTTACTTGAAAGAAATTTCGCAATCCACCAAATTTCATAAGTCTAAATTCAGTGCAAACTTTGTTATTGCGCCTACAAGTGAGCAAGAAATTTAATCAAATTCGGGTTAATCAATTTATTTTCTTTCCTTTACCTATCAATCTCAATTAATCATTAACTCAATAACCCATTAACTACATGAAAAATTTTACAAAAATCCTAATGATGTTACTGGGAGCCGTTCTGCTCCACATGAACATATTATATGCTTCAGGATCAGGATGTTCTGATGCCGGTGTGGCAGCAGCAAGTCAAGATTCGCTGTGCTCAGGCGCTTCTGCTACTTTAAGTTTAACAGCTTATGTTGGAACCATTTTTCAATGGCAAAGCTTTGATGGGTCAATTTGGATTGATGAAACCGGGACTGGTTCAAACACAGATACATATGTCGTAACTCCGGGAACAACCACCGACTTTAGGGCAATTGTTACCGCAGTAAGTTGTCCTTCTGACACCTCCAATAGTATAACCATAACTGTGGGAGTAACTTCTCCCACCACTACCGGAGATACCCGTTGTGGTTATGGTCCGGTGAACCTGAATGCGGTAGGTGCCGGGGTGATTAAGTGGTATGATGTACCAACCGGCGGAACAGCTTTGGGAACAGGACCTTCCTTTACCACCAACGTGGCAGCCACTACCACCTTTTATGTAGCGGCAACCTCTAACGGTGGTGGATCAGGCGCAGCACCGTTGCCCCTTGAAGTTACAACATTTACTTCCAATGCACGAGGATATTGGTTTAACTCACCACTCACTTTTACTATCACGGGATTAAGAGTTCCCGATGCAATCACCACTCAGAATATTGCAGTAGTTCGCTTTAATACTCCAACACCTCCCCCTGTGTTTGCAACTACTACAAACGATTTTACAGTTTTATTTTTAACGCAAGGCAATACCAACACCGGTGTGATTCCGGTAAACCTTCAAATATCGGCCGGTGATTATATCGGTATTCTGGGTACCCGAGGCGCCAATGATGAAAACTCCTATGCAGCAGGACTTTTTGTTACTACCATCGACGGACAATCTATAACGTTGGAGCGTATGGGAATGCAATTTCCTTTGGCTACAATAGCCCCTCAGGATTTATGGCAAGAACCGGGAGGAAATACCTCGCGTGTTGAAATCACCTATGAAGTAGGATGCGAAAGTAACAGAACAGCTGCTGTGGCAACAGTGAATGCAGCAGACCCGATAACCATTGCAGCTAACCCTCCCGCCCTTTGCGAAGGACAGTCTTCTGTAATTTCTGTTTCAAGTGCAAACCCCAATTATAATTACACCTGGTCTCCTTCAACCGGACTGAGCTCAACAACCGGAGCAAGTGTAACAGCAAATCCTCTAACACCCATCACCTATACTGTTGTTGCTAACGATGGAACATGCGGGGCTATTGACAGTGTTTTTATGTCGGTTGGTCCGGCTTCAGTGGCGGGTACAGCCTCCATTTCAACAGATACAATTTGTGCCGGTTCATCTGCAATATTATTTCTTACAGGATCGGTTGGAAGTATACAATGGCAATATAATGATGGTGGCACCTGGATGAACGAAACCGGCTCCGGATCCACCAGCGGCTATTACCCTGTTTCACCCCTTACCACAACTCAATATCAGGCGGTAGTTACCAGCGGTGGTTGTGCTTCTGTAATCACTACTATTTTAAATCTTTATGTATTAAACATCACCGATCCGGTAACGGTAAACGATACTATTTGTGGTCCGGGTATTGTTAATTTATCAGCAACCGGTGCCGGATTGTTAAATTGGTATACCTCACCAACCGGTGGCGTAAGTGTAAATACTACTGGCAATTACACCCCTAACTTAGCTTCAACTACAACATATTATGTGCAGGCTTCGGCCGGAGGTAATTATTCGGTAGGACCGGCTAATGCTTCAATTGGAAGTCAGTTAGTGAATATTGCAGGTAACGACTGGGGATTACAATTTGATGTAACTCAGCAGGCAACCATTGACCGGGTTTATATTTCTCCGGGAGGCACCGGAAGTGTGACCATCAATCTTCGTAATACATTAGGAGGTGCCATTTTAAATACTGTCTCGACAACGGTAGGTGCATTCTCAGGTTTGGTTCCGGTAAATCTTGGATTTACTGTAAATCCCGGAATCGGATATAGATTGGAGATGGCCTCCGGAAGCGTGAATTGTTATTATAACTCTTTCGGTCCTGTTTATCCTTATACAGTTCCCGGAAGTCCTATTACAATCACAGGATCTATTAATCCGAATTTTGCTGCCGGCACATTTTATTACTTCTTTTATAACTGGGAAGTTACTTCCGGTTGTTCGAGTAACCGTATTCCCGTAACCGGTGTGGTGTTGAATGCACCTGCCGTGCCGGTGATTACGCCTTTTGGAAATCAATTATCTTCTTCTGCAACATCGGGCAATCAGTGGTACCTGAACGGGTCGCCAATTGCGGGTGCTAACGGTCAGATATATGCGGCGTTTCAATCTGGAACATACACAGTAATTGTAACAGATCCATCAGGTTGTACTGCTGAGTCGCTTCCTTTCGTTTATACAGGCTTGAACGAAGCGGGTTTGGCTGAAGCCGGAATTTCAATTTATCCGAATCCTGTGAACAATGTACTACATTTGGATTTCAATAAAATAATTGCAGGAACTAAAACGATTAATATTTTCAATGCATTGGGAGAAGTTGTTAAATCGGTTGTTGTAGATGATTTGAAAAATACCATCGATCTAAATATTCCTTCAGGAGTTTATGCAGTTGAAATCAGGACCACTAAAAATATTTATTATTCCAACATTGTAAAAACAGAGTAGTATTAAAGAAAAGTTAAATAAAAAGCTGTCACCAAATTTTCCGGTGGCGGCTTTTTTATTTTAGTAACCTGTCATTTTCCCCCATTAAATATTTGAACTAATAAGGGTCATCATGACCATTATTAATGCGATTGTAAGTTGAGGAAGTTTTCTGAATTTCATCTATAATAAAAAGTGTACAAAATAATTTTTATGCTAAATTATTATTTAACCAAAGGCTCCCGGTCTCTTTTAAACAGGGTATAAATGGCCGTATCATAAAACACTCCATTGTAGTGTTGATTCTCCCGCAAGAGGGCTTCTCTTGTAAAATAATTCTTTTCAAGCACTTTGGCAGATCCTATATTGTTGGGGTTAACATGACCTTCAATACTATGAAGATTCATGACATTAAATCCATATTCAAGAACTGCGGCAATAGTTTCACTCATGATTGATTGGCCATGATATTCAGGCATTAGCACATAGCCAATTTCACCGCGATGATTTTCAGGCTGAAGGTTCCACAAGCAAATGGTACCAATCATTTTTTCACCTCCTTTTAGCGAGATGGCCCAGGTGATGGATAGATTTTCTACTTCCGCCGATAAAATTATATTGATGAATTCAGCAGCTTCTTCAAGTTTTTCTGCAGGTTTTTTACCAATATATTTCATTACAACAGGATCACTTCTAAGAAGGAATACCTCTTGAATATCGTCTACTGTAACTTGGCTCAGTAATAGCCTGTTGGTTTGAAGAACAGGGAAGGGTGTGAAATTAAAGGTGAGCATGAAAATTATTAATTAGGGACAACGAATTTTGAAGCTAAGTTATTAAAAAATAAGTTATGAAAGTTTCTTTAAGATTTTTATAAGTATTAACGAATAGCGGATTCTAAGTTCAATGAATATGTGAAATATTCTGAGATGATTAATGTATCGGGCAGAATTGTATCCGGCATCCATTCAAGGTCCATCAGGTATATGTGCATTTGAAAGTGGGGTCTATTATTCAGTACCTCCTGTGTTTGGCGCATCGGGCTATAACTGGACTATTCCCTCAGGAGCAACCTTCATATCTGGTCAGGGAACAAACGCTATTATTGTAGATTTTGGAGCAACTGCTGGAGTAGTTGGTGTGACTGCACTTGGTTTGTGCGGAAATTCTGGCACACGAACATTAATTGTAACCATCAGCTGTCGTATAGCGGAGAGTAATGATTTAATTAAAATTACTGCGTTTCCAAATCCGGTATTTTCGCAATTGAACGTGGAGATTAAAACCGTTTTAGCAGATGATTTTAATATTCGCTTTACAGATATTACCGGTAGAATAGTTTTAACTTCAAAAATCGAAACACTACCTGGAATGAATAAAGTTATGCTTGATGTTTCAACATTTGCACCCGGAGTGTATTTGCTAAACATTAAAAATGACAAGGGCATAGGAGATAAAATTCGGATTGTAGTTGAATAATTTGAATTTATTTATCAGGAACAGGCTTCATAAAAACAATAACTGTTCCTGATAGATAAATTCTAAACAATATCACCAAAATATATTTAGGCATCACAGTTGTTTTAGGTCCCTTACCACGCCACAGGAAATGTCAGATCTTCCTGTGGCCACTTTTCATTCAACCGGGCCATACCAACCCCTCCAAATCCCCCAAACAACCCACCCTCGTTTCCCAGTCCGGAATTAAAATCTGCGTTTTCAAATCACTGTAGCGATGGACCAACATCAGCAGCATCAAGCGGGTTTTGAATTCGGAATTTACGTTGGAGTAGGGTATGCCATAGCCTTCGAAGAGCGCTGCGACTAATTCAATATTTCCTTCGCAGCTGAATACCGATGGACCCAACAAATCGTATTCGTTAAATCCAATCATGGCATCTCCAAAATCGATCATCGCTGAGATGTTCCAATGGTCCTGAGATTTTTGGACAAGTATATTAAAAGGTGTATATTCTCCGGTAAGTATGACCGAAGTAAATTGTGTTGGTATTAAATGAATGTTCTGCTTAACGTAATTTTCAATTTCATTAGTTAGCCAGGATGGTGCATTTAATCTTACATGGCGCTCTTTACACTTTTGTATTTGTTCGTCAAAGAATGTATTCCATTGGGGAGGCAAATTGTGGAGATCGTCAACAGGAAGTGAATGCACCTGTTTCATAATTTGACCCATTTGACTAAGTAGTCTTTTTTTTTCCTCAACATTAATTTCACTCCACACACTCTCCATGGTCACTCCATATAGCTTTGACAAAATCACATAAACCCATTTGTTTTCGGTTTCTCCATAGGCAAGCAATTCCGGCACAGGGATATGTAATTTGTTATTAAGATGTTTCAGCACTCTATATTCGCTGTCCCACTGATGACGAAGAAAGGGAGGAAATATTTTAACGATGTACAAATCTGCCACCGATGCAATGAGGTTAGTGCCATCGGTGAATGCATGAAAATCGTGATGAGGAAGATGGTGCTGGGTGCACAGTTCCATCACTGCATGTTTCCATAGTTCAGGCTGTAGCCGAAATGTTTTGTGGAAGTAAACAGGATCAAGGTTATTTGGTAATGACATATGGAAGTTTAAAATTATTTATTGTCTGATAAATAATGAATTAGATGGTCGTTCCCAAAATGCAATGATGCCTTCCTCTAATGTAATATAGCTTTTCCATACTTTTCGATCTGTATAATATTCTAAGGTGGTGTCGACAGCAAAAACATACACATTGTTGTAGGAAATAGTATCAATGGTTAAAGATGTATAAAATGAATCTGTCGCACTTTCTGAAAATTGATTAGATATAGTTCTTCTTAAATCAAATATGGTGAATGAATAATATTTTGACGACAAAACTCCATTGTAAAATCTTTCATCTATCCAATATCTGTAAAGGAGAAGTTTAGGATTAGTTGAATCTGGTTCGTATTCTAAATTGCCGTAAACATTACATTCCAGGTTGCAATAACAACGCAGTCCGGACCTATAGCAACCTTCTTCTAAAGAGGAAGGAGAAATTTCTTTTGATTTTAGGTGGAATTCAAATGTTTCACCAAGGCTACTACGGTATTCAATTGTGTCGCCATAAGAATGCATACTATTAATCCATTCAATCCCTGAATCAGAAAGTGGCGGGCATAAATATTGTTGATCGCAGCTGCAACTTGTTAAAAACAGAAGTAGAAAATAAATTATGATAGCTCTCATGTTTTTTAAATTTGGGTAACCAAATAACCATTGCGGCAGTTCGAATTGGACTTTGATTGCCCTAAAGTAAGAAATTTGCGGCAAAATGAAGCTCATGCCGGTTAATGCAACCCTTACGAATTTAGCAACGTCTTATTCAATGAACCATAAGACCCTTTGATTATGAGACTCTTAAAAACATGCATATTTACTGTTATTTTTGCTTTATTTTTTAATACCGGAAAAGTTCAGGCCGATCATTTTTTAGGTGGCGAAATAACTTGGAAATGTTTGGGTTCCGGACAGTATAAATTCCAAATAATTTATTACAGAGATTGTGGTGGACAAACTGCACCAAATTCACTTATGCTGTACAGTTCTGTTATTGGTTTGCCTACTTTGAATTTGTATGCTTATTCCCAAGTAGATGTAAGTCCCGATGGATTTCAGGCGAATGGCACAACAGCTTGTTTGATTTGCCCTGCAGCCACACCTACATCTTTTGCTTTTGCATCATTAATAGAAAAAATTACTTTTGAATCAATTCCTGTTACCTTGCCCGGTGTCCCACCTCCAGGAGGATGGGTCTTCTGGTATGAGGATTGTTGTCGAAATCCAGTGACGAATAATGTGAATTTTGCAGGTCAAGCGGCTTACCTTAGATTGGAAGCACGTATGTTTGCTACAGGAAATCAAACAGCAGGTATTTGTGATGATTCATCTCCTTTTTTTGTTGAAACTCCATCATTCATGAGTTGTTTGGGTATCGATAAAGAACTGCAACATCTGGCTATCGATCCCGATGATGATTTTTTAATTTATGAATTTGCTCCTTCATTGTCCGACTCAGGACTCGTGCTTCCAATGATGCCCGGCTACACTTTTAGTCAGCCATTGCCCGGGTTTACTCAAAACCCAAATAACTTTGTTACAAATATTAATATGTTTAATGGCGAGGTGCTTTTGAATAGTCATACCAATGGCAGATTTGTTTTAAATGTTAAAGTAACTGCTTATAGAGGCTCGACAAAAGTATCCGAAATCAGACGTAGTTATGATTTGATTATAACCGCCAACTGTCCTCCAATTATTGGAAACGCACCTAATTTACCACCCTTATGGGATGCTCCGTTTTTGGATTCAACAGCTGCATATACATTATATGAAGACACTGTTTTTGCAGGTGACGTTGTTAATTTCTCGAAGTCATTACTAGAGTATGATTTTTTTGAAAATGGATCCTATCAGCAAGGTATATTCTCTGTTGCCGGAAGTCAGTTCGGTGAAAATTTTAATTCCGATAGTACCGGTTGTCTAACCCCACCATGCGCCACTATCGATCTTGCAATTCCGGATACATTTCTACTGGCAACAACTTTTGTTTTTAATTGGCAAACAGCAGCTGCACACTTGAACACTGTTGGCTGGAATCCGGCTAAAACATATTATTTTCTTTTCCGCGCATCCGATAATTATTGCCCGGTAAACGGATCAAAGGTACGCATTGTTTCTATTACTGTGGTGGACAGTACAGTAGGACTACCTGTGTCAACTTCTGCTCAATTATTTCATGTTTTTCCTACCGCATCTTTGGATGGATTTTACCAAATATTTAATCCAGGCAATTCGAATTTGGCATGGACTGTTGTTGTTACAGATGTAGCAGGAAAAATTGTTTGGGAAAATTTAAGTTCTCGAAAAAAATTAGATAATTTACATATTATTGATCTCTCCAACCAATCTCGGGGAATGTATTTTGTAAATGTGAATGGTACAGTAAAAAGAATTTTGAAATTATAGTTGATAAAATAAAAAAAGTGGCAGTTCTACTTCTGCCACTTTTTTCAAATACTCATTGTTGTTTAATCAAAATAAATTTACTCTTTCGAAATTTTCGAGATACTTCTTTCGCCACCATTAATAACTTCTAAAAAGTAAATTCCTGATGTGAATTTATTTACATCCAGAAGGATGGTATTTAATCCTTCTGAAGAATTCCCTTCATTAACCATTATAGTTTTGCCCGTAACATCCATTATGCGAACAGAATTTGGTTGTTCGGCACGTGAGTTAAATTCAATTTGAATTATATCTTTAACAGGATTAGGGAAGGTTGAAACAACGAATGCTTCACCATCAACACTAGTTGCTTCACGGCATGAGAATGCTACAATAATAGTTTTGCTCGCTCCTGTACCACATGCATTATTTGCATTAACTCTCACATTGCCTGCAGTTGTCATAAAGTTTACAGTAACACTTGTAGCAGTAGTTACCAATGTAGCAGTTGTTGATGTAATAGTACCGTCATTAATTCTCGATCCTGAGGGAACTGTCCAGGTGTAGGAAGTTGCTCCCGGAACAGGAGTGATGGAATAAGGAACACCAGATTGATTGGCGCATGGAGATGCTGTTCCGGTCATAGTGGTTGCTGCGGGTGGCGTTGCTTTAATACTAGCAGTGCGTGGCGCACTTGTGCCACAGGCATTACTCGCAGTTACATTTAGGGTTCCTGTTACATAGTTTGGATTAAAGTTTGCAAGTATGCTATTGCTTCCCTGTCCGGAAGCAACTGTTGCTGTTCCTGTACTAAAATACCAGTTGTAGGTGATGCCGGATGTGTTATTAACTGAATAACCAACATTGTTAGTGCTGCAAACGCCATTTAAATTGCCGGTAACAACCCCTGGTTTTACAGGAGAGTTTCGGGTGATGGTAAGATTTCTGGAGGCGCTTGATCCGCAAGAGTTGTTTGAAACAACACTAAGTACTCCCCCCGCTGTAAAGCCCGATTGATATTCTACATTAACAGAATTAGTTCCTTGTCCGCTTAATATAGTGGCACCGGTTGGTGTATTCCACGTATAAGATGTGGCTCCACTCACTGCAGATATGCTGTATGTTTTAGTGGTACCGGGACAAACTTTTGTATTTCCTCCTGTTGCCGAAATGCCTCCCGGCGTCGCAGGAGCATTTCCCGATATACTAACGGCCAGGGTACGTGTGTTACTGCTTCCACAACTATTGTTTGCTATAACCGTAATGTTGCCACCTGATGATCCTGCGGTTACATTTATGCTGTTTGTTGCAGATGACCCTGACCATCCTGAAGGCAATGTCCATGTGTAAGAAACTGCTCCTGAAACGGCAGTTACAGAATAGGTTTGTGCTGCACCCGGACAGGCACTTGATGACCCACTAATTGTAGCAGGTTGTGACGGAATGGGTGTTACGCTTACAGAAGATGTACGCGCCGAACTGTTTCCGCAACTGTTAACTGCTACCACCGATACAACTCCTCCCGATGCACCTGTTGTTACAACAATGCTGTTAATGGTTGAGGTGCCGGTCCAGCCTGATGGTAATGACCATATGTAGGACGTTGCACCCGGCACCGTACTCACCGAATATGTTTGCGATGTTCCCTGACAAACTGAGGTGCTTCCTGATAAATTTCCGGGAGTCTGAGGTGATGCGTTGCTACTAACGGTAAGCGTACGTGCAGTACTGCTTCCGCAGGAATTGTTTGCTGATACTGACATTGTCCCACCTGTTGATGTAGTGCTTACAGTAATGCTGTTGGTAGTTGATGTTCCACTCCATCCCGCAGGTAATGTCCAGGTGTATCCTGTAGCTCCGGCGACTGCAGTAACTGAATATGTTTGAGAAGAGCTTTGACAAAATGAGGAGGCTCCTGAAATAGTGCCCGGCTGCGAGGGTGTTTGACATGATGAGCAGGCGGAAAGACAATTTGCATTGTTTACATTATTCAACATGAGTGCAGTGGGTTGTGGTCCAAAGCCCAGACTGAAATTTATTCCTGCACTTATTAAATGACAGTAGCTCATGATGGTTCCGTCAACAGGAATTGGTCCGTCGGCACAGCTGCCATTTCCGGGATATCCTGCAGCATCACCGCATCCATCGATGGCAGTGCTGTTTCCATTCCATACACAATCATGGGTGTGGCGGGAACCTAGTAAGTGGCCATCTTCATGTGTAATTACTTCAACGGTCCATGAATAGGTTGGTACAGTGTTAAAAGTTGAACCAATGCCTGAATATCCCATTTTATAAGAGTTGCTTGATGAGCACAACCCATTCACATAGGCAACACCTCCTCCGCCGGCATACCCAATAAGGTTGGCTAAGTCACCAACAAATGAAGTACGGTATGCACCAAACTGATTTAAGTAGTTGCTTGTTGAAGGCCCTGTGTATGGATCGGTTGCTGTCCATACGTAAAGTGTTTGAAGTGTTATTGAAATTCCATCGTTGTCATATAATGTTGAAACCTGATTGAAGACTCCCTGAATGTAACTGTTTACATTGGCAAGGCTTCCTTTTCCCACAAATATATCGTAGTCGATCTCATAATACCAGTCAACACACTTTGTTGAAAGCACCGTTGGTGCATTGTTGTTTTGTACATTACTTTTATATTCCTGAACCATGTTAAGGGTGTTGGCTCCACACGAAAAATTAAACGGAGCAAGAATGTTCTGATCGTTGTAAAACACATATTCATTGGCGTTAGTGTTTTCGATTTTACCCAACACGTTGTTGCCATAGATATTACTGATTATTCCAACGATTTCTTCATTTGAAAACGATAACCCTACAATGGAATACGGATCGTTTTCGATGATGCCACGGTAGTGCACAATTTTGTTCAGCTCTGTTAATCGTTGGCCGTCGCTGGTTTCAATTGTAAATCCGTTTTTTGAAATATCTGTTTTATACAACAGCAGATTTAAGACAGTGCCATTTGATGATGGAACAGAAACTCTGATGTGATTTGGAGACTGATTTAAAAGAACATTTAGCGCGCTTGCATTGATTTGAATTAAAGAATAACTCTTTAGCGACTGTGATAGCACTTCCTTTTTCTGAACGGCTGAAAGTGAAAATACATTTACCGGCTGAAATACGGTGTTGGAGTTGACAAGTGCAGTCACTCTTTCTGCCACTTTTCCGACACGCTGATTCCCGGCAGCGGTCGAAGTCAAAACTGTTGTGAGGATCATTAATCCCGACAGCAGTAAAACTGTGATTTTGTTTTTGTTGATTTTTTGAATCATGTTGGTTGGTTTTTGATTTAAATTAACGGTAATATTTCCCTATAAAAACTCATCACATACTGAATGAGTTTTAGTTGCATTTTAGTGATCCAACTTAATGGCAGGCACTTGTTAAATAAAGATTGGGGGCTGGGTGAGAGGCTAAATTTACTGTTTTGATGTTGAGAATCAAAGTATTAGAAAAATATATTTTGTAACTAGCTGATTATGAGATTAAAAAGTTTGAGAAGATGTTGTAAAATATCTCATTCACCCTAAAATAATTGCTATTCACCCACAAAAAATTACATTTTACCAAATCTGATTATTAGGAATGGGTTTAAAAAACAGCTAGCTTCTAAGGCAACCCCAGCAGATCGTCTTTTAAAGTAGGGTCGGATGGTCGTTTGGCGTTGGAGTCAATAATATTTCCTTCTTTATCGATGAGTAGGAAGCGGGGGATGCCCTGAATGTTATACATTTTTGTGAATGCATTATCTCTGGGGGCAAAGAGTTGCGTGCCTGATAATTGCTGTGTTTTTACAAAAGATTCCCACTTCGACTGTTCATCGAAGGTACAAATGCTGACGAAGGCAATATCTTTATCGTGCAGCTCGGATTCCAATTTTTTGAGATGAGGAATTTCCACTTTGCAAGGGCCGCACCACGTAGCCCACACATCGATGTAAACATATTTACCTTTAAAATCTTTGAGTGAAAAAAATTTGCCCACCATATCAGCGAAGTTAAAATCGGGAGATGGTTTTCCTTTTTGAATAGCTTGAGTGGCATTGTAAATATCTTCAACGGGTTTGCGGAGTTGTTCATCTTTAACCATCGAAGAAAATTTTTGATAAAACTGATCCGGTGATTTGGTATGTTCCACCAGTTGTTTGCCGGCATTTGCAGCCATGAACTCTTTTACTTTTGGATTTTTAATTAGTGAATCGATGGTATTCATAAATTCAACTGCCATATCATTTTTATTTCCTGCCATCATTTTTTGATTGTTGATGGTGAAAATATAATTGAGTACGACTTGAGCGTAAACAGGAATCTCAAGAAATTTTTCATTGTTAAGATCGAGATCTTTAAATGGATCGGGATAAATAGCGGACTCTTTGAAGTCGGGCTTACCCATTTGATAGCGGATCATTAGTGGGTAATTAAAAAGTTCGGATCTTCTCTCGAGCGCTATATTATTTTGTTCGAGAAATTTAAAATGGTCGTCAAGTTCTTTTGTTTCAGATAAATGTTTTTTACGAAGTTCATAGATGCTGTTGGTTTTTTTCAGAAACGCTTCTTCACTTAGTGCCGCTTCTTCTAATTCCGGATTGGATAGAAACAAATCCTCATCCAGATTATTTTTTGATGCGAGATAATTATTTTCAATTGCACCTTTACCTGAGTACGCCACACTATTATCGAGTTGACTAAGATCACAAACAATTTTTATATCGTAACCCGGTTTTAAATACATGGAAGTGTATTCGTTTTGAAAAGAAAGATTGTAATAGCCCTGATTTAAATTCAATGAAGTTTTGAATTCACCGGTTTTACTAATACCTATTTTATGAATAGAATTATCGATGGTATAAACAAGTGCAATGGTGTCGATATTTGCATTGGTTATTGTTCCTGAAAACAGAACCGACTTGGTGTTTTTTTGTGCTGTGGCCGGAAGAAGAAGGGATAAAAACAGAAGGGCAGTTAAAAGAGTTGGTTTCATTTGAGATGTATTAAAATTTGAGTGGTTAAAGATAATTAATTCCCCTGATTGGAGTTTTATCTTCTTGAAAGAGATAGATTATCAATGATTTATAAAAGATTTGCGGCAGGGATTGCAGCGGCACCCCCGTTGCGTTGGCCGGAGGGTCGGGAGGGAGTAGAGCGGAAAGCCCGGTTCAGCCGCCCTAAAAAGCACTACCAATAGTGGTGATATCACTAGATTTAGTGAGGACTTTTTGTTACCGTATGTTAGGGATATTATTTTTTTACATACTTTTAATCACCCCCTAGCCCCCTAGCCCCCATGACACCCCGAGAAATTGAAATCATCAAACATGTTGCATCAGGGAAAACAAATTCCTCTATTGCAACCTCACTGGCAATTAGTGTGCACACTGTTGTAACACATCGAAAGAACATTAACAGAAAACTGCAGGCCAACAACACGGTTATTATGTTAGAGATGGCCAGGCAGCAAAACATCATTTAAAGAACTCTTAATTTATTTTTTTCAGGATGGATTATTCCGTTCGGTAATTTTTGTTGTTTGATTTTTAAGTATGGCGAATACTTGCCAAAATATTTTTTGGATTAGAAATTACCACCCATAAGAGTAATTCATTCACTGGCATTGAGTCTCGAAAATTTTCGAATCTTTCAATAGCGCATATCCTAACCCCGTTAGTTCGTTGCTGAATATTGAATTGTTTACACCATATTCAGAAACCTATACTTTCGAGTTGTTGGATCTCGCCGGAAGAATTATATATACTTCTTCAGTTTCAACAATAAAAGGAGTTAATAATAATCAAATGGATGTGTCACAATTTTCAAAAGGTATGTATATGCTGGTAGTAAAAAACGGTAACGGATTTGAAAAACAAAGTCGAATTGCTGTAGAGTAGGTGGAATTTAATTTTAGGAAGGAAAGGGTTGTCGGAGTTATCCGATGACCCTTTTCTTTTTGTAATGCCCCTTTGGTGGGAAGTATTATGCACAATAGGGAGGGTTATTTAAAAACATCTAAAGTAAAAGATTGAAAATCAGCAATATAGACTTTTGATGTTCCGGTTTGATTTTTTTACATTTGAAAATATCCTTCGGGATAAAGCTATCCTATCAAGTGAAATGAAAATTTAACCGTTTAATAAAAGAACTTTCATGGCTTTATATTAAAAGTGAGTTAACATTCAGTTTACAGCGGGATGTTAATGTTGCACTTTAGTTTATACCTTAAATAAGACACCTCACCCCCTAAAAATTAAATTCATGAAAAGCAATCATTTTCTTCGGTCGTCATTTCAGTATGCAATGACATTCAGTTTAATCACCTTGTTATTTTGTTTATCCACATCGAAACAATTGAATGCGCAAGCTACAATTTCGTTATGGACCTACGAGCCTGTACAAAACACCAATTCGAATCCAACTCCAAATACCGGAGCAGGTTCGTCAGCTATTGTTGGATCTATGACCGGAATAAGTACTGCTACCGGAATTAACACACTAACCGGATGCGGAAGTCAAACCTCGGGTACAACGGCTTGGGCTATAGGAACAGCTAATCCCGGAGTTTCAAACGAATCAAGCGGAGGTCAGTTCAACGTGAGTACTGTTGGACACACAAATATTATTTTTCAGTGGGAGCAACGATGGTCGGCTACTGCAACAAATACACTTCGTCTTCAGTACACAACCAATGGCACAACCTGGAACAATTTTACCATGGATGCATTAAACACCACCTTTTGTTTAGGCTCGTTGAACAATGGTAGATTTGAAACTAACACCACAACCGATCAGTTTCGTAGAATCCGAGTAGATCTTTCATCCATTATTGCTGCAAACAACAATGCGAATTTCGGAGTGCGTATAGTTGCTGCACACTATCAGGCAACAGGTCAGTTTCGTCAAGTTGTAAATACGGCAACCGTGGCTACAGGCGGAACATGGAGATTTGATAATGTTACTGTTTTAGGCACTCCATCAACTTCAACGGTGATTGTTACCCCCGGTGCATTTAATGGTGCTTTTGGAAATATTGTGGTGGGTAATTCATCGGCATCATCTTCTTATACAGTAGAAGGAGTAAATCTGACAGGAAATATTATCATTACTCCACCTGCAGGAGGATTTGAAATTCGAACAGGAGTGAATGCATTTTCAACAGCAACCATCAATCTTACTCCTGTTTCGGGAACAGTTGCACTCACCACCATAGATGTTCGATTTACACCTGCAGCACCAGGAGCGGTGGGTGGTGTTATAACAAATGCTTCAGCATTAGCTACTACAATTAATGTACCTGTAAGTGGAACAGGTATCGCTCCGGTTGTTCCAACAAAATTAAGAGTAGTGTCAGTGAATAACGGTAGTCCGGTTTTGGTTGATCAATCTTTTTCAGTTCAATTAGAATCAGCTGACATTAGTAATATTCCCCAAAATGTTGCTACGAATACTTTTGTTCAATTAAGTATTAACATAGGCTCAGGTCCTCTGGGAGGAACAATAGGAGGAACCATTACAGCAGGAACCAATTCTTTATCTATTACCGGGATTACTTATGGCACCGGTGAAACAGGAGTTGTTTTAGATGCTACAGCAATTTCGGGTGATGTACTTACGCCTGCTTCAACAAATCCTTTTAATGTTTTGGATACCGCACAGGTATTCACATTTAATAATGTTCCTGCAACAGCAGTGATTAATACCGTACTCACCTCGTTTACTGTTCAGGCAAGAAGGCCTGATAACACAATTGATATTAATTATACCGGATCTATTACTATTTCAAAGGGCAGCGGTACGGGTAATATGACCGGAACGTTGACTAAAACGGCCAGTTTTGGAGTGGCTACATTCAACGATATTCAGTTTGATCAGTTAGGAGCATATTCCATTCAAGCAGATGATGGAGCAATTCCAACTGCAACAAGCAGCACAATTTTCATAACTGGAGTTCCTGTATTGACGGAGTTAGTGGTGCCAAAGTATTTTGGTTCTAAAACTTCTGCTTCAGGAAATGATAACCGTACACCGGTTTCCTTGTGTCTTCAAATCGATAACCTCATTCCACTTGCAACCTATGATGTGAGAGCCGCTCTTGCATTATCTTCAGAGGCGAACACTGTACTTGGTGCAGGAAATATATGGAATGGAAGTGCATTCAATTTGCAAGATGTTCCCGGTGCATTTACAACAGATATTAATGGCTCAAGTGGACCATTCTGGATTCACATTCAGCCAACAGGAAACAGTGCCCGCTTCGACGCAGGGCAGACCCATACGGTAAGATTAAATTATGTGCCAACAGGAAATACGCTAAACAATACCGTTAAACTTGCGGGTAGTAAAATTTTGACAGCACTCGATATTGCTCCCACAGCCCGCACCGTTAGTACTGCCGATGATGGTGCGTTTATTTATGGATCTGCCGATGGATGTAACAGCGGTCAATATGTTTTGGTGTATGATAATGAATCGGGAACAGGCGATCCTCTCTTTGCTTATCCTGCTGCAAGTACCATCCTTGCACAATCTGCCACTAATGGAGCACAACTGCCCGCTGCAATCAACAGTTTTTATCAGCAGGTAGGTGTGGTAGCAGGTGATTTCGTTGCTGTGGTTCCTATTGGAGCTAATAATCCTAATGGGGTTAGGAGAGTTGAAGCCAGAAATACAGATAACACCGTTGCAAATTTTTCATCTGATGCTGATGGTGTTTGGCCATCGGGCGCAAATACAACCACCAATACAAGAAGAAGTGTTACGACTTTATTAAATACTGATGCTCCGGTGGAGCCTTCAGTTGTTATCACTGGAGGTGAAACAATTTGTGCAGGAGGTTCATCTGATCTTACACTAACGTTTACGGGTATAGGTCCTTTTACTTACTCTATTAATGGCGGAGCGCCGGTGGTTGCTTCCGGTAATCCTGAAATTGTTTCTGTTTCTCCATTGACTACTACTTTATATACAGTAACCAGTTTATTAAATGCAACCTGCTCAGGCACTTCTACAGGATCTGCAAACATTGTGGTGAATACAACACCTCCTACCGGTAGCTGTACAATTAATCCTACCCCCGTTAGTGGATGTGTGGGTGATAATGTTGTGGTGACCACCAATGTTGTAGCAGGAGCTACAGGGTATACCTGGTCGACACCTGCCGGAACGCTTATCAATGGACAAGCGAGTCCGGTAACTACTGTTGGCAATTCAGTAACCATCACATTAGGAACTTTGGCGGCAAATTCATCAGGCTGGCAAATTTGTGCTTTCGCATTTAACAGTTGCGGACAAACAAACACCAACTGTAAATTTATCCGTGGTGCATTGAGTTCACCTGCAGCTATTAGCGGAAGCACCGTAGCTTGTCCTTCTACTCCGGGTTCATATTCTACGCTTCCTGTAGGGGGCGCAAGTTCCTACGTATGGTCGATCACCGGAGATGCATCTGTATCAGGAACCGGTACAACAGGATCGGTGAGTTTCGGATCAACATTTACATCAGGTTCACTTTGCGTTAGAGCATTACTTCCTTGCGGCTATCAGGGGCCACAAAGATGTATGACAATATCAAATGGCACTCCACTTTTAGGAGTAATGAGCGGAACATTTACAGTTTGTCCCGGCACTAACGGTGTGGCATATAGTGTTCCTCCATCGGCCGGAGCTGCTTCTTATAACTGGGTGGTTCCAACAGGAGCGGCTATTGCTACAGGAACAGGAACCAATTCTATTACCGTTAATTTTGGTCTTGCTTATACAGGTGGCAACATTTGTGTAACTGCCACTTCTATTTGTGGTGTAAATTCTTTGCAGAGATGCAAAACTATTGCAAGTAATAAACCCGGTACACCTGGAAATATTTCCGGAACTGCAAATGGTGTGTGTGGACAAACAATTACTTATACTATTAGTAATGTTCCCGGCGCAACAGGCTATACGTGGTCTGCTCCGGCAGGTGCTTCTTTGGGAAGTGCTAATGGAAACAACAGCATAGACATAATTTACCCTGCTAATTTCACAACCGGTCAGCTTTGCGTTACCGCAGATAATGCCTGCGGAAGTAGTGTTGCACGTTGTATTATCATCAAAGGAACTCCATCAAACCCGGGATCAATTTCAGGACTTGCCAGTGTTTGTGCTAATGACGCCGGATTAGTTTATTCAATCTCTCCTGTGTTTGGTGCAACAGGGTATGTATGGATAACACCGTCAGGAACATCTATTGTTTCAGGACAAGGAACTACCACGCTAACACTTGATTGGGGTGCTAATGGAGGAGTTATTGGAGTAACTGCAACAGGAGTTTGTGGTGTATCGGGAACCAGAACGTTAAATGTTACTATGAATTGCAGAGTAGCAGCAACTGAAATCCCCGGAACAATCATAAATGCATATCCTAATCCTGTTAATGCATTGTTGAATATCGAATTGAATTCAATTCATCCGGAAAGTTATACTGTTGTGTTAATGGATATTACAGGTCGTGTAATTTACACTGATGTTATAAATGCTATTGAAGGTGTTAATACAACATCACTCAATGTTGCCAATTTTGCAAAAGGCGTTTATACATTAAGCGTTAAAAATAGCGAAGAATTTGCAAAACAAATCAGAGTGGTTGTGGAATAACTTTGCAATACATGTTAATATTAAAAAAGGCTCTCATCTTTGAATGAGAGCCTTTTTTTAGTGACCTGCCTGCCCGACCAGAGTAGCGTGAGCAAATGTGGGCGGGTGACCAGTAAACAGTGACTAGTGACTAGTGACTAGTTTGTTAGTCTGTTTGCTGCAGGAAGACTCACTAACCTACCCGCGTTCTTTACTAACATGCTAACCCACTAATCCTACTCCTACTCCTTAACAAATTTCGAAATGTAAATTCCCTCTGCACTTCTGGCTTTTACAAAATAAATTCCGGAAGAATATTGTGAACAGTCGATATTTAGGTTAGGGTTACCTGCATCATCATCTGCATACTTAACAAATAGCTGTTTCCCAAGTTGATCAAATACCGACACCTCCAAAATAGTTCGTTGATAGGGAATAGACACATTAATTTGATCTTTGGCAGGATTTGGTTTAAGGAGGCAAGGAAACATATTTTGATTTTCGTTTAGGCTTGTTGAGTTATCAATAACAAACTGATGCTGATAGGTTACTCCTCCATAAACAGATTCAAATGTCCAGGTTCCATCAACCCACCATGGATCAATTACGTAGAACCATCTCACATAACTGGTTGCAACTGTTGCCCAGGGCACAACAAATTGCCAGTTAAGCACATTACTTCCTGATGGATTATAAATATTCAATTGCATTTGAGAATTCGTTTCCAGATCACGAGTATACAGCCACATCCAAAGAGAATCGCCCAATGCAAAGGTGTCTGCTTCGTTGGTGATTTCAGGATCCGGACAATTGTACCATTCTACCTGGGTTTTCTTGGTGCAAATGCGATTTACTGAGGGGACATTGTAAGGTTGCTGATTTTGCCACCAGCCGGTTGAGTTCATGCTGTTGCAGCTTCCCTGCCAGGGATCTATTGTTGCGCCCAGAGAATCCATCACCTGAAAATGAAGATGGGGATAAGTTGAACTCCCCGAACTCCCTGCTTTACCAAGATATTCGCCCGATATAACGGCATCGCCTATGTTTTTTGTAGTTGCACTGCCTGCTTGAAAGTGCCAGTACCATGTTTGTGAACCATCAGAGTGCTCCAAAATAATTCCATTCCAGTTCGGATTGCCCGCATTCACACACATTCTGTCAAAAAAATTATTTCTCTTATTAATGATAATGCCCGGAGCAGCTGCAACAATTTCCATTATATTCTCATCCATTTTTCTCCATCCGTAAGGCCACAAAATAATGTCGGTGCCTTCATGATTTCCACCACTCCAATCATAGGTGCGTCCTGCACAATTATAATCGAGTAATTGATTTGGGTAGGAAAAATTATGATCTACCAAAAAGTTGACTGTATAATAACCATAATCATTAAATCCTGCTTTTGGCTGTGTTGGCCAGATAAAAGTTGGAGGTGCTGATGAAGATTTTTCATATAGTTGAGGTTGTGATTGCCGAAGTAATATTCTGTTTCGTTCGTTTTCGGCCATTACCTCTTTTTTTAATTCATTAGAAATACATTCAGAAGGTGCAATATTGAAATTGCTTAATATCGCTGCCGACGGTGGTACTGGGTTGGTGCTTTGATAGGTTGTTACGGGAACAAGAATTGTTTCATCTGTAATTCCGAATGACTGACCAATACTTAATGTTGGTGCAATCAATAAAGCCATAATGACTATAGGCTGTAGATTTTTTTTCATAAAGTCCATTGAATATTATATTTTTTATTTGTAGGGTATGGGCACTTGCATTAATTTGTAAGTTCTAATCCAAATTGGAATTAAATGTTAAATTACAATTTTCTGCAACATTCACTAACAATTGTAAGAAAGAAAATAGATATAAATGTGAAAATATGGATCCCGCCAGAGTAGTTGAGCTTAATGGACATGGCGCCATTATATGACGTAATTAGCAGATATACAATAAGATAAAGCAAAATTTAGATATCTTTTTGTTCTTGCCGGAGGGCTCCAAAGCGTATTACCAGATTTGGTAGTTGATGGAAAGACAAGGATTGGCTTACTTGCTTGATTATCCAACATAAGGGAGTTTGATTGACCGGAATTTTGGTGGTCTGATAAAATCTTATATATTTGAGATGCCAATACCTGAAGCAAAGTATCTTATGAGCAGAACCATATTTAAGAGCATTTTAATTTCAATTTTTATTTTATCCGGCCTTGTAAGTTTCGCGCAAAACGTTGAAGCAGAGAAATTTCTTCAACTTTTGAATGCAACCACTGACGATTCTGTAAAATTTAATTGTTACATAAAGTTATTTAGTATCAATAGCAAAATCGATATTGATAAAGCTGCAACATATCTGGATGAAGCCGAAAAAATAGCGGATACCAAAGAATCAGTTTATTTCAGGGGTACATCATTGTATAACAGAGGCGCCTATTATAATTACAAAGGGAAGTACGATTCAACATATGCGTTAGGCAAGCGGGCCTATGAATTATTTGAAGGAACACGGTTTAAAAAGGGAGCCGCTATGGCAATAGGTTGTATGACCTCCGGCATGGGACAACAGAATGCAAAAAAGATTGAATGGTTAAAAAAAGCTGAATCCATTTATGATGAAATAAAAGATACCATCGGATTGCTTTATGTGTACAACTCGATCAGTTTTAATTTTACCTATTTAAATAGATTCGATAGTGCTTTATTTTACTCCAACAAAGAATTGACATTGAATACGCTTCAAAACAATGCAACAAATATGTGCGCAACCCTAAAGCAAATTTGCAATATTTATTTTGAACAACATCAGTATGATAGGGCCATCGAATATGGCTTTAAAGCACTGGAGTATGCAGTAAAGTCCAAAAGCGTAAGTAATGAAATTTGGCTGAATGCTACAATTGCAAATATTTATTATAATGAAGATGACTTTACGCTATCTCTCGATTATTACTTTCGAGCATTGAAAATTTCAGAAAGTTCCGGTGTTAAGAAATGGATTCCCAGAATTTATCTTGAAACAGCTGCTGTATACCTTGCAAAAAGTGATTATTCTAAGGCAATTGAATTTTATGATAAGGCTAAATTAGTAAGTACGGAAAACAAAAACAATTATTATTTGATGGCTACTTATAGCGGTTATGCTGATTTATATCTTCAGAGAAAGGAATATTTCAATACCTTGGTTAATGCACGAAGTGGTATGGAAATGGCCTATCAATTGAATGCGATAAGCAATCTTCCATATTTAATTAATCTGATTGGATTGTCTCATTTTTATCTCAATAACATAGATAGTGCTTTATTTTATGGTACCAGTGCCTATAATATGTCAATTAAAAGTGGTGACACCAAACATATTCATGATGCGGCTGAGTTGCTTTCAAAGGTTTATGAAAAGACCGGAGATTACAAGAACGCACTCAATTATTACATCACTTATACGGCTATTGATGATTCCACTTTTAATGAAGAAAAAACCAGAATTATTCGTGAATCGGAAAGCAAATATCAAACTGCAACAAAAGAAAAAGAAATTATAAGATTAAATGCTGAAAGAGAAATACAGGAATTGGAACTGGAGCGAAAGCGTCAACAGATTAAATTGCAGTTTGCCGAATCCAAGGAGCAAGATGCCAATCTTATCATTTTGTCTAATGAAAACCGTATTAAAGACCTCGAATTGATGAAAGTATCGACCCATGCCAATGAACAACAATTAAAAATCGTTCAAAAGGAAAATGAGCTTGCCATTGCCAATTCTGAAATGGAATTAAAATCGCTAATGGAGCAAAAATCCAGATTGATTAGAAACTTCAGCTTAGTTACAGTTGTATTGCTTTTGATTTTAGGACTGCTTTTGTTTAATCGATTCAAAAATCAAAAGCAATTGGAGAATAAACAAGCATTATTGAATGAGCGACTTAGAATAAGCAGGGAGTTGCATGATGATATGGGAAGCACATTGAGTAGCATTTCGGTGTATAGCGATGTGGCAAAGAACAGAGCCAATAAAAATGCAAATACAGATGAGGTTTTATCAAAAATAAGTTTCGCCTCCCGCGAACTCATCGACAAAATGAGTGATATTGTATGGAGCCTTAACCCGGGAACAGAGTCAATAGGACAGATGAAAAGCCGCATGATGGCTTTTGCTGCTATTATGTTTTCACCAAATGGAATTATGTTCAATTTTGATGTTGACGAGAGTTTGAATGATGTCAGTTTAAATCCTGAAAAGCGAAAGAATATTTATTTGATCTATAAAGAGGCAGTACATAATATTATTAAGTATGCTCAATGCAAAAATGTCACCATAAAAATTATAAAAAAAGAAGATTCTTTTGTTCTAACTATCAAAGATGACGGAATAGGATTTGAAAATCATCAGAATGGAAATGGAGCCAATCATAATATTGGCAATAGCAATGGGCACAACCGAATAGGTGGCGATGGTATAAAAAATATGGAAGTACGAGCTAAAGATATTCACGGTAAATTATGTATTGTGTCAGCTCTTGGACAGGGAACAGTAATTGAACTTGAGGTGTAATTATCTGGAAGTGATATACTTGACAACGATATAGCATTACCTATTTTGGTAGTGGATTTTTAGTAAAATTAATGGTTACTTTACGCAATTAATAATTTATGATGAGCGGTATCCGTGTTGTATTGTTCGACGATAATGAGTTGCTAAGAGACTCTATATCTTTGTTGCTTGAAGATGATGATACTTTTTCTTTAGTAGGTTCCTATCCCAATTGTGATAACCTGGTAGATGTTATTCGCAAAGCAAAGCCAGATGTAGTAGTGATGGATATTGACATGCCCGGAATCAATGGTATTACAGGAGTGGAAATGATCCGCAAAAATTTTGTTACTGTTCAGGTGCTTATGCAAACAGTTTTTGATGATGACGAAAAAATATTTGCAGCCATTAAAGCCGGCGCAAGTGGATACATTTTAAAAAATGCCGGTTCTGCAAAGTTATTAGAATCCATTTTAGAAGTTTATAACGGCGGAGCTCCTATGTCCCCAAGCGTTGCCCGTAGAGTGCTACTACAGTTTCAGGGGGTTCCTGCACCTGATAAAATAGAATATAATCTTACCCTAAGAGAAAAGGATGTTCTTGCACTTTTAGTTAAAGGGAAATCGTACAAAATGATAGCCGACGAGTTAAATATCACTTACGACACAGTTCGTGCACACATGAAAAAAATTTATGAAAAATTGCATGTAAGTTCCATGACTGAGGCTGTTGCCACTGCTATAAATAAAAAATTGTTTATCAATTTTTTTTAATTTATGTGTTGAAATTAACATCCAATTAATAAATTTAACGGTAATTTCTTAAATCGTTGTATTAAATTTTTATTTTCGATTCATTACCACTTTTGGTAATTGACCCATATTTATATATTTAGGTTTTTTGTAGTTGCTCAAACTAACTGGATATTATTAAAAAAATATTCATAAACCCAATCAAATGAAAAAGATATTCTATGTATTTTTATTATTATTCATTGGCACGTCAACTGTAAAAGTTTATTCACAAGCCTTAGGAGATTTCAGAACTGCAAGTAATGGCGCTTTTAACGACCTGTTAAGCTGGGAAACTTATACCGGAACATGGGTAGCTGCTATTGCATTGCCCACCGGAACCACTTCAATCACAGTATTGCCGGTGCACTCGTTAACCATGAATGTTGGTGTAACCATGACGAGTGGAAAAATATTTAAAGTAGACGGCACCATCATATTTCCTGATGGAATACAGATAAATGGAACCGGTGGGTTCACCTTATCCACCAATGCAAATTTTATAACAGCCGATGCGCAGGGGGTTTTTGGAGCTTCTTCGTCAATCAGCTCTAGCATCACACCCTTAAGTTTATCTAGTACTGCAAATTATGAGTTTAATGGGTCTGGAGCACAGACAGCCAATATCCAGATTGGAGTTTGTAAGAATATTACCATAAATAATTCGGGATCTGCAATAATTACCATAGCTGGAATTTCTGTAAATGGAACTATGAATATTATTTCCGGGGGGTTAAATATCACTGGCACACTAAATATGAATGGGCCTCCAATATTGGGCTTGTTCAATAATTTGACAATTAATTCAACCGGTTCTCTAAGCATGGGTGGAACTTCTTCAGGATGCTTTATACCATCTTCAATTACTACTTTACTTAATTTAACCGTTGCCAACACTGTTTATGAAGTGGATATGCTTGGAAACATTACTGCCACAAATTTATATTTGTCATCGGGAAACTTGATTACAAATGGGTTTACAATTTATAATACCAATGCAATTTATAATGCATCAGCCAATTCATATGTTGTTGGTAAAATGCGTAGATCACTATCGAACGCAACAATTTTTTATCCGGTAGGAGTTTCTACCTATACACCGGTTTCAATTGCATTAACAATCAGTTCCGCCACCACGTTAATTGTAGATCCATCAGATTTGGTTCCTGCCGGCAGCCCCGATGGGCTTACCATAGGAGGAACGTTAATTAATAGGCACCTGAATCTAAAAATTCAAGGAGCCAATACAGTCACTAATGTATCGAGCATAAGTATAGGTGCAAACGGCTCTTCACCCGCAGTAAGCATGAATAGCCGAATTGGTGTTTCTTTGGATGATTCTCCTTTTTCATACATTGGAAAGGGAGGAATTGTTTCGGGAAGTACTGTAACAGGTACGAGATTATTGACTGCAGCGGAGCGTGCTGATTTGAGTTCAATAGACGGATTGTTTGTAGGTATTTCCACTAACAAAGGTGTGCCTATGACTGCTGGATACTATTGCATAGGTACTGCTGCTTCTTACACTCCTCCATCTGGAGCTTCCTATTCGTATATAAACGCAAGTAGCCCTTTTGATAATATAAACCAAATGCTTCTTGAACTCAATGATCTTGGTGTTGCAGGAAATACTGTTTTCGAAATTCAAAATGATTATACCGATGCTTCGGAAACATATCCTCTACGATTTTATTATAACGGAACTGCTGCTACACAAGCTGAACTACGGATCAGAAACGATTTTACAGGTGTGCATGTTTTTGATCATTTTGTTAATGGACAGGATGCATATCAGGGAATATTTCATTTCGATAATGCGGATTATATACATATAAATGGTACGAAAAATGACTCTTTGGGAACTCAGGGAATTAGAATAGTAAATACTTGTGTTTCTTTCTGTAGTGGATATGGATTTACGCTTTCAAATGATGCTACTCATAATACATTTACAGGTTTACGTGTCGAGACTAATTCAAATATGTTCAGACTAAGCACACATGGAGGTGTAATTGGATGTGATTTTACTACTATTGAACATTGTTATTTAACCCGATACTCTGCGAACGCAATCAGTGTTCAAGGTATTGTGAATGATGCAAGCGGACTTTCGACTTGCAAAAATGGCGATATGGTTTTCAGGTTTAATAAATTTGATGCAATTTACTGGCCGATAGTCGTAGGAACTGCTTCTAATGGAAGTTGGAATTTTTCGGGTAATCACATTTTTAATAATTCAACTAATGTGAATGTTTATTATCCTATT
>Ga0105046_10001090_pt1 | contig 40859 bp, 34 predicted proteins | sample MAT03_FD_78385 | JGI IMG/M metagenome (GOLD analysis project Ga0105046, IMG submission 78385) | Freshwater microbial communities from Lake Fryxell liftoff mats and glacier meltwater in Antarctica - MAT-03 (megahit assembly) | ecosystem: Environmental > Aquatic > Freshwater > Ice > Liftoff... | reverse complement strand
TGTGACGGCGCCGGAGCAGATCGCGCCTCCGCTGTAGTCAGTTCTTCGACGGCACGAGTTCGATCTGATAAACCTTCGACCAAAGCTTGCCGGTGACGATCACGCGGTTCGTCGCGGCGTCGAAGGCGATCCCATTCAACACGTCGGCCGTACTGCGGTCGCGCGGTAACGCCGACAGGTCGATCCAGCCAAGCACTTTGCCCGTCGCGGGCGCAATCCGAACAATCTGATCGGTCTGCCAGACATTCGCCCAAATCTCCCCGCGCACCCATTCCAGCTCATTCAGCGCATCGATACGACGGGTCCCATCCAACACAGTGATCCGCCGGATTTCCTTCAATGTGGCCGGATCCCAAACTCGAATCTGCGCCGTACCGTCGCTCATATAGATCTGTTTGCCATCGTTCGTCAGTCCCCATCCTTCGCCGGAATAGGAGAACTGCTTGACGAACTGCAACTCCGGGAATTTGTACACAAAGCCGGTCTGATGTTGCCACGTCAATTGAATCAACTGGCCCTTGACGATCGTGATCCCCTCACCGAAAAACGGTGGACTGACCCGGAGCTGTTGCAACACTTTTCCGCTATCCAGGGCTACCTTCCGGATGCCGGACTGTCCCACCATGCCCGTGCTCTCATAGAGTCCGCCGCCGTGAAACTCCAGTCCCTGCGTGAATGCATTTGGGTCGTGCGGAAAAGTTTTAACGATGCGCGCCGAATAACGCGGCGTTTCGGCCCAGCATACCGTCAGCGCGACGAAGAGAAATCGGAGGATCACAGTTGCATGGTAGCGAATCATACGGACTCCCATTTCGGCAGGAGGTGCTTCTGAATCTTGCCCAGGGCGGTACGGGGAAGTTTTTCAATTCGCACAAACGCCCGCGGGACCTTGAACGAGGCCAAATTCGCGCGGCACGCCGCTTCCAGTGCTCCCGCGTCGAACAGTCCATCGGCTACCACATAGGCCACCGGAACCTCGCCGCGGCGTGGATCGGGCGAGGACGCGACAGCCACTTCCGCAACGCCCGGCTGTTCGCAGAGAAACTCTTCGATTTCCCGCGGATAGATGTTAAACCCGCCGGAAATGATCAGGTCGCTCCGGCGCCCCTGCAGCGTGTAATAACCGTCGGTCGACCGAACGGCAATATCGCCGGTTCGGAACCAGCCATCGCGGTGCGCCGCCGCCGTAGCCTCCTCACGCCGCCAATATCCGGCGAATAGGTTCGGCCCTTTCAAGTACAATTCGCCGGTAGTGCCGTCGGGAACCGGGTTGCCATCGGGGTCCAGATTGCGAACCGAAACGCCCGGCATCGGTAAGCCGACGGACCCCGGCCGCCGTTCCCCGGCGTACGGATTCGTCAGGTTCATCAGCGTCTCGCTCATTCCATATCGTTCCAGAATTGTATGACCGAAGCGTTCGCGAAACTCCTCCAAAGTCTGCGCGGGCAAGGGCGCCGATCCGGACACGAACAGTCGCATTGACGCTCCAACGGCCGCGGCGGTTTCCATCGGCCACTCCAACATCCGCACATACATCGTGGGAACCCCAAAGAACACCGTTGGCGCGAATTCGCGCATCCAGCCCGCTGCCTGATCGTGCGCGAAGCGTTCCGTCAACCGCATCCGGCAGCCGCTGGCCAGCCAGCAGTGAACGCCATTCCCCAGGCCATGAACGTGGAACAACGGCAGCGTTAGCAGCAATCGATCCGCCGCCGTGAACTGCCAGCAAGTTAGAAGGTTGATCGCGTTTACAACGAAGTTGTGATGCGTCAACACCGCGCCCTTCGCCGTCCCGGTCGTCCCCGATGTGTAGACGATCGCGGCCGGCGAATCAGCATCGGTGACATCGATTCGGCGCCTAGCGGGTTGCGAAACAACGGACTCGCGAAGTTCTTCCAGCAGCCAAACAGGGACGCCGGAATCGCCCACGAACTCAATCTGCGCAGCTGTCGTCACGAGTACTTTTGGCTCGGCATCCTGCAAGATATGCCGGATCTCGCGATCCCGATAGAGGACATTGACCGGAACGAAAATGACGCCAAGCCGCGTTGCCGCCAGATACAGGTCGATATATTCCAGGCAATTCGCCAGATAGACGCAAAGCCGGTCGCCCTTCTCCAGACCCTTGGAAACAAGCAGATTCGCCATCCGCGAAGCGCGGTCGTCAATCTCACCGAATGTGAATACCGCCCCGTCCCACTCCAATGCCTCGACGGATCGACGTCCAACGAACGAAAGGTCGAACAGGGCCGGCAGTGTCAAACCAATTACCCTTGGGCCGCGGACGTCTTCGCCAGGAACCGGGCGATGAAGCCAGTGTCGATTTCTCCCGCTTGAAATTCCGGATCCTGCAAGATCCGCTGATGCAGGGGAATCGACGTATGAATTCCCTCAACGACGAACATATCCAACGCCCGCAGCGAGCGCTGAATGGCTTCCGTACGGTCCTTCCCATGCACCACCAACTTCGCGATCAGCGAGTCGTAATAAGGCGGGATCACGCAATCCGTATAGGCCCAGGTATCCACGCGAACTCCGATTCCGCCTGGCAGGTTCAGCCCTGTAATCTTACCCGGACTCGGCGTAAACGTCACCGGATTCTCCGCGTTGATCCGGCACTCCATGGCGTGACCGCGTATCGTCACCGGCTCGGTTAGGATATCGCTCAAACGCTCGCCCGCTGCAATGCGTATCTGCGCCTTCACAATGTCGATGCCCGTGACCATTTCCGTCACCGGATGTTCCACCTGCACCCGCGCATTCACTTCAATAAAGTACATGCTGCCGTCTTCATCCATCAGAAATTCCACGGTCCCGGCGTTGGTATAACCGACTTCGAGCATCGCCTTCTTCAGCGAATCGCCAATCGTCTGGCGCAACTCCGGCGTCATCCGCGGGCTCGGCGCTTCTTCAATCAGTTTCTGATGGCGCCGCTGAATAGAACACTCGCGTTCGCCCAGAATTTCCACATTTCCGTAGTTATCCGCCAGCACTTGAAACTCAATATGGCGCGGCCGGCGGATGTACTTCTCCATGTACATGTCCGGACATGAAAAAGCCGCGCCCGCTTCCGTCTGCGCTTGCGCCAGCAGATTCGGAAGTTCCGAAGCTTCGTTGACGACGCGCATCCCGCGTCCGCCGCCGCCGGCGCTCGCTTTCAAGATCACCGGATAGCCGACAACCTCAGCCATCTCCAGCGCCTGTTCCGCTGATTCAATAATCCCTTTCGATCCCGGCAGGATCGGCAGGCCTGCCTTTTGCATCGCTGTCCGCGCGTGCTGTTTGAAGCCCATCGCTTCAATCACCGCCGGTTTCGGCCCGATGAACGTAATCCCGCTAGCCTCGCAAACGTCGGCAAAGCCGGCGTTCTCACTCAGGAAGCCATACCCCGGATGGATCGCATCGACATTCGAAATCTCGGCCGCGCTGATCACGCTGGGGATGGAGAGGTAACTGCGAGCGCTCTTGGCCGGCCCAATGCAGATCGCTTCGTCGGCGAACCGGACGTGCAGCGAATGCCGGTCCGCTTCGGAATAGACCGCAACGGTGCGGATTCCCAATTCCTTGCAGGCGCAGACGACGCGGAGGGCGATCTCGCCGCGATTGGCGATTAGAATCTTCTTGAACATTTCAGTTGGGGCGAACGGTAAAGAGCGTGGCGCCGTACTCTACCGGCGCGCCGTTCTCCACCATGCGGGCAATGATCGTGCCCGCCACTTCGCTTTCGATCTCGTTCATCAGCTTCATGGATTCCACGATGCAGAGAACTTGCCCCGGTTTCACCACGTCGCCGACTTGCACGAAAGACGCCGCTTCCGGCGAGGCCGATGCATAGAAGGTCCCCACAATCGGAGACTTCACCGCGAGCGTCTTTTCATCTTCTGCCCGTGCCTCCGGTGGTAGCGGGGGAGCCGGAACTGCCTGGTAAGTTGTTACCGGTGCTGCCGGAACGGGCCCATGAGCCGCCACCTCCTGCTGCGGACCGCCGCGGACAATTCGGACGCGGTTTTCACCGCGTTGGACTTCGAGTTCAGCCACGCCGGAATCGACGACGGCTTGAATCATCTCTTTGATTTCGGAAATGTTCATTTCGTAGGTTAAAGAATAACGAGTTCTTTTGCTGTTGGAGTTAAGATTTCAACGCCGGTTGGCGTTACAAGTACAGTATCTTCGACGCGAACACCGCCACTGCCATCAATATACGCGCCCGGCTCGATGGTTATCGCCATGCCGGCCTGCAGGGAAGTTTTATCTGTTTTGCCTAGTCGCGGCGCTTCATGAATTTCCAGCCCCAGCCCGTGTCCGGTGCTGTGCACAAAAGCCTTGTCCAGCCCGTGCTTACGCAACACTCGCCGCGTTACTGCATCAATCTCGCTCGCCGATACACCCGGGGCGACCGCGTCCACGCCCGCCAACTGGGCTTCCAGGACCGCTTGATACAGATTGCGCGTTTTTGCGCCGGCTTTGCCGAGGTGGATGCAGCGAGTCATGTCACTCGCATACCCGCCCCGAAATGTGCCCATATCTATTAATAATAACCCATTACCGTCGATGCGCGCACCACCCGGACGCGCATGGGGCAGCGCGGAGTTTTTCCGGTAAGCGACAATCGTGTCAAACGCGGGCTTGTCCGCGCCCAACAGACGCATCTGGTATTCAATCTCCGCCGCGAGATCGGTCTCTGTCATCCCCGCCCGGAAGCGCGTCAACGCCGCCGCGAAAGCCTGGGAGTTGATATTAACCGATTCACGAATCGCCGCAATTTCCTCCGCCGACTTCACCATCCGGCGCTGTTCAATCACGGCGCCCAACGGCTTCAGCGACGCGCTCAAGGGCAATGACCGCTGCAAATGCTCCCACGCCCGATACTGCACCCGGTTGTTTTCGAACCCAACGCGCTTCAGCTTTTTGAGCCGCGGTGTCAACGCTGCCTCCAGCGGCCCCTTCGCGATAATCACCTTCACGCCGCTGCCAGCTGTCTCGGCCTTTGCCTGCAGTGTGTAGCGCGGATCGGTCAGCAGCGTCGCGCCGCGCCCGGTAAGCAACACCATGCCGTTGCTACCGGTAAATCCCGTCAGGTAACGCACATTGGGCGCAGCGGTAACCAGGGCGGCGTCGAGTTCCAACGCCGCCGCGTCTTTCCACAACCACCCCAGCCGCGCTTTATGAATTGACATCGAGAAGCAGCTTGCCGGTCGTCTTCCGTGCCGCCAAGTCCTCATGCGCCTCACTTGCCGCCGAGAGCGCGTAGGTCTTGTGAATTTGCAGCCGCAACTCGCCGGAGGCAATGCCGTTCAACACGTCGTTGGCGCGCCACGCCAGTTCTTCTCTGGTCGCGCAATGGTGCGCCAGCGTCGGCCGAGTCAGAAATAGCGAGCCCTTCTGGTTCAGCAACAGTGGCTCCACCGCGGGCACTGGGCCACTCGCATTGCCATAGGTGACCATCATCCCGCGGGGCCGCAGGCAGTCGAGCGATCCCATGAACGTCGATGCGCCCACCGAATCGTAAACCACGTCGACGCCGCGCCCTTCCGTAATTCGTCGCGTCTCTGCCACCCAGTCCTGTTCGTTGTAGAGAATTGCTTCATCAACACCGACTTCGCGCGCGATCTCCGCCTTCTCCGCGCTTCCGACGGTCCCAATCACGCGAGCGCCGCGCCGCTTGGCCATCTGCACCACCAGTTGCCCCGCGCCGCCCGCCGCCGCGTGGACCAGGCAGGTCTGCCCATTCTGCAAAGGAAAAGTCGAGTGGGTCAAGTAGTGCGCCGTCATTCCCTGCAGCATCGCGGCCGCGGCCAGATCCAGCCCCAGCCCGGCCGGTACCTTCACTAATTGCCACGCCGGGACCACGGCATACTGCGCATACGATCCGCGCTGCATCGCGTAAGCCACCCGGTCGCCCGGCTGCAGGTCCGTTACGCCGTCGCCGACGGCTTCCACCACCCCCGCCGCTTCCATCCCGGGAGTGAACGGCACCTCGGCTTTATAAAGTCCGATTCGGAAGTAAATATCTATGAAGTTCACCCCGCTCACGGATAGCCGGACCAAAGCCTGGCCGGCGCCGGGCATCGGGACCGGAACCTCTTCCAACAACATTTTCTCGGGGCCGCCCGTTTCCCGGACGAGTATCGCTTTCATGCGCGCGCCTTTCTGCGTAAATGCACCATACCGGCGAATGCCAGCAGGTAGAGGAGACTAAATGGAAAAAGAACAATGCGGCCGATGGTCATCACGGCCCCCGCCCCGGCCAGGCCCAGGCGGAACAATACAAAGTGGGTAAGAACGTTCAGATGCCCGCGGTCCATCCAAAAGTAGTCGCCGTTCTCGTTGAGCAAGAATACCTTGCCGGGAAGCCGCAGTGCCAGCATCCACTTCCACTTCGTCATGATCGGCTCGGCCGAACAGATCATGCCGGTGATACTGTATTTCCGCGCCTTCAACTCCCCAACGAGCTGTTCGCGGCCCGCGTGGCCGTTGTAGTTGGTGATGCGGAATACTTCGCCCTGTTCGGCCCGAAACGCTTTCGGCGTTCCCGCGTAGCAGGTGATCAAGTCCAGTTGCATCTCAGCTCCATAGATTTCGTATAGTCCCGGTAACAGGTCTTCCAGAAGCTGGCGCGAGCCGCTCTCGATGAGGGCCACCCGGTCAAACGGCGGAACTTGTTTGGAAATGAGGAAACGCATTGCCCAGCGGCTACGCTTACTATAGTAAAGCTATGAGGCCTGCGGTTGCCGCCATTCCCTTTGCCGCCGTCTGCCTTCCGCCAATGGCTAAACTGTTAGGACGGTAACGAAACTGTGACCCGCACGATCATCCTCACACAATTGCGTGAAAGGATTGTCTCGTTCGCGGCATCTCGTATGATGAGGGGCTACGGTGGCGCCGCAACCGCGGAGGATGTCGCTCAGGACACGCTACTGGTGCTCGAAGTAAAGTATCCGCAAGTAGAGGCGCTGGAGGAATTGGTGCCGCTCGCCATGCAAATCGCCCGCTTTAAAATCATGGCGCTGCATACGAAATCGTTGCGGCGAGGAGAAGGCGTGTCCGTTCCAGTTGACGATTTTCCAATCGCCGATCCGGCGGAAGACGCCGAAGCGATGCTCGAACGGCGCGAGCGGTTGGATCGTCTCGAAACGGCGCTGCTCGCCCTCGGCGACCGCTGCCGCGACCTCTTCCGTCTGAAACTCCAGGGGCTGAAATTCCCCGAAATTCAACAGGTGATGGGCGTCGAATCGATCAATACCGTTTACACCTGGGACTCCCGTTGCCGAAAGCAACTGTTGGAACGGATGAAAGGAGGCCGGTAATGGAACGCGAACAATTGGACCGGCTCCTCGCCGAATATGCGTCCGGAGGACTCTCCGAGCCGGACAAAAAAATACTCTTCACCGCCGCCCTCGCCGATCAGGAACTGTTCGACCAATTGGCGGAAGAGGACTCCCTGCGAGAGGCCATCGAACTGCCCGGCGCCCGCAACCGATTGATCGATTCGCTCCAGGAAGACGCGGTGCCGCGGTTGGCAGAGACCGCGCCGGCATCAGCCGTACTGCGCATGCCCGCGCCCGCGCCGAAGGCTGCACCGCCTTCGCGCGATTCCAGGGCGGTCTGGTATGCCTGGGCCGCCGGAATAGGCGTCGTTTTCGTTTCCGGAGCCATAACTTTAATGATGTTTGAAGGAACAACCTTGAAGGATCTGGCGCAAGTCAACTCCAGCGCCCCCAAGGATAAAAAGCCCTTCGTAGCTCCGCCCGGTCCCGCCGATAAGGCGCGCCCGGTAATCGTGGAGGAGCCGCCAAAGATCGTCGCGGAGTATCGTGGCCCTGTCTCGGCGCCCAAGCCCTTAAATATGCCTTTGCCCTCCGCGCCGCCGCCACTGGAAGTGGTTGCCCTGAAAGACGCAAAGGCCGGCGAACCCGTCCTGTCCGCCCGCGCGGAGCGGGATCGGACAGACATGGCCTACCGCGCCAATCAGCAGACCCAAATGCCTCTGGTCGCACCCGCGCAGCAGCAACCTGCCGCGGCGGTTGCTGCGCCGCGCCGCCAGGTCGCTACCGAAAATGTAGCAGGCGGACGCGTGGCCGGCGCCGACGAAAAACGTGTCGTGAAGGAGGAGGAGGCAGGGAGCGTCAAAGCCGCCAAGCCCGCTGCTCCCCCGCCGCGGCCGGCAACTATGGTCGGCCTGTCCGGGGGCGGAAGCGCCATCGGATCCGGCACAAAGGCGCCTGCGGAAAGGTCGGAATTGGCGCGAGAAGCCAAAGCGAAACTCAGCGCCGAAAGCGTGGCGCCCACTCTTTGGCGGCGGGCTGGAGACGGCGTCTGGATCCGCGTCCCCGCGGGTGACGCCGTGGGCCGGAACGACTCGGTCGTCGTCCGCTACGTGCCCGCATCTTCTACCAACATCGCGCTCGTGGATCCCGCCGGACGCCGGGTTACCAACCGGACCGGCCGCCCCGGCGAAGAACTCGAACTCCCGGTTCCCGCCGTTGTCCTGAAGCGCGCCGAGGGAGATTCGCTGACTCTCTCCATCACGGAAGGTACCCGCTCGACACCGCTCAAAATTCTTTTGCGTCGCGAGTGAAAGGCTTCGTCGCCTGACGTGATCTCCCTGTGACGGCAACAAGCCAACACGGAGATCACTATGAGAAAGACCATATCAATTGTAGCCCTGGGCCTCGCGGCGCTCGGGCTCTGGAAACCCCAGGCAGCCGCCGCGAGCAGCGCCCCCGGTGGAATGCTTAGTCGCATTGACACCAATGGCCAGGTGGAGGCCCCTTGCCCCCTGGAACACACCGCGGTCACCGCCGAGGTGCAGGGGCCGGTAGTACGCGTGAAGGTGCGGCAGGTTTTCCGCAATCCAACTTCCAATCCCATGGAGGCCATCTACACCTTCCCGCTCGCCGCTAACGGCGCCGTCGACGACATGACCCTGCGCATCGGCGATCGCCTGGTCAAAGGCAAGATGAAGCGCAGAGAAGAGGCCCGCGCAATTTACGACGCTGCCCGCCGCCAGGGTAAATTGGCCGGACTCCTCGACCAAAGCCGCCCCAACGTCTTCGTCCAAAGCGTCGCCAATATCCCTCCCAACGCCAAGGTCGAAATCGAGATTCAATATGTCGAAACTCTCCGCTACGAAGCCGGGAAATACGAATTCGTCTTCCCCATGGTCGTCGGCCCCCGCTACTCGCCCGCCCACAATCCTGGCGCGTTCCAGAATCCGAAATACGCCGCCCAAGGCGCCCGCGCCGGGCACGACATCTCCCTATCATTGAAACTCGACGCCGGACTGCCGATCGACGCCGTGGACTCCACCACCCATGAAGTCATCGTGGAGAATCGCACCGCCGCCGGTGCATTTATCAAACTCCGCAACCAGAACGAGATCCCCAACAAAGACTTTATCCTGCGCTGGGACGTGGCCGGCCGCAAAATCAACGACGCTCTCCTCACGCACCGCGGCCGCGACGGCCAGGGCTACTTCACCTTCGTTCTCGCACCGCCTGAACAACCCGCCCGCGAAGACATCACCCCCAAAGAGTTGGTTTTCGTCATCGACACATCCGGCTCCATGCACGGCTTCCCCCTCGACAAAGCCAAGGAGGCTATGAACGCCGCCATTGAAAGCCTCAATCCGCGCGACCGCTTTAACTTGATTACATTCTCCGGTGACACCCACCTGCTCTTCCCGGCGCCAGTCGCCGCCACACAGGAAAATATCGCCGATGCGAAACGATTCCTCGCCGGCCGTCGCAGCGGCGGCGGCACCGAGATGATGAAGGCCATCCGTGCCTCGCTCGCCCCGTCCGGTTCACGAGAACACGTCCGCGTCGTCTGCTTCATGACCGATGGCTACGTCGGTAATGAAGCGGAGATTATCGCCGAGATTCGCCGTCATCCCGAAGCCCGCGTCTTCGGCTTTGGTATCGGGAGTTCGGTCAATCGCCACCTCATGGACCAGATGTCGCTTCAGGGCCGCGGCGAAGTCGAATACATCGGGCTTCAGGATGACGGTTCCGCTGCCGCGAAGCGTTTCCACGCCCGCGTGCAAACGCCGCTCCTCACCGACATTCAGCTCAGCTTCCAGGGCCTCTCCGTCGATGAAATCTACCCCACGCGAATCCCCGATCTATTCAGCGCCAAACCCGTCGTCGTCACCGGCCGCTATCGCGACGCCGGTCGCGGATCCGTCAAGATCACCGGCAAAATGGGTGGTCATCCATTCGAGCGGGTCGTCCCCGTCGAGTTGGCCGCCACCGTCCAACGCGATGCCATTCGCTCCCTGTGGGCCCGTACGAAAGTCGGCGAACTGATGATCGCCGGCGAAGCGCAGAACCGCGAAGCGATCACCGAACTTGGTCTCCAATATGCGCTCATGACTCCGTTCACGTCCTTCATCGCAGTCGAGCACCAGACCATAAGTGAAGCCGGCAAGCTGCGCACGGTCGAAGTCCCGGTAGAGGTCCCCGAAGGTGTTGATGGCCGTATGGCTGGCGCCGAAACAGCGAAGCACTCGGTCTATCCAATGTCCGCGCCAATGGGAGTAGGAGCAGGAACCATGGGCGCCTATCGTGGCCGTTCCGCCGAACCCTCCATCGCCTACCCCGCACCGATGGTTCGCGAGGAGCGGCAAAACGTAGAAAAGGAGCGCGATATCGCCCCTTCGAACCCGTCGCGGAAGCTCTCGCCCGAACTGCGGGCGAAGACGCAATCGACCGACAGAATCGGGGTGCGGCTCTATCTTCGTGATGTCTCCGCAGCCACACTCAACAAGCTGAAAGCGGCCGGCCTGCAAATCATCGCTCAACCCGGCGGCGCGAAGTTGGTCATCGGCGAAATCATTGGAACCAAGCTGATGGCCCTCGCTGCGATTCAAGAAGTACAACTCATCGCACCGCGATAAACAAAGAGGGCCGGGCTAACCACCCGGCCTTCTTCCCGGTATCAATCCTCCAGCGTAATCTTCGGCCCCGATTTCTTCTCCAATACCGTCATTGACTCGGCCACCTTCGTCGCCAACTCATGAAACGCCATCCCGGCGCCGGCCGGATCCAGCGCCACCGGCCGCCCCGTATCCCCGCCAATCCTCACCTTCGGATCCAGCGGCAATTCCACCAAAAACGGAATTCCCATCGCCTCCGCCATCCGCCGTCCGCCCCCTTGCCCAAAGACGTCGATCCGCTCTCCGCCCGGTGCAACCAAATAGCTCATGTTTTCGACGATCCCAATAATCGGCGTCTTCACCGTTCCGAACATCCCCACCGCCTTGCGCGCATCCTCCATCGCCACCTCGCTTGGCGTGGTCACCACAACTGCGCCGGAAATCGGAACCGTCTGCACCAACGAAAGCTGCACATCGCCCGTCCCTGGCGGCAAATCGATGATCAGAAAATCTAATTGTCCCCAATCCACGCCGCGCAGAAACTGCTGCATCACCGAATGCAACATCGGACCTCGCCAGATTAGCGGCTTATCGCCGGGGCTCATAAAGCCCATCGACATCAGCTTCACGCCGTAACTCACCAGCGGTTGAATCTTCTCCCCAATCGCATGGGGATTCGCGCGCGTGCCCATCATCAACGGCACATTCGGGCCGTAAACGTCCGCGTCCATCAACCCCACGCTATGTCCCTGCGCGGCCAATGCAATCGCCAGATTCACTGACACCGTGGTCTTCCCCACGCCGCCCTTGCCCGACCCGACCGCGATCAAATGCTTCACGCCCTCAACGGGCTGTAGTGTAACGCCAGATGGATTCATCACCTTCTATTGTGCCGCGAGTTGCGTCCACCGAATGTCCGCTTGTTTTTCCAGACGCGCCCGGTCAACGGACAAAAGGAATCCTTCTCTCGTCAACGCATCCATCGCTGCCCGTATTTTCCCCAAATAATCTTCCTTCGACGCATACCGCTCGGCGATCGCTGGACGCGAATCTTTTTTGGCCGCCCGTTCCTGCTTCGTTGCGGGAAATGGATGGAATCCGCCAATCAGGCTGAACAATTCCGCTGGCGCGCCAATCGACGCATCGCGCAGATTCCAACCCGTGTAGGTGCCGAGCGGCACCGAAACATCAGGCAGGCGAATCCCGCTGATTTCATTCCCGTCCCGGTCCACCTGCGGAAGCAGCGTGACGAAGGGCCTGCCCGCCCTCGGCGGCTCGAGCGTGGCAATTCCCTTGGTCTTATAGTCCGGTCCGTAATCCACTCGCCACGCCTGGTGCTGGATCCTGGGCAAATTCACACCGGGAAGCGAAGGGAAATGCACCATGGACATCGGCACCAGTTCACCCTTATCGATTCGCGGCATTCGCGAGGCGGGCGGCGTGGCGCCTGCAAGGACCCAAGCAGTCATGTGCCCCAGCAACGCCCGCAACACCGGCCGCGCGTCCGCGGGATTCGTCAAGTACGCAGTCTGATTCTTACGCGGAGGAAAGGCGCCGGTTCCGTGCTGTGTTCCCGCCAGAAAGTAAACCCGAGTGCTGGCCGCCACACCGTCGTCCTTCTTCCCGTCCACGCTCGTATGGATCAGCGATGCGCCTCGGCCCCAATACTCATGCGACCCGTTCGTATAGAAAACCTTCGGGACGATATTGGCGTCCATCGACTGGACCAAAAGCCCGTCCACCTCTTTCGTCTCCGGATCCATCATCCGCAAATCGGCAAACGGAAATACATCGGTCGGATAATACGTCCCCGCTAACCGTCCCGAAGTGCGCGACGGCTGCGCAAACCGCTGATTGAAACTCCCCCGTCCTGCGCCCGCCACATGCGCCCAAACCCCGTCAAATACCGGCTTTCCCCGCTCATCCGCATTGAATCCAAAGTAGAGAAACGTGCGCAGGAAACGTCCCGATTGCGACGTCCCAAACGCTACCGCCCGCTTGATCCCCGGATCCTGGGCTCGCAAATGGCTGACAACATCCCGCGTCGCCGCCAGCCCCAGCCCCGCCAGCGCCGGCGACTTCGCAGTGTAAATCACCTCGTACAACTTGCCCGGTAAGAACCCTGCCGCCATCTCCACACCCGTGTTGTCCCAGAACTTCCATTGGCTGCGCGGGATCACTCGGCGCGGCCCATCGGCGACATCCCGCATCAACAGTTGCGTTCCCGGTGCGTCGGGGTCGGAGACCGGATAAGGCTTCATGCTCCGGTCCGCCAAATCGAATCGCGTGACCTTCTCGGAAGGTACAAACTCCGCCCGTACAACCCCGGAAAGGGCATCAATCCGTGGCACCTCGATCCCTACGCTAGTCTTATCCTCCGGAATATCGAACTGCCACCCGGCCCAGACCAGCGTGTACCCTTGCTCCAGCAAAAACGCGTCTCCAAACTCCGCTTCTGTCCGCGGATCCTTGCTCCCGCTGGCGTAGTTAAACGTGCTCAACAGTCCTTTCCCGCCTCGATTGGAAACCTCATACAACATCACGCCATTCCCGGCGCCCTTCGGCTTCAGCAGATACAAATCCGCGGTGAACTCCACCAGCCCGGCCGCGTTCTTCGGCGCCAACGCCAGATCCCGAATCTGTTGGTTCCCCGGCAGTTTCGGATCTACCGCAAAATGGGCCTTCGCCACCACGCGTTCATACGGACCCGCCTTGCCGAATGCCCGTCCGTTCAATACGTCGGTGCGTTCCTGAACGTCAATCTTCGTAACCGCGGCGCTGGCGCAAATCGTCACAACCAGCCCCACGCAAGCAGCGCGGAAATTCATTGATCCATTGGATCACAGCGCGAGCGAGGCTTTGGGCCGCAAATCCATCCCCGCCACTTCTCCGCGAACCAGTTTCCGGTACGCCGCCGCACCGATCATCGCCGCGTTATCCGTCGACAGCCCCGGCGTCGGGAAGTAGATTGGAATCCCAATCCGCGATCTCGCCGCCGCCTGCCGCAACCCCGCATTGCAAGCTACGCCGCCCGTGATAATCACGCTCTCCACCGGATGTTCCTCGCTCAATTTCTCAATCCGGGATAACAACTCATCGATCACCGTCTGCTGGAAACTGGCGATTAAGTCCAGTGTCGTCTTCGGCGTAACCTCCAGCCATTCGTCGACGGACGCGTTTGTAATCCGTCTTCGAACGGCGATCTCCTCCGCCATCGGATTCGCTTCTGTCCAACGCAGCACCGCCGTCTTTAACCCCGAAAACGAAAAGTCCAGCGCGTTGCCCTTCATATGGGCCCTGGTAAATCGCACGCCGTGCGGATTTCCATAGGGCGCCAGTCTGTCTAAAATCGGTCCGCCGGGATACGGAAATCCCAGCAATTTTGCCACTTTGTCATAAGCTTCCCCCGCCGCATCATCTCGCGTGCGGCTGATCAACTCATATTCGAAATCGCCGCGTATATGGTACAGGTGCGTATGCCCGCCGCTGACGATCAACGCCAGCGCCGGCAGCGCCGTCTCCGGATGTTCCAGCATCACCGCGTGAATATGGCCTTCCAGATGGTTCACGGCAAGTAACGGGAGCCCGTGCGCCATGCAAATTGCCTTCGCATAGGTCACCCCCACCAGTAGCGATCCCAGCAGCCCCGGCCCATATGTACAAGCGACTCCCGCCAAGTCCGGCCATGCGCAGCCCGCTCGCTCCATCGCTTCCGCAACCACCGGCGTAATAGCCCGCATGTGCTCCCGGCTCGCCAACTCCGGAACCACTCCGCCATATCTCTGGTGGGTCTCGATCTGGGACGCCACAACCGATGAAAGAACGGTCCGACCGTCCTCCACCACGGCCGCGGCCGTCTCATCGCACGATGTTTCGATAGCTAATATGCGCAAGTTGTTAATCTGAGAGTTTGGACATCTCTCAATTCAATTATGACCTCCCGGAGGAGTTGATCGCCCAGTATCCCCTGCCGGAGCGCGACGGCGCCCGCATGCTGGTCCTCGATCGCCAAGCGCAAACCTGGCAGGACCGCGCATTTCGCGATCTCCCCGCATACCTCAACGCCGACGACCTTCTCGTCTTCAACAATTCCCGCGTCTTCAAATCCCGCCTCATCGGTCACCGTGCCGGCCACACCGGTCGCGTCGAGATCTTCCTCGCCGAACAACTCGGCGACACCTGGCGAGCGCTCGTCCGCCCCGGACGCAAACTTCCTCCCGGTACGCGCGTCGAATTCGCCGCCGGCTTCCACGCCATTATTGAGGAGCGTCTCGAACACGGCGAACGCCGCGTCAGGCTCTATGCCGATAACCACTGGGACGCCATTCAATCGCACGGTCACATTCCTCTCCCACCCTACATCCGTCGTCCCGATGACACGGCCGACGCGGAACGCTACCAAACCGTTTTCGCCCGGGAACGCGGCAGCGTCGCGGCGCCCACGGCAGGCCTCCACTTCACCGAGGACATTCTCAATCAATGCCCGGCCCGCCGCGCCGAAGTCACGCTCCACGTGGGCCTCGGCACTTTTCAGCCGCTCCATTCCCAAACCGTCGAAGAGAACGAACTCCATTTCGAACGCTTCGAAGTGAGCCAGGACACGCAAGTCCAGCTCAAGGACGCGGCTCGCGTGGTGGCCGTCGGCACCACCGCCGTCCGCACCATCGAGTCCCTCTACAAGTTCGGCAACGCCGGCCAAACGAATCTCTTCATCTATCCCGGCTTCCAGTTCCAGCGCGTCAACGCGATGCTCACAAATTTCCATCTGCCGCAGTCCAGCCTCCTCGTCCTCATCAGCGCCTTCGCCGGCCACGAATTCACCATGGCCGCCTATCGCCACGCAGTCAAAGAAAACTACCGTTTCTTCAGCTATGGCGATTGCATGCTAATCCTGTGATATGCCGCTCACCCGCCGCCGACTGCTGCTAAGTCTCGCTTCCTCCAACACCCTTCGCGCCGGCGCCGCCACCGCCAACATCTCGCCCGTCCTTGGGGCGTCTCTGGCTGGCGGCATGACCGACCGCAAATGCACCGACGTTCATGACGAACTCCTCGTTCGCTGCGCCGCCCTCGAATCCGGCTCCACCCGCATGCTCCTCGCCACCATCGATTCCTGCATGGTGCCCCGCTCCATTCTCGACAAAGTCCGCGCCCGCATCGCCACCGAAAACGCCATCGCCCCGGAATTCATTCTTATGAGTTCTACCCACACCCACAGCGCCCCGCCCGCCATGCATCTGTTCCAGAGCATGCCCGATCCCAAATATATCGAACTCCTCGAAACCCGCCTGGCCGACGCTGCCCGCATGGCCTTCGCCCGCCTCCGCCCCGCCCGCATCGGGTCCGCCATGGGCAGCGAGCCATCCCTGGTAAACAACCGCCGCTTCTACATGCGCGACGGCGCCATCCCGGCTGACCCCTTCGGCAAACGCGCTGACAAAGTGCAGATGAACCCCAATCTGCAAAGCCCCGATCTCCTCAATCCCGCCGGGCCTATCGATCCCGATCATCCCGTTCTCGCCGCCATTGGCCACGATGGACGCCTCATCTGGGTCTATGCCAACTACGCTCTCCACTACGCCGGGTATAACCCCGGCACTCACGCCAGCGCCGACTACTTCGGCGCCTGGTCCCGCCGCATTGAAACCGCCGCCAATTCCGATTGCGTTGCCCTCCTCTCCAACGGGTGCTCCGGGAACATCAACGCCATCGCCTACGCCGCCAGATACCCCACCCGCAATGACTACGCCTTCATCGATCGAGTCGCCGCCGTCCTCGCCATCGAGACCCTCCGCGTCCTTAAGACGATCGACTACACCGATACCCTCTCACTAAAAGCCAAGCTTGAACACATCGAAATCAAAACCCGCCGCCCCGTAGCCGATGAAATCCGCGAAGCCGTCAAACGCGTCGGCGAAAACCCCGGCAACGACTATAAAGACCGCGCTGACATCTACGCCCGCGAGACGATTTTTCTGAGCAAATACCCCGCGAAAATAGAGGTCCCCGTACAAACTCTAATCCTGGGCTCAACAGCTATCGCCACCTTCCCCGGCGAGACATTCGTCGAACTCGGCCAAATCGTCAAAAAGGCCGGTCCCCACAAGATCACTATCACCGTCTCCATCGCCAACGACGCCTGCGGCTACATCCCTACCGCCGAAGCCTTCGACCTTGGCGGCTACGAAACATGGCGCGCCAAATCCGCCTTCGTCGAGCGCGATACCGCCGCCAAGCTCACCAGCGCACTAAGAAATAGCGTAGCTTAGGACAACATGCTCGCCTCGCTGTTTGGTCCACCACTGCCCGTCGGCGCCCCCGCCCCGCCCTTCGCGCTGACCGACGAAAATGACCGCACCGTCACCCTGAAATCCCTGAAAGGCAAGCCCGTCGTTCTCGTCTTCTACCCCGGTGACGATACCAGGATCTGTACCAAACAACTCTGCGAAATCCGTGACGATTGGGCCGCCTTCAAACGCCTCGGCGCTGCCGTCTATGGCGTCAATGGGCAAGGTGCCGATGCCCACGGTAAGTTCGCCGCAAAGTACAAATTCCCCTTCCCGTTGCTAGTCGACAAGGGCTGGGAAATGTCAAAACAGTATCGCGCCGGCTGGGGCATTGTCCGCCGCACCGTCTACGTCATCGGCCCCGATGGCCGCATCCTCTACGCCCAAAGAGGAAAGCCCTCCACCGCGGATATCCTGTCCGCAATAGAGGGCTCCAGCAAACCTACTTCTTGATTCGTTGGCACGCCGCGATTGACGCTTCATTGTGCGGAGCAGGCCGCCCATCGGCGATGATCTCCACAATTTTGCCCGTTTTATCAATGACGAACGTTGTCCGGCTGGCGATGCCGCGTTCCGCCATCAGTACGCCATACGCTTTCGCGGTGTTCTTGTTAGGAAAGTCAGATAGCAACGGAAACTCGAGTGTCAGGTCGTCCGAAAAGCGCTTCAAAGATGGCGCTGCATCGACGCTGATTCCTAACACCTGCGAATCCGCCTCGTTAAAGTTTTTGATTCCAGCCTGGAATCCTTTCATTTCCGCGGTTCAGCCACCGGTAAACGCGAGCGGAAAGAAAGCCAAAACAACTGTTTTGCTTCCTTTAAAATCCGCCAGCGAGAACGTCTTGCCGGGAACCGAGGAACTTAGCTTGCTGAAGTCCGGAGCCATGTCGCCAACCTTCAAATGCGTCTTGCCGTCCTGCGCAAAAAGCCCGGTAGCGACGAGGCCCAGGAAGATGAGTTTCTTCATGTATTTTGTCCTCGTTGAAAATGGTACTGCTCACCTAGTCTATATCTTCACCATCTCCGTCTGCCGCTCCCCTGTCACCCGAGCGTCCCGGTCGCCGACAAAAACATTCACTTCGCTCCGAATCCCAAACTCCGGCAAATAGATCCCCGGCTCCACTGAAAAACATGTCCATGGAATCACGCGCCGCTCATCGTGCGTCTCCAGATTGTCCATGTTCGCGCCCGACCCATGCACGTCCTCGCCAATGGAATGGCCCGTCCTGTGCACGAAGTACTCCTCCATCCCATGCTCCCGAATGTACCCGCGGCAGGCATCGTCAACCTCGAACCCGCACAACGGAAACCCCGCGCCAATCGTGTTCTGCACTTTCGTCACGGCCGCGTCGCGGGCCCCGGTAACGATGGAAAAGACCCGCTGCACTTCGTCCGGAATCGTCTCGCCCGTATAGCCGGTCCAAGTAATGTCGTAGTAAACCGCGCCCGGCTTATTCAGCTTCGCCCATAGGTCAATTAGCACCACATCGCCTTGGCGAATCACTTCAAAGTTGTCCGCCTCCGGTTCATAGTGCGGATTCGAAGCGTTCGCATTCACGCCCACAATCGGCCCATGATCGGTGAACAAACCCGCCTTCGCAAATGCCGACAAAATAAAACTCTTCACCACGAATTCATTCACTGGCTCACGCCCGCGCAACCTGTCGCCAATCTCCAAAAAAGCGGCCCGCCGAATCTCATCCACCAGCACACCCGCCGCCAAATGCGAATCCAACTTATCCTGCGTCCACTTCGCCTCAAAGATCTGCACCAGATTCGCCGACGTCGCGATTTCCACGCCCAGTCCGCTGATCAATTCCACCGTCCCCGCATCCACCATCGCCACATAAGGCACCGCGCACTGCGGCGAATACTGCATCGCCACGCGCTTGCAACCCGCCAGCAGCGTCCTCAACCCATCCATCTGCCGCGGCCAACTTGAATATTTCGTCGTCTCACCCGGCAGCGCCTCCAGCATCCCGGGCTCAATCTGATGCACCAGCTTTCGTGGCTCCCCATTCGCGGGAATCAAATAGTACCAGCGCCGCGACGGCGTGCGCGGCGGCGTGAAATCCAAAATACGGTACGCCAGCGGATCCCGCAAATGGTGATCGAAGAACAACCATCCGTCCAATTTCTCTTCCCGCAACGCCTGCTGAATCGCGGCCACATTCATCATTTTGTTTCTCCAATCATCCGCCGCAGCGGCTTCACAAAAACCGCCAGCAATCCGCCCGCGGCCATCGCCACCAATGCCACATATAGGAACAACTGTTCCAGCTTCATCGATTCGTAAAACCCCGCCAACCGCCCGCCAATAAAGTTACCCGTCGCAATCGACATAAAAAACACGCCCATAATGACACCGGCAAATCTCGCCGGCGCCAGCCTCGTCATCGCCGATAGCCCCACCGGGCTTAAACACAACTCGCCAATCGTGTGCAGAAGATAAGTGAACACCAGCCACAGCGGGCTCACTTTGATCCCCAGATCCGCGCTGACCGCCGGCGGAACCAAGATCAAAAAACCCAGTCCCACAAACAATAGCGCCAACGAAAACTTCGCCGGCACGCTCGGCTCCTTCGGCCCCAGTTTGAACCACAGCATCGTGAACAGCGGAGCCAACGCAAACAACCAAAGCGAATTCACGGACTGGAACCAGCTCGACGGATAAGCCAACCCGAAAGCTACGTTGTTCGTCTTCTCATCCGCAAACAACGTCAACGTCGAACCTGCCTGTTCGAACAGCGACCAGAATACCGCCGATGCCAGCGACAAACACAAAATCACCGCGATATTTTTCCGCTCCTGCCCCGGCTTGCACGCCATCCAAAGCACGATGAAAATGCCGATGAAGCACGTTGCCATCAGCACGCTGAACCCGTCCGCGATCGCGGACGCGGAGAACTCGGTCGTCCCCCAAACCTGCAGCGCGCCGAATAGAATCGGCAGTCCAATCACCCCCGCCAGCCCCATCGTCAACTGCTTCATCTCCGCCGGTCCCGGCGGCGTCGCCGGCCGCAAACCCGCATCCCCCAAGTGCCGCTGTGTCACCACGTACTGAATGATCCCCACCGTCATCCCCGCCGTCACGAACAAAAACGCCAGCCGCCAACTGATCGTCTGGCCCACATAACCGACTATCAACGGCGCCAGAAACGCCCCTAGATTGATCCCCACATAGTAAATGGAAAACCCCGCGTCGCGCCGCTTATCATCCGCCGAATAAAGCGATCCCACCAGCGTGCTCGCATTGGTCTTCAACAAACCCGTTCCCACGCAAATCAACCCTAATCCCAAGTAAAACGTCCATATCAGTGGAGCTGCCAGCAGCGCATTCCCAATGGCGATAATAATCCCCCCATAAAGCACAGCCTTCCGCTGCCCCAGGATCCGGTCGGCCACCCATCCGCCCGGCAAACTCAACAAATAAACCGAAGCCGTGAAGATCCCGTAGATCGCCCCCGCCGTCGTCTTATCCATCCCCAACCCGCCGTTCATCAACTGCGCCGTCAGGTACAAAATCAAAATCGCCCGCATCCCGTAATAGCTGAACCGCTCCCACATCTCCGTGAAGAACAGCGTTGACAATCCTCGCGGATGGCCAAAAAACGACGAATCGGTTACGGGTTGCGTTGCCATTGAATCTCCGTGTTCAGTTGAATCATCCCAGCCGTGTCGCGGTGGTCGATCACCGCAAAACTCAGCGCGTCGTCGATCCAGTCTTGACTCGCCCCATCGGCGTGCTGCGTGGCAACCGTAAGTGTATATTCCTGCCGGCTCAGCAGGCAATCCAGCACGAAGCAAATCTCCAGCACATCCCCCGCCGCATACGACCCCAGCTCTTTTTGCTCCACCCGCGTATTCGTCCCATACACGTCCACGCCCAGCCGGTTCCGTATCAATATCCCCACCGTCGGCGACTCACAGTCCTTCGTGAACCGCGCTCGAATCCGAATCGTCGCCCGCTCCCCACTTAGGAAACTCGTCGCCTCGTCCCCATGGCTGTTCAGGATCGCGAACGACTCAATCCGGCTCGTCCCATCCCCATGCCGATAACTCCCGCCCTCCAGCGGCGCATCCCGCAAATGCAGCTCATGCACCAGACCCACATAACGATTCACAATGTCGCTCGGCTTCCCCATCGCCACCACTTCCCCATGCAGCATCAGCGCCGCCCGGTCCGCCAACCGCTTCACGATCCCTAAATCATGCGATACGAACAGAATCGTGACCTTCCGTTCTTTCAACTCTTCAAGCTTCCTCACGCACCGGTTCGCAAAAATCGCATCGCCCACCGCCAACGCCTCATCGACGATCAGCACCTCCGGCTCCACATGAATCGCCGTTGAAAACGCCAGCCGCACATACATCCCGCTCGAATACTCTTTCACCGGCCGGTCCATAAATTCGCCGATCCCCGCAAACTCCGCAATTTTCGGGAACGCCGTCTCCACCTCGGCGCGGCTCAATCCCATAATCTCGCCGTTCAAATACACATTCTCCCGGCCCGTAAAATCCGGATTGAACCCCGCGCCCAGTTCCAACAACGCCGCCACCCGGCCCGTCGAAATCACCCGTCCCCGCGTCGGTTGCATGATCCCCGCCACAATCTGCAGCAGCGTCGATTTCCCGCTCCCATTCGGCCCAACAAGCGCAAAAACTTCGCCCGGCTCCACGCGCAAACTCACGTCGCGAAGCGCCCAAAACTCGCGTCCTCGCGCTTCGCCAATCAATGGCAATAGCGAAACCAAACGATCCGTAGGCCGCTCAAAGAGCGTATAAACTTTCGAGACGTGCTGAACAGAGACCAACCTATCAGCTTACCGGACCCCAGCCGCGATAAATTTCTTCCCGTACCTCAACCAGCGCTGTGGCGAGAATAATGGAAAGGGCGATCAACGAACTTCGATGACTCGGCCCCCCGCCTTCAGGCCCGCTTCGATTTGCGGCCAGATCAGGTCCATCGCCTCGAGCAGTACATTTGTCCGGCAATTCCCGAGCCGGATCCAGATAAACCGGGTGGCGCCCCGCGCCTTAACGCCTTACCGTAATTCCCAGCCCCATCGTGTACAGGAAGTCGTTCTTCTTCCGTCCCGGCACCGGATTGCTCAAATAACGGTCGCTCACCGCCGCGTTCCACGTCATCCATTTCGTCAACACGGCCGAAATTCCAACATCCAGATTCTGACGGAACTCCCCGCCATTCGACATGTTGTTGAACATTCGGTAATTCTCAAAGAAACTCATCCGGGCCGACATCTTATAGTTCAAATCGTTGCCCCAATAAATTTCCGCCGAGTTGCGGGTGAACGGCAGTGCCGGCCGAATCGGATCGAACTTTTCCCGGTTGTACGCGCCGCCGCCAACCAGGTCCAGTCGCCCCTTCTCGCCTTTCCACGCAATATATCCCAAACCGCCCCCGAACACCGTTCGCAGATCCAAGCTCTGAAAGCGGTCATATTCGTAGTCGTTAAAGACAGTTACAAACATCTTCGGAAGCACATTCCGGTTATAGCCCCAACCGCCGCGAACCGCCTGTGCCGTCGCTGCTGACGCGCCGTTCACCGTCGCCGACGCCCGGATGAAATTGAAGTAGGCCGTCGTCTTGTCGTTATTCGTTGCGCGCACGGCGTTCACTGGAGTCGTAAAGGTCGCCGTCCTCGCATTCCCCGACGTTCCCGCAATTCCGATGCTGGCATTGATCACCCACAAATCGGCCCATCCCGGATTCAATAGCCGCAAATAGGCTTTCTGCTCGGCGTTATCGCGAAGCGCCGTAATGTCCGCCGGCGCCACCGTCTGCTTCGTGCCGCCGGAGGCAACTTCCACTTTATCGCCTGCCGTCGCCAACGTTCCCTGCACCGTCTTCCCTTCCGACAACACGACATTCAGCGGCTTATCCGCCGTCACGCTTGTGACCAGATCCCAGGGCAGTGTGACGGTGCCAAAGTGCTCCGTCTTGATCGTTAGCGTCTTCGCGTCTTTCTTGACGATGCTGCCCGTGACGCGGTCGCCGTTCTTCATGACTATCTGATCTGCTAACAGCCCGCAGGTACTCAGACTCATCGCCAACAGTGGAAAAAGTGCTCTTGTTTGCATAATAGGGACTGTTTCCAGCTTGAGAATAGATTCGCCCGTCCGCCTCAAGGATTCAAAACTTCACTATCAGCCGCAGGGTTACGCTCTCCCTTCCTATTGTCCCTCCTCGAAGGTGATTTGGCACTCGCCATCCTGCGGAGTGCGCTTTTGCCTCGAAGGCCGCAGTGACATAATGAAGTCGCAAGTTTCCCCCGTTTAAGGACACTCTCATGAAGCTAGAAAATTCCCGCCGCACCTTCGTCAAATCCGCCGCTGCTTTCTCCATTGTCGGCGCCCAGTCCGTTCGTGGCGCCCAAGCCAACTCTGCCGTCACCCTCGGCCTCATCGGCTGCGGCAACCGCGGCATGTACGTCAGTGGACTCTTCGCGAAAAACGAAAACCTCAAAGTCACCGCATACAACGACATCTACGAAGACCGCTTCCAGGCAGCCGGCGCCAAGTACTCCGGCGCCAAGCGCTTCAACTCCATGGACGATCTTCTCGCCGACAAATCCATCGACGCCGTCCTCATCGCCACTCCCGCTTTCCTCCACCCCGAACACTTTGAACGCGCCGTCAAAGCAAAGAAGCATATCTTCCTCGAAAAACCTGCCGGTGTTGACGCCGCCGGTTGCCATCGCGTCCTCCGCGCCGCCAAAATGGCCGACCCCTCCAAGCGCATCAGCATGGACTACCAGCAGCGCTACGGCGCCGACTACCGCAAGGCTCACGCCGTCGTAAAATCTGGCGAACTCGGCCGCATCCTCCAAATTCGCGCCGCTTGGATGGGCGGCGGTCCTCCCATCAAAACCGGCCACCCCGCCGACCAGGAACGCATCCGCAACTGGTTCTTCTACCGTGAACTCTCCGGCGACATCCTCATCGAGCAGGACTGCCACAACATCGACGTCATCAACTGGTTCATGGGCACCCATCCCGTCCGCGTTTCCGGCCACGGTTCCCGCATGTCCCGCACCCAAATCGGCGACATCTACGACAACCTCGCCTGCAGTTTCCAGTTCGAGGACGGAACCATCTTCAGCTACACCGCCAATCAGTTCGGCAACATGCCCGGCTACAGCGACGTCACGGAAACCTTCGTCTGCGAAAAGGGATCGGTGAACGTGGGCCGCAAAGGCTACACCATCTACCGCCAGGGCAAGCCCAACGAAACCGCCGAAACCAAGTACGACATCACCCTCGACAACGTGAACCAATTCGTCGAAGGCGTCCGCACCAACAAACTCGAAAACGCCGCACTCTGGGGCGCCGAAAGCACGCTCGTCGCCGTCATGGCGCTAACTGCCTGCACCAGCGGCCAGCCCATGACCTGGGAAAAGGTCAACCAAGTCTAGTTCTCACCCGGCATCTCCTCCAGCAGGTTCTCGAATTTCGTGAACTCATGCAAAAACGCCAGCTTTACGGTCCCCGTCGGGCCGTTACGTTGCTTGGCCAGGATAAGCTCCGCCTTCCCATGCAGATTCGCGTCCAATCGCTTGTAGTACTCCTCGCGGAACACAAACATCACCATATCCGCGTCCTGTTCAATCGATCCCGATTCGCGCAAATCGCTCAACTGCGGCCGGTGATCGCCGGGCCGCGTCTCCGGCGCGCGGCTTAACTGCGACAGCACAAAAAACGGACACTTCAACTCTTTCGAAAGCAGCTTCAAACCACGCGACAGCGAGCTCACTTCCTGTGTCCGGTTTTCGCTCCTCCCCGGCATCGACATCAGCTGTAGATAGTCGACAATCACCAAACCCAAATCGTTGTCCCGCTGCAGGCGCCGCAACTTCGCGTGAATATCCATCAGCGTGATATTCGACGAATCGTCAATGAAAATCGGGGCGCGGGCCAAGTCAATGGTTGCCTTCTGCAGCAGCCGCCGCTCATCGCCGTTCAAGTAACCTTCCCGGAACTTGGTCTGCGAAACCCTCGCCTGCGCGCAAATCATACGTGTCAGCAACGACTCGTTCGACATTTCCAGCGAGAACACCGCCACCGCTTTCGGAGCCGCCGGATTCATTGCCACATACTGCCCCAAATTCAACGCCAGCGCCGTCTTGCCCATCGCCGGCCTCGCCGCCAGAATGATCAGTTCTCCCGGCCGGAATCCGCCCGTCATTTCGTCTAATTTCAGGAATCCCGTCGACGTTCCTCGCACCCGCTTCGTCGGATCCAGAAACGCGTTCAGCCCGCCCTCAAACCGTTCGATCACCTCGCGCGGCGTCAGCAGCGAATCGGAGACCTGCGTCTCGCCCAGGCTCATCAACTGCTCTTCAGCCGAAGCCAAAATCTCATGCGGATCGTCGGACCCATTGATGCACCGGTCGATCAGCGATTGCGAAGTGAAGATGATGTGCCGCAGCACGGCCTTATCCTTCACGATCTTGACGTAGCTCTCCAGGTTGTAAAGCTGCGGCAGCCCATCGTCGAGCGACACCAGATAGGAGATCCCGCCGACGTTCTCGAGCTCGTTGAACCGCATCAACTCGTTTGCCACCGTCACGCGATCGATCTTCGCGCCGCGCTCAAACAATTGCGTCATTCGCGTAAAGATCAACTGATGGGACTGTAGCGAAAAATCCGCCGGCTGCACCGCGCTGCCAACGTTGAGGAATGCCGATGAATCCAGCAGGATGGCGCCGAGCACATAGCGTTCGGCCTCAATGTTGGCGGGTAAGCCTTTCTGCATCACGAGGTCGTTTGCCATCAGCTTCCAAGGTTAGGAGCATGCGCCGCCATCCGCAACTCGGCGATTTCCACAGGAAATCCGCAATTACCAGATTGTGGCCACCGGAAGCCCCTCGGCGAACACCCGCTCATCGAGTGAATACCCAAATCCCGGTCCATCCGACAGCTCGATAAGACCCCCAACCGGCCGCGGATCCCCCGTCAAAACCCAATCGGAAGTCGTCCCCCGGTAAATGTCCACATACTCGACAAACGGCGTAAGAGCCACATCGTTGGCGATCTCAAAGTGATACGTCGCCGCCCCGATGCCATGACACACAAGCTGGACGCCCTTCGCCCGCGCCAGCGCCGCGATCTTCCGCAACCCCGTTACTCCTCCAGCCCTGTAAATATCGGGCTGCACGATATCGACGCATCCATCTTCGATCAATCTACGAAAGTCTTCGTAAGTGTACAAATGCTCGCCGCCCGTCACTTTCGTGTTGACCTGCCGGCGGATCTCCACGTACCCCGCGAAGTCGTCCGGCAGCACCGGCTCCTCCAGCCACGCAATGCCATACTTTTCAATCCGCTCAAACATCCGCAAGGTATAAGGCACGTCCCAACCCATGTAAATATCCAGCGCCAAAAACGCGTCCGGTCCCAAAACATCTCGCGCCCGCGCCACTGCATCTTCGTTCTTCCGCATCCCGTCCAAGCCGTGCGCCGGCCCATAAGGCACTGCGATCTTCATGTCCCGAATGCCATACGCGGCCAATGCCTCCGGATTGTATCCGGTGTAGTAGGCTCGCAATGCCCCCTGCACCGCCCCGCCAATCAGCTCATAAACCGGCTTCCCCTCCACCTTCCCCCGCGCGTCCCACAACGCCAGATCAATCCCTGAAATGACGGCCTGCGTAATCCCGCCACGCCCATAAAACAGGGACGCCCGGTACAACTGCTCCTGCAACAACGCCGCATCAAACACAGACTTCCCAACCACCATCATCCCCATCTGCTCTTCTAAAACCGCCTTCGCCGCCAATCCCTTCCCGCACCCTACAAAACCAAACCCGCGAGTCCCATCCTCCAGCACAACCTCAATCACCGCCGCCGTCATCGGTCCAAACCACGACGACCGCTTCTCAAAATACTCCGGGTACCCCGACATCGGATTCGTAATCACCGACTCCGATAGCCACGACCCCGCCATCGGCGCCGTATGGCACTTCACTTCACGGACATTCATGCCAACCCGCCCTTGCCGAACCCGGCGGAGATGTGGTTGTGGGCAAGCGTCGATCCGATCATCCGCACCAGTCTAGCGAACTGTTAAACTCCCAGTATGAAAAGTGTTCTCACACTCATCGGGCTGGCGATGGCGCTGTATTCGCAAGAGCCGGCCAAGACAAACGCCGTGAAGAGAATCACGGACGCCGAAGAACTCCAGAAATTCATCAAGGAACAAGCGAACGTCTTCTTTCTGGACGTTCGCGAGCCCAAAGAAATCAAAGAACTCGGATCGCTGAAAGGGTATGTGAATATACCGGTAGGCGAGCTCGAAAAGCGTCTGAAGGAAGTCCCAAAGGACAAGACGATTATCACCGCTTGAAACGGTGGAGGAAGAGCCGCGCGTGCCGCGGACATTCTGATCAAAGCCGGCTATCAAGTCGCCGCCTCCTGTGGGTTGAAGGACTGGCGGGAGAAAAAGAAGCCGCTCGTCAAACCTAACGAACCGTAATCTGATACGTCTCCAGCGTCTCGCCCTTGGCCTGCTCTAGCCGAGCCGCGGCCTTGTTGAACTCAAGCTGCGCGACCAGTGCCCTGCGCCGGGATTCCAGCAGTTCGTTCTGCCGCGTCAACACCAAAAAGTTGGTCGACTCGCCCGACTGAAACAATCGGCTCTCGCTATCGAGCTTCTCTTGCGATGCCGCCACCGCCGCCGTCGCCGCGGTAATCCGTTGCCGGCTGGCCTGCAAACTCTGGAGCGCATTCCTCACCTGCATATCGATAATCTGCTCGGAGCGCGTCTTCTCCAAATTCAACCGCTTCTCGGCAATCGCCGTTTGCGCCAGATTGGCCTGCGCCGTCTGATTTCGCAAATTCAGGTCGAACTGCACTCCCACCTGCAGCGACGGGAATCGCCCGCCGAACAGGCTCTGCAACGCCTGGCCGTAGCCGCCCACAAGGAACCCTGGAAGAGAACCAAAACTGGGAAGCTCAAGTGGCGGCAAGCCCGCCACGGCACTGAGCTGGTTCAGCCGGTTATAGAGCGGCCCGTTGGAGGAACTGAACGGATTGTCCGCGGTGCCGATCGAACCCGCCAGCCCGCTGTTCGCGTAGCTGCCGACCAGGTTCACCTGAGGTTTCAATTGGTCCTTGTTGAAACGGCTCTGCACCTCGTTCACTTCGCGCCGCTGAGCCACTTGCTTTAGCTCGGGCCGTTTCGCGATGGCCGTTTTCACGGCGTCCGCAAGCAACTCAAGTTCGGCCGGCATCACCGGGGTCTTGTCGCTAGGAACCAATTCGTCCTTCCAGATATCGTTGTCCCGGCTCGGGCTCAGTAACATCTTCAGGCCATTCTCAATCGTGTTGAGCGCGTCCAGGTTGGCGTAGTAGGTGTCTTTACGGCGTTCCAGCTCCGATTTCGAAGCGGGCAGTTCCACTGGCGCCAGCGTACCTGCTTCGATCTGGCGCGTCGTCCGCCCCAGTTGCTCGTCACTAAGGCTGACGCCGTCGGCGGCAACTTGCACCGCCTGACGTGCCGCGGCCAGGTCCCAGTAACCCTGCTCCACGCGACTGATCACGTCAATGGCGCGCAGTTCCAAATCCAGCTCGCTCACCCCAATCTGCTTGGCGCGAATGCGCAATTGCGCCCGGTCCATGTCGATCTCGCGATTCCGCAACAACGGCAGTACCGCGCTCAGCGCCAGCCGCGAATTGACGTTCGGGTTCAGGTTGACGAAGGGATTGTTGGTGCTCGTCCGCGTGTTGTCGAAGGCAGCGTTGAAGTTCAACCCGTTCCAGCCCGTGCGGCCCAGCAGGGTGAAGTTATTGTTGATGTAGTCTTCGGTCAATTTTCCGGTCGCTGCCTGGAGGGTCGACGCAGCCGGCGTGTTCCGCTTCTCGTAAGAGGGGTTGTAGCGAAGGATGGGGTCGAAAGCGCCTTTGGCGGCGTTCAGCAATTGACGCTGCGTGTCGATATTCGTCCGCTCAATCTCGATTTCGAGATTGTTGCGCAGGGCGATCTCCGTTGCCTCCTTCAGCGTCATGGGCCGTTGAGAAATGCTCACGCCGACCCGCGTTGCATCCAGCTTGGTCTGCCCCATCATCGGAGGCGCTAACAACGCCGCGATGGCAAGGACGGCCGGAGCCCATTTCCCGCCCGCCAATCGGCGGCGTAAGCGCGCGAACAAGCCGTACTCCGATAAATCGTCAAATAAGGAATAGGCGACCGGGGTGACGAGCAAGGTGAGCAGCAGGCAAAGCGTCTGGCCGCCGATAACCACGATGGCGACCGTTCGCCGTGTGCCCGCGCCGGCTCCGGTGCCTAACGCCAGCGGCAACATGCCGGCGACTAAAGCTGCGGTGGTCATCAGAATCGGACGCAACCGATCCTCGCAACCGCGGAGGATGGCCTCTAGCCGTGGCAGACCCTCCCGGCGCAGCGACTTAATGTGGTCGAGCTGCAGAATGGAGTTCTTCTTCACAATCCCGAAGAGCACCAAAATGCCCACCGAGCTGTAAATGATCGAGAAGTTCTCCTTCATAACCATCAGCGAGAGCACCGCGAATGGCACCGACAGCGGCAGGCTGATCAGGATCGTCACGGGGTCGATGAAGCTCTCAAACTGCGCCGCGAGGATCATGTACATGAAGGTGATGGACAACAGGAACGCAATGACGAAGCCCGTCGCCGCGCGGCCAAGTTCTTTCGTCCGGCCAATGGTGCCGGTGCGATACTGCGGCGGCAAATCGAGGGTGGCAACCGTTTCTTCCGTGATCTTGAGGACCTCGGAGAGCGACTGTCCGCCGACGACGCTGGCGGAAATCATGATCTGGCGCTGCCGGTTCCGGCGGTCGATGTTGATTGGCCCGGTCGCTTCCTGAAGCGAGGCGACATTGGCCAGCGTTACGTTGCCCACCTTCGTGGACGGCACGTAGAGGCGGCTCATGGCGTCGGGCGATTGGCGGAACTCCTTGTTGACCCGAAGGCCGACGTCGTATCGATCGTCGCCTTCGCGGAAGGTGGTGACCTGTTCGTCGCCGGCGATCAATGTGCGGATGGCGGTGGCAATAGAGGCCACGTTGACGCCGAGTTCGGACGCCCGGTCGCGGTTGATGCGGACGCGTACTTCCGGTTTGCCGGACTCATAGCTGCTCTCGAGATCGGCGACGCCCGGCGTGGTCTTCAGCCGGCTAACAAGAACAGTGGCGTACTTGTCCAACTGTTCCAGGTCGGGGCCGCTGAGGATGTACTGGAAGTCGCGGTTGGGTCCCGCGCCCTGGATCACGGACGGGAGCTGAACGGCGATAACCAGGTCCTTGTACTTGCGCATCATCTCGCGAGCCTTGTCCATAATCTGGAATTGGGAGAGTTCCCGCTCCTTCGCGTCGACGAGCGTGAGGAGGACGCTGCCGCGATCGACCTGCTGGCGAGCATCGCTGCCAATCAACGTCAAAAGCGACTTCACGCCGGGAAGCGTATTGAGATCGGACTCGATGCTGCGGAGAACGGTGTCCGTTCCGTCGAGCGAGGAACCGGCTGGCATGCGAACCATGATCTCGAACTCGCTTTGATCGTCCTGCGGCAGGAAGTCGATGCCGACGCGCTTGAAAATCGGGCCGGTGGTCATGACGGTGGCGATGGCGAGCGCAACGATAACCCAGCGATGACGCATGGACCAGCGCAGTAGCGCTTGATAGGGACGGTCAATGACTCTGAAGATCCAGGTCTCCTTAGACGCGTGGGGATCGTGATTCGGCGGGAGCTTCAGGAACCGGCCGCAGAGCATCGGAGTCAACGTAAAGCTGACCAGCAGCGAGACCATGATGGCGAAGGCGGCGGTGAAGCCGAAGCTCGACATAAACCGGCCGACGATGCCCGACATGAACGCAACCGGGAGGAAGACGACCGCGAGACTGAGCGTGGTCGCCAGCACCGCGAGACCGATGTCGCGCGTGCCCTCAATCGCTGCCTGAATCGGCGGGAGGCCCTTCTCTTCCATGAAGCGGAAAATGTTCTCAAGCACGACGATGGCGTCGTCGATAACAATGCCGACCATGAGCGTCAGCGCCAGCATCGTAATCTGGTTGAGCGTGAAGCCCATCAGGTTGAGCAGCGTATACGTCGAGATGATCGAGGTGGGAATCGCAATGGCGGCGATCAGCGTGGAGCGCCAGTTCCGCATGAAGATCAGAACGACAATGCCGGCCAGAAGGCCTCCGAGCACGAGATGCTCCTGGACTGCTTCGAAGGAGGCCTTAATGAAGCCCGACTGGTCGCCAACATAGGCGATCTTGAGGTCCTTGGGAAGACCCGGGCGCAGCTCCTCAATGCGTTCTTTGATGCGATCAATGATGTCAAGCGTGTTGGTGCCGGCCTGTTTCCGAATCTGGAGGACGACGGCTTCCTTGCCGTCGAGGCGGGCTGAGGAGCGCGTCTCTTTATAACCGTCTTCTACGTTTCCAATATCTTTCACGCGAATGGGGGCGCCTGCATTGGCGACAATCAGGTCGCCGAAATCGCCCGCTTTCAGGATGCGGCCCAGCGTGCGGACGCTCAGTTCACGCGACCCCTGATCGAGGCGGCCGCCGGGAACTTCGATGTTCTGCGCCGCGATAGAGCCGCGGACCTGATCGATGTTCAAACCGTAGCTGTACATCTTCTGGCCGTCGAGCCAGATCTGGATCTGCCGTTCGCGTTCTCCGATGAAGCGGACTTGGCCTACGCCGTTGATCGTCTCGATGTCCTTCTTAATCCGGTCATCGACAAGCTTGGTAATCTCGCGCAAGTCGCGATTGGCGCTGACGACGATGTTGATGATAGGCGAGGCGTCGGTGGCGAGCTTTTCGACTATCGGCGGATCGGCGTCGTTGGGCAGTTGGCCAAGGATGGTCGAAACCTTGTCGCGGACTTCCTGGGCGGCAATCTCGGCGTCCTTATCCAGGACGAAGGTGATGATGACGCGCGAGAGGCCTTCGGCCGACATGGACTGGAGTTCGTCGATGCCGCTAACAGTGTTGATAGCTTCCTCAATGCGTTTGGAAAGCTGCGTTTCCACCTCCTCTGGCGAAGCGCCGCGAAGCGTGGTCGTAACGGTGACGATTGGAAATTCGACTTTGGGGAACAGGTCGACGCCGAGCTTGCGATAGGCGTCAAGGCCGAGCACGACGAGCATCAGAATGAGCATCGTCGCGAAAACGGGCCGTTTTATACAGATTTCGGCTAGTTTTTGCATGAGTTACTGCCTTACCTTCGCGCCATCGGTGAGGGCCGCGAGTTCGTTGATGGCGACTCGGTCGCCATTCTTAACCAGACCGCCGGGGACCTCAACGAATCCGTCCTGTTCAGGACCGGGGACAAAAGTGACGAGGCGGGCGACGCCGTTTTCGATTTTGAAGAGCTTGGTCAGACCTGCGATGTTGTAGAGGGCCTGGCGGGGGACCGTGACGACGTTTGCCGCGCGTTCAGTGACAAGTTTCACCTGGACGAACATCCCGGGACGGAGACGGGTATCGGCTTTGGTTAGACGGGCCTCGGCGGTCAGAGTACGGTTGCGGACATCTAGCGCCGGATTGAGTTCCCGGACGACGGCCTCGAACTGCACGCCATTCGCGGCATCGGTCGTGAAGCTGAGCGGCGTTCCGGTTTTGACGGCGTTTGCGGCGGCTTCGGGCACTTCTAGCCGGAGCCGCATCGGATAGACCTTTACCAGCTTAATGATGCCGATGTTGTCCTTAACGAACTGCCCGGCGGAGATTAGCTTCTCACCGACTACGCCATCGAAGGGGGCCCGGACGACGGTGTCGCCCCGGCGCTTCTCGGCGATCTTCAGATCGGCTTCCAGAGCCGTGACGCTCATCCATTGCGTGCGCAGTTCATCGCGGGCCCCGTCGACCGCCGACTGCCGCGCCTTCAGCGCCTTTTCGAGCTCATTAAATCGATCCTGGGAGATGTCGCCGGTCTTCACAAGCTTGGCGGCATTCTCATATTTGTACTTCGCGTCCTCGTACTGGGCGGTAGCCGTGCGGACGCCGGGTGTCGTCTCCGGAGGCGTCATTTTGCCGGTGTACGGCGGCAGGCTCACGCGGGCCAAAGCCTGATTCAGCGAGCCCCGGGCGCGTTCAACCTGCAGGTCATACTCGGTGCGGTCGAGTTCGATGAGAACATCACCCCGGCGGACCGCCTGGCCGAAGTCGGCTCGAATAGCGCTGATGCGGCCGGGGACCTCAGTGGATACCGTCACCGTCTCATCGGGCACCAGCGTGCCGGTGACGGCGATGGCTCGTTCCACGGAGCGCTCGACGGCGGTGGCTGTCTTGACGGCGATGGGGTCGATAACTTTGTTGGCGGCGGCTTTAGCTTCGGCTATTTTGACGTCCTGTTTGGAGCAGGCTGAGAGTAGGAGGAGTGCGAGTAAAAGGTATTTCATGCGCTTTTCAATCCGTGTAAAAAGATGTCGACCATGGAGCTGATGGTCCGCTTTCTGCTGGCGCGAACCAGTTTGAATCCGAAGTGCTGATCAAAAATCATGTAGTGCATCGTCATGCCCATGAAAGACCGGGCGACGAGTGGGGCATCGACTTCGCGGAAGGCGCCGCATTCGATCCGGCTTTTGATGAAAGCCGTAACAATTTGATGTATGACAGTGGCATGGCGTTCGAAACAAAGTGAGGCCAGCTCGTGTTTTTCAAGAGCGCTGAACAGGATGAGACGCAGGTAGTTCGGGTTGTTCGCCTGATGTTCGGCAATGAGGTTGGCGAGCGTCGTGAAAAAGTCCTCCGGATCGCCCGCCGCGGCTTTCTGCTCGAGTATCGTGCGGCCCTTGTCGAAGTCCTGACGGCCGGAGTCTTCGATGATGGCGGCGTATAGGTCGCTTTTGGTTTGAAAGTGCTCGTAGAGCACGGGCTCGGTAACGCCCACCCGTTTTGCCAGTTCGCGCGTGGTGCCGCCGCGGAAGCCGACTTCGGCGAAGAGGTTCGCGGCGGTGTCGACAATGGCTTTGCGGCGATCGGCTTTGCTGAGCTTAGGAGATCTCATAATATAGCACTCACTAACCTAGTATCCACTAACAAGGGCCGGGTTGCAAGCGGAAGCGCGGACGGCCGGGCGGTACTGGTACGCTTGAGACGAGCCGTGTTTTCCCGTCACCAGCGCAAACTTCGTTTGTTTCATCTGCTCGCCGATGGCGTGCTGGTCTGGCTGGCTTTTGAGGCCGCCTATCAGACTCGCGGGTTGTTGCCCCTGGCAAATGACTTTTACTTTCTCCTTCCGGTTAAGATTCTGCTGCTGCTGCTGGCGGCGCTTTGTTATTGGGGCACCGCGCTTTGGTTTGGCGACTACGAAGCTTTTGAAGGGTCATCCCGCCGGGATGTCCTGAAGCGCACGTTCCGGCAGGCGGCGCTCGCGCCGGCCTTACTGGTACTCGCGCAATTCGCGTTTCGTTTGGACATGAGCCGGTTGTTTTTGGCCCTGTTCGGCGGTTTCGCCATGTTGGCGCTGTTGGCGTTCCGGTGGAACGCGGCGCCGATATTAGGTTGGTACCGGCAGCGGTTTGGCGTTGAGCGGTATCTTTGGATCGTGGGCACCGGCGATGGCGCGCGGCGGGTCGCGGGCCTGGTTGAGGACGCGGCGGCGTACGGGTTGCGGCTGTCGGGCTTTTTGGATGTGACTCCCGCGGTGACCGCCATCCAACTGCGGCGCGAGTATCCGGTCCACGCGCTGGCGGAGTTGCCCGAGTTGTTGCGCCGGCATGTGATCGACGAGGTGCTGTTCGCCGTCCCCTCGGAGCAATTGACGGAGCTGGAAGAGACGTTTCTCCTCTGTGACGAAGAGGGCGTCCGGAGCCGGGTGGCGGTGGACTTTTTCCCCCATATCCACAGCGAGGTCTATTTAGAGCGGCTGGGCGAGGCGCCGATGCTGACCTTTTCCGGGGCGCCGCACGATGAGGTCCGGCTGCTGATAAAGCGCTCTATCGATGTGACCCTGGCGGCTATTTCTCTGGTAGCGGTGAGCCCGATAATGGCGGCGGTGGCGCTTCTGGTCCGTATGACCACGCCCGGGCCGGTGCTCTTCAGGCAGGAGCGGTGCGGGCTCAACGGACGCCGCTTTGTGTTGTTCAAATTCCGGTCGATGGTGGCCGACGCCGAGTCGCGAAAAGCCGCCTTGGCGGCGTTAAACGAGCGGGAACTGGTATTCAAGATCAAAAACGACCCGCGGCTAACGCCGGTGGGCCGGTGGCTGCGGAAATTTTCGATCGACGAATGGCCTCAACTTTGGAATGTTCTGCGGGGCGATATGTCCCTGGTGGGTCCCCGGCCGGCCGTACCCGAAGAGGTGGAACAATATAAGCGATGGCAGCGGCGCCGGTTACGGATGCGCCCCGGGCTAACCTGCCTGTGGGTGGTTGAGGGCCGGGACGCCGTTGACTTCGAGCGTTGGATGGCTTTGGACATGCAGTACATCGATACGTGGTCGCTGGCGCTAGACTGGAAGATCATTTTGCGTACAATTCCGCAGGTAGTCAGCGGCAAAGGAGCTCACTAAGCCATGGAAATCATTCCGACACAGGAAGAAGTGTTGGCGTTGTTGCAGGAGACTGGCGCGCTGCGGGAAGGAAACTTCGTTTACCCGAACGGGCTGTATTCCGACCAGTATTTGCAGATTCCGCTGGCGTTCCGGTACTACCAGCATGCCAAGACGCTGGCCGTCGCGTTGAGCCGGAAAGTCCGTGCGAACCCGGAACTCCGGGCGATTATTCCGCAGCTTTCGGTTGTCGCTCCGGCGACGGGCGGACTGCCGGTGGCGTTCGGCGTCTGCGAAGCGCTTCGAGCGAAGCAGGTCTACTGGGCAGAGCGTCAGAACGATAGCGAACCGCTGCGTTTACGGCAGTTCTTGGAGATTCAGCCGGGCGAGAAGGTGCTTCTCGTTGACGATATTTTGCGCACGGGCGCGAAGCTCACGGAGATCAAAAATATGGTGGAGGCGGCCGGTGCTGAAGTCGTCGGGGTGGCGGTCATTGTTGCTCAGATGGCTCCGGGATGTCCGGATTTCGCCCCGTTGCCGGTGTATTGGCTCGCTGAGTTGGACCCCCTGAATTTGTTTGACGGCGCGGCCCACGATTTGAGCTACCCGGACCGGGCGGTCGAGAAGATCTGGATGTAGTAAGGCTGGCACATGCACGAGCATGACCAAATTTCCCTGCCGCAACCTTCCGTTCACGCGAGTACAGCTTAGCCCCGCCTGACAACCTGTGCCAAAATCAACTTCGATGGAATCCGTTCACCTGATCACTCTCGATCCCGCTCATTTTCATGCCGCGCTGGTACAGAAGGAAATGTATGCCGGCGTTTCTCCGGTCGTTACGGTCTATGCCCCGCTCGGCATGGATCTTACCGAACATCTGACGCGTGTCGCGCGCTTTAACCTGCGAGACCACGCCCCAACGGCTTGGGAGTTGGACATCCACGCCGGCCCCGATTCGCTCGAGCGCATGCTGCGAGAACAGCGGCCGGGAAGCGTCGTTGTCCTCTCCGGACGCAATAGCGCCAAGATCGAGCGCATCGAACGGTCAGTCTCAACTGGCTTTCATGTACTGGCGGACAAGCCCTGGATCCTGCGCTCTGAAGACCTGCCGCGTATGGCGGCGGCGCTGGACGCGGCCCAAGCGAAGGGAGTCATCGCTTACGACGTCATGACCGAACGCTATGAGGTCACCTCCATGCTCCATCGGGAACTGGTAAATGCCCCGGATATCTTCGGCGAAATTGTCCCCGGCAGTCCAGACGCCCCGGCCATCTACATGGACAGTATGCACCGCCTCCTGAAGTCCGTGGCCGGTGTGCCGATGCTGCGGCCCGTGGAGTTCTTCGACATCAACGAACAGGGAGAGGCGCTCTCAGACGTCGGGACGCATCTGGTGGATCTGGCGCAGTGGATCGCCTTCCCGGATGAAGCCCTCGACTACCGCACCGACATCGCGATGCTCGATGCGCGGCGCTGGCCAACGACGCTCACGGCCGAACAATGGCAGCGGGTCACCGGCGGTGCGCAGATTCCCGCCTCGCTCGCCCGGTTTGTCCGGGACGGGAGCTTTGACTATTACGGCAACAACTTCGTCTCCTATTCGGTGCGCGGCGTGCACATCCAGATGAATGTACGGTGGGACCTGGAAGGCGTTAGCGATACCTATGCGGCCCGCTTCCACGGGACCAAATCGAGCATTGAAGTCCGGCAGGGGGAGCCGGAGAGCTTCCGTCCCGAAGTCTACATCGTGCCCAATTCGGCGACGCTGCACGGCGAAGTATTATCGGCTTTGCGAAGGAAGAGCGCCCAACTGCAAGCGGCCTTTGAAGGGGTAGACGTCGAAGATCGCGGTAGCGAGTTCCGGATGACGATTCCGGACAGCCATCGCGTAGGCCATGAGGCGCACTTCGCCGAAGTAACCCGGCAATTCTTCGGCTATCTCAAGAACCCGCAGGCGCTGCCCGCATGGGAGAAGCCGAACATGTTGGCGAAGTACTACGTTTCAACCAAAGGTGTCGAAATGGCGGCGTCGCGTTAAAGCGTCCGGAGAAAGGCGATCAGCGCCTTGCGGTCGTTCGGCGCTAGCCGCAAGCCAAACTCGTGGCCGCGGACAATGCGGTTCTGCCCGTCCGGTCCGGCATAGCCGGTTGGAGAATAACCCTGTCGCACCCGGCGCGGGTCGAACCAATCTTCCAGCGTGGCAACGGAGCCGTGATGTTCCAGCGGTCCGCGATACCAGACACCCTTGAGCGAGGGCACCTTGTAATAACCCGTCCCTTTGCGTGTCTGCAGAGCGTAGCGGGGATCGGTGCCGACGCGGACAGCGGAGATGTCGAAGCGGGTGCGATGGTCCGCCGGCGGTTCGAATCCATCGGCCGGAACCAGTTTGTTATTGGTGTAGAGCGGCGCCGTATGGCAGGTTCCGCAGCGCTCGCGCTCGAAAACTGTCTTGCCGCGGGCGGCCGTACGGTCGAAAGAATTTGGGTTCGCTGGCGGCTGCAGCGAGTAAATGTACAAGGAAAGCGCGTAGAGTTGCGCATCGCTGTAGCGGGACCCAGGGCGAGGCATGGCCGCGGCGGCGGTCTCGCCATAGCGCGCCAAGCCGATCATGTCCTGAACCAGGCTGGTGTAGCGCATCAGGTCGCCGATGCTGCGTTGGCGAACGAGCCCGGTATGATCCAGGAAATGGCGCTCTTGGACGCCGATGATGTCCGGAATCTGCGGCGGCAGCAGCATACTCGTGTGGCTACGCGCTGTGACGCCGGGTGGAATGGCCTCTCCCGCCGCGATGATGGCTTCGAGCGACATGTTTTGGGCGCTACGGTTCGGATCGTCCAGCAGTCCGGGCACTTCGAACTGCTTGGCGAAGGTGCGCACCCGTTTGAGCAGTTCCTCAGGAGGCGCAAACTTCGCGGCCCGGCGGAGCATCCACGCGCCCTGGCGGTCGCTCGGATTGTTACCCTGGGCGCCGGGCACCACGGCGCCATCCGCCATGACCCGCGTATGGCAGGTGTTGCAGCCCATGGAGCCGAGTTCCACCTCGCCTTTGCGACGGACCACCCAGCGGGCGAATGGAATGGTCCCGTCCTTCGCCACCGGCATGCCGGTTTGTTCGTAGAAGGCCGGGTCCCGGACCTCGGCGGCCCCAAAGAAGACCGGACCGAAAGAAACCGGCGCATTGAATATCAGTTCGCCCGCCTGGATCCAGTCGCTTTGCGTTTGCAGGCGGCCGGCGTCGAAGGCGGTCTGCGGCTCCTGCTGTTTCAGCCATTCCATATAGCCGGCCGGCTCACGCTTCGGATGGTAGACCGGGTAGGTCTTGTAAATGGTCCGTTCCGGGATCTGATAGTAGGCTTTCTCCGAAATGTGAACCGGCGAATAGCTCGGCTTGGCAAGCGGTACTTCAAACGCCGCAACCGATGCGTCTGTCCAGGTCCGGGGGATTTCCTCGCTCGCCGCGATGGCCGGCAGGAGCGCTAAAAACGCGCTCACATAAATGGGTCTTCTCATCGCAAGTCCAACTTGCATCATACAACCCGGCGGCCTCGCGGGAAGTCCGGAGTGTCGCGGCGGACCAGAGAATTGACGTCTCCCTGCGGAAGGCAGAGTCCGCCCGCGACGCCTTTATTTCGGCGAATGACACGGCGATCGTCCTGCGGGAAACAGGCGGCGAACGCTCCATTGCGCGCGATGAAATTCGAAAGGTACGAGTATCGGATCCCTCGCGGCGCCTGCGGAACGGGCTGATCGGTCCCGCGATCACCGTGGGCGTACGGATTGTCATTGGTTGGGCCGGTTGCCCGCACTGCGCAAACGAAGGCGCGGGCGGAAAGTATGTCGGTCCCGGTGTCGCCGTGGGCGCCGGCGCCGGTGCCCATGCGGACGATCTACAACTCGAAATGAAACCTAGCGGAGGCTGAGCTTCTGGGTCTCGGCCGTGAGTGACAACGCCATCGAAGCCCACGCCGTCCCCGCCGCGGAGATCCATTGATCGTGCGCATAAGGGAAGCCGCCTTCGAAATAGGGCTGTATCCAAATGGACCGGGATTTGACATGCCACGAGCCATCGGCCGCCTGCGAGTTCAACAGGTAGTCGACGCCCTTCTTGTAAGCCGAAGCCGTGACGGGCGTTTTTCCACCGGTATGGAGCGCGAACAGCGATTGGCCGGTAGCGTAAGCATCCGTACCCATCGTGGGAAGTTGACTCCAACCGCCATCGGCGCCTTGCATCGCCGTGAGCGCGGCGGAGGCCTTGTTGATTGCCGCGCCTGATGCCTCGGACCATGCCAGCGCGAGCAGATGGAACGCGCGATCCTGCGTGGTCTCCGGCTTTGCGGTTTCCAGCCACGCGGCGGCACGGGCGAGCCGGGCGGCGGTATCGGCCTTGCCGGCGGCTGGCGTAAATGTCTTCAGCGTGTAGATGGCCAACGCTGTCGCCTGCATCGTTCCCGCGTTCATCGGCGGACGCCGTCCGTCCACGCCCTTCCAGTATCCGGCGGGATCCTGCATGAGCTTCATGTAATGCACGGTCGCGCTGGTATAGGCGTCGGCGGGCTGATGGTTCATGTTGCGATCCAACATCTCCCAACCCATGCTGGGGACGCCCACGGCGCCCAGGTCCATGATTCGTTCCGGGGTGATGCCGTTCATGGCGGCGGGAATCTGCGGAATCTCGCGAGGCGTCGGAATGCCGCGGTCGCGAGCGAGGCCGACGGCGGCGGAGGGAAGGTCCTGCGCATGGCAGGAGTTACAACCAGCGGTCCGGATGAAGACGTGGCTTTGCTTTTCGAGCAGCGCCAGAGCCTGCTGAACAGCCGCAGGTACGGCTCGCCGTGTGCCTTTCTCGGCGGTAACGTGGCTGCTCTGTCTGGCTTCGTCGGCGGAAACGCCGATCAACTTCGCCACCTCTGTATTGCCGCGTTTGGCCGCCAGGCTGCGCGCCGTCTCACCTTCGCCGGTACAGTTGACGTCGGCGCCCTTATCGAGCAGCATCTTAACCGCGGCTGCGTTTCTGGCCTCCGAAGCGGCGGCGTACATCAGTGCGGAGTACCCGCGATCGTCGGCGATGTTAACGTTGGCGCCCTTGGCGAGTAGAAGCTGAACCGATTCCTCAACGCCCGCCGTGGCCGCATTGTGAAGGGCAGTTTCATTCTTCTTCGTGACGGCGTTGGGCTCGGCGCCGAGGTCCAGAAGG